>JADMIO011113523.1_pt1 | contig 48805 bp, 47 predicted proteins | sample 8958161 | NCBI WGS metagenome assembly JADMIO01 (sample SAMN16585339, study PRJNA669376) | soil metagenome | isolation source: Crop rotation soil | place: USA: Cullars Rotation, Alabama | collected 2011
GACTGAGCCTTTCGTTTTATTTGACCATGTTGGTATGATTTAAATTAATACGACTCACTATAGGGTCAGTGCGGCCGCGACTTCAAGTCACGTGAATTCCAAGCTTCGGATCCCACTGTGCTGGAAAGGTCGGTGGGGTTGCTTGCAGATGAGATTGCCCGTTAACCATGCGCTTTCGCTCGTCCTGATCGCGGCTATCGCCGGCGGTGGAGTGGAAGCCTGGGCCAAGGACCGTCCTGCAGCGCCCGTTCCCGCCAATGGTCCCGCCGCGGACTATCCGGTCGTGGTCGGCCCGGCATTCCAGGTCGGCAGCACTACCTATACCCCCGAGGACCGGCTGAACTACGACGCGGTGGGTTATGCGGATATTAGCCAGGGCAGCGGCACGGCGATCTCGGCCGCGCACAAGACGCTGCCGCTGCCGAGCTATGCCGAGGTCACCGCGCTGACCAGCGGCAAGACCATCCTCGTCCGCGTCGAGCGCCGCGGGCCGATGAACGATCAGCTTATTGAGCTGTCGCCTGGCGCCGCCGCGCAGCTCGGCATTGCCGGTGAGACTAAGCCTGCGGTGCGCGTGCGCCGTGTCAACCCGCCCGAGCAGGAACGCGCGATGCTGCGTGCCGGCGGTCGTGCGCCCGAGCGTATGGAGACACCCAAGGGCCTGCTCGACGCGCTCAACCGCAAGCTCAGCAGCGGCACGGCGGTGCTTTCGCCCAAGCCGGTCGCGCTGCCAGGCCCGGCTCCGACGACGGCAGCGATCCCAAGCTCGGTCGCCAGTACTGCTGCTGCGCCGAAGCCCGTGCCAACCGCGAAGCCCGGGGCCGCCCCAGCCCAGACATCTGCGCCGCATCCGACCGTAACGCCGAGACCGAAGCCTACTCCAGCAGCGAAACCCGCCGCTGCACCCGCACCGCATTCGGTCGCCACCCCCGCGCCAAAACCGGCTCCCATGCCGAAGCCTGCCGCAGCGCCAGCCCCGCTAGCCACGCCGCGCCCCGCCGCAGCACCTGCGGCCCACGCGGCCGCGCAAGGTTCGCTGGTCGTCCAGGTCGCCGCCTTCTCGGTCCAGGCCAGCGCCAATTCGGTCGCGAGCAAGCTCGGCGGCCAAGCCAGTACCGCCGGCCGGCTCTGGCGGGTCCGCCTCGGGCCCTTCGCGACCCGTGCAGAAGCCGAGGCCGCGCTGGCGAAGGCCAAGGGCGCAGGCTATAGCGACGCACGAATCCAGCGCGCCGACTGACTGAAATCGCCCCGCGCGGGAGGACATCCACCCGCGGCGGGAGCGTACCACTTGCGACCTATACCGGCAGTCCTCTCCCTCCTGGCGCTGATCGCCGGGCCAGTCACTGCCGGCACACCCGCACCGCCCGTCGAAATGGCCAATGTTCCGGTCGGCCTGCTGATCGACGTAAACTCGGGCAGGACGCTCTATGCGCGCGCGCCCGACCGGCGCTTTCTGCCCGCATCGACGACCAAGGTGATGACTGCCTATGTCGCCTTTGAAGAAATAGCCAAGGGCCGGCTAGCCATGACCCAACCGTTCACCGTCAAGGATGAGACCGCTCGCCTTTGGAACGGGCGCGGTACCAGCCTCTACCTGACCGGCGGCACTGTAATCGATGCCGATACGCTGCTGCACGGCATTGCCACGGTTTCGGCCAACGACGCTTCGGTGGTGCTGGCCGAAAGCTATGCGGCCGACGCCGCGCGCTGGTGTGCACTGATGAACACCCAGGCGCAGCAGCTCGGCATGACGAACAGCCATTTCGCCACGCCTAACGGCTGGCCCGATCAGGGCGCGACCTATGTGACCGCGCGCGACCTCGTCACGCTGGGCGAAGCGCTGGTCACCCGCCATCCACAGCTATACCGCCGCTATTTCGGCCAGAAGCGCATGACCTGGAACGGCGTCACTCAAGAAAGCCACGATCCCACCGTCGGCGTGGTGCGCGGGGCCGACGGGATCAAGACCGGGCACACCAGCGAAGCGGGGTACAACTTCCTCGGCTCGGCCGAGCGAGACGGACGGCGGCTGATGATGGTCGTCGCCGGTGCGCACAGCGAGGCCGAGCGCGCCGCTGCCTCGCGCGCTTTGCTTGAGTGGGGTTTCGCCGAATGGCAGGCGCGGCCGCTGTTCGCCTCAAACAAAACCGTGGCGCAAGCCCGTGTCCAAGGTGGCGATGCACGGCAAGTCGCGCTTGTCGCCGATCGCGTCGTCGCTGCGGTACTGCCCAAGGGCGAGACCGGGCCGATCACGCTCAAGGTGACCTACGATGGTCCGCTGGTCGCGCCGATCGCCAAGGGCGCCAAGGTTGCCGAGCTCGAAATCCACGCGGGCGAGGGACCTCCAAGCCGCTTGCCGCTATTCGCCGGCGCGGCTGTCGGCAAGGCCGGCCCCATTGACCGGCTGATCAACGGTGTTGCAGGGTTGTTCTCATGATGCAGGGACGTTTCATCGCGCTCGAAGCAGGAGTTATCTCCCCCGAGGGCAGTCTCATTTCTCCCGGTACCTCGACGGATCGGCCCTACTATCAGTCACGAGACTCCCTAGCGTCTCATTTGAGAAGGTTCAGTGATGTCGGTTAGACCTCGTGCGACTGGGTTCTTCGCATCGGTCGAGGGCGTCGACGGGTGCGGCAAGACCGGTGTCGTGCAATATCTTCGTGAGGAGCTCACGAAGTCCGGACTCGACTTGGTCACGACGCGGGAGCCCGGCGGCACAGCCCAAGGCGAAGCTCTGAGGGGGCTGTTGCTTGCGGGTACCGATAATGCCTGGGACCCCGGTTCCGAACTTCTGCTGATGACAGCAGCGCGTGTCGAACACGTCCGGCGCGTTATCGGTCCAGCACTGTCGGACGGAAAGATCGTCGTGTCCGATCGCTTCATCGGATCGACAATAGCCTATCAGGGCGCAGGCCGGGGCATGTCAGAAGAATTCATTCGCAGTTTGCACGAACAGGTTGTCGGCCCGTTGTGGCCCGATCTCACCATCATCCTTGATCTCGACGTCGAGGTTGGATTGGAGCGCAGCCGTCGGCGACTTCAGTCGAGCAACACTGATGAGGGCCGGTTCGAAACCCTGGACCTCGATTTTCACCAGCGGATCAGAAGATCTTACCTAGATCAGGCCGCGCGCGACCCTGAGCGCCATGCGGTCATCGACGCCGCCGGGACGTCCGAGGAAACCAAGCTCAAGGTACTGGAGGCAATGCGTCTGCGCCTCATATAGCGTGGCTACCGCGGGTGTCGCCGATGGTCGGATTACTTTCGTGCTTCGCCTTGTAGCAAGGCGTGGTTGGCGGCGACAAACCCCCATGTGAACGCCGGGCGGCAGCGTCATCTGGCAGCGTCATCTGATTGCCGACCATCTCCTCCATCGTCATGGCGGCGCCGATACGGATCATTTCCCCGTTCATGTCGCCCGTATCCCCTGGCGCCGCCAAGCTCAGGTCGCTGCGGGTCTTGGGCGTCGAAACCGGACGTGGTCCCGGCCATCAGAACGGCTTCCATGATCCGCCGACATCGGCCTCCGGCTTTATCCCGAAGCTGTTGGTGACCATCGCCATCAGCGAGTAATTCGCTACCACGAATACGACATCGATCATCTGCTCGGTCGAATAGCGCTCAGTGAGTGCCTGCCAGGTCGCGTCGGACATCGCGTGATCGGCGACCAGTTCGTTCACCGCGCGGATCAGCGCCTGCTCGAACGGGGTGAGGATCGCGCCGTCCTGCTGGGCGCTCTCCATTTCCGCGTCGGTCAGCCCGAGCGTGCGGCCGATGTGGATATGATGCGCAGCCTCATAGCGTTCGCCGCAGAGTTCGCTGGTCCGGATGATCAGGATCTCGCGATCCCGCCCGGGCAAGGTCGAACCGAAGACGAGCTGTTCAGCGAAAGGTATCCAGCTGCCGTAGAGCTTGGGATGGCGAACCAATGTGCGGACGAAGTTCAGCTCGCTCCGCTGGCTTCCGCGCCCGCCGCCGAGTTCGGCCTGCTCATCGGTGAACTCCGCGACGGGAAGCGGCGGGATGCGGGGAATATCCGACATCGCGATCAGACCGCGAATGCCGGCATGACCTTGCTGGCGAACAGCTCGGCATGTTCGGCCAGAAGCTTCAGCGGGAAGCCGGTCGGCGCCTGCATAACGAACGCCTCGATCGGTGCCGCTTCCTGACGCGACTTGATATAGGCGATTGCCTCGTCGGGGGTGAGCACCTTCATGACGCCGGCTTTCTTGAATTCGTCGAGGCTCATCTCGGTATAGACGCTCCACTCGGCGCCTTCCTGCCACTTCGCGTAAGTGTTGATCTGATAGTAAGCGTGCGGCGCCATGTCGTTGATGGTCTTTTCGGGATCTTCGCTGACCATCATCCACATGTCGGAATAGGACATCGAAATGATCCGGCCGTCTTTTTCCTGCTTGCCGGCGGCCTTCAGCGCTTCGACATACTGGGGCCAGAATTCTACCGGACCGATGAACCCATCGCCGAATTCGGCTGCACGCTTGAAGCCGGCCGGCGCCACGCCGCCCACGAACATCGGGATACCACCCTCCTGGCAGGGCAGCGGCGTACAGCGGGCACCCTTCAGCTGGAAGAACTCTCCAGCGTAGTCGAGCGTCTCGCCCTGCCACAGCCGCCTGACGATCTCGATGATCTCGTTCGACAGCTTGCCGCGCTTCTTCGCGGGCAGGCCATAGGCTTCCGCTTCGAAACCGAGATAGCCGATGCCCATGCCGAATTCGGCTCGGCCGTTCGAGAGGATGTCGAGGACTGCCATATCCTCGGCGAGCCGCACGGGATGATAGTGCGGCAAGAGACCAACGCCTTGCGAGATGCGGACCTTCTTGGTGCGCGTGGCGACGCCGGCGCCGAAAACGAGCGGAGATGGCAAGTAACCGTCGTCGATGCCGTGATGTTCGGCGAGCCAGACGCCGCCAAACCCCAGGTTCTCGATATGCTCGATGAACTCGAGCGTCTCGGCGTAGAAATCGGGCCAGGGCCTGAACCAGTCCGGCGCGTTGCGCATGTCGAAGCCGTAACCGAAGCGGATGGGGGAAGGCATCTCGGAATCTCCTTGTGGGATCAGGTCAATGGGCAGAGCGGCGGAAAAGGGCAGCGGGCTTGAGCGTGAGGCGCAGCCAGACCGAGCGGCCGCGCTGCGCCGAACAAAGCGACTCGTCGTGCCCGGCAGGGCCGGTCACGGGCCCGCCGGTGACATCTCCACCGAAGAAGATGCCGTTGGTGGCATTGAACGTCACGCAGTTTTCCAAGGTGAGCTTGTTGCTGAGATTGTCGCCGATCAGGGCCAGTTCCCAGGCATCCCTCTCGTCTTTCAACGCTATGCTGGCGTTGCTGCGCACGAAGCCTTTCTGGAGGCTGTCACCGTTCAAGATCAGATTGGTGTAGAATTTCGAGGAATAGAGATTCGTTGAACTGAGCGTCAGCCGCATACCCTTGCCCACCGGTAGTTCGTAATCGAATCCGAAATTGGCGGACCAGTCGGGCGAGCGCACCAGCCGGCCGCCAGAAAGGTTCTGGCCCGTGAAAAGCCCGGTCGCGGGGTTGAAAACCTGGTTACAACCCTCGCCAATGGTCTGTCCGCCGAAACACGGGGCATTGGTGAACCTGCGGTATCGGGCGTGATTCCAGTTGGCCCCCGCTCGCAAGGTCAGCCCATCGATCGCGCGGGGGCGAAGCGCAGCATCGAAGTCCACACCATAGACGAGTGCCGAGGCCGCGTTCAGCGTGCGGATCGCCAGGACGCCAGCGCTGTTCTCAGCCGCGCCGACTTGCAGATTGCTGTAGAGATAGCGGTAGCCCGCGAGGTCGAGCGTGAGTTGGCGGTCCATCAGGCGGGTCTTGATACCGCCTTCGAAGCCCTGGACCTTCTCGTCGCCGAACGAATTGTTCGCCCCGGGTGCGAAGATCAGCGTCACATCATACGATCCCGACTTGTAGGCCAGCTTGTAAGAGGCAAACAGCGTCAGGTCCTCGTTGGGTTTGTACGTGATCGTCGCTTCGGGACTGAAATGGCTCGATGCCAGCTTGCCGACCGCAAGCGGCGTGATGACGGGTGCACCGGTGATCAAGTCGGTCTGGCGATCGCGACGCGTCTCGTGAGTCCAGCGCCCGCCACCCGCCAACTCGATTTGCGGGACGGGGCGCCAAAGCAACTGCCCGAAGGCCGAAATCGATTCGATGTCGAGGTGGTGGTTGCCCGCTTGGAGCACTGGCGGCAGCTGTAGTGCCGTATTGCCGAGCAAGTTTATATAATTGTCGAGATTACCGCTCTGGTAATAGCCGCCGAGGATGAAGTTGAGCGCGCTGCCCGGGAAACTCGACGCCAGCCGAAGTTCCTGCGTGAAATCGTCGCGATGGAAACGGCTATCGGGCGCCAGTGTCGTGGTCGTGGCGACCATGCCGTTCAGCAGCGTCGACTGGTCGACATCGTAATAGCCGGTGACCGACGTCAATGCGAGTTGATCGATCACATTCCAGTTCAGTTCGAGCGAACCGAAATGCTGGTTCAGTCGCTGAAAGGGCACGCCCCCGTTGCGCACGCCGATGAACGCTTTCGGGTCGAGGTCGGTGACGTGCGCATAACGGTCGAGTTTGCAATCTTCACCGTTGCCGAGGAACGGGATGCCCGAAAGCGACGCTGTGCCTTCCGGACAGCCCGTGAATTGATCGACGCCACCCCCGTCGCCATTGACCCGATCTCGCGAGAAATTGAGCTTGAGCCGCGCACTGAATGTATCGGTCGGCTTCCACAGCGCAGTCCCACGGACCAGGAGGTTTTTTGAGGACGAATAGTTCCGATATTTCGGATTGAGTCCGCCAAAGCCCGGCGTTGCGATACCGACATTGCGAAAGTAGCCGTCGGAATCGGCGTATGATCCAGCCAGTCGCAGGCCAAGCGTGTTCGATACAGGCCCCGACAGGATGAGGTCCTGTTTGATCTCGTGGGCTTCGAACTCGTATCCGGTACGCGACACGATCTCCAACTCGTCGCCGGGATCGGCGGTGCGCAGCGCGATGACGCCGGCGGTGCTGGCCTTGCCATAAAACAGCGCTTGGGGGCCTTTGAGGATTTCGGCCTGGGCGAGGTCGAACATGCCCATCTTGTAAGCCAGGCCTTGGCTCATCTGAATGCCGTCGATCGTCAGGGTCGCCGACTGGTCGATGGCCGAATTCTGCGTGCTGGTGCCGACGCCGCGGATAGAGACCTGGACGCCGTAGGAACCGGTTCCCGTGGCGATCTGGAATCCCGTAACCTGATTGGCAATGTCGTAGAGGTCGCTGGTGCCGAAGCGTTCGAGCCGGTCCTGCGGCAGGGCGCTGACGATGACCGGGGCTTGCAGGATCGTCTCATCGCGCTTGCGCGCTGTGACGATGATATCCCCGTCCTGCGCCCAAGCCGGGGCAGAAAAGCCAGCAAGCGCGAGGGCACCGACCGATGCCTGCAGATAGATTGGAATTCTCATGGCTTTCTCCCCCGCTATGCCGATGGGGCCGCAGCTCCGCGGCTCTTCTGTCGATCGGCAGATGGCAAAGGTCGGCGTGAAAATCCCAGCAGCGCGCGCCCATTGCTCAACACTGCGCGCCCGTTGCGGCGGCGGATGCTGAGTTATCGGCGCAAGATGCCGAGAGGCGAAAGCCGGAAGATAGTAGCCGTCACGAAAGACCTAGGAGAGTTGCAATGATCGAGGCCCTGACAGGCAAGAGCCTGATCGACCTTGCCATCCAATCGCACCCCCACGCCTTCTATGGCTTGGTGCGCGACAATGACCCGGTGCATTTCGACGAGCAGCTTGGGATGTATCTCGTCTCGCGCTACGAGGATCTGCAGGTGGTGCTGCGCGATGCGATCACCTTTTCGCAGGAGCGCGGCTGGAACAAGCAGTTCGCACACGGCTTCTTCGACGAGTTCAAGGCCATTCTGGAGCGCGATGGCGGCGGCTATTTCCCCGACGTCATCCTTCAGGACCCGCCCAAGCACACCCGCATCCGCAAGCTGCTGGAGAAGGCTTTCACCGCGCACCGGATGAAGACGCTGGAGCCTAATGTCGGCAAGATCGTCGCCAATTTGCTGGACGCCCTGGCCGGCCGCGACCAGATCGACGGCATCAGCGATATAGCAACGCCGATGACGATCGGCTTCATGTGCGAGCAGCTCGGATTCGAACATGCCGACGCGGGCAAGATCAAGCAGTGGTCCGATGCCTATGTCGCCCAGGTCGGGCGTATGCAGGATCGCGAGCAGATGCTGGAGAACGCAGAACTGATCTGCGAGCTGCAGAACTACGTGATCGACCGTGTCCGCGAGCGACAGGCTCAGCCGGGAGAGGACATGGTGTCCGACCTTGTGACTGCGCGGCTGGACGACGATGACCAGCCGGCGCTGACTTTCGCCGAAATCGTTGCCCTGACGCGGGCACTGCTGGTTGGCGGCAACGACACGACCTCTACCGGTCTGTCCAACCTGCTGTACACCATTGCCACGCGGCCTGACCTCGCCGACGAACTTTACGAGAACATCGACAACGATCGTTTCGTCACGCGCTTCGTGGAAGAGAGCTTACGGATCGAGCCGCCGGTGCGGGGATTATCGCGCGTGACGACCAAGGAGGTCGAACTGGGCGGCAAGATCATCCCAGAGGACTCCCACCTTCTGATCCTCTTCGCTTCGGGGAATGACGATTCCGCGGTGTTCGACAACCAGCGCGACTTCGATCCCTCTCGCAAGAATCTGGCCCGGCACCTGTCCTTCGGCGCGGGCACGCATCTGTGCGTTGCTATGGCGCTGGCGCGGATGGAGGCCAAGATTGCGATCCGAGAGATCGTGAAGCGCTTCAAGAACATCGAATTGGCCGTTCCCGCCGAGGAACTTCTCTTCGTACCGACCATCGCCAATTTCTCGCGCATAAACCTGCCACTCAAGGTGGTACAGCGCTGATGCGTTATCCTGCGTTGTGGGCAGCTATCGTACTCGCCGTCTCCGCCTGTGCAGGGCCGGCGACGGACAGCGCCTCCGGCACCGCCGAAAACTGGTCGAATACCGGCGGCGGAGCCGACGAAAGCGGGTACAGTCGGCTTGAATCGATCGATACCAGTAATGTCGGCCGGCTGGGGCTGGCCTGGTCGCTTGATCTCGACGGCGAGCAGATTCTCGAAGCGACGCCCCTGGCCGTCGATGGCGTGCTCTACTTCACCGGCAGCTATTCCATAGTCTACGCAGTCGACGGCGTGACGGGCAAGCTTCTGTGGAAACACGATCCTGAGGTAATGAAGCATAATCCCCTGAAAGTGCGCTTCACCTTGCCGGTCAATCGGGGCGCGGCCTATGACGATGGGCGGGTGTTCGTCGGCACGATCGACGGCAGGCTGATCGCGCTCGATGCCAAGACCGGCAACGAGATATGGAGCGCGCAGACGGTCCCGATGGATTCGCCCCAGACCATTACCGGCGCGCCGCGCACGTTCCGCGGCAAGGTAATCATCGGCCATGCCGGAGGCGACTTTGGTTCGCGCGGCTATGTGACGGCCTATGACCAGAAGACCGGCAAGCAAGTCTGGCGCTTCTACACCGTCCCCGGCAGCCCCGAGCAGAACAAGGGCGACCCCGCGATGGAGGCTGCAGCCAAGACCTGGACCGGCGAATACTGGAAGACCGGCACCGGCGGCACCGTCTGGAACGGAATGACCTTCGATCCCGAGATGAACCGCATCTACATCGGCACTGGAAATTCCGGTCCCTACGATCCCGCGGTGCGCAGCCCCGGCGGCGGCGACAATCTTTACCTCGCCTCGATCGTCGCGCTCGATGCCGACACCGGCAAGTACATCTGGCACTATCAGGTGAACCCGCGCGAGGCGTGGGACTACAAGGCGACGATGAACATCATCGCTGCGACGCTGACGATCGATGGCAAGCCGACCAAGGTGCTGATGCAGGCGCCGACCAACGGCTTCTTCTATGTACTCAATCGCGAGACGGGGAAGCTGATCTCGGCTGAGAAGCTGGGCAAGGTTACTTGGGCCGATCACATCGACCTCAAGACAGGCCGCCCCGTCGAGGCGCCGAACATCCGCTACGAAACCGGACACACCGACATCTGGCCGAGCAACATGGGCGCCCACAACTGGCAGGCCATGTCGTTCAGTCCGAAGACCGGGCTCGTCTACATCCCGACGATGCAGCTCGGCGAATTTATCGACAAGGACAAATCCACAGGCGGTGCGGGCAAGGCCGCCTTCGCCATGCTCAGCTTCGGTCCGCTCCGTAACGATCCGCGCGACGGCAAGGGCAAGCTCGTGGCCTGGGATCCGGTCGCGCAGAAGGCTCGCTGGCAAGTGCCGCAGGATCTGTTCTGGAATGGCGGCACCCTGTCGACTGCCGGAAATCTGGTCTTTCAGGGAACTGCGGACGGCTATTTCTCGGCCTACGACGCGGTAGACGGGAAACAGCTGTGGCGCTTCAACGCCGGCCTTGGGATCATCGCAGCGCCGATCAGCTATTCCGTCGGCGGCAAGCAATACGTCTCGGTCCTTGTCGGTTTTGGTGGCGCCTGGGGCGAAGTCGTTTACGCCGGATGGAAATATGGGGCGCAGCCGCGCCGCCTTCTGACATTCGCGCTCGATGGTAGAGCAATGCTGCCGCCGTCCGCCCCGCGCGACATGACGCTGCATCCGGTCGACGATCCCAAACTCAGCCTCGCGCCGGCGGATGTCTCAGCGGGGGCAGGGGTGTTCATGATGCACTGCGCCGGTTGCCATGGGAAAAATCTGGTCGCCAGCGGCGCACCGGGCCCAGACCTGCGCGAATCGCAGCTCGCCCTTGACCCCAATGCCATCTGGCAAGTGGCGCACGACGGCGCGCTTGCACAACAGGGCATGCCGCCTTTCCCCGAACTCACACGCGAGCAGGTTCGCCAGATTCACGCCTACATCCGGGCGGGAGCTCGCGCAGCCCTGTCGGGGAAGTCAGCCCAGCCCGCGAAAGCAAGCGGACCAATGTAGTGGCTGGAAGCGTCAGTGCATTGCGCGTGAATTGATGCGAAATGCGCGGGGCGTCTGGCCGGTCCAGCGCCGGAACGCACGGCCGAAGCTGCCCTGATCCGAATAGCCGAGATTGAACGCGATATCGTCGATCGAAGCGCGCGATCCGGCCAGCGCGCGTTTCGCCAGCTTTTCCCGTCCCATCTCCAGCAGGATGGTGAACGAAGTATTCTCTCCCGCCAGCTGCTTCTGCAGAGTACGCGAACTCGTTCCAAGTGCGTCGGCGCAACGTTCGACCGTGCAGACTCCGGAGGCGAGGGTCGTCTCGATGAAGAAAGCGACATCGTTCGCCACCGCCCCCGACGGCGCTTCGCCCATTCGCTTCAAACAGCGCGTCATCATCGAATACATGAGCGAGTTGCGCGACGGGTTGGACTGATCGAGCAGGTCGCTGGCGAAAGCGATCGCGTTGAATTCGGAACGGCGTAGCAGGGCGCACCCCGCTAGCTCCGCGACTTCCTGCCGCAGCGCCGGATGCGGGTCGAAACACAGATTGACGTGAGGCGGTTTGAAGCCAGTGCCTCCCAGCATCTTCAGCGTCTTCAGTATGAGCAGCATTCCCTGGAAGTGTGCCTGCTCGCAGCCGCCGCCCAGCTGAGAGTTCCAGCGGAATTCCGCTACGTCGCGTCCCGCGACCAGCACCATCTCGCCTTCCGGCGAATTCACCACCGGCGAGAATTCCGTGAAACATTCGAGCGCCTGCCCGAAAGTCGGCGCTGTGCGGGCGACAAAGGCGATGCCACCGAAGGCGTCGGGCTGCTGGAGATCTCCGAGATGCAGGCCGAACAGCGGATCGTCGAAGCGAATGCTGCAATCGTCCAGCAGGTTCAGGGCAGCCGTGCAGTCGACGTGGTAGTCGTGAAACTCGAAAGCTTCGGGGTCGATATTGTGCCGCTCCAGGATATCGCGGGAACACCCGCCCTGGCGGCCCACCAGTTCCTTGAAACCGCGCCAATAGCCGGCCTGGATTTTGCCCCGCGCCGGCCGCAGCCCCAGTAGATCGTGATCGAGGATGAATTCGCCGTCCATGCGCCAGCCTCTCTTCCCGCCGTTACCTACGGAGCTTGTTTCGCGCCCAAGCCTCGGCCTGCTACTGCAACTATGCCAAGTCAAGAGATGACAGGTGCAAGCGCGTCTGTCTGGGAGGGCACCGTATTGATTGGTCGCTCTCGCCGAACAAGCCGCAATTCAATGCAACAATTTCTCTCCCAGAAAGCCGTCATCGGTTGGGTTACGCCCTTACGGCCCATTCCGGCGATTTTGGAGATTTATCGGATCTAAGCAGCATTCGGTTGAGCATCGGCAGGAAGCAGGCGACAAGGTTGCGTTTCCGGGCGCAACGGGAGAGGCGAGTGGACGAGATCGACTTTTTCATGGACCTCTCGCTGGTCGAGGATCCCTATCCCTATTTCGAGAATCTCCGCAGGCGCGGAACAGTCGTGCCGCTGCCCGCGCACAATGTCGTGGCGGTCGTCGGTTATGACGAAGCCCTTGCCGTCCATAACAACAATACCACTCTCTCGGCGGTCAATTCTGTCACCGGACCGCTACCGCCTATCCCCTTCGCACCCCATAGTGACGATATTGGCGACCTCATCGAGCAGCACCGGCCGCAAATGCCCTTCGGCGAGGAAGTGCTGACGCTCGATCCGCCGAGGCACGGCCCCTTGCGCTCGCTAATGATGCGGCTGTTCACGCCGCGCCGGCTCGAGGAAATGGAAGCCTCGATCACGGAACTTGCCGATCAGCTGATCGACGAATTTGCCGCGAGCGGGCACTGCGAGTTCGTCCGGCAGTTCGCCAGTCCCTTTGCGCTCCTGGCGATCGCCGATCTGCTCGGGGTGCCCGAAGAGGACCGCGACGCTTTCCGCAAGAACATGGAAGGGGCACCGGCGCAGATCGGTGCAGGTTCCGAAGCCAGCGTCGTCAATCCAATGGAGTTTCGAGTCGAAACGTTCCTGCGCTACGTCGACGAGCGGCGGCGCGATCCGCGCGGCGACATCATGGGGCAACTTGCCAACGCGACGTTCCCTGACGGTACGACGCCCACGGCGATGGACGTCGTACGCGTCGCGACGTTGTTGTTCGGCGCAGGGCAGGACACCACAGCGACGCTGCTCGGCGCATCGCTGCGGATCATCGCGGAGCAGCCTGAATTGCAGGCTCGCCTGCGCGCCGACCGCTCGCTCATCCCCGAATTCATCGAGGAGGTCCTGCGCCATAGCGGCCCGGTGAAATCGACCTTTCGCCTCGCGCGCAAACTGACCGAGATCGGTGGCGTGAACGTGGCGCCAGGCACAACCGTGATGATCACGACGGCGGCGGTAAATCGCGATCCGCGCAAGTTCGACGGGCCCGCCGAGTTTCGTCTCGGACGGCCGTCGCCCAAGGATCACCTCGCTTTCGGGCGCGGGCCACATACCTGCCCGGGCGCGGCCCTGGCCCGCCTCGAAACGCGTGTCAGTCTAGAGCGCATCCTCGACCGGCTCGGCACCATCGAACTCAACCCCGAACACCACGGTCCAGAAGGCGATCGCCGCTTCTCCTATATGCCGACTTACGTCTTTCGCGCGCTCCAGCAGCTTCACCTGCGCTTTAAGCCGCTCTGAGGGGATCGACCATGGTACTGGATGACGAAATTGCTCGCGCATTCTCGCTGGACGGACGGGTCGCGGTGGTCACTGGGGCCGCTTCGGGCCTAGGGCGCGAGGCGGCGCGGCTGTTTGCGCGGGCTGGCGCACATGTGGTCCTCGCCGACCTCGATGCGGCGGGGCTTGAGGAAACCGCCACGCTGGTCCGTCAGGCGGGCCGGGACGTCTTCGTCCACCGTGTCGATGTGGCTGACCGTGATGCTGTAGAAGCGCTGGCGGATGCGGCGCCGCGTCAAGCCGGCAGCGTCGACATCTGGATCAACTCGGCGGGCATCACGCTGTGGGCAGGTGTCACCGAAGCCAGTCGCGAAGCGGCCGAGCGCGTAATCGCGATCAACATGATGGGAACCTATTGGGGCTGTGCCGCGGCCGGCCGCGCTATGCAGGCGCAGGGGCGCGGGGGCACGATCCTCAACGTGTCGTCCACCGCGGGCGACAGCCCGGTCCCGACGCTGTCCGTGTACGGGATGGCAAAGGCGGGAGTGAACCAGCTCACGCGGGTCTGCGCCAAGGAATTCGGCGCATTCGGCGTGCGGGTCAATGCGGTGGTGCCCGGCTGGATCGACACGCCGATCAATACAAGCATGTACCGTGACGAAGCCGGCCGGGTGGATGCCGAGAAGCGGGAAACCGTGCTGACGCAGATGCGCGCCATGTCGCCGCTGGGACTGACCGGCGAGCCCAGCGACATCGGCTTCGCGCTGCTTTACCTCGCGTCGGATGCGAGCAAGTACGTCACGGGACAACTGCTGCGGGTCAGCGGTGGTGTTTGATCGAGAAGAAATGCGGAACGGCTGACCACGGCAATTGAGAGTTCCGCAGCGCATTCAGATTGCGTCTCGAGGTCAGCGTTTCTCGTCGACGAGTGCCTGGTAGACCAGCGAGCGCGATATCGCCCGCAGGTCGTCCGCGGGATAGGGCATGCCCATATGCAGAGCGGCCGAAAAGGCGAGTTGGGTCATGCCCAGCACGATCACGTCGTTCTGCGGATCGATCCAGAACCAGGTCCCATGCGCGCCCGTCCAGAAAACACTGCCTTTGCCGATTGTCCCGCCATTGAAGGAAGCGCGCGCCGGATCGAGCACGATGCCGAGATCGACGCCGTAGCCGACCCCTTCGACCTGCTGGGCAAACCTTAGCTTCACGCCCTCGGGCAGCATGTCGCTCATCATCAATCGTACGGACGAAGGCGCGAGGATGCGTTTGCCGTCGAGCTCGCCACCGTTTGCCAGCATGCGCAGCAGGCGCTCATAGTCCTTTGCTGTCGAGTATAGACCGCCCGCACCTGAGAAAAACGCCGGGTTGATAACGTCGGAGGCTGGCATCGATCCCTGGAAGGGCGTGGCCGCGAGCTTCATGGCCTTGTCGTAGCCATAGAGCGTGGCAAGTCGGTCGCGCTTCGAATCGGGGATATGGAAACCCGTGTCGACCATCCCGAGCGGAGCAAAGAGACGTTCCTGAAGAAAGCGGTCGAAAGTCATGCCAGAGATGCGTTCGACCACGAGACCCTGGATATCGTGCTGGATGCCATAGCGGAACTTCGCCCCAGGCTGCGATTCCAGCGGCAATTTGGCGAGCTTGCCAGCCATAGCGTTCAAGGTGCCTTCGTGCAGGCCCGCCTTGGCATAGGTCTCGTCGAGATCGGGAAACGAGGAGTTGAGGGGAAAGCCGCCAGGGAATCCCGCAGTGCTGGTTACGAGTTCGCGCATCGTCGGCGGATGGTCGGGGGCGACGAGACCCGCCGCGGTCTTGACCTTGAGATCGGCGAATTCGGGCACGAATTTTGATATGGGGTCGTCGAGCTGCCACTTGCCTTCCTCGAACAGGATCATCAGTGCGATCCCGGCGATGGGCTTGGTCATCGATGCAATGCGGAAAATCGTGTCGGCCGCGAGCGGCGTGTGCTTCTCGATGGACTGGAACCCGTAACGGCGATCGAAGACGATTTTGCCGTGACGCAGAACCAGAACGCTCACACCGGGATAGCGGCCTTGATCCACTTCGGCCTTCATCGCCGCGTCGAGCCGCTCCAAGCGCTCGGAAGAGAAGCCCAGCGCTTCGGGCTGAGGCCCGCTGGTTGCCTCTTTTGCGTCTGCAATTCCTGTCGACAATGCCATGATCAGTGCCCCCAATCCCACCTTCAATGCCAGACCCATGTCCACCTCCCGTTCGTTCTTATGCCGCATGAGGCTTCGTGCTATTCGGCTTGCGAATCTTTGAACTACTGTGGGTCATAGTTGGATGTCGGGAAGGCTGTCAACGAGCGAGGATCCGCGGGCCTTGCGGAGCCGTGTCGCCTTGAGCGAAGCTTTGTTGGCGTTGCTGGAACGTAAGCCCTTCGAAGCGATTTCGGCGCGTGATCTCACCGCGGAGGCCGGGATCGGTTATTCGACGTTCTTTCGTCAGTACGGCACGAAGGAAGCGCTGCTTGAAGCGATCGCCTCGCAGGAATTGCATGATCTTCTCTCGCTAACCCGGCCCGGAATGGCGGCCGAAGACAGCCTTGGGGCATGCATCGCCCTGTGCCGGCATGTCGATGGGAGTCGTCGTTTGTGGTCGATCCTTCTCGGCGGCGGCGCGGCTCCGGCCATTCGCCGCGAGTTCTTGAGGATGTCGCAGGAACTCGCTGATGTGCATCCTGCCCCGCAAGCCTGGCTGACCGCGGATCTCGGCGTGCGCACGGCGGTGAGCACGATCATCGAGATACTGAGCTGGTGGATCGAGCAGGATCAGCCGCAGCCTGCGGAATGGGTGGCAGAAGCCATCGAACGTCTGGCGCTGAGACCGATCAAGCCCGCGTAATCAATCTGCCGCCCTATCGGACGTAGCCAGGCCGCATGCCCTATGCGCCAAGGGAGCGTGCCGCCTCGACCGCCTTTCGCAGCCACCTGTCTTGCCAGCCGGGTTCGCTCGTGGCGGCGAAGTTGGGGATCTCAAGGCCAATAGGGATGTCGTTTGGCAAGGCGCGAATGAGGTCGGCAAGGGGCAGCTGTCCCTCGCCGGGAAGACACCGGGCGGTCATGGCCTCGGTCATGTATTCAGGTTGCGCGGCCGCCAAGGGGGCGTCGCGTAGCTGGACATAACCAATCTTCGCGGGATCGACTGCAGACAGTTGCGCGATGGTGCCGCCGGAACGAAAGAAATGCATGGCGTCGATCATGACGCGAAAATCTCGCCGGCCAACATGCTCGACGACGGCGAGCGCGGACGCCAGGTCGCTGACAGAAAGGCCCGGAACGAATTCAAGATGGACGGCAAGGCCCCGGTCGCCGGCTATTTCGGCCAACACAGCAAACTCGTCGAACGCGCGGGATTCGTCCGGCTCCATCCCCGCCGTGCCGACGGCTAGGGCGCCCATTTCGGCCATCAGGTCCAGATCGCCAGCGAAATTTGCGACCGATGTTCCAGAGCGAACGAGGAAACCTTCGCCCTGCGAGATGCCGACGCCATGCTCCCGCAGCGCGGCGATGAAGGCCCCGCGCAGCCTGGCATCGTCCCGCAAGACCACTCCGGATAACCGCAATCGATCATCGGCAGGCCCGTCAGGCCGATGGACAGGTTCCGGCAGCCGAGATCGCTGACGAGCGGCAGGAATTCCAGCGGCGGCATGCCGAACGTGCTGAGCAGCTCGATGCCGAGACGATTGGCAGCTCCCTTCATTATACCAATCTCACAGCAGTCGTGGGTCAACGACGGAACGCACCGGCGCCTCCGGTCCGGACATCTTCGCCATGGCATCGGCCACGCCGGATATGCCGATCCGTTCGCCCAGCCAGCTGCGTACGTCGATGCGGCCATCAGCGATGGCGCGCATTGCGAGGTCCATGTCCTGCGGCTCCTCCCCACCGGCGAACTGGATGTTGAGGCGCTTGTTCTGGGCAGCGAAGACGAACATCGCCTCCTCCTCCATGCAATAGCCGCCCATGACGATGCGTCCGTCGAACGGCGCCGCGGCAACGATCCGGCCGAGCATGCCCTTCTGGCCCACGTTCTCGTAGATGAGGTTGACGCGACGGGCGCCGAGATCGGGAAGCGGGCCGTAGGGATCGGTCTCGCGCGGATCGATGGCAATGTCGGCTCCCATGCGGATCGCCAGTTCGCGGCGGCCGGGATGGAAATCGGCGGCGACGATCGGTCCTGCGCCGAGCAGCTTCAATCCGGCGATCACGCCGAGCCCGATCGCGCCGCAACCCAGCACCAGCGGTACGTCGTCCGGCCGCGGATTCCCCCGCCGGGCATGCTCGAGACCGACCGCAAGCGGCTCGATCATCGCGGCGAGATCATCCTCGAGGCTGTCGGAGACTTCGAGCAACATGGTTTCGTCCAGCAGCATCAGTTCGCCAAAGCCACCCGGGCATTCGTGCGAAAAGCCGATGACCTTGTGCGAGCCTTCCGCGCGCATGATCGGCACGGACGTGACCCGGCGCCCGACCTTGACCCGGCGTTCGCTGCCCGGGCCGTAGTCCAGCACTTCCCCTACGTATTCGTGACCCGGCACGAACGGGCGATCGAAATTCAATTGGGCATAGGGCCCGCCAAACTGGCGCGACAGGTCGATCACGTTCTGCCCGGCATGGAGGAAATGCGCCTCCGAAGCACACATGCCGCAGCTATGCGTGCGAACCAGCGCCTGTCCCTTGCTGGGGACTGGGTCGTCGAACGTGCCGGTTTCGACTTTGCCGTTCTGAATATAGGCAGCTTTCATCGCGGAAGATCCTTGAGCTTGGGGATGGCAGTCTTGAGCAGTTCGAGGCTTTTCCAGCCCTCCTCGGGGGGAAAGCCGCCGACTAGCGGTTGAAATCCGAATGTTCCGCGGTCCTCGACCTTGTCGGCGTTGGCGATGAGGTCATCGACCGTCCACACCGCGAACATGCCCGAACGGCGGAGCGCCTCGATGTTGTCGAGACCCTTGAACGGCGAATTGGAACCATCGCCTTCCGCCGCCGCCCACTTGGCATATTCCTGCACGACGTGGAGGGCGTGGGGCTCGAGGATCGACCAAGTCCGCTCTGGATCATCGGAAAGCATGATGATTCCAGGAAGCCGGTGGCAGGGACGATTGTAGTTCCCAGGTTCCCGTCCCAGCTTGCGGCATTCCTCTTCGTAGATGGGGATGATGTCCGCGCGCATCGGCCCCAGGCCGACGCCGAACTTCGCGGCGCGTTTGGCAGATGCCGGAACCCCACCGCCGACGAAGACAATGTCCTCGGGCTTCCGCACGGGCAGCGGGCGGACGAACACCGGGCGCCCGTTTGCCTCGAAGCGCTCACCGCGCAGCGCGCGCAGGATTATGTCGATGCCTTCATCGAGCAAGCGTCCGCGATCTTTCAGCGACGTGCCGAACATGGCGAATTCGAAAGGGACATAGCCCGCCCCGAAAATCACCTGGAGCCGTCCGTTCGACATCAGATCGACAAGTGCCATCTGTTCGGCGAGCTTTACCGGATCGTGCAGCGGCAGGATCACCGCGCCAAGGCCGATGGTGCAGCGTTTGGTGCGTGCCGCGACCCCGCCCGCCATGACAAAGGGCTGCGGCAGATAGCCGTCTTCGGAGCCGTGATGCTCCATGAGGCCTATGCGATCGACGCCGATCTCGTCGGCAAAGGCTGCCATGTCGAGCGCTTCGGCATAGAGCTTCGCCGTGGGCGTTGCCCAGTCTGGCGAGCGCATGTCGAACGATACGGTTGTGTTGATCGGGGTCATTTCAGACTTTCAGCACGCCGTAGCTGGGATCGGTTCGGTCGCGACGCGCCCGATCATGCTCCATCATCGGGGTCACTTCGCGTATCTCGTCCATTTCCATCACTGCGATGCGATGATCGATCGCCCAGCGTCCATTCCGGCGCGACCAGGTGTCGACGTATCGGCTGATCACCGTCATCTGCATCATCCGGCCTTCGCGCGGCATGCGCAGGGTGGCGGTAACATAGGCTTCGCTGCCGGCGCGGTCCCCGTCGAGTTCGATGATGATGTTCGACACCTGGTGCGAAAGCTGCTGCAAACCCGCGTGTTGCCGGCATACATTGTCGACAAAGCCACGGCCAGTGCCCTGGAAATTGTGGCCGTAGTCAGCCGTGCCATCCTCGTGCCAGATCGAATAGCCCAGTTCGTGATCGACGCGATCCATCGCCCGGCAATAGCGGTAGATTTGATCGGTGATGTCCTGTCGATCGGACACTTCCTGCAAGTTTGCCATTCCTATTCCCTTCCGCAAATCGTCCGGTCCCCGATCCGAGCGCGACATTGGCACAAGGATCATGCAAATCACCCTATCTCGCCACTTCAATCTTCGGCATTTCAATATATCAAAATCAGATAGGCGAGCTTGACGGAGGCAAGGTTGGAAATCAGGAGGCTCAGTTACTTCGTTCGGATCGCGGAAGACGGATCGCTGACCAAGGCGGCGGGCATGCTACGCGTGGCCCAGTCGGCTCTGAGCCGGCAGATGCGCTTGCTCGAGGAAGAGCTCGGGGTCACCCTGTTCAGCCGTACCGCGCACGGGATGCGGCTGACAGACGAGGGCGAATACCTGCATTCGGCGGTTGCGGGCCCGTTGCGCGAGATGGAGCTTGCGCTCCAGAACATCCGTACTTTGCCGGCCCTGGTCGAGGCCAATTTCGCGGTAGGCATGCCGCCAAGCCTGGCCGACATTTTGGCGCGGCCCATGGCAGTTGGTCTCGCCCACGCCTTTCCCCATATGAAATTTCGCCTGATCGAAGGCCCGACCGGGGGGCTGATCGACTGGTTGAACAGGGGCATGGTCGATTTCGCCCTCTTGGAAGAAACGTCGCGTAACGATCAGATCCAGGAGAGAAAGGTAGTCTCGTTGCCCTTGGCGCTCGCTGGGCTGCGCAACGGGCAACTGGCCGATCGACAGGGCGTGTCGCTCAAAGACGCGATGAAGTTACCGCTAATCGTCCCTTCGCATCACATGGGAATCAGAGGGGCGGTGAATGATGTCGTCAGACGCGCGAATGCCAAGGTGAACATCTGCTTCGAAGCAGACGCTTCGCGATTGGCTAGGGATCTTGCGCGGGAAGGCATGGGCTACGCCGTGCTCCCGCAATGTTACTTTCGGCAAGAACTGACCGACGGCTCCCTCGGCTGTTGGCCGATCGTCGATCCTCCTGTGAGGATCGAAATCTTCCTCGCTGCGCGCAAGGGACATCAGACTTCGCGCCGGCAGGTCAGCGTCGTGGAAGAGGCCATAGCACGGATCGCACGAGAGGGTATTGGCGTGCGCGAGAGCCCATGACTTTGCCCCACCGGAGCTGCGATCCGTCGCTCCGCCGGAAAGTGCGATTGCGCTGTCAGCGGCGGTCTAGTTGATATAGGCGCAGCCCGCACTGGGAAAGGGAACGCTGATGGACGACCCCTCATTCAAGGCCGAATTCGGGCCCGTCGCGCTGGTGACCGGTGCCTCCTCCGGTATCGGTAAGGCGTTTGCCGAGACCTTGGCTAGCATGGGCATGGACCTCGTGCTTGTCGCTCGCCGGCGGCAGAGGCTGGAAGATCTTGCGGCGGGGTTGCGTGAAAAACACGGCGTCGATGTTTCGCTCTGCGACACTGATCTGGCCGAGCGCGGCGCATCGGGAAAAATCCTCGACGCTACTGCTGCGCTCGATGTCGGCCTGGTGGTGAGCAATGCGGGCTTCGGCTTGAAAGGCGAGCACGCAGCAACCGATCCCGCTGCTATGAGCGATATGTTGATGGTCAACTGTCATGTGCCGATGCTGCTCGCACACGGGTTCATTCCGCGGCTTAGAGCGCGCGGCAAACCCGCCGGCACGACGCTTGTTTAACAACGCCTGTTTTATGAATCCGCGTCATAGGAAGAGGCCCTGCCACATATAAAACGCCTGTATTTTTAAACCCTCCGCCTCCCTGTTACTCAAACCGCAACGGCCAAGCATATTCGCAAATAGGTCGTACAAGTGTGGGGACGGACGATGTCGGGCGCGCTGCTGCAGCATGGGCTATTCATCGCGCCCTATCATGACGTCGACGAGAGCCCGACCATCGCGCTTCGCCGCGACCTGGAGATCGTCGAGCATGTCGAGAAGCTGGGCTTTGCCGAAGCCTGGTTCGGTGAACACCATTCGACCGGTTGGGAAACGATCGACTCGCCCGAACTGATGATCGCCGCGGCAGCCGAGCGCACCTCGCGCATTCGCCTGGGCACCGGCGTCGTCTCAATGCCCTATCACAACCCTTTGATGGTCGCGAACCGCATCCTCCAGCTCGATCATATGACGATGGGCCGGGTTATGTTCGGCATGGGCCCGGGCTTGCTGCCAACCGATGCCGAGATGATCGGTGTCGATATCAAGAGTTTGCGCGACAAGCTCACCGAAGTTGCGGAGATCATCGTGTCGCTGCTCAGCGGTGAGGAAGTGACCCATGCGACGTCTTGGTACGCGCTCAACAAGGCGCGTACCCACCTCAGGCCTTATACCCTGCCGCATCCTGAGATCGTCGTCGCTTCGGCCGTCACGCCCTCGGGCGGGATGCTCGCCGGGCGCCACGGCTTCGGCATGCTTTGCGTCGCGGCGACCGAGACCGCGGGTTTCGACGTGCTCGACGAGAACTGGAAGGTCGCGCAGGAAGTCGCCGCCGAGCATGGCAAGCGCATGGACGCGGCGAGCCTGCGCCTCGTCGTACCGATGCACATCGCACCGACCCGCGAACAGGCGCGCGCCGAGGTTGCTCAAGGCCTGGCCAAATGGGTTCAATACTTCGACCGGGTCGCCCCCGCCGGCATGCGCGGGATGAGCGGGGCGGGGGACCCGGCCGAGCTGCTGGTCAATTCGGGCCGCGCGGTGATCGGCACGCCGGCCGATGCCATTACGATGATCGAACGGCTTCAGGCCAAGCAGGGCCAGTTCGGTGTGATCCTGTTCCAGTCGCACAATTGGGCCGAATGGGAGGAAACGAAGAAGAGCTACGAGCTCTACGCCCGCTTCGTCATGCCGCATTTCTCAGGCTCCAATCGCAACCGGCAGGACAGTTACGCCGCGCTCGAAAGCAATATCGACCGGCTCGAAGCCGAGCGCACCAAGGGCGCCGAGGCCGCCTTCAAGGCCTGGGAAGAGAAGACCGGCCGGAAAGCCGAGTAGGAGAGACGCAATGCAGAAAGGTGCCGATCTCGACCTTCCGTTTCTCGACATGGGGGAGGATTGGTTCGCAGCGAACCCCTATCCCGAGTTCGCTCGCGCCCGGGCAGCGCATCCGTGGCTGGCGCGCTGGCCGATCGGCTATGTCGTCACCGACTACAAGGCTATCCGCGACCTCTTCGCCATGGAAGGCAAGATGGGCCAGCTCTACGACGACATCGTCCGACTGATGGATGCCGAGGGCACGCCCTGGGGCCTCTTCCAGCAGCGTCACATGCTCTCGATGTCGGGACCGCGGCATAAGCACGTGCGCGACGTCCTTGCGCCCTCCTTCACTCCACGCGCCGCCAATCTCCACCGCGAGCTCATGCGCCGCACGGTCGAGGAACTGCTCGACGAATGGATCCCGCTGGGGAAGTTCGACTTCGAGGAATTCGCCGGCATCTTCCCGGTCCGCGTGATGACGCGGCTGATCGGCGCCTCGCCCTCGGTGATTCCGCGGCTGCGCTCGGCGATGGAGGCGATCGGTCGCAGCGCCAACATGGACAAGCGCTGGCTCCCGGCGATGCAGGAAGGCGTCGTCGTGATGGAGGAGTTCGTCGTCGAGCTCATCGCCGAGCGCCGGGCGAATCCCCGTAAGGGCGGGGAACCGGACCTGCTCGACCTGCTGCTCGAAGTCCGCGACCGCGAAGAGCTGACCCAACGCGAATTCGAAGACCTGCTGATCTTCCTGTTCGTCGCCGGCTACGACACCTCCAAGAATATGCTCGGCCTGACCATGGCCGAACTGCTTCGCGAACCGGAGATGTACCGACGCTGCGGCGAGGACTACGACTATGCTCGCAAGGTCGTCGAGGAATCGTTCCGCTGCCATTCGACCATCTCGTCGCAGCGCGTGCTCAAGGAAGACGTCATCTACCGCGACACCTTGCTGGAGAAGGGCGCGATCGTCTGGTTCCCTCTCAGTGTGTCACTGCATGACCCGCGCTATGCCGACGACCCCGATCGCTTCGATCCTGAGCGCTCGCGGGGGCTGCCGCATATCGGCTTCGGCCTTGGGCCGCACATTTGTCTGGGCCAGTTCATCGCCCGGTTCCAGATTCACGAGGGCATTCACCAGATGGCCCGCCGCATCCCCAATCCACGCTCGCCCGGACCGACAGGCTGGCGAACCTTTCCCGGCGCCTGGGGAGTGGAAAGTCTACCGATCGAATTCGACGTGGTGATCTGAGACGTAAAATAATCGCGATAGGAGCAGCGGTGATGACCCTTCCGAATATAGACCAATTTGGCGAAAAGCGGACCGACAGCCCCTACTGGAACGAGAGCTGCTGGTTCGCCTTTTCGGTGCCGGAACGGAAGGTCCACGGGTTTTTCTATTACTTCTTCCGGCCGAATATGAACCTTCTGGTGGGCGGGCCGGCGATGTGGGACGATTCCGGGGCGAACAGCTATGACTGCCTTTTCTATGATTGGCAGCACATTCAGGCGATGCCGGAAGGTGCCGAAAAGTTCAATTTCCGCGCCGAGAACGGAATGGCAGTCGAACTGCTCGAACCCTGGAAGCAGTACCGGCTGCTTTACGAACGTCACGACTTCAAGCTTGATCTGGTCTGGACCGCAATATCGGAGCCGCACGACTTCGGCGGGCTCGAGGAAACGACGAGCGGCGCAACCGGCCACCGTATGCACCTCGAGCAGTGCGGACGAGTGACGGGAACGATCCGCTACAAGGGCGAAGAGTTCGCGGTCGATAGCTACTCGCTGCGTGACACCTCCTTCGGCGAGCGGCATTTCGGGCAGGTCATGCGGGGAAGCTATTTCTCGGGGATAGCCTCGCCCGACCTGGCCTTCCACACCCTGACGATCGGCGGAGACGGCGAACAGAAGGTCGCGGGCGGTTTCCTTATCAAGGATGGCGTCATGGCCTCGCTCGTGGGCGGCAGCCGCCGGGTAACCGAAGAAGGGAAATATACGCCCGCGGCCTTCGCCTTCGACATGGAGGATAAGCTGGGGCGCACGCTCTCGCTAACGGCCCGTTCGTCGAGCCACCTGATCTTTCCTGGTTATCCGGACGTCCCCACGGTCTGGTCGTATCTGGATTGGGAAACCGAGGATCAGACCGGGCTGCTCGGCGATCTGCAGGAATTCTATCCCGCCGCAGACTTCCGTCTCCGTCTGCGCGGCCAGTGACGGGAGTATTGCAATGACGGGACAAGTCATCGTCGTGACCGGCACCTCTGGCGCCGGAAAGACCACCACCTGCCAGACATTTGCACGGCGCGCCGACGACTGCTGGATGATGCTCGGCCTCGATCTGCTGACGGGCACTATGGTACCGGGCAAATATTCGATGTTCGGCGCGAACGCGCGGGACTTCTTCTACGACCTACCCGCGGGAGAGCGCGGGCCCGGCAGCCCCGCCCAGATCGACTATGGGCCAAAGGGCTGGCAGGCATTGCATGCGATGCACGACATGATCGCCGCTGCCGCTAAGTCAGGGCAGGACATCATCGTGGACCATTGCACGTGGGTGGACCCGCCTATACTTCAGGATCTTATCTGGCGCCTGGAAGAAGTGCCGGTTCTATTCGTCGTTCTGAAGCCGGATCGCAAGGTGCTCGCGCAGAGAGTCACGGAGCGCAAGCTCGAACTGCCGGCCTCGATGATCGACGTTCTGGGACGAGACGGTGCCGCTGAAATCGGCCGCAGGCTCGAGGTTGTCGTTCCGTGGTTTTACGACGCGGCTTATGCGAACGATGTCAGCGATCTCGTGCTCGACACCACGAAACTCGATCCTGACACGGTGTGCGAGCGCATCGCGGCGCGTCTCGCCGAAGGGCCGGGCACCGCGTTCGACCAATTGCGCGCGCTTTATTCGAAACCGGATCTGCTTGCGCTGGCTGGATAGACGGGCGGGCGACGGTCCCTCTGCGTGCGGCCGCCAGGCGCACTACAATCCTGAAGGAATGAGTACATGCAAGAGCTTCGCTTCGATGGTCGAACTGCGATTGTCACCGGCGCCGGCGGGAATCCCAGCCTCGGTAGAACCCATGCTCTGCTATTGGCCTCCCGCGGCGCCAGCGTCGTTGTCAACGATATCGGGCTCGATCCGGAGGCTCGGCACTATCCCGGCGCTGCTTCCGCAGAGACTGTCGTGCAAGAGATTATCGCTGCAGGCGGGAAAGCGATCGCCTGCACGGACTCGGTAGCCTCGCTCGAAGGGGCCGAGGCGATCGTGCGGACTGCGCTCGACGCGTTTGGCGGCGTGGACATTCTCGTCAACAATGCTGGCATTACCATTGGAGCGCCGTTCGCCGATATCACCCCGCGAGACATCCAGCGGCATATCGACGTCAACCTCATGGGCACCATCTGGTGCAGCCGCGCAGCCTGGCCCCACATGGCAGCCGCAAAATACGGTCGGATCGTCAACATCACTTCAGCATCCATGACGGGATTTGCCGATCAGGCTGTCTATGCGGCGAGCAAAGGCGGTGTCTGGTCGCTGACGCGAGCTTTGGCAGCGGAAGGCGACCGGCTCGGGATCAAGGTCAACGCAGTCAGCCCGGGAGCCTATACGCGCATGGTGATCTCTTCGATGGAAGAGGACTCCCCGATTTTGGCGCAGTCCAAGTCCAGTCTGCCTCCCGAATTGTCGTCGCCTGCGGTCGGCTACCTGGCCCATGAGGCCTGCCCTGTCACCGGCGAATGCCTCGATGCGGTAGGGGGGCAGGTCCAGCGCTGCTTCATTTCTCGGACCGAGGGCTTCACCGACCGTGATCATGCAATCGAGACAATCGCCGATCGGTGGGACGAAGTGATGGACGAAACCCAGGCCACGACGGTAGGCCTTGCGCTCATGGACACCTCGCAATGGGGCTTGCGAGCATATAGACCGGGCAGTCAAAAGATCTCATAGAAAGGAAGGCGAAGCCGTCGTTCCATCGGTCGACCGCGTTTTATATAGGCGGTCATCTACTCAGCCACCAATGCCAATTAGCTGCCGTTCCCCAGGCTGTCGAATGTAAACCGAACCGGGGCGAGCATTCCAATGCTGACCATTTTTCATCCTGAGGTCATCAAGCCCTATGCCAATCTCGCCAAATCGAGGTAGTCGAGAATCATGGTTCATTGCGCAACTCGACAACGCCGGCCGGTCGGTGCCGAGACGATCCGCAATCTGCTGCTCGGGCTCGATGGCGAAGGCTGGCACCCGCGCGCCGAGCCGCTGCGCTTTGCCCGCATTGACAGCGGGGTCAGTCGCGAGACAACGCATGCTGCGATCATGACCGCGCCCACTCCGTTTCTCGCGGAAATCGGCGCATGACACCGGGCGACGAGATGATCGGCCACGAGAGCGCCTGGCGCGAGTGGCGCGCGGCGCTGGAATCCGCGCGGATGCACCACGGCTGGATACTCGCAGGGCCGAAGGGCATGGGGAAGGGCGCCTTCGCCCGCGCAGCCGCACGCGAACTCGTCGCAGAGGCGGGCGTGCACCAGCCCGACGGCGCGCATCCCGACATCATCGTGCTCGATCCGCTACCAGCGAACGACGACGAGGAAAAAAAGCGCGACGACGGCAAGCCCTATCAGACCAAGCGCAACATCACGGTCGACCAGATCCGCCGGATGCAGGCCCGGCTGATCACGCGCCCGACGCTCGGCAGTCGCCGCGCGGTGATCATCGATCCGGCCGACGATCTCGAGAAGGGCTCGGTCAACGCATTGCTCAAGAGCCTCGAGGAGCCGCCCGTCGGCACGTTCTTCCTGCTCGTCACGCACCGTCCCGGTCGGCTGCTCGCGACCGTGCGCTCGCGCTGCCGCATGCTCCGCTTCGCGCCGGTCGCAGCGCGAGAAATCGACACCATCCTGCAAAAACAATCGCCTAACGCCGATACGACCACCCGCGCGGCAGCGATTGCCGCGGCCGAAGGCTCGCCCGGCGCGGCCCTGGCTTTCGTCGACCGCGAACTCGGGCCGCTGCACGTGCTGATGCAGCGGATCATGCGCGAGGGCGATGCCGGCTTCGGCCTGCGCGGAGCCCTGGCCGACGAAATCGGCGCGCGGCCCGACCGTGAGCGCATCCTCGCCGCGCTCGATCTCGCCCGCGCGACGCTGGCCGAAGATCTCGCCGCGGCGCCGCGCGGGCGCCAGCTCAAGCTGATCCAGGCGCACGGCGCCATAACCCGGCTCGCGCGCGACGCGCCGACCTACAATTTCGACGCCGGGCTGCTTATCATGGAGATTGGCGGGTTGCTGGCCTCGGCCGCGATGCCTAGAGAGGCCGCAACCTGAAATCGTGAAAGACTGCGCGCCACCATGGCCGAACCCTATTACCTGACCACCGCGATCTCCTATCCCAACGGCAAACCGCACATCGGCCATGCCTACGAGGCGATCGCGGCCGATGTCATGGCACGGTTCAAGCGCCTGCAGGGCTTCGACGTCCGCTTCCAGACAGGGACCGACGAGCACGGCCTAAAGATGGCGCAGAAAGCGCGCGAGCTGGGCACCACGCCGGCCGCGCTGGCAGACGAAATGTCACAGTATTTCATTGATATGTGTGACAAACTCAACGTATCCTATGACATCTTCCTGCGCACCAGCGAACCGCGCCACCATCTTGCCAGCCAGGAACTCTGGCGCCGCATGGAGACCGCCGGCGACCTCTATCTCGACCGCTACGAGGGCTGGTACTCGGTCCGCGACGAGGCCTATTACGACGAAAGCGAGCTGGTCGAAGGGGAAGGGGGAGACAAATTGTCACCCCAGGGCACCCCGGTGGAATGGACGGTCGAGGAGAGCTGGTTCTTCCGCCTGTCCAAATATGCCGAGCCGCTGCTGGCGCTCTACGAGAACCAGCCCGACTTCCTGCGCCCGGAGAGCCGCCGCAACGAAATCGCACGCTTCGTCGAAGGCGGCCTGCGCGACCTGTCGATGTCGCGCACGACCTTCGACTGGGGCGTGAAAGTGCCCGGCAGCGACGCTTCAGAAGGTCCGGGGCACGTCATGTACGTCTGGGTCGATGCGCTCACCAACTACTTGACCGGCCTCGGTTTTCCCGAGGAAACCCCTGAAATGGCCAAGTGGTGGCCGGCCGACCTGCACCTGATCGGCAAGGACATCATCCGTTTCCACACAGTCTACTGGCCCGCCTTCCTGATGAGCGCCGGTGTGCCGCTACCCAAACAGGTCTTCGGCCATGGGTTCCTGCTCAATCGCGGGCAGAAGGAATCGAAGTCGCTTGGCAACGTGACCGATCCGGTCGAACTCAGCGAGCGCTACGGCGTCGACACGCTGCGTTATTTCCTGCTGCGCGAGGTCGCTTTCGGCCAGGACGGTTCCTATTCGCCCGAAGCCATCGTCACCCGCGCCAATGCCGAACTGGCCAACAGCTTCGGCAATCTCGTCCAGCGCGTGCTGTCGTTCATCGCCAAGAACTGCAGCGGCGAAGTGACCGCGACGGCACCGATCGCGGAAGCCGACGCGGCGCTGCGCACCAAGGTTGCTGCCGCCAGCCGCGACGAACTTCCTGCCGCGTTCGACCGGCTGGCCTTTTCGGTCGGCATCGAGGCCTGGATGCAGGCCGTCTTCGCCTGCAACCAGTATGTCGATGAGCAGGCGCCCTGGGCGCTGCGCAAGACCGATCCCGCGCGCATGGAGCGCGTGCTCGCGACGCTTTGCGGTTGCATCCACGATCTCGCCATCGCGATTTCGCCCGTCGTTCCGGTCGCCGCGGCCAAGATGCTCGATGCGCTCTGCGTAGCCACGGACCAACGCTCTTATGCCGCCATCGGCAGCGATCCGGCGACGATCCGCGTCGAGAACCCGACGCCGGCTTTCCCGCGCCTCGAACTTCCCGCCGAGGTCGCCTGAATGCTGATCGATTCGCATTGCCACCTCGAATACAAGGGCCTGGTCGAGGACCAGCAGGGCGTCATTGCACGTGCCCACGAGGCGGGAATCGGCGGTTTTCTCAATATCTCGACGCGCCGGCGCGAATGGGACCAGGTCATCGGCACCGCGGCGCGCGAGGACAACGTCTGGGCCAGCGTCGGCATCCATCCGCACGAGGCCGATGCCCATGCCGATCTCGGCGCGGCGGCGCTGATCGAGGCGGCCAAGCATCCCAAGGTCATCGCCATAGGCGAGACCGGGCTCGACTACTATTACGACCATTCCGACCGCGCGACGCAGCAGGCGCTGTTCCGCACCCATATCGGGGTGGCGCGCGAGACCGGGCTGCCGCTGATCGTCCACACACGCGACGCCGAGGACGATACGGCCCGGATCATCGCCGAGGAAATGGAGCAGGGCGCTTTCCCGGCGCTGATCCACTGCTTCACCGCGTCGGCCGACTTCGCGCGACAGATGCTCGACCTTGGCCTTACCATCTCGCTATCGGGTATCGTGACCTTCAAGAACGCCAGGGATCTCCAGGCGGTCGCCGCAGAACTTCCCGCCGGCAGGATGTTGTTGGAGACCGACGCGCCGTTTCTCGCGCCAATTCCACACCGCGGGCAGACCTGCGAGCCGGCCTTTACCGCCGACACCTGCCGTTTCGTCGCCCAGCTTCGCGGGCAAACGCCGGAAGCGCTGGCCGAAGCCACGACGCGCAACTTCTTCGAGCTGTTTGCCAAGACGCAAGCGACGCGAGCGGCCGCGTGAAGCTGATCATGCTCGGCAGCGGCACGTCTACAGGCGTTCCGCGCGTCGGTGATGTCGCCGGCGGCGACTGGGGCGAATGCGATCCCGCCGATCCGCGGAACCGCCGCACGCGCGTCTCGATCATCGTCGAAAGCAACGAAGGCAAGCGGCTGCTGGTCGACACATCGCCCGATCTGCGGGCGCAACTGCTTGCAAGCCGGATCGACCGGATCGACGCGGTATTCTGGACGCACGACCACGCCGACCACGTCCACGGCATCGATGACCTCCGGCCGATGCGCTATGGCCGCGCCGGTCCGCTGCCGGGCTATGCCTCGACCGAAACCGCGCGGCGGCTGCGCCAGCGGTTCTCCTACGTTTTCGCCGGCGAGTTCGGCTATCCGACGATCGTCGAGCTGGAAACGCTCGACAAGCTTCGGCTCTGTGCCGGTTTTGCCGTGGCATCGTGCCAGATGCCGCACGGACCCGCGCAGTCGACCGGCTACCGTTTCGAATGCGATGGCGCGTCGATCGGCTATGCCACGGATTTCAGCGCGGTTACGTCCGAAATGGTCGCGCTGTTCGACCGCTGCGACATCCTGGTGATCGACTGCCTGCGCCGTGAGCCGCATCCGACGCACGCGCATCTCGGCATGGCGCTGGAGCTGGCCGAGGCCGCGCGTGTCCGCCGCGCGGTGCTGACGCATCTCGACAAGTCGCTGGACTACACGCAGCTCAGCCGCGAAATTCCTGCTCATATCGAAGTCGGCTATGACGGAATGGAGCTCGCCGCATGAACGGCAACATGATCGTTGCGCTCGTGACGATCATGGCGTCGCTGTTCCTGGCGGTGCGTGCATTGCGGCACCGACAGCTCGATTTCGGCAAGACCGCGCTGATGGCAGGGATCTGGGTGGTGATTATCGCCGCGCTGGCTTTCGTCCTCCAGCGTTTCGCGGCATGAAGCCCCTCGCAGGGGGCCTTTTGGCCCCGATTCAATTTAACATAATATATATTATCATTCCAAAATGATGTAAGCGCAACTTAGAGATGTCACTCCCCGCAATTTAGAGATGTCACACCTCTGGGACGTCTCGCGGTCCCGGTGGCATCGTCCTCCTCTTGGCTGGGAGGACACGCTTATGTCGGTGGTGGCGATGAGCCATGGCGAGCTTTCACGATACGATACGCTGCGTCGTTTCGAGCGTGGCGAACTGAGGATCGAAGACGCCGCCATGTTGCTCGGCGTGTGTCGTCGCCAGGTTTACCGGCTGCTTGATCGGCTGCGCGCCGACGGTCCCGAAGCGCTGATTTCCTGGAAGCGCGGACGGCGGAGCAACCGGGATTTCGGCGATGCGTTCCGCCTCCAGGTGCTCAACCTGGTGCGCGAGCACTATCACGATTTCGGGCCGACCCTGATCAGCGAGTACCTCGCCGAACGGCACGGCATCACCCTTTCCCACGAGACCTTGCGCAAGTGGATGATCCAGGCCGGCCTCTGGAAGGACCGCGAAGCGCGCCGGCCGCGACCCTATCAGCCGCGCTACCGGCGGGATTGCCGCGGCGAGCTGATCCAGATCGATGGCTCGAAGCATTGGTGGTTTGAGGATCGCGGGCCGCAGTGCACGCTGCTCGTCTTCATCGACGATGCGACCAGCGAGCTCATGCAGCTGAAGATGGTCGAGAGCGAGAGCACCTTCGCCTATATGGAGGCGACGCGCGAGTACATCGAGCGGCACGGCAAGCCGGTGGCGTTCTACTCGGACAAGCACTCGGTGTTCCGCAACAACACCGCCTCGGCCAAGGGCGATGGGATGACGCACTTCGGCCGCGCGCTCGAGGCGCTCGCCATTGAGATCATCTGCGCGCATTCGCCGCAGGCCAAGGGCCGGGTCGAGCGGGCGAACGGCACGCTGCAGGACCGCCTGGTCAAGGCGATGCGGCTCGAGGGTATCGCGACGATCGCCGAGGCCAACGCGTTCCTGCCCGGCTACATGGCGCGCCACAACGCGCGCTTTGCCAAGCCGGCGTTCGATCCGCGCGATCTGCATCGCCCCCTCGCCCTGCATGACGATCTGCGCGCCGAGATGGTCTGGCGCGAGCATCGCACGGTGACCGCGGCGCTGACGCTGCACTACAACAAGGCGCTGTTCATTCTCGATCCGACCGCGATCAGCCGGCCGTTGGTGGGCAAGCGGGTGGAGGTTTGCGAGTATCCCGATGGCCGGCTCGAGATCCGGCATGGGGCGAATGCCCTTCCCTACCGGATGTTCGACAAGATCGGCCAGGTGAACCAGGCGGCGATCGTCGATAACAAGCACCTCGATGCGGCGCTGGCGATGGCCAAGGCGATGCAGGAGATGCTGCCGGCGAGGAAGCGCAACAACAACGAGCCGTGCCGGCGTTCGCAGGGCAGTCACCTGTTCCCGGCGCCCGAGCCCGCGGAAGAAGCCGCGGTGAAGCGCAAGCGCGGGCGCCCTCCCCTTCGCCGGCTCACCCCGATCGAGGCGGCGCAGCGGCTGCTCGAGAGCTGTTGAGGGAGCCCACTGCCTGCGCAGCGGGTCCGGGGTGCATCCTCGCCAAACCAGCGCGCCAGCAGGGTCTGCGCTGCGCAATGCCGAAGGGCTACGCACAGCCCCTGCTGCATCGAGCCGTGACATCTCTATCTGGCGGAAATAGTGTCTTCTCTAAATTGCAGGAACAAATGACCGGCCAGCAAGAACCTCCTCTCGACCGCCTCCTCGCGATCATGGCGCGGCTGCGCGACCCCGTTTCGGGTTGCGAGTGGGACCGCGCGCAATCTTTCGCTACGATTGCGCCCTATACGATCGAGGAAGCCTACGAAGTCGCCGACGCGATCGAGCGTGAGGATCTCCACGCGCTGCGCGACGAGCTCGGCGATTTGCTGCTCCAGGTCGTGTTTCACGCCCGCATGGCCGAAGAAGCCGGTCACTTCGCCTTCCAGGATGTCGCCGCGGCGATCTCCGCGAAGCTCGAAGCACGCCATCCGCACATCTTCGGCGACTTGGCCGACGACGGCCTAGGTCAAACGTACCGCTGGGAAGCCCTGAAGGCCGCTGAGCGGGAAGCCAAGGGCGCGACCAGCGCGCTCGACGGCGTGGCCGTGGCGCTGCCGGCGCTGATGCGCGCCGAGAAGCTGCAGAAGCGCGCCGCGCGTGTCGGGTTCGACTGGCCCGATCCCACCGGTCCCGCCGCCAAGGTCCGCGAGGAAATGGACGAGCTTGCCGAGGCAGACGAAAGTTCCCGCCCAGAGGAAGCCGGCGACCTGCTGTTCGCCGCGGTCAACCTCGTCCGCGCCTATGGCATTGCCCCGGAGGACGCTCTGCGCTCTGCGAATGCCAAGTTCGAAACGCGCTTCCGCGCCATGGAAGCCCTGGCAGCCGCTCAGAGCGTCGACTTCGCCTCGCTGGACCTCGACAGCCAGGAAGCGCTTTGGCGCGCTGTAAAGGCCCTCGAAAGGCAAAATGGGGCATAGCCCCGCACGCCTTCCTAGGAAGAAATCCCCTCAGAGCTCCTCTAAGCGCGAAATCGAGATTTACAGGCACCGATAGCCAAAAGGCCACTCAACGCACTGTATGAGCCTTACAGACGAGAATAGCGGCCCATCTCGCGAGGGGACAGCCTGACCTGGATGCGCAGCAACGGTCCCTGCTCCCCTTCCCCACCATCCTCCTCGACCAGAACCTCGCCGTGCGCGTGAAGCCAGGCGAGCTTCTGCCCTTCTCCGGCGGGAAGCAGGAAGCTGTAGACCTGGGCGTCGGCGGTCAGAAGCCGGCTCACGGTCTCGAGCAGCTCGTCGCATCCCTGACCGGTGACCGCCGAGACCGGTACGATGACCTCGTCGGCGTGATGCGCGATGATGTCGAGGAGCTCGTTAGTCCGGTCGGCGGGAAGCAGATCCCATTTGTTCCAGATCTCGACGATCGGCACCCGCGGTGCCTCGTCCTCTTCCCGCTCATCGGCGACTTCGTCGACGATGCCGAGCTCGGCAAGTACGTTCAGGACCTGACGCTTCTGCGCTTCGCTGTCCGGATTGGCGATGTCGCGGACGTGGAGCACGACGTCGGCGCCGGTCACTTCCTCGAGCGTCGCGCGGAAGGCGGCGACGAGCTGGGTCGGCAGGTCGGAAATGAAGCCGACAGTGTCCGACAGGATCGCCTTGTCGAGCCCCGGAAGACGGATCGCGCGCATCGTCGGGTCGAGCGTGGCGAAGAGCAGGTCCTCGGCCATCACTTCCGCCCCGGTCAGGCGATTGAAAAGCGTTGATTTTCCGGCATTGGTATAGCCGACCAGCGCAACCACGGGCCAGGGTGCCTTTTCCCGCCGGTCGCGGTGCAGTCCGCGCGTGCGGCGCACCTGATCGAGTTCCCGCCGGAGCCGCGCCATGCGGTCGCGGATCAGTCGGCGGTCAGCTTCGATCTGGGTTTCGCCCGGGCCGCCGAGGAAGCCGAAGCCACCGCGCTGGCGTTCGAGGTGGGTCCAGCTGCGCACGAGGCGGCCGGCCTGGTAGTCGAGATGGGCCAGTTCGACCTGCAGCCGGCCTTCGGCCGTAGCCGCGCGCTCGCCGAAGATTTCGAGGATCAGGCCGGTGCGGTCGATCACCTTGCGCTTGAGCTTTTCCTCGAGATTGCGTTGCTGGATCGCTGAAAGCGAACCGTCGACGATGACCAGCTCGGCCTCGGACTGGTTGCAGGCGATCTCGATGTTGCGGACCTGGCCCTCGCCGAACAGCGTGGCCGCCCTCGCCTCGCGGATCGGAATGATGAACGCATCCACCACCTCGATCCCGATCGCCAGGGCAAGCCCCTTCCCTTCCTCCAGACGAGCCTCGGCATCCTGGCCGGAGCCGCTCTTGCCGCGTAGCTGGGGGCAGACGACGACGGCCCGCGCTCCGCGCGTGACCTCGCCTTTCAGGTCCTCTCGTTCTATCTCTTTATCCTTGGCGGTCAGCCGACGTCTTCTTCGTCGGTCTCACCGGTCAGATCCACCGGTGTCACCGGCTGAATCGTCGACACCGCATGCTTGTAGGCGAGCTGGACGTAACCCTCGCGCTCGAGCAGCATGCAGAACAGGTCATAGGCGGCGATGCGGCCCTGGAGCATGACGCCGTTGACCAGGAACATGGTCACCTGGACCCCGGCATTGCGGATGCTCGAGAGGAACACGTCCTGCAGCAGGCGCTGCTTCTTGCCGTTTTCCGAGCCCGCGCCGAACTGGCGCGCGTCGATCGGCGTCGAAGGCATGATCGTCGAGATCGCGTGCTTGTAAACGAGCTGCGACTGGCCATCGCGGCGCAGCAGGATGGAGAAATTGTCGAACCAGGTAACGATGCCCTGGAGCTTAACGCCCTTGACCAGGAACATGGTGACCGGAGTCTTGTTCTTGCGCAGCAGGTTCAGGAACTGGTCCTGGAGGTTCTGCCCGCCCTTGCCGCTGGGAGCGGTGGTGCCGGCGGGAACGGGCGCCGTCTCGGCCGCGGCAGGCGGCGTCGGCTTGGGGCGCGCGGAAAGCGTACGTCCTGTCATCACTTTCTCCATTTTCTTGGCGGCCGCTTATGCAGTCCGCAATCTGGCCCGGCTTACGCCGGACCGTTCGTTAGTCAGTGAATTCCTATCCTTTTGCTGCGCCTGCGTAAACGCGAAAGATTGCGGAGGGACTACACTTCGATTTCGTCGTCCTCAAGCACGCCTTCCCGCCGCTCCGCCATGCCCAGGAGCTTGAGTTTGCGGTGCAGCGCAGACCGCTCCATGCCGATGAAGGCGGCTGTCTTGGAGATGTTTCCCGAGAACCGCCGAATCTGGACCTTGAGATATTCCCGCTCGAAAGTCTCGCGTGCTTCGCGCAGCGGCACCCCCATCATCGCCGACATCAGCGAATCGCTCTGCAGCCGGCCGCTGAGGATTTCGGGCGGGAGCATGTTGGCCTCGATCCGCTCGAGCCTGTCGCGCGGTGTCAATATCACTGTCCGCTCGACAACGTTGCGCAGTTGCCGGACGTTTCCGGGCCATTCGTAGGCCTGGAGCGCGGTCATCGCCTCGGGAGAAACGGTCGGCGGGGGTACGCCCTGCTCGTTGGCGTAGCGGGCGAAGAACTGGTTCACCAGGCCCGGGACATCTTCCCGCCGCTCGGACAAGGCCGGGACAGTGACCGGGACAACGTTGAGCCTGTAGAACAGATCCTCGCGGAAGCGCCGCTCGGCGATCTCGCGCTCTAGATTGCGCGAAGTCGACGAGACGACGCGGACATCGACGCGGATCTGGCGGTGCCCGCCGACCCGGACGAAGGCCTGCTCGGTCAGCACGCGCAGGATGCGCGCCTGGGTAGAGAGCGGCATGTCGGCCACCTCGTCGAGGTAGAGCGTGCCGCCATCGGCCATTTCGAGCAGCCCGGGGCGCACCAGGCTGCCGTCGACCTCCTCGCCGAACAGCTCCTGCTCGAAGCGCTCGGGCGTGATCCGCGCCGAATTGACGCTGACGAAGGCATGGCTGGCGCGCGGGCTCCAGCTGTGCAGCAGCCGCGCGGCGACTTCCTTGCCGACCCCCGCCGGACCGGTGATGAGCAGGCGACTGCCGGTGTTGGCGACGCGTTTCAGCGTCGCGCGCACCTGATTGATCGCCGTGCTGCTACCGGTGAACTCCTCGATCTGGCTGAAGTCCTGCCGCAGCCGGGCGTTTTCCCGCCGGAGACGCTCGGTCTCGGTCGCCTTGCCGACGAGGTGGAGCAGGCGTTCGGCCTCGAACGGTTTTTCGATGAAATCCACGGCGCCGCGGGCGATCGCGGCAACCGCGGTATCGATGTTGCCATGGCCCGAAAAGATGATCACCGGCAGGTCGGGCTCGCGCGCCTTCAGCGCGTCGAGCACTTCCAGCCCGTCCATCGCGCTGCCGTGCAGCCAGACGTCGAGCAGGACCAGCGACGGGCGGCGCTGATCGACGGCATCCAGCGCCGACTGGCTGTCACCCGCAGTCCGGCAATCGTAGCCTTCATCGCTGAGTACGCCGGCCACGAGCTCGCGAATGTCGCGTTCGTCGTCGACGATCAGGATATCGAGCGCCATGTGTCCTCCAATTCACTCATAGATTTCATTCCGCTGCCTCCGACCCGCGTCCGAGCGCGAGCGGATCGCAGGCGAAGCTCATGCTGACGCTGCTTCCGCCCCCCTCGGCCGGGCCGAAGTTCATTTCGCCGCCATGTTCCTCGACGATCTTGTTGACGATGGCGAGGCCCAGGCCGGTGCCCTTCTCGCGCGTGGTCACGTAGGGTTCGATGATCCGCTCGCCGTCCTGGGGCAGGCCAATGCCGTTGTCCACTATGGACACGACGACATTGTCCTTGTCGCCACGTGCCATGGTAACCGCTATCAAGCCCCGATAATCGGCACTTTCGTTCTTGGCTCGCGCCTCGATCGCCTCGACTGCGTTCTTGAGCACGTTGGTCATGGCCTGGCCGAACTGGTGGCGGTCGCAGGCGATCGTGGTGATGCCCTCCCCGGCCGAAAAGCGGAAATCGATGTCGGGTCGCGAAACTTCCTGGAGGAACAATGACTGGCGTGCGAGTGCGACGGGATCCTCGGTGCGGAACACGGGCTTGGGCAGCCGCGCGAACGAGGAAAACTCGTCGACCATCTTCCTGAGGTCGCCAACCTGGCGGATAATCGTGGCGGTCAGTTCCTCGAACAGCGGCCGGTCTGTCTCGATCTGCTTGGCATAGCGGCGGTTGAGCCGCTCGGTGGCGAGCTGGATCGGGGTCAGCGGGTTGCGGATCTCGTGGGCGATGCGCCGCGCGACGTCGGACCAAGCGGCCTGGCGCTGGTCGAGCAGCTGGCGGGTGATGTCCTCAAAGGTGATCACCGGCCCGCGCGTGTCGCGGCTGACCTTGATCGCCAGCGTCAGCAGTTCGCCGCCCTTCGCGTACTGGATGATGCCGCTCGACAGGTCCGAAGCCACCAGGCCGGCAAGCTGCTGCGACACGTCCTCGAGCGGCACTCCGACGGCCGTGGGTCCGTTGCGGTCGAGCAGCAGCCTCTGCGCGGTGCTGTTCATCAGCAGGACGTTGCCCTCGTCGTCGAGCGCAATGATGCCCGCGCTGACCGATCCCAGAACCGCTTCGATGAACCCGCTGCGCTCCTGCAACTGTTCGTTGGCCGAGACCAGCGCCTGGGTCTGCCCCTCGATCTGCGCGCTCATGCGGTTGAACGCACGGTTGAGCAGGCCGATCTCGTCGGCGCCGGTGCGGCCTTCGACGCGCAGCGCATAGTTCCCGCTGCCGACCCGCCGCGCGGCGTCGACGAGCTCGTAGAGCGGCTTCACCTGACGGTCGGCGAAACGCAGCGCGATCCACACCGACAGGCCGACCAGCGCCAGCGAGAAGACGAACAGCGCGACGTTGAAGCGCAACTGCAGCACCCGCGCCCGGCTGGTCAGCACTTCGTAGGCCTTGACGATGTTCTGCGCGCGCTGCCCCTGGCTGAAGGCGAGCAGGTCCGAGCTGCGCGCGGTGTAAAGGTAAATGCCCGTGCGCCGGTCGATCGGTGTCACCGCCTCGATCTTGTTGGCATTGGCATTGATCACCATCGCCTCGCCGCCGTCGATGCGGCTCAGCACTTCCGGGCGAATCCTGGGCTTCTGGTTGTTGCCCTCGGGGTCGACGATCGCGGCAGTACGCAGCTCGCCGTCGGCACCCTTCTGGATGATCGCCGATTCGTTCAGCTTCCGATTGACCACCTGATAGGCATAGAACTCCCGGAAAGTGCCGCTGGTTATCGATTCCGCGCTGAGGAAGGCGCGCATGTCCTCGGCCATCGCGACCGATTCGTAGCCGACGTCGCGCTGCGTCTGCTCGTAGTAGCCGCGTGCGAGCTTGTTCGCGTTCTCCAACAGCCCGCGCGAATTGTCGGAAAACCAGAATTCGACGCCCGACTGGAAAAGCCACGACGCGAAGATCACCACCAGCAGCGTCGGAATCGCCGAAATCAGCGAGAAAATGAACACGAGCCGGACATGCATGCGCCCCGTGCCGCCGATCGTCTCGGCCGCGCGGCGCAGCGCCATGCGGCGGCCGAGCAGCACGAGTAGCGTCATCGCGGGCACGAGCGTGCCGATCAGCAGCAGTGCGGTCAGGTCCGAGGGGAGAAGCTGCCCTTTGGCGGCCTGCGATTCGAGCGCGATCCAGGTAGTCGCGGTCATGATCAGGAAGGCGATGACCGCGACGAGCTCGACGACGGCAAAGAAGTTCGCCCGGCGGGCAGCTACCTGCGCCCGCCGCCACCAGCGCGGCCAAGGCCGATTGCGCGAAGAGGTTTCGGCGGTCATCGTTGCAGCCTTACAACACTGCTGTTGCCGATCGGCAAGGGTTTTTGCCGCTCAATTCACCGCAGCGCGCCCGCGATGCTGCATTTACCCACGTCGAGTGAATTCCTCGGGGTCGATCGCCAGTTCGCCGAGCCGCTTGCGCAAGGTGTTGCGGTTGATGCCGAGCTGCTGCGCCGCGCGGAGCTGATTGCCGCCGGTGTCCCGCAGGACTTCGACGAAAAGCGGGCGCTCGAAGGCCGCCAGCGCGGCATCGTAGACCGTTCCTGACACCGGGCGCACCTCCGACAACCAGCGGGTGACAGCGGTTTCCAGGTTGCCGCCTTCGCTTGGCTCGGTCTGCGGCGGACGCGCCTGAGCCAGCAGCGGCACCAGGGCGGCGGCATCGACGTTGTCCTCGCGGGCCAGCAGCGCCATGCGGTAGATGAAGTTCTTGAGCTCGCGGACATTGCCTCGCCACGACTGGCGGCTGAGCAGGTCGGCCGCGTCGGCCGTGAGCTGGCGGCGCGGCAGCCCTTCCCCGGCCGCGGACTTGAGGAAATGGCGCGCCAGAGCGGGAATGTCGTCGGCGCGCTCGCGCAGTGAGGGCAGGCTGATCGGCACGACGTTGAGCCGGTAATAGAGATCCTCGCGGAACTGGCCGGCCGCGATCAGCGGCTCGAGGTCCTTGTTGGTCGCGGCGACGATGCGCGCGTCGAAGCGTACTTCCTCACGCCCGCCGACCCGGCGGATCGAGCCCGATTGCAGCGCGCGCAGCAGCCGGGTCTGCGCCTGCATCGGCATGTCGCCGATCTCGTCGAGGAACAGCGTCCCGCCGGCGGCCTGCTCGAACTTGCCGAGATGCCGCGCGACGGCACCGGTGAAAGCGCCCTTCTCGTGGCCGAACAGCTCGCTCTCGATCAGTTCGGCGGGAATGGCTGCGGTGTTGACCGCGACGAAAGGTCCATCGCGCCGACCGCCCAGCTGGTGGATCGCCTCTGCGACCAGTTCCTTGCCGGTGCCGGATTCGCCGAGGATCAGCACGGTCAGGTCGTTGCGCAACACACGCGTGATCATGCGGTAGACCGTCTGCATCGCCGGACTGCGGCCGACCAGCGGCAGTCCCTCGCCGATCGCCGTGTCCTCGACCCCGTCCGGCGAGGCCGCGGCAGCCCCGACCGCCTGGCGTACGGTGCGGGCCAGTTCGTCGATGTCGAAGGGCTTGGGGAAATATTCGAAAGCACCGGTATCGCTGGCGCGCACTGCGGTATCGAGCGTATTCTGCGCCGAGAGGATGATGATCGGCATTGCCGGAAAGCGCTCGTGGACCACACCCAGCGTCTCGATCCCGTCACCGTCGGGGAGCTTGACGTCGGTCACCAGCGCGGAAAAGCGCTGGCTCGACAGCTGCCGGTCACGCTCGGCGATGTTGTCGCAATGGGTGACGCCGAAGCCCTCGGCCTCCAGCGCGGCGGTGATGACGATGGCGATCGAGCCGTCGTCCTCGACGAGCAGGACGTTCATCGACCGCTTCCCCCACGGCTGCGCGAGCGCGTTTCGCCGGCCATCGGCAGGTGGAGGCGGAAATGCGTCCAGCCATTGGCGTCGTCGCGCTCGTGACTGATCCGACCGTTCATGTCGCGCACCAGCTTGCGCACCAGCGCGAGGCCGAGCCCTTGCCCGGTCTTCTTGCTGGTCACGAAAGGCTCGAAAATATGCTCGCGCATGGCCGGATCGACGCCCGGTCCGTTGTCGCTGACGCGAAGCTCGATCGGCAGTCGCACTGGCTTGCCCGCCTTGCCCGAATGGAGCTGCAGGCCGCTGGCGAAACGCGTCCGGACGACGACTCTCGGCTTCGATGCCTTGGCGCAAGCCTCGCGAGCGTTGGCGATAAGGTTGATCAGGACCTGAACCAGCCCGTCGGGCGAACCCAGCACCGGCGGCAGCGAGGGATCGAATTCCTCCTCGACCCGCGGCCGCGTGCCGGCGGCATCGATCACGGCCATGGCGCGGCGCGCCGCTTCATGGAGATTGCAGGGCTCGACCGGGGCCGTGGTTTGCCGGCTCAGCGTCTGCATCTGGTCGATCAGCTTGGCGATGCGATCGACTTCCTCGGCGATCAGCCCGGTCAGCGCGCGGTCCTTCTCGCTGACCTTGCGGCCGAGCAATTGCGCCGCACCGCGGATGCCCGCCAGCGGGTTCTTGATCTCGTGCGCCAGGATCTCGGGAGCGCGCAGGACCGTATTGTCGCCGCCCGCTGCGCCTTCGCCGAGCGCCTCGGCATTGGTATCGTGCAGGGTCAACATCTGCCAGCCCGGCTCGTCGACGATAGGCGTGACGGTGACGTCGAGCTGGCGCGTGCCCTGCCCCGGAACGACTACGCTGATCTCGCGCGCCGAGACGGGCGTCTCGGCATCGCCGATGCGCTCGGCGAGATGCGGTTCGGAGAAGGACAAAATATCGGTCAGCTTGCGGCCGGCGAGACGGCGCAGGCTCTGGCCGAAGAACTGCTCGGCAGCGGGATTGGCCGCGGCGATCTGCAGGCCGGGCGCGAGCATGACGATGGCGAGCGGCAGGCTGGCGAGCTGGCGCTGCGCATCGGGCGCTCCGGCGACCAGCGCTTCGGCCGGGCTCATACCATACGCCTCATGCCGCCTGGCGCTGGAGGAAGGGATCGTAGAACGCGCCGAGCATGCGCAGCACTTCGGCAGAATCGTCGACGAAATTGACCTTGTTGCGGAATTCGGCCGAGCTCGGCAGGCCCTTGGTGTACCAGCCCAGGTGCTTGCGGGCCATGCGGACGCCGGTCAGGTCCCCGTAGTGAGCGAGCATGCCTTCGTAGTGCTCGACGATCAGCTTGTACTGCTGGTCTATCGTCGGGTCAGCGATCGCTGTGCCGTGCTGCAGCCAGTGCATGACCTGTCCGAGCAGCCAGGGCCGGCCATAGGCGCCTCGCCCGATCATCAGGCCGTCGGCGCCCGACTGGTCGAGCGCCTTGGCGGCATCCTCGACCCCGCAGATGTCGCCGTTGACGATGACCGGCAGCGCGACCGCGTCCTTTACCTTGCGGACGAAGGCCCAGTCGGCCTCACCCTTGTACATCTGGTTGCGCGTGCGGCCGTGGACCGTGATCAGCTTGGCGCCGAGATCCTCGGCGATGTGCGCGAGTTCGGGGGCGTTGAGGCTGTCGGTGCACCAACCCATGCGCATCTTGACCGTCACCGGCACCGATACGGCCTCGACCGTCGCCTTGATCAGGCTGGCGGCGAGCGGCAGGTCGCGCATCAGCGCCGAGCCGGCATCGCCGCTCGTCACCTTGCGCACCGGGCAGCCCATGTTGATGTCGATAATCGCGGCGCCCTTCTGCTCGGAGAGCTTGGCCGCTTCGGCCATCTCTTGCGGGGTGCAGCCGACGAGCTGCATCGAGACGGGTTCCTCGATGGCGTCCCAGGCGGCCTTCTGGATCGACTGGCGTGTCTCGCGGATCGCCGCGGGCGAGGCGATCATCTCGGTGACATTTAGCCCCGAGCCGAAGCGGCGCACCATCTTGCGGAACGGCATATCGGTGACACCCGTCATCGGCGCCAGGATCACCGGGCAGTCGATGCGGACCGGACCGACCGAAATCGGCTTCAATTCGGGAGGCGTGGGAAGCAAAGCGGTATACCTGCCTAAAAAACAGGCAGCGCATAGTGGATTGCCCTCGTCTCGGCAAGCGGTTACCGGCGCGGCAATGTCCGCCGGCGACGCGCCCTTATATAAATATAAAGAATCCCCTCGCACGGCCGCGATCGTGGTGGCGGCGGGCCAGGGACTGCGCGCCGGACAGCCGCTTCCCAAGCAGTTCGCGCGCTGGCGCGGCAAGCCCGTGGTGCGGCATTCGGTAGAGGCGCTGGCGGGCGCCGGGGTCGCGCCGATCGTGGTGGTCATTCCCGAAGGCGGCGAAGACCTGACCCGGACCGCGCTGGCCGGGATCGACGTCCGCCTGGTGATCGGCGGGAAGACGCGGCAGGAATCGGTGCGCAACGGACTGGAAGCGCTGGAGCAGGACGGCCCCGACCTGGTACTGATCCATGATGCCGCCCGCCCCGGATTGTCCCCTGCGGTCATCGCGCGTCTGCAGGCGACCTTGGCCACGCAAAGCGGCGCAATTCCGGTATTGTCCGTGGTGGACAGCCTGACCCATGCCTCGGGGGACATGATGGGACAGCCCGCGGACAGGGCTCAATTTCGCCGCGTCCAGACCCCCCAGGCTTTCCGCTTCCCCGCGATCCTCGCAGCGCATCGCGCCTGGACGGGCGAAGCCCACGCCGGCGATGACGCACAGGTGGCCCAGGCCGCCGGGATCGCCGTTGCCCTGGTCGAAGGAGACGAAGCCCTGCACAAGCTGACATTCGCCGAGGACTTCGCAGCCAATGCGGCACCTTTGGTCCGCATCGGCACCGGCTATGACGTCCACCGCCTCGCCAAAGGAGAAGATCTTTGGCTCTGCGGGATAAAGATCGACCATGATCAAGGACTTGAAGGCCATAGTGACGCCGATGTCGCAATTCACGCGCTGGTCGATGCGCTGCTCGGCGCGATCGGCGCGGGCGACATCGGGCAGCACTTTCCCCCGAGCGATCCGCAGTGGCGCGGCGCCTCGTCCGACCGCTTCCTGACGCATGCCGCGAACCTCATTGCCGAGGCAGGCTATGCCATCGGCAACGTCGACCTGACGATCATCTGCGAAGCGCCAAAGATCGGCCCGCACCGCGAGGCGATGCGGGCGCGGCTCGCCGAACTGCTCGGCGTTGACATCGACGCGGTAAGCGTGAAGGCCACGACGACGGAAAAGCTGGGCTTTACCGGCCGCGGCGAGGGAATCGCCGCCCAGGCCGCGGCCACCTTGATCCGGAACTGAAGGAGCCTCCCGTGCGCCGTTTCACCCCCCCCTCAATTAAATGGGCCGCCGCTACATTGCTTGCCGCCGTGCCGACCGTCGCCGCGGCCGCCGAGCCGCCGTGCCTCGCCCCCGCGGAGTTCACCTCGCTGGCCGAATATGCCATGCCCAGCATCATCAACGGCACGGCGCAGCGCTGCAGCACGACGCTGGCTCCGAACGCCTTCCTGCGCAGCCAGGGCCCGCAGCTGGTCCAGCGCTATGCCCAGGCCAAGCCCGCCGCCTGGCCGGGCGCCAAGGCGGCCTTCCTCAAGCTGAGCACGACGACCAACGCCGATGCCAACAAGCTGATCAGCTCGATGCCCGACGCCTCGCTGCAGCAGATGCTGGATTCGCTGATGGAAGGTCTCGTCGGCCAGCACGTGCCGCTCGAGCGCTGCGCCACGATCGACCGCGTGGTCGGCCTGCTCGCGCCGCTGCCCGCGCAGAACACCGCCGAACTGATCGCGCTCGCCGTCGGCCTCGGTGCCAAGAGCGGCCGCGCCAAGATCGGCGCCATCAGCATCTGCGCAGCCTGAAACAGGGAATCCGGGAATGAAGCGACCCTTGTTCAGGCTCGCCGGCGCGCTGGCCATCTGCGCCAGCACCACGGCCCAGGCGCTTCCGCCGGAAAAATGCCTGACACCCCCTGAAATGCACGGCCTGATCGCCTATTTCCTACCCAACGTGCTGACCGAAGTATCCAAGAACTGCGCCGGCTCGCTCCCGCCCGCGAGCTACCTGCGCACCAGTTTCCCGCGGCTGGCCGACGAGCTGACCGCGGGCAAGACCGCTGCCTGGCCGGTGGCGCGCAGTGCCTTCTTCAAGATGAGCGATGCCAAGGATTTGAAGGAGATGGCAGGTCTGAGCGACAAGGCGCTTCGGCCGCTGGTCGACGACATGATGGCGCAGAAGATCAGGATTCCGGTCTCGCCCTCGACCTGCGGCGAAGTGAACGACATTTCCGAAGCGCTCGCGCCGCTCTCCGCGGACCAGACGGTTCACCTGTTCGCCACGATTCTCAGCGCCGTGGCGCGCAACGACAACAAAATGCGCGCCTGCCCGCGCGAGGCCAAGCCATGACCGACAGCCTTCTGCCCGACGATATCGTCACCCTCGCCCAGCGCGTGATCGACGAGAACAAGGCCGCCGGCCGCCGCGTCACGGTGGCCGAGAGCTGCACCGGCGGGCTCGTCGCCGCCGCGCTCACCGAGATCGCCGGCTCATCGGCCGTGCTTGACCGCGGCTTCGTCACCTATTCAAACGAGTCTAAGCGCGAGATGCTCGGCGTCGCGGCCGACATCATCGACACCCTCGGCGCGGTCTCAGTTGCTACCGCCTGGGCCATGGCGCAGGGCGCGCTCCAGCACAGCGATGCCGATGTCGCAGTGGCGATAAGCGGGATCGCCGGCCCCGAAGGCGGCAGCGAGATGAAACCGGTGGGCACCGTGGTCTTCGCCCGCGCGGTCCGCGGCAGCGAGGAAGTCAACGCCGAGGAACGCCGGCTCGACGCGTCGAGCCGTGCCGCCGTGCGCCATCAGGCGGCGCTGGTCGCGCTCGAATTGCTGCTGCCGTAAAGCTCGGCTGCGCGCGTCTCGAAGGCGGCGACCATCTTGTGGAAGGCGCGGTCGAAGTACTGGCCGGCCAGCTTCTCGAACAGGGCGTTGCGGAAGGCGAAGTCGACGGTGAAGTCGATCTCGCATTCCTGCGGACCCAGGGCATGGAACAGCCAGCGGTTGTCGAGGTCGCGCAGCGGTCCGTCGACATAGTGGACGCGGATTTCCTCCGGTCGGCGCTTCTCGACGCGCGAGGTGAACTTCTCGCGGATCGCGCTGAAGCCGACGAGCATGTCAGCGATCAGTTCGTCTTCGGTGTTCGAACGCACGCGGGTCGCCTTCACCCAGGGCAGGAACTCGCCGTAGCGCGCGACGTCGGCGACGAGATCGAACATCTGCTCCGCGCTGTAGGGGAGCCGCCGGACTTCGTGGATACCGGGCATCAGGCAGTACGGGCTTTGGCCAATTGGGCTTCGCGCGCCTCGCGCATCTGCCGGAAATCGTCGCCGGCGTGATAGCTGGAGCGCGTCAACGGACTCGCCGCTACCTGCAGGAAGCCCTTCGAGCGCGCGATCGCACCATAGGCTGAGAAGGCTTGCGGCGTAACGAATTCCATGACCTTGGCGTGGCGCTGGGTCGGCTGAAGGTACTGGCCCATCGTCAGGAAATCGATGTCGGCGCAGCGCATGTCGTCCATCACCTGATGGACTTCGAGCCGCTCCTCGCCGAGCCCGAGCATGACGCCGGACTTGGTGAAGATCGACGGATCGTGGCGCTTGACCTGCTCGAGCAGGCGCAGCGAGGCGTAATAGCGTGCGCCGGGCCGGATCGTCGGATAGAGCCGCGGCACGGTTTCGAGGTTGTGGTTGTAGACGTCGGGCCGCGCAGTGACGATCGCTTCGACCGCGGCCTGCATCTTGCCGCGGAAATCGGGCGTGAGAATCTCGATCGTCGTCGCCGGAGTCGCGGCGCGCAGCGCATCGATGACCTTGACGAACTGGCCGGCGCCGCCGTCGGGCAGGTCGTCACGGTCGACCGAGGTGATTACTATGTGCTCGAGCCCGAGCTTGGCGGCAGCCTCGGCCACATGCGCGGGCTCATGCGCGTCGACCTTGCGCGGCATGCCGGTCTTGACGTTGCAGAACGCGCAGGCGCGGGTGCAGACGTCGCCCAGGATCATCACCGTCGCGTGCTTCTTGGTCCAGCACTCGCCGATGTTCGGGCAGGCCGCCTCTTCGCAGACCGTATTGAGATTGAGGCTGCGCATCAACTCGCGCGTCTCGCCATAGGCTTTGGAAGTCGGCGCCTTGACGCGGATCCAGTCGGGCTTGCGCCGACGTTCAGGCGTCGGCTCTGAAGGGACGGAAGAAAGATCGTTCATCGCGCTCAGATAGGCGGATGCACGCGGCCTTGCCAGTGCCAAAGTTCATCTCCATGAGGCGGCCCATGAGCACCGACATCTCTCCCGAATTCGCCCAGCTCGTCGAAGGCTACCGCCGTTTCCGCGAGGGGGGCTGGATGGAAAACCGCGAGCGCTGGGAAGCCGCGCGCGTCGGCCAGGAACCCCAGGTGATGATCATCGCCTGCGCCGACAGCCGGGTCGATCCCTCGCAGATCTTCGACATGGCGCCCGGCGAAGCCTTCATCGTCCGCAACATCGCCGCGCTGGTCCCTCCTTTCGAGACCACGCCCGGCCTCCACGGCGTTTCGGCCGCGCTGGAGTTCGCCGTCCAGGTGCTGGAAGTGAAGGAGATCGTGGTCATGGGCCACGGCATGTGCGGCGGCTGCAAGGCGGCGCTGACGCAGGACCTGCACGGCGCCCCTCCGGGCGAAGGCGGCTTCATCGCCAACTGGATCGGCCTGCTCGACGAAGTCCGCGAGCCGATCGCCGCCGAGCTCGGCACCAGCGGCCGCACCGCCGAACGGGCGATGGAAGAGGCCGGCGTCAAGGTCAGCCTCACCAATCTGCGGACTTTTCCCTGCATCCGCCGCAAGGAGCGCGAGGGCAAGCTGCGTCTGCGCGGCGCCTTCTTCGCGATTTCGGAGGGCGTGCTGCACGTGCTCGATGAAGCATCGGGCGCTTTCGGACCCGTCATCTAGGCAAAAGAAAGGGCGGCAGTTTCCCGCCACCCTTTCCATCATGCGATAGAGTGAAAACTTACTGTGCGGCCGCAACCGGCGCCGCGCCGCCAGCCTTCTGCGCGGCATAGGCCGACCACAGCTGGGCGATCGCCTTGCGCGGCCCCTGCACCTTGGCGAAGTTTGCCTCGGCCTCGGCAGCCTTGCCCTGGTCGGCCTGGGCAATGCCGATACGCGTCAGCATGCGCTCGTTGTCGGCACCCGGCTTGGACAGGGCAAGCGTATAGAGCGCCTCGGCCTTGGCGGCATCGCCATAGCTGAGGAAGGCATCGCCCGCACCCGCAACCGTCGCAGCCGAAGCATTGGCCGCACGCGCATCGCGCTCGAGACCCGGCAGCGAGGCGCGGTCGGCCGTAAGGCGGCCGGCGACGATGCCCTTGGCTTCGGTGACGAACGGATCGGCGGCGCGCAG
>JADMIO011306026.1_pt1 | contig 48802 bp, 35 predicted proteins | sample 8958161 | NCBI WGS metagenome assembly JADMIO01 (sample SAMN16585339, study PRJNA669376) | soil metagenome | isolation source: Crop rotation soil | place: USA: Cullars Rotation, Alabama | collected 2011
GCTCGTTGCTCGTTGCTCGTTGCTCGTTGCTCGTTGCTCGTTGCTCGTTGCTCGTAGCTCGTTGCCGGTTGCTGGTTCAAGCTTGCCTCGCCGACACTCGCTCTGGATGTTGCGATGGGAGCGAAGGCGGGTCCATCGATGCTGATTCAGCGGCGTTGAAATTCCGGCGACCCCAACGCCAGCGCCGCCATCTGCTCGGCGCTCGTGGCCCGCATGAGCGTGGCGCGGGTCGTCGCGCTGACGTCGCCTTGCAGGAGATCGTGGACGACGCGACCGACGGCCTCGGCTTTTTCCGTGTCCGTCGAAGGCGGCGGGATCCCGCTGTCACGACTTCGGGGCCGGTTATTCGTCAGCGTGACCGCGAAGTTCATGCGGGCCATCAATGCGCCGGCCGTGACCCACGCGTCGTTGTCCGTCGAATATCCGGTTGGCGGCTGCGCCTGATACAGCGGCATCCCCAGCTCGCGCACCGCGAATCCGAGCGCACGGGTGTTGCGCGGATGATCGTCCGCTGCTCGAACCGCGCTCACGACGAACTCGAGCGGTGTCTTGACCTTCGCCCGGCGTGCGTCGTCTGCAAAGAATTCGGGCGAAAGAAGCAGGGTGCGCATCAACTCGCGCAGATCGCCGTCCGTCCTGCGGAAGGTGTCCGACATGCGATCGATCAACGATTGTGGCGGCGTGTCGCTGACGAAGCGCTTCGCAAGCTTGGTCGAGATGAACCGCGCGGTCGAGGGATGACGGGTGAGGAGATCCAGCACGCGCTCACCATCGCGCTGCCCGCCCCCGGAGGCGAGGCGTTGGCCGAGCACCATCTTCTCCCCATCGTCATGGAGCAGCGGGCGGAACACGAAGTCCCCGCCACGGCGCGGCTCGTCGATGCTCCATCCGGTGAACGCCCGCGCCACCTCGGCGACGTCGTGCTGCGTGTAGCCGCCGTCGACGCCGAGCGTGTGGAGCTCCATCAGTTCGCGCGCGTAGTTCTCGTTGATTCCGAGCGCGCGGCGAGGCTGCGGCCTGCCGGCGGCCATCCGCGGGTCGTCTGGTGATGGTGTACCCGCGCCTCCGGCGCGGCGTCCGCCGAATCCAGGACGCCGTCCGAACGCGCCGCCCTGCCGCATGCCCGCCGGCACGCGTGCGTTCGGATCGCTGTTCATCCAGTTGTCGAGATAGAAAAGCATCGCGGGACTCTTGGCCGTCGCTTCGAGCAAGTCGCGAAAACGGCCGAGGACATGCGGCCGGATGACGTCGCGTTCGTACTCCGTCAGATAGAAGCGCGTCGCACCCTTCGTCGCCGACACGTTGAAGTGGTTGAACCAGAAGTCGACGAGCACTTCCTGGAGCTGACGTTCACTGGAGGTAGCGCGAAGCACCTTCTGCTCGACGAGCTCTCCCATGACCTCTCGCTGCCCGCGCTGCGCGTCGCTCATCGGTCCCGGCCGGCGCGGCCCGGGCTGTTCCTGCATGTCGGGTCGATCCGTGCCGGGGTTGAAATCCGAGTCCGCGCTCTGTCCGGCGGAGCGCTGCAATCGTCGCCGTTCCTCGACCGCGGGCAGAAAGTACTTCTCCGCCAGTTCACGCGTCGAAAGCTTCAGCGTCTCGAAGCGGCCGAGCTGTGCGTCGAGCTCCGCGTCCGGGATTCGTTCGGGGTGCAGCTGCAGATCGATCCAGTTGCTCACGCCGAGCGATCTCACGCGGCCGACGTCACCGGGACGCGGACCGAACGTCGTGCGGTTCAGGAGGTGGAGGATTGCGGGGTCGTCGGAGGGCAATTGCGCCGGTGTGACGTCCACCCCGGCCGCGGTCAATGTCAGTGCGGATGCGAAGGATATCGTCGCGACTTTGAGCGCGGTCCGCGTCGGGACACGGATGATGCCAAGGCCCATGCCCAGTTTGACCCGTCTACGTCAAAGAGGGTTGAAACCATCCTTCAGCTTCGGTCGCGTTTAGGATTAAAACAATTCCTTATGGCCCTGCAAAGCGTGTGCGTCTACTGCGGCTCGAGCTCCGGCGCCGACCCCGCGTTTGGCGAAGCCGCCGCAACCTTCGGCAAGCTCCTGGCCGATCGGCACCTGACGCTGGTCTACGGCGGCGGTTCCGTCGGTTTGATGGGACGCGTCGCCGACGCGGCGATGGCCGGGGGCGGCCACGTGATCGGTGTCATTCCTGCCGCGCTGGTTCGCAAGGAGGTCGCACACCTGGGGCTGCCGGACCTGCACGTGGTGGCCACGATGCACGAGCGGAAGTCGAAGATGGCGGATATGGCGGACGCGTTCGTCGCGTTGCCGGGGGGAATGGGCACCCTCGACGAGATGTTCGAGATGCTCACCTGGGCGCAGCTCGGTCTACACAGCAAGCCCTGCGGGTTTCTCGACGTTGCCGGGTACTTTCAACCGCTCATGACGTTTCTCGACTCGGCGGTCGACGCGCGGTTCCTCAAACCGGAACATCGTACGCTTTTCGTAATTGACGACGATGCCGTGCGGCTCCTCGAGCGGTTGTCGACCCACCGCGCGGCTCCGCTCGACAAGTGGATCGACGAGGCCGACCGATAGCAGAGCCTGATCACGAATTGGTAACCCGCCTCGGTTCTTAACCCCCGATCCGCACACTCACCCTGCACTCGCGGATGCCGATTCACCGAATGGTCTCGGCTGCCCCGCGCTCGTCTCGCGCCGGTTGCCCGCCGGGACACGTGCAGCCTGGTGATTCTTCGTCCCCTCTCTCGTGTCGCGGCCCTGACGGGCGTCGTCCTCTGGCTGATTCCATCGCTGACGGCTCAATCGCCAGCTGGAACGGCACCGCGCCGCATCGTCGCAATCGTTCACCTCAAATCGAGTGCCTCGACCTCTTCGTCCACGGCGGCGCTGCGCGCGTTCGAGGAAGACCGCGACGCCATCGACGGGGCCGACCGCGATGATCTGCGCAGGCTTCGTGATTCACGGGTGGCCGCAAGAATCGACGCGCTTTCGCGAACCGGACGTCAGAACGTGGAGCACGCGATCGGGGCGCACGGCGGTCGCGTCGTGTATTCGCTGCGCGCGATCGACACGGTCGTCGCGGAAATTTCCGAGGACCAGCTCGCGGCACTTCGGGCCAGGAGCGATGTCGCCAGTGTCGATATCGACGAACCACGACAGGCGCAGATCGAGATCGCCGCGCAGTCACTCCTCGTGCCGACGTTCTGGAACGCGAACTATCGCGGCGGATCCGTCGACGTCGCCGTAATCGACACGGGTCTCTACGCGCAGCACGGCGCGTTTGCCTCGAAGGCCTCCTCGATCGTCAGCGGCGTGTTCCACCAGAGCGCGCAGACGATGTCGAATTACTGGGACGTCCCCACGGACCCCGACGACTTCGCAGGGCACGGAACGTTCGTCGCCGGAGTGGTGTTCAGCCAGGGCGACACCGCGAATCCCACGCGCCGTGGCATGGCGTACGGCCTGGACAAGTTCTACAACATCAAGGCCGGGTACCTTACCTATCCTTCAGGGGGCAGCAGCCTCCTCAGCGACCTGATGGCCGGCGTCGACTGGGCGCTCTTGAGCGCCGACCCGCCGGAGGTCTTCAACTACAGCTACGGCGCGCGCGTGACCACCGACGACGATCTCTACACGCAGTTCTGGGACGGCGTCGTCGACACCTACGCCAAGACCGCCACGATCTCCGCCGGCAACAGCGGGCCGAACAGCGTGGGGTCGCCGGGCATGGCGTACAACATCCTCAGCGTCGCCAACGTCAACAACCTGAACACGGCGACACGATTCGACGACAGCATCTCGACGAGCAGCTCCGGCGGGCCAACGCCCGGAGGACGCAAGAAGCCGGACCTTGCGGCGCCGGGGACGAGCCTCCTCATGCCGTCCAACTTCGGTCCCGCGCTCTGGTCGCGCGCGACCGGAACGAGCTTTTCCTCTCCGGCGGTCGCCGGTGTCGCGGCGCTGCTCATCGACACGGGCGTGTCGGATCCCCGCGCGGTGAAGGCGGTCCTGATCAATTCAGCCGATCTCGCCGCGGGCAGCGCAGGCTGGGATTCACGATGGGGATGGGGATACGTCAACGCCGATCGAGCGTTCAACCAGAGGGGTGACGTCACGCTCGTCTCGATGACCGCGCCGGGCGGCTCGACGCCGGTCCGCTTCTTCGAACGCACGGCGACCGCATCCACCAAGGCGACCGCTGTCTGGCATCGCCATGTGAGTTACCACACGGGCGGGTCGCCGACGGCCACCGCGCTCAACAACGTCGATCTCAGGCTCTACAGCCGCGACACCGGCGACCTGCGTACCACGTCGACATCGACGATCGACAACGTCGAGCAGGTCTCCGACAGCAATGTCGAAGGGGCCGTGTTGACGATGACGTCCGCAACCCCCTTCGGCGGCGGCAGCGAGACGGTGGCGCTGGCGCACTCGGGCGGGTTCGTCGCGCGAAGCGGGCCGAGCGTGTCGGTGACGCTGAGCGCCAATACAAACGTCACACCCGCATCGACCTTTGCGGTGACCGGCGTCGTCAGTAATTCCGGCGACATGCGCAGCCACGGCTATGAAGTGACGCTGTCGTTGCCGAGCGGCTTCACGCTAGTTCAGGGAACGTTGAAGCGCACCCTCGGCTCTCTGGACGCGTCGGGTCAATCCACCGTGTCCTGGTCGGTTCGCGCACCCGCAGTTTCCGCCACGAGCGGATCGCTCTCCGCGAGCGCGCTCTCGACCGCGTACGGGTTCTCGTGGCAAGCCTCCGCGCAGCGGACCGTCTCCACGACGTCCGGCTGCGGATACAGCGTCACGCCGACGCTGCTGTCGTTGCCGTCGGCCGCCAGCGCCACGACCCTTTCGGTGGCGGCGCCCACTGGCTGCTCGTGGACGGTCACGGGAATTCCGGCGTGGATGACCATGACGCCGGCCAGCGGAACGGGCAACGGATCGATCACGGTGACCGCGCCGCTGAACGCCGGGGCGGGCCGGACCGCGCCGGTCACGGTCGCGGGCAACGCCGTATCGGTGGTCCAATCGGGCGCGCGCACGCGGACGTACTACCTCGCCGAAGGATCGACGAAATCGATCTTCACGTTGGACATCGCCATCAGCAATCCCAATGACGTCACCACCAATCTTCGCGTGACGTTCCTGCGGCCGAGCGCCAGCCCGATCGAACAGATTCGCCAACTTGCGCCCAAGTCGCGCCTCACGATCCGGGTCGACGACATTGCGGGGCTGGAGGCCACCGACGTCTCGACCATCGTCGAGTCGCTCGAGGGGCTGCCGCTTGCGGTCGAACGGACGATGACGTGGGACGGGGCGTCGTATGGCGGGCACGGTGGGACCGCTGTGGAAGCCACGTCCAGAACGTGGTATTTCGCCGAGGGTTCCCAGGGCTTCTTCGATACCTATGTGCTGCTCGCGAATCCAGGCTCGACCGACGCTGTCGCGACGATCACGTACCTGCGCGAGGGTGAGACGCCCATCGTGCAAACCTATTCCGTGAAGGCGCTGAGCCGCACCACGGTCTGGGCGGGCACCGAATCGGAACTGATTAACAGATCGTTCTCGATGGTGGTGCAATCCGACGTCGCCATCATCGCCGAGCGCGCGATGTATTGGTCGCGCCCCGGCGTCTTCTGGGCAGGCGGGCACGAGTCGGCCGGCGTGCCGGAGCCCGCGACGTCCTGGTTCCTGGCGGAAGGCGCGACGGGACAGTACTTCGACGAATACGTGCTGGTCGGCAATCCCAATGGCTCACCGGTCGACATCTCGGTCCGGTATTTATTGTCCGATGGAACGACCGTCGATCGCGTGAAAACGATCGGCGCGCAGGAACGTCTCACCATCAACGTGGAAACAGAAGACGCGCTGCTCGTCAACGCCGCGGTGTCGACCACGGTCACCGCTTCTCTTCCGGTCGTCGTCGAACGCGCGATGTACTGGCCGGGCGACCCGTCCCAGTGGCAGGAGGCGCACAATGCGTTCGGTGTCACGGAAGTGGCCACACGGTGGGCGCTCGCGGAGGGCAGGGTCGGGACGTCGTTGGGTTACGAGACGTACATTCTGCTGGCGAATCCCTCGGACACCCCCGCGTCCGTGCGCGTGACCTTCCTGCGCGAGCAGGGGGCGCCGGTGGAAAAACTGATGACGATTCCGCCGGCCTCGAGGGCCAACGTTCTCGTCGTTTCGAATCAGAGCGTAACCGACGCTCCCGGGTTGAATAACGAACGCTTCGGCGCGCTCGTCGAGGTGCTGAACGGTGTGGGCATCGCGGTCGAGCGCGCCATGTACTGGAACAGCGGAGAGGTCGTCTGGGCGGGAGGAACGAACGCGACGGCGATAAAGGTCGATTAAGCCGGGACCAGCCCTTGAGGCGGCTCGAGCTGGGCGTTACCAGGCAGCTCTGTCTGCAAATTGTTGCAAAGCTTACGAAGAGACGGACCGGCCAATGCAGTCCGTCTCCTCTCCACCCTACACGGCCGGGTCCTTCTGCCGGGTCTTGGTAATCCCGCCCATGACCCCCAGTCCGATGAGGGCGATGGCGCCCACGATGATCCATGTGTGACTGATGCCCACGAGCGATGCGCCGTAGGCGAGCGCACCGACCACGAGCAGCGTGCCGATGATGTACACCAGAAAATTCGTCATGCCTGCCTCCATGCGCGAAACCGACGCATCGTCGGATCAAGCACTTTTTGATCCCGCCTTCAGATGGCAAGCGGCCTGACCGACGCCGAAGCTTCGGCGAAACGAAACTTCGCCCTACGACGGACTAGCCGAGCATCCTGCGTGCCAGGATCAGCCGTGCAGACGTGCCTGAGGTCACGCCGCCCGGCTGACGGTGTAATGTTGGCCGGTTGAGTTGTCGATCCCTTCCCGTCTGGAGGCGGAGCGGGCACCTCGAGCGGTCAGAACATGCGCGTATCTCAGGATCGAAAGGCGTGGGATGTGGTCGGCGTCGGCGCGAGCTCCGTCGATATCGTGACGGTGTTGCCCGGCTATCCTCAACCTCACGGCTCCTACGCGAAGATGCGGATTCACGCACAGCACGTCTGCTGCGGCGGGCAGACGGCGACGGCGCTCGCCACGGGCGCGAGCTTTGGTCTGCGCGCGTGCTACGCCGGCGCGATCGGCACCGACGACAACGGACGCCGCGTCCGGTCCGCACTGATGGAGCGCGGAGTGGACGTCACGCACGCTGTCGTGCGCGAAGCGCCAAATCAATACGCCTTGATCCTCGTCGACGAAACAAGTGGTGAGCGAATCGTGCTCTGGCATCGCGACGACTGCTTGTCGCTTGACGTCGCGGAGATTCCCGTCGATGTCCTCGCGACCGCGCGGGTCATTCACGTCGACGATGTGGACCAGCGAGCCGCGATTCGGGCAGCGTCGGTCGGCCGCGATCACGGCGTTCCGGTCACGAGCGATCTGGACCGCATGACGGAGGACACCGAGGCGCTCGTCGCCGCGGTGACGGTGCCCATTTTCGCCGAACATCTGACGCAGCAGCTGTCGGGGGAACGCGATCAGGAACGGGCGCTGCGAAAGGTGCGCCGCCGCCACGCGGGCCTGCTCGTCGTCACCCTCGGGAGTGGCGGCGCGATGGCGCTCGACGGCGACCGCCTGCATGTCGCGCCGGGCTTCCCGGTGAACGTCGTCGACAGCACCGGCGCCGGCGACGTGTTTCGTGGCGCGTTGATCTACGGACTTCTGCAAGCCTGGCCGGTGGATCGGACGCTGCGCTTCGCCAACGCCGCGGCCGCGGTGAGTTGTACCAGGCTCGGCGCCATGAACGGCGTGCCGAGTCTGGCGGAAGCGGCGCGCATGGCCGGTGGCTGATTGGAGCCGTGGGTGCAAAGGATTGGTCCACCGCATTTCGCAGAATGGGGCGTCCCGCTGGCGCTCCCGCGTCAGCCCAGGCATAATTGACGCTTCCGCGGTTCTCGCCGCGGGCGCCTTCAGGTTTTGAACAGAAACAATCAGGACACATTGTCCGCGCAACGCCGGGATTGCGCGACGGAAGAGTCTTCGGAGGGGTCATGCCAGGATTGAAAGGGTTTTCGGAGCACGCCTTCGCTCTGTTGCGGCTCGTCGCGGGTCTTCTGTTCGCGTTTCACGGCACACAGAAGCTGCTCGCGTGGCCGGGCGGACGCCAGGTGGAGCTCTTTTCGCAGCTCGGGCTCGCGGGCGTGATTGAACTGGTGGGCGGATTGATGATCGCGTTCGGGATCTTTGCGGCGATCGCGGCGTTCATCGCGAGCGGTGAGATGGCCGTCGCGTACTTTCAATCTCACGCGCCCCGCGGAATGTTCCCGATTGCCAATGGCGGGGAGCTTGCCGTGTTGTACGCGTTCCTGTTCCTCTACATCGCGGCGCGCGGGCCGGGGAAGTGGAGCCTCACGAAGCTTTGACGAGAAAGACGGCTGTGCTCAATCACTTTCAGAGGTCTCGCGCGTGTAGACAACCTTGCCATCGAAAATCGTGACGATGATTGATGCGTCCAGCAAGCGCTCAGGCGACAGCGCGAGCACGTCGGTCGACAGAATCACGATATCCGCGAGCATGCCCGGCGCCAGGGTCCCCTTCCGTTCTTCGTCGAACGACGCCCACGCGGCGGTGGCCGTGTAGGCATCAATCGCCCGCGCGATCGTAAACGACCCGTCCGATTCGTCCCGCTCGTTGTCCGTGGCTTCGCCGGTGTGGCCGTCGACTGCTGACTTGATTCCAAGCAGCGGATCGAGTGCAGACGTTGGCCAGTCGCTTCCGAACGTCACTTTTCCTCCGCCATCGATTACGCGTCGAGCGATCGCGCCGCTCGATACGGTCTCTGCGCCTCCGTCGACGGCAGGCGGATGCATTGACGGCACGCTATCGGTTGGGACAGCGAACGGTTGCACCGCGGCGACGAGACCGAGCGTCTCGAGCCGTGTCAGGTCCGCGAGTTCGGCTGACGCCAGATCCTCGACCCGATGCCGGCGTCCGCGAGCCGGCGCCGGATTGTTGCGCAAGGCACTGTCGAACGCGTCGAGCGCCGAGTGCAGGCCATGATCGTCGGTGGGCCGAACCAGCACCTGCCACCCGCGCTTGTCCAGCAGCGCAACAGCCTGATTGAGGTTCTCAGCGGGTGCTGGCCGCGCCGCGCGGCCGCGGGTGTTCTTGCGCGCCGGCTTCTTTTCGGCCGGATGCGCGTCGGTCGCCACGGGCGTCGTCGTGAACTCAATCGCTCCCGCCTTCAACAACGGATCATCGGGGTACTTCTTCAGGATCTCGCCAAGGCGGTCGGCCGAAACTTCATCGAGCGTGGGCGCGGCGGGCAGCGCCGCGTAAACGCGAACCTGCAGATCGCCTGTACGGCGGACCTCGTCGTAGACATCGAGGTCCTCGGCGGAACCGACCGTCTCCTGCACGCTGGTGATCCCCACGCGGTGGGCCTCACGGATGGCCGCGCGAAGGGCGCGGACGCGATCGTCGTGGGTCGTCGGCGGCACCCAGCCGGTGATCAGCCCCATCGCCGCATCCTTCAGCATGCCGGTCGGCTCACCCGTCTGCGGATCCTTCACGATGACGCCGTTCTTCGGGCTTGGCGTGCGGGCTGTGATGCCGGCGATTTCGAGTGCTTTCGAGTTCACCCACACCGCGCGTTCATCGTCTGCCACCATCTGCGCGGGGCGGTCGGGCACCAGCTCGTCGAGCAGTGCTTTCGTGGGCAACCCCGGGGGGAACGCCTGCGCCGACCAGCCGTGCCCCTGAATCCAACGGCGATCGGGATTCGCGTCGGCGAAGGCTTGGATGGCGTGCTCGATATCGGCCAGAGTTGCCGCCCCGGACAGGTCCACGGTGTCGAGGGTCAGTCCGCCCTCGATGAACCGGAGGTGCGCGTCGTTGAAGCCGGGAAGAACCGATCCGCCATGCGCGTCGATGACGGTCGTCTGGCGGCGGCGCAGCCGCTTGATCTCGCGGTTCGTGCCGACACGAAGGATCTGGTTCCCGCGAATCGCAATCGCTTCGGCCGTCTTGTTGCCGCTGCCCGTGAACACTTTTCCGTTGAGCAGGATGACGTCGACGGGGCCCTCGAGCGTGTCGCGCTGTGCGCCGACGATCAGGCCGGCGATCAACGTCGCGGCAACGATGGTGACGACGAGCAGTGCGGTGACACGCGCGGCCATGTATGCGCCTCCGAAGGTCGCCGACTCAGTTTAACAGCAGCGCTCGCTCGCGTGTGGCCAATCGATGGCTGAACCATAACGGGCAGGACGGCCGGGAAGGGCAGGAGGCAGAAGCCAGAACGCACGCCGTTCGTCTGCGCTCACGGCTCCAGAGCGAAGTCGAGGGACGCGGCCCTTTAAGAGGTCGCCTGAGAGCAGCCAGCAGCCAGCCACGAGCAACGAGTAACGAGCAACGAGATTATGTCTCGTTGTTCCGCAACCGACTGTGTTTGAATCCGTAGAGAAAATAGAAGACCAGCCCCACCGCCAACCAGACGACGAAACGGATCCACGTCACCGTGGGCAGCTCGAACATGAGCAAGGAGCAGGACACGACGGCCGCCGGCGCGACGAGCCAAACCATCGGCACGCGAAACGGACGCGGGCGCAGCGGGTCGCGAACCCGCAGAATCACGATGCCGATCGCCACGAGTACGAACGCGAAGAGCGTTCCGATGTTCGTCAGCTCGATGACCTCGTTGATGTTCGCGAACGCCGCGAAAAACGCCACGAAGGCACCGGTGATGATTGTCGTCACGTGCGGCGTCCGGTAGGTCGGATGGATGCGGGCGGCCCACTGCGGCAACAGTCCATCGCGCGCCATGGAGAAGAAGATGCGGGGCTGCCCCAGTTGAAACACCAGGAGCACGGACGCCATCGACACGACGGCGCCAAACGAGATGACGCCCGCGGCCCACGTGAAGCCGCGCGCCTGAAAGGCCGCGGCCAGCGGATCCGCCGTTCCGTGCTCGCGCCAGGGAAGGATGCCGGTCAGCACGATGGTCACGACGATGTAGATGATCGAGGTGATGACGAGCGACCAGATCATCGCGAGCGGCAGATCGCGTTGCGGCTGGCGTGCTTCCTCCGCGGCGGTCGAGACCGCGTCGAAGCCGATGTAGGCGAAGAAAATGAGGGCGGCGCCGCTGAGGATCCCGCTCCAGCCGTTGGGCGCAAAGGGGGTCCAGTTCTCGGGTTCGACCCAGAAGGCCCCCATCGCGATGAAGAACAGCAGAATCGCGAGCTTGAGGACGACCATGAACGTGTTCGCCCACGCGCTCTCGCGGATGCCGATGACGAGAATCCAGGTGATCAGCGCGACGATTCCCACCGCGGGCAGATTGAAGATGATCGGGAATCCCGCGACGTGCGGCGCGTCGACCCACGCCGCGGCCCCGGAAATCATCGCGGGCGTGACGTCGGCGCCGATCGAATGAACCGTTTCGAACGCCTGCCGCGCGGTGCGGGGGTCGGTCACCAGCCACGTGGGAAGGCCGATGCCGAACCCCTCGAGCAGCGTTTGAAAATAGGCCGACCACGAGACCGCCACCGCGATGTTACCCACCGCGTATTCGATAATCAGATCCCAGCCGATAATCCAGGCGACGATCTCGCCGAACGACGCGTAGGCGTAGGTGTAGGCGCTGCCCGAGACGGGAATGAGCGACGCGAACTCCGCGTAACAGAGCGCGGCGAAGGCGCAGGCGATCGCCACGAGCACATAGGACACGACGAGGGCCGGACCCGCGCCGGGGTGATTCGGCCCTCCGGCTACCGCCGTGCCGGCGCCCGAAAAAATACCGGCGCCGATGATGGCGCCGATGCCCAGCGCCGTCAGCTGCACGGCGCCGAGCGAGCGGTGGAGGCGATGCGCTCCATGTTCGGCTTCGTGAACGAGGCGGTCTAGGGGTTTGACGTCGAAGAGGGACATCTTGGGTGCGATCAGATCATCGCCCGCACGGCCTTCGAAGCATGACATCGTAGGAAGGGCACGCCAAGAAAAGTTTTCATTCTCAAACTTCAATTCTGAATTCTAGACGTGGAACTCACTTGTGTTGGCGGTCGTAGCGCAGGCCTTCAGGCCTGCCCGGCCGCGTGAAAGCAGCCCTAAAGCCGGGGTCCCCACGACGCGTAGCCTGCGTCGTGGGGTGGTAGCGCTGCGCTACGAGAGCGGTATACGAGAGCGGCCGTGATCAATACAAGTGAATTCCGGGATTAAACTGGGAATTCTGGATTCTAAATTGGGCGCGACAAGAATGCATATTGCGATAGTCGGCGCGGGCGCGGTCGGAGGATATTACGGCGCGCGGCTGGCCCACGCGGGCCAGCAGGTCACGTTCGTGGCGCGCGGCGTGCAATTGAAAGCCATCCGCGAACGCGGTCTCCTGATCTGGTCGCCGCTGGGGGATTTCCATGTGCACGCCGCGGCCGAAGCAGACCCTCGACGCATCGGCCCCGTGGACGCCGTGCTCTTCACCGTGAAGAGCTACGACCTGACGACCGCAGCGGCCCTGCTGCCGCCGCTCGTCGGGCCGGACACGATGGTGATGACGCTGCAGAACGGGGTCGACGCGCCGTCGCAGCTCGCGGACATCATCGGGTCCAGACCGATCGTCGGCGGCGCCACTTACATCGGCACGGTCATCAGAGCGCCCGGCCTCATCGAGCAGACCGGCACGCACCGCCGCATCGTCCTCGGCGAGGTCTTCGACCCGCCCGCCGGGATCTCGCCCCGCGTGCGCCGGCTGGCCGACACGCTCGGGGCCGCCGATATCCAAATCGAGGCCGTCCCGGACATGCGCGCACCGTTGTGGGAAAAGTTCATCATCCTCACGTCGCTGGCCTCGTTCTGCGCGGCGGGCCGCGTCGCCAGCGGCGAGATCTGGGGCGACCCGCTCGGCCGCCGCCAATTCATCGCCGCGATGCAGGAAATCGAGCGTGTCGCGCGAGCCGAGGGCGTCCCCGTTCCCGAGGACATCGTGGATCGACACGTGCGCTATCTGGACGCGCTTCCGCCCGTCATGCGGCCGTCGATGCTGGCCGACCTGACGGCAGGCAAACGGCTGGAGCTGGACGCGCTCACCGGCTCGGTCGTCAAGCGCGGCGCGGCGGCCGGCGTACCAACGCCCATCATGAGCACCCTTTACACCGTGCTGAAGCCGCACACGGCTGGGCGGTGAACCGGCAGGTAGGGCAGGTGAGGCAGGTAGAGCAACGAGCAACGTGCCACGAGCAACGAGCAACAAAACAGTAAGACAACAACGCAAAACGCCGATTGATCTTGTGCATGTCCAAGAAGGTTCACGTCCTTTTAATCGCTTACGGAATCTCGTCCCTCCCAATTCTCGCCGCCGCGCAGGGCGTGCCGCCGTCCTCGCCGCCGATCGACGCGGCGTCGTTCGACAAGTCGGTGAACGCGTGCGGCGATTTCTATCAGTACGCGTGCGGCGGGTGGCTCGCCAAAACGGAAATTCCCGCGGACCAGAGCCGCTGGGGCCGCTTCAACGAGCTCGAGGAGCGCAACCAGGCCATTCTGCTGGACATCCTCCGCAAGGCCGCCGCGGATCGTCCGGATCGCACGCCGATCGAGCAGAAGATCGGCGACTACTTCGCGGCTTGCCTGGACGAAGACGCCGCGAACAAGAAGGGCACGTCGCCGCTGCTGCCGGAGCTGACGCGGATTCAGGGCATCGAATCGAAACCCGAACTGGCGGCCGTGGTGGGCCATCTGCACACGATCGGCGTGAACGCGTTGTTCGACTTCGGATCGCTCCAGGACTTTCAGGACGCAACGCGCGTGCTGGCAATCGCCGACCAGGGCGGGCTCAGCCTGCCGGATCGCGATTACTACTTCAAAGACGACGTAGAGTCGGTGGAGATTCGGAGGCAATTCGTCATCCACATGCGGAAGATGTTCATCCTGCTCGGCGAACCGCCGCCCGCGGCCGAGTCCCACTCCAAGATCGTGATGGACATCGAGACCGAGCTGGCGCGCGGATCGATGGACGTCGTCTCGCGCAGGGATCCCGAGAATCTCTATCACCTCCATTCGCGGGCGCAGCTCGACGCCCTCACGCCCGCCTTCGATTGGGGGCGGTTCTTTCAAGCAATATCCGTTCGGGAAGCGGCCGAACTGAACGTCGTCTCTCCTGAGTATTTCAAGACGGTCGACCGGTTGCTGGGAACACAGAGCCTCGAAGCGTGGAAGATCTATCTGCGCTGGCACCTGCTTCGCGCCAATGCCGCGCTCTTGTCGTCGCCAATCGTCGACCAGAACTTCGCCTTCAACGGCGGCGTGCTGCAAGGGCGGAAGGAGAACCGTTCTCGCGAGAAACGGTGCGCGGATTACGTCGATAACGACCTTGGCGAGGCGCTCGGCCAGCCTTACGTCGAAGCCACCTTCGGCGCCGACGGCAAAAAGCGCATGCTCGACATGGTGGCCGCGCTCCAGCAGGCGCTCGAACGCGACATCAACGGCCGTCCGTGGATGACCGACGCGACGCGAAAGAACGCGTTGGCCAAACTGGCGGCCATTCGTAACAAGATCGGCTATCCGGATACCTGGCGCGACTATGCGGCGCTGGTGATTACGCGTGGCGAGCTGGTCGAAAATTCCTGGCGCGCCAATGCATTCGAGCTGCAGAGGCAGCTCGCGAAGATCGGCCGCCCGGTCGATCGCGGCGAGTGGGACATGACGCCGCCCACCGTGAATGCCGGCTACAACCCGCTCATGAACGACATCACGTTCCCCGCCGGCATCCTGCAGCCGCCGTTCTTCTTCCGCAACGCCGACGACGCGGTGAACTTCGGAGCCATCGGCGCATTCATCGGACACGAAATCACGCACGGCTTCGACGATTTCGGCCGTCAGTTCGACGCGAAGGGGAACCAGCACGACTGGTGGACGCCAAACGATGCGAAGGAATTCGAGTCGCGGACCGCCTGTTTCGTCGACGAGTACTCGAGCTTCACCGCTGTCGACGACGTGAAGGTGAACGGGAAGCTGACGCTGGGGGAGAACGTCGCCGATTCGGGCGGCCTGCGGATCGCCTACATGGCGCTTCTCGAGCGTCTGAAGGGCAAAGACCCCGAGCCGATCGACGGATTCACAGCCGCGCAGCGGTTCTTTCTCGGGTGGGCACAGGTGTGGTGCGAGGAGGCGCGGCCGGAAAGCGAGCGCATGCAGGCACAGGTGGACCCGCACTCCCCTGGCCGCTATCGCGTCAACGGCGTCGTCTCGAACATGCCGGAATTCGCCCAGGCGTTCGCGTGCAAGGCCGACGCGCCGATGGTCCGACAAAACATGTGCAGAATCTGGTAATAATCAGTCGTCGCTGGAAGCCACTCCTCCATTCGAAGAGTCGGGAAGCGCCATGCATTGTCTCCTCACAAGGCCTTTGTCGCGTGCCGTTCGCTTCGCCTGTCTCGTGGCGGCCGCCTCCGTGACGATGGGCGGCTTCGTCGCCGCCGCGCAGTCATTGCCCCAGGGCGTCCGCCAGGGCCCCTCGATGGCGGGCATCACCGAATACACCTTCCCGAACAAGTTGAGGGTGCTCCTGCTGCCTGATTCGGGCAGCGGCACGATTACGGTGAACATGACCTATCTCGTGGGGTCGCGCCACGAAGGGAACGGCGAGACCGGCATGGCGCACCTGCTGGAGCACCTGCTCTTCATCAAGAGCACCAACGACCGCAGTATCAAGAAAGAGCTGGAGGACCACGGGGCCCGCTGGAACGGCTCGACCTGGTACGATCGGACCAATTACTACGAGACCATCAACGCGTCCGACGAGAACCTGCGCTGGGCGCTCGGCCTCGAGGCCGAACGCATGGTCAACATGCGCATCGAGCAGGCCTTGCTCGATGCGGAGATGACGGTCGTTCGCAACGAGTTCGAACGCGGAGAGAACAGTATCGCGCGCGTGCTCGAAGAACGCGTCTTCGCGGCAGCGTACCTCTGGCACAATTACGGAAAGTCCACCATCGGTTCCCGCGCCGACATCGAACGGGTGCCAATCGATCGGCTCGCGGCCTTCTACCGAACCTACTATCAGCCCGACAACGCCATCATCACGATCGCGGGTCAGATCGACACGGCGCGGACGCTTGCGATGGTGTCGAGTACGCTCGGGGCGATCGCGGCGCCGACGCGCAAGCTGAACGAGACCTACACGATCGAGCCCGTCCAGGACGGTGAGCGCAGCGTCGAGCTCCGGCGAGTCGGCAAAGGCAAGAACGTGATGCTGGCCTATCACACGCCGGCCATGGCGCATCCTGATGCGGCAGCCCTCGAAGTGCTTTCCGGCATTCTCGTGGGCCGGGGGGGCACGGGACGGCTCGACAAGGCACTCGTCGACAGCAAGAAAGCTTTGTCGATCCGCATGTCCGTCGCCGAGCTGCACGACCCGGGGCTCATCACGTTTTCCGCCACAATCGGCGACGACCAATCCCTCGACGACGTGAAGAACATCGCGGTCGACGTCATCGCCGGCGTGTCCCGTGAGGGTCCGACGGAGGAGGAGCTGCACCGCGCGAAGACGCGCATCATCCAGGGCATGGATCGGGAGATGGCCAACTCGCAGCAGCTGGCGATGTCGATGACCGAGGTGATCGCGTCGGGCGACTGGCGCCTGCTGTTCACCAACTACGAGGAAGTCAAGAGCGTGACGGCGGCCGATGTCGTCCGCGTGGCCGCGCAGTATTTCAAGGCCTCGAACCGCACCGTCGGCGTGTTCGTTCCCGAAACCGCGCCGGATCGCACGACGGTGCCGGCCGCGCCCACGATGGACTCCTTGCTGTCCAGCTATCGGCCCAACATCACGGTGGAAGCGGGAGAAGCGGTCGATCCTTCTCCCGCAACCCTCGAGAAACGCATCCGTCGCGTGGCGCTTCCGGGCGGGTTCCGTCTGGCGTTGCTGCCCAAGGGCACGCGCGGCGGCCGCGTACAGGCGTCGCTGACGCTCCGATTTGGCGACGAACGTTCGCTTGCCGGCCGGCAATCCGCTGCGGACATGACGAGCGCGCTGCTGATGCGGGCGACGCGAAGCAAGTCGCGGCAGCAGATTCAGGACGAAATGCAGCGGCTGAACGCTACCATGAACGTGGAGGGCGGCGGCCGCGGCGCGTCGCTCGGCACGGTGACGGCTTCGCTTTCGACGACGGCCGAGAACCTCGTGCCGGTCTTGCAGTTCGCAGTGGAGATCCTGCGCGAGCCGGCATTTCTACCAACCGACTTCGACCAGATTCGCGCGCAGCAAATCGCACAACTGGATCGCGGTCGAACCGAGCCCGGAACGCTGGTCGGCGAAATGCTCCAGGCGAACATCAGTCCCTTCCCGCGCGGCGACGTGCGGCACGTCCGCACGATCGACGAAGAGATCGAAGATCTCAAGCAGCTGACCCTGGACGACGTCAGGCAGTTCCACCAGATGTTCTACGGCGCCTCGCACGGGGAGCTCGTAATCGTGGGGCGGTTCGAGCCGCCGGCCGTCGAACAAGCCGCTGCGACCCTCCTGGGATCCTGGAAAACTGCCAGCCCTTACGAACGCATCGTCACCAACTATCGTCCGGTCCAACGCATCAACACCAAAATCGAGACGCCTGACAAAGAAAACGCGCAGTTTTCCGCGGCGCTTCGCCTGCAGCTGCGCGACACCGATCCGGACTATGCGGCCATGGTGCTGGCCAACTACATGTTCGGCGGCAGCGGTCTGACCGCGCGCCTGCCGGACCGCGTGCGTAATCGAGAAGGTCTCAGCTACAGCGTCTCGTCCGCTTTCTCGGCGCCGGCCGACGGCGACGCGGCATTGTTCTCGGCGTCGGCGATTGCCAACCCCCGGAACATGCCGAAGGTCGAAGCCAGCTTCCTGGACGAATTGACCAGAACTCTGGAGCGCGGCTTCACGGCAGAGGAGCTGGCGTTGGCCAGGAAGTCGCTTCACGACGACCGCGTGGGCGGACGGTCGAGCGATGGCGGCGTGTTGAACTTAATCGCTGCGCGCGAGGCGTACGATCGGACGCTGGCCTGGGACGCGGCGCTCGACGCGAGACTGGAAGCGCTGACGGTGGATCAGGTCAACGCGGCCTTCCGCCGCTACGTCACGGCCGCGACGGTTTCGATTGTGAAGGGCGGCGACTTCAAAGCAGCGAAGGTCTATCAGTAACGGGCTCAAGGCTCAGGGCTCAAGGCTCAGGGCTCGAGGCTCAAGGCTTCAGCGTCGCGCGATTGTCGCTATCGCACGGAGGGGAAACCGTAACGGGCTTCGGATTCCAGATAGTGCCCGGAGCCCAAAGCCCAAAGCCTGAGTAGAATCACTGGCGCATGAACGGTGTCGCCGTGGTGTCCGTGGCCCTCGCGGGCGCCGCTGGTGGATTGCTCGGCGCGTTGCTGGGACTCGGCGGCGGCGTCTTTCTCGTGCCGTTCCTGATCACCGCGTTGGACCTGCCCTTCGCCCTCGCGCGCGGGATCAGCCTGATGGCGGTCGTCGCGACGTCCAGCGGCGTCTCGGCGGCGCGCACGGCTCGCGGCCTGGCGAACGCGCGGCTCGCCATGCTCCTTCAGTTTGCAACCACGGCTGGAGGTCTGACGGGCGCGTTGACGTCGAGATTCGTCTCTGAATCCGCCCTGACGGCGCTCTTCGCGAGCGTGATGCTGATCATCGCCGCGGTGGTGATGAGCCGGCTCGACAAACGCAACGTTCTTCCCTCCGATACCATCGAACCCGGACTGTTCGGCGGCTGGGTCCACGACCCCGAACTGGGCCGGCGCGTGGCCTACCGCCTCCGTCGTCTTCCGGTCGCGCTCCTCGTGTCGTTCGTGAACGGGAACTTTTCGAGCCTGCTCGGCATCGGCGGCGGCGTTCTGATTGTGCCCGCGCTCAACACGTGGTGCGGCATCCCGCTCCGAGTCTCTGCCGCGACGAGCGCCCTCATGATCGGCGTGACTGGCGTCGTGGCGCTGCCGTTCTATTGGTTCCACGGCGAAGTGCAGCCGGAGTTGGCGGGCGCGGCCGTGCTCGGCGTGCTTGCCGGGTCCCGCCTGGGGATCCTGCTGGTGACGCGGCTGCGGATCCGCTGGCTGAAGCTGTTGCTGATTCTCGTGCTGCTCAGTGTGTCGGCCTTGATGTTCTCGAGACTGTGATGACGGAAACCATCGAACAACAGCTGTCCTTCGAGCGCGCGGTGGTGCTCGTCCTGCGGTCCGGCCTCCGAATCAGCGCGGCGCTGGTGGCCGCGGGGCTTGCGATGAAAGCCGCCGCTTTGGAGCCGATTGCGACCCGTATCTTGGATGCAGGGCTCATCGTGCTCATGGCGACGCCACCGACACGGGTCTTCGTGTCCCTCGTGGACTACGTCCGAGCGCGCGACTGGGCGTTCGCCGCCACCGCGCTGGCCGTGCTGTGCATGTTGATCGCCTCGGTGGTCTCGGCAGTCGTGACGCGATGATCGGCCAATTCGGTTGAGGAAGAGCTCCCGTGCGGCCGCCTCACGGAAGGCGTGACGTTCAGGTCTCAGGGGCTCAACGCCAAGAGCAGGGCACCGATGCCGATCGCCAGCGCCACGTTCAGCAGCCAGCCTCGCGCATCCAGACGCGAGCCGCTCGGAAGCACCAGACGATCGACGAGCAACGTGCCCCCCAGGGCCATCGATGGAAACACGATCCACTCGGGCCAGCCGGTTCGCATGTCGACCCAGCGTTGTGCGACAAGCAGGAAGACGATGACCAGAGCGGGCATGGATCGCATGGGCGATGATCTCACGGGCGGGAGGGGCACGAAGGGCAGGTAGGGCAGGACGGGCAGGTAGGGCAGGGCTGCTTCAAGCAGGGCAAGTTAGAATCGAGGAATCCGGCAGGCAGCTCCAGCGAATTGACGGTCAATAGGAACGCTGAACGGAGGACATGTGCGGCACTTCGTCACCCCGCCTTGCTTGCGCATCCTGACAATTCTGTTCGCCGCGTCAACGGCGATCCTCATCGAGCCGGCGCGTCCTTCCGCGGCCGCGTTGCAGTTTCCGCAGCGGCTCGGCGAGTACATCACGAAGTTCGTCAAGCTCACGCCCGCGCAGCAGACGCAGCTCGCCTCCGGCCAGCCAGTGACGAAGCTGCTCGACTCGGACCCGGCGAAAGAAGTCAGCGTCTTCGGTGCGGTGTGGGTAAACGCGTCCATGTCCCGATACGTGGACGCGATGCGCGATATCGAGCAGTTCGAGAAGGGCCCGAACTTCCGCGTCACGAAAAAGATCAGCAATCCGCCTCGACCGGAGGATTTCGTCCAGCTGACGGTCCCCGATGAGGACGTTCGCGATTTGAAAACGTGTAAGGTGGGCGCGTGCGAGTTGAAGTTGAATCAAGAGACGATCGAGCGGGTACGGAAGGAAGTGAACTGGTCGAAGCCGACGGCCCGCGCGGACGTGGAAAAGCTTGCACGCTCGATAGCGCTGGAATACGTCAAAGGCTACCTGGAAGGCGGAAACACCCGCCTCGCCGTCTATCGCGACGGCGACAGGCCGACCTTCGTCTCGGACGAAATCGCATCGATGATCGATCGGATGCCCGAATTGACCGAGTTCCTTCCCGATCTGAAGCACTACCTGCTCGACTTCCCCAAGACGACCCTGGCCAACGGCGAATCCTTCGTCTATTGGCAGGAAGCGAGTTTCGGCCTGAAGCCGACTATCCGCATGAATCATGTCGTGATCACGCAGCAGCCGACTCACGTGGCCGTCGCCTCCAAGATGCTCTATGCCAGCCATTACTTCTGGACGGCATTGGAGCTGCGTGTCCTCGTGCCCGATCCCGCCAGAGGAAAAGGATTCTGGTTCGTGAGCGTGAACCGGAGCCGATCCGACGGCTTGACCGGGTTCGTCGGCAGAATGATTCGCGGCAAGGTCCGCGGTGAAGCCGAGCAAGGGATGACGGCCGTTCTACGCGCAACCAAGGTCATGCTCGAGGGCGGCGGCAAGTAGCGCGCCCCTGGTGGCGCCGCCAACGGGTTGGCGCCGCGTCAGAAACTCATCGTCCGCGCACGGGATGTCGATCCCTCGCGAGCCGGTTCGACTATGAACTGAAAGCCCGCTCGGGGCGCAAAAAGCCCTCGGGGCGGACCAAACAAGGAGATAACCATGCGTTTCATGGTCCTCGTCAAGGCCAGCAAGGAATCGGAAGCGGGTGTGATGCCGAGCGAGCAGCTCCTCACCGAAATGGGTAAGTACAACGAACAGCTCGTGAACGCCGGGATCATGCTCGCCGGTGAAGGGCTGCATCCGACCTCGAAGGGCAAGCGCGTTCGCTTTTCCGGGAACCAGCCGACGGTGATCGACGGTCCCTTCACCGAGACGAAGGAGCTCATCGCGGGCTATTGGCTATGGAAGGCGAACTCCATGGACGAGGCGGTGGAATGGTTGAAGAAGGCGCCGTTCGGCGGGGGAGCCGAAATCGAGATTCGTCAAGTATTCGAGGCGGAGGATTTCGGCGCCGAGTTCACGCCGGAACTGAGACGCGAGGAAGAAGCGTTGCGGGCCAGGGCCGCAAAATCATAGATGAACGATGCGTGATGATCGATGCTCATCATCGATGGTTGAATCCGAACCATCGTTCGTCATTCATCGTTCATTGATGACGAATCGTATGCCGTCAGAGTGGCGGCTCGAAGCGCGGAATCGACCAACGGAAAATCCTGGAGGATCAACTCGAGCTCCTCTCGGCGGACGCCCCACGCCCGGGCCGCAAGGCCCTGCAGCGTGGATTCGATCGCGATCCGCTCGGGGCCGCTCGGTCGAGTGGCGAGCGATTCGGCGAGGGTCGCCAATCGAGCGGCGTCTTTCCCGAGGGCCGTCGGCGACGGAAACGGGACGCGCTCGATCAGCGCCACCGTCACGTGGGTGGAGACCCACCTCCGCACGATCCAGTTCGCAACGAAGCTGTTGAGGAGCGCGCACAATGCATGCTGCTGCCGATCATTCATCGGCGACCGGCAGCAGAACAGCGTATGAGTGGTGACGGCACGCGCCGGCGCGACCGCGGCAATCAGCGTCCGCTCGTTGGTGGCACCTGAGACGTCCCGATACACGACGCGCGCGTGTGTGAGCCGCGTGGCCGAAAACCGCGCACGAATGGCGTCGGCGTCCACGAAGCGGGTGGCGTGCGCCGCGTGCACCCGAAAGGGTTCGACGTGCTTTCCCTCCAGGACCGGCACGCCATGCCGCGCCTGGAACAGGTGGCGGTCGTCGGTCGCATTCAGCTCGCGGCCGAACCGGGCGTTCCAGCCGTTCGGACTCGAAAGCGGAATCCCCAAACGCCAGAGCCTGTCCAGCAGCCGGAGTTCGTTCGCGGAGCGGACGTCCGGAATCGCCCAGCTGCCAGGAGAGACGAGGTCGAGCAACTCACGCGAAATCGCGATGGATTGTCCGGCATCCGGTGATGTCTGTTCCGGGCAGGAATCGATGGCGCCGGAATGACCCGCCAGATGTTGCAAGAAAATGGTTCGCGTGGATTGACCGCCTGTGCCGGTCAGCACGAGGAACTTCAGGCTGCGGTGAACCGGGAAGAGGGCCTGCCGGTTGTCCAGCGCGATGAATGAATCGACGGAGCAGCGCTCCAGGAGCAGGCGGCGCACCCGCGCCGCGCCCTGATCGGATGCGAGACCCCATGGAACGACCAGACCGAGGCGGCCATGCGAACGAAGCAACTGCAGGGCCCGCTCGACGAAGAGGAGGTACAAGTTGGCATGTGCGTCGCGCGATCCGAGATAGACGCCTGCTTGCCTGACGAAGTCCGTCATATTCTTCGCGTGCGCGCGCTGGTCGTCGTCCGCCTGCGCGTTGTCGCAGCGAAGCATGTCCCAGGGTGGGTTGCCCACGATGGCATCGAAACCGTCGTCAGGACCCTGGTTGAAAACCTCCGGAAACTCGAACGTCCAATGGAAGAATCGCTCGCGCTCCACGATGGATTTCAGCGTCGAGACGACCGATTCGAAATGCCGGACCGGCAGTGTGCGGCCGCGATCGAGGGTTGCCGACAGCAGCTCGCGGTACAGGGCTCCTCGAGGCGCCGCATCGCCCGCGGCCCAGAACCATGTCGAACACCAGAGGTCAGCCGCCTCTCGCCAGCGGGTGAGCGGCGCACCGTGCGTCTCGAGAGAGGCCAGCAGCCGCTCCTTGTCTCGGACGTGTTCCACCGTGTCGTCCGGCAGATCCTCCAGCTGATGACGGGCGGGAACGACCGCCGCCATCTCGTCGAGCACGTCGGCGGCCGCCAGCAAGGGCAGCGTTTCGTGCAGCGACCCCCCTCTGCCTCGAGGCCTTCCAGGCGCTTGCCGAAGCAGGTCGGCCACCGACGCGCCGATCAAGCTGTTGCCGACGCGCAGATGGTGATCGAGAAACGTGAGCGGCACGTCGGCAGCCAGCGTCGCCAGCCACAATGACAATCGCGCAAGCTGAACGGCCGTCGGGTTGCGATCGACGCCGTACAAGCACCGGCGTGCGATCAGTCGCCGAAATCCCGCGCGGTCGTTTTCGTCGATCTCATGGTCGCGAAGCGACTGTTCGCGCACCAGGGCGGCCTCGTAGGCACGGGCCAGCGCACGGCAGGCTGCAACGAGAAACGCGCCGCTCCCCATCGCCGGATCCAGCACACGAAGGCGGACGATGTCGGCCGTGCCGGCACCCTTCAGGAGGGGTTCCAGAGTGCGACGCACGATCAGATCCGTGAGGGATCGAGGTGTGTAGAACGTTGCACTTGCCTTGCGACTGCTGCGGCTGCCCGCCAGCGCGACGCGAAGCGCTACTTCGCGGGCGGAACGAGGGTTCGTCGACGAAGCGGCGGAGGGTAGCGTCGTTGCGCCATTGGCGGCAGCGTCCCGCACAACCAGTCGATGGTCGAGGACACTTTCGTATATGGCGCCAAGCTGCTCGACGCCGAGGTCCGCAAACGCGATCCGCACCCGTCGTCTCTTGTTCAGCGGAGCAGTCGTCAAGGATTCCAGCACTCGGGTCAGCGTTCGGTCGTCGATGGTCACGCGCTCCACCAGGGGCGCGCGTTCGGGCGCGAAGAGATGACCGTTGAACGGCGTGACCCGGAGAAGGCCGAGGCGGCACCCCCGATGGGCCAATCGCGAGATGGCCTGCACGGCCGCCCAGAGCCCGGGCACCGCGGGTTCCCGCTCGATGTGCTCGCGGAGCGCCTCGATCGAATAGGACTCGCGATACGTGTGATGCCACATCGGTACGAGAGCGCGAGCCTCGGCAAACAACAGAAACAACAGGCGGTAGATCACCGTAAGCGATTGATCGAGCAGGACGTCCGCAATCCGTGACCGACGGGGCGCCCGCCGTGCGAAGGCGTCCGCGATTAGTACCAAGGCTTCGGTGACACCCTGCTCGAGCCCGTCGCGTACGCTCTGCTGTTCGTCTCCGGCGGCATCGACGATTTCATCGAGGAGGGTCACATGCGGCTGGGCCTGAGGCCCCGCGTGACGGCGATTGCGATGGTGACCCGCGCGGCCCGCGGAGAGTCGAGGCCGCGCCGGAAGGAACGCTTCGGCGCGCGCGATCGACCAGAAGACCCCGAATGTGTTCGCGTCCGTCGCGCAGCGTGCAAGGTCGAAGCCGATATGACGCCGGCCCCACGGCCGCGCCGCGTCCACGATTCTCAACTCGCGCGCATTCCAACAGATTGCCCACCTAGCCCCGGCGGCGACCCCTTCCCCCACCGCGTCGCGCCACGTCCGGTCGAGGTCTTCCTGCCAGCCGACGAAGAGAAGCGGAACCGACACCGACCTCGCCGCTGTCGCCCGCGCCACCGCGCGCCGCCGACGCTCGTCGACGGCGACGTCGTCCACCCGAAAACCGAGGATCGCGAACATCGGCACGGCATGCGCTTCGACGAGCGTGCGCAGCGCCGTTGCAGGTCCCGTCCGTTGATCGCATCGCTGCCACCACCGTGCAAACCGCCGTGACGCGAGCGGACGTGTGTCTTCCCCGAGACGCCCAACGAACCGTATGCGCAGCGTGTGATTGACGAAGTGCTCCGGCAGCAACGTTCCTTCGATCGGGCCGCCGGTCGTCATGGCGATGTCGCGCAGCCGGTCATCTTGGAGCGACACCTGGTCCCGGCCGCAAGATGAGGGCTGCGATTTCGACCGTGCTCTCGAGGCCAGGCTCCGAAAGACGGCCGGAGAACTCAGGTTTCGAAAGACCCCCGGTCTCTCTCGAGCGCGCATACCGGCCGAACAGCGAGGGCTGAACCGCTCGTCGGTTCCCGCGCGCGTCTTCCTCCGAAGCTTGGGATTCGGCCGTTTCAGAGATCGCGCGAAAGGCCTTCCAGTCGGCCGCCGACCGCTTCCATCGCTCGCGAACGTGATCTCGTGCACGCGTGACGAGACCCTCCTCGACGCCGCGCAGACGTTCTTCGACGAAAGCTCGAATCGCCCCGCGCGACCGCAGCATGGGTACGGCAAGCGCGAGATGGATACCGATGCAGGCGCAGTCGATCGACATCACGTCGTCCGCCAGCCGGGCGACGACGATTGCGATGACCCCCGACCAGTCACCGTTCGATCGCGGCGGAGGAACGGCGACGACCGGCAGTCCCCCCAGTCGCGATCCTGTGGCTTCGATGGCGACGTTGCGGCCGGAGGACAAGAGGACACGCCGGCAGAGCAATCGGGCCGCGGCGGCCTCCGCGTCGCCTCTCCACGCGTCGGTCCCAGACACCGCACACTCCCCAAGAGAGCGAGCAATGAGCGTGCGACGGGCCTCGAGGCGATGAACCAGTTCGGCGTCGAACCCTCGGCGTGACACGAGCGCAAAAGCGTGCACGCGCTTGCGCTGTCCGATGCGATCGAGGCGGCCCACGCGCTGCTCGATCCTGAGAGGTGTCCAGGGGAGGTCGTACATGATGGCCACGCGGCACCGCTGGTGCAGGTTGAGCCCCTCGCTGGCGGCGTCGGTTGCCAGCAATATTCGTGCGTGGCCTTTGGTAAAACTCGCGATAGCGCGGGTTCTTTCGTCCTGCGATGACAGGCCGTGCAGCACTTCGACTTCGAATGGATTGCGCAGCGCGCGCGCGAGGTGCGCGAGCGTGTCGCGGTACTCCGTGAACACGAGAACGGGTTCCCCCACTCGCGTCAGCCATCGACGGAGTACCCGCAGTTTCGCTTCCTGGCCGCACGCGCGACGTCCAGCCTCGATGATGGCGCCGATCCACGCAAGCTCCGCCCGCTCGTTCTCGAGGCCGCGCATTCCCAACAGCTCATCCGACTCGTCGTCGTCTCCAATCAAGGTGGGTTCGGCGAACGAAAGCGAGGGTTGCGACGGCATCCGCTCCCGCCCCGCGAGCAGTAAGCGTCGCCTCTCGAGTGTCCTGCACAGCGCGTGGGCACTGGATGCCGCGCGCTTGCGCAGAACGGGCGCCAGCAACTTGACCACGCCGGTGTCGTTTGCGGAGCTGGATTGCCGCAGCCGCGCGAGATAGCGATCGAGCAAGTGAATGACGTGCGCCTCATCTCCAGACGGGCGTATCCGTAGCAATCGCCACCTCCTGGCGTCTGGGTATGAAGGTGCGCCGTGCGCAAATTCGAACGCCGAAGGATCGCCGCGCCGCTCACGCCGTAAGATCGCGAGCGGTGGTTCCCCCGGAAGCGCGCCGATCCGGCAGAGCGATTCGAATCGCGATCCGGTGCCATTGTGGGGCGTCGCTGTGAGCAGCACGACGCGGCGTGCGCGTCGGCATAGTGTCCGCGCCAACTCTTCCCGGGCGGTGCCGGTATTCAAAGTATGGGCTTCGTCCACAACGACCAGATCCCAGACGACGGCGTCAGGGCCGGCGATTACTTCGGTCCGTTTCGCGAAGTCGAGTGAGCTGATGACGAGACGCGGCTGCGTCCACGGATTGACATTCAACGGCAGAATCCGCGTCTGCGCCTCGATCCACGCGAGGTCGGCGATCTGTGCGTCGAGTCCGAAACGCGCCACCAGCTCGGCGGCCCACTGTGCGCGGAGGCCGGCGGGCACCAGGACGAGCACGTGGCTGTCCGGCCAGCGCACGATCGTTTCGCGTATCAGAAGCGCGGCTTGAATCGTCTTGCCGAGTCCGACCGCGTCGGCCACCAGCACGCGGCGCGCGCGCCCGCTCAGCAGAATCAACGAGGTGACGAGCTGCCACGGCAGGAGGTCCGCGTTCGTCGCGGCTGCAGAAGCCGGCTCACGCCACTCGAAATCGTTCCAAATCGAGTTCAGAATCGCGCGCCGCGCCTGGGCCCGCGTGACAAGCGAATACCGCCGCTCCCGATCGACCGGCCGAATGCGATCGAACGGTTCCAGTAATGTCCGCACTTGGCCAGGCGGCGGGGGCCGGAGACGCGTCAACCGCACCGCGCGACAGTGATCGCCGCGCTCGATGCCGATGACGCGCCACACAATGCCGCGCGCCACGACGAGGTCGTTCGGGTGTGGCATCCGTAAATTTTCCAATGCCGCTCGAGGGGCGAGATCGCAGGATCAACGACTTTTCCCGACGCTCGCGAGAGATCCGCAGTGCGGAACTGGCAAGAATCGAACCAAAGAGGGCAGGCAGGACGAGAGGGGCAAGACGGCAGGAGGGTAAAAACAGAACGTAGCGCAGCCCTTCAGGGCTGCTTTACGCGGCCGGCAGGCCTGAAGGCCTGCGCTAAAACGTCAACACAAGTGAATTCCGGGTCTAGGGCTGCCCGAGGCGATGGAACCAGCGGGCGTCGGTCGCGATCAATGTTTCGCGCCGGACGGTTCGGGCCGGCGCGCGCCTACCGCCGCAGGACGTCCCGCTTCCGTCGAATAAAGACTGTTGAACAGCAACCGGAAAGACGCGTGCGTCTGCGCGCGATGCTGAGCGCGGAATCCAATCAACACCACGCGTCCGCGGCCGACGCGCGCGTCCACGCTGGCGGGCTTGTTCGCGATCATCTCCGGACCCTCCAGCCAGCCGCTCATCAGCGGATTGTCGCTGCCGTACCACGCCACGGCTCGCGCGACCGGTGGACTCGGCAAGTCGGAGCCGGGCGCGATGGTATCCGTCGCCGTGATCTCGAAGCCGGAGCTCATCGCAAAGAATGCCGTCGTCTCTTCGGTCATGCCGAAAGAGATAGGGCTGGCGCGATCGACACGCAAGCGCAAAATCGAGCCGGGGCAGAAGAACTTGTCCGCCGGAAGCGACTTCAACACCTCTTTCACGGGAAGCCCGAAGATGTCGATGGCGAGCCCGCACGACGAATCGAGACAGACCACGGTGCCGCCTGCCGTCACGAACGCCTGCAACGCGGCGACGCCGCCCTCGCCAATGCCGCCGGTATACGGATCGGGGAGCGACCCGCGGACGTTGCCCGCGATGATCCGCTCGGGGGGCGCGTCCGGAAGGACGATGACATCGAGGCGATCCTTGAGGTTGCCGCTTCGAATGTCCGCGTCGGTCAGCGACACGAACGGGAACTCGTAGCGCTCCAGCAGCCACCGGGTCCATCCTTCGTCGATGTTCTCCACCCACGGCTTGTACAGACCGATTCGCGCGCGCGCGACGGCGCCGACGTCTCGCGGCAGCGGCGCCCGGATGCCGGTGGCGCCGAGGCCCAGCTCGCGCGCGACCCGTTCGACGACGGGCCGGGTCTTCGATGTGGCGGGCACGAGGAGCGTGCCCGCAGGGAACTCCGCGCCGGCGAGGGTGGACGCGCCGAGCGTCCACTGCACGGGGATTCCCGCCGCGTGCAGGCGGTTGATCGCGATGGCGCCGCCGTTCCCCCGGGCGTCGACGAGGAAGTGCGACGCGCGCCGATCGGCCGTGACCGCCGCCGCGGGAATCTGCGCACGTTCCACGCGCGAGGTCGCCGGAAGTCGAAACGGCTGCTCCATGACGTCGACGGTGACGCCCATTTGATATGGGAGCGTCCAGGCGCTGACATCGTAGGGACGTTCGGCCTGCCCGTTCGGAACGAGGCGGCGCATCGGGTAGTCCTGGCGCTCCAGCAGCGTTTTCGCGTACGCACGGTACGGCTGCGCCATGAGGACCATCAGTGTTCCAGCGGGATACTCTCGCTCGTTCGCGCGGAAGGGTTCGATCGCCTGTTGTATTTCGACCGAGGCACCGAGCAGCAGATTGACGAGCGACGCCGTCGCATGCGGATCGTGTTGGGCCGGCGGAATGACGAACGCGAACGGACCTCCCTCGCCGCCGCGGGTGACGGCCCGCTGGCCCATCGCATAGAAGTTCTCGAGCAGCTCGCGGTGGTAGCGCGCGGTTGCGTCGAGCAACCCGTGCACGGCGCTGAGGTCGTAGTCCACGATGTCGCGGAGACGCCAGATTCCGCCGCGCCACGGATTGGGGAAATTCACCTGGGGGCGATACTCGGGTAACCCGCGCGACGAGCCGCTCAATTCGTTCGGCCGGATGTCGATGGGTAGCGCGGTCAGCACCGAGGCGACCTCGGTGAGCAGACACACCGTGTTGTGCCCGAGCGGGGCGGAGTCCTCGTAGCCGGGCCAGTAGTAGTCGAACAGCGCGTTCTGCACGACGCCCGACTTCCCGTCGCGTTCGAGCTGCAGCGCCATCGCGTTGCCGAGCAGCCCCGCCGTTCGCCAGAGGATCGGGTCGTAGTTCGGATCGATCGGATCGTAGTTGGGCGGCACGAAGAATCGAGGTCCGCGGGGACCCATCTGGTGCATCGTCAGGAACACCTGCGGATGCCACGCGCGATAGAAGAATCGGGCGAGGTTCTGGTTCTCGACGAGGTTCAGCATGAAGGCGTCGCGGTTGATGTCGTGGCCCGCGTACTTGTGATAGAGCCACGGCATCGACGACCCCTCGAACGTCGTGCCGACGGTCTTCTGGAACCAGTCGACCACCAGCGTGTGGCCGTCGGGATTGAGCGACGGCAGCAGAATGATGACGAGCGAGCGCAAGGCTTCATGAATGTTCGGCGCCTCGCTCGTCGCCAGCTCGTACAGCAATTCGTTGGCGGCCTGCGTCGCACCGATTTCGCTCGCGTGAATGCTGGCCCCGATGGCGACGATCGCGGGCTGGCGCCGCACCAGATCGTCAGCCTCGGCGGGGGGGAGCGTCCGGGGATCGGACAGGCGCAGGTTGTCGAGGCGGATTTGCTCCAGCCGCGCGATGTTCTCCGGAGCGCTGATCACCGCGCCGAGCAGATTGCGTCCTTCGGTCGTCTTGCCGACCGACACGAGTTCGACCCGATCGGAGCTGGCCGCCACCTGCGTGAAATAGCGTTCGATGTCAGGCCACGCCGCCAGCTTCCCGTCGGCGCCCATGTGGAAACCGAAGAACGCGTCGGGCGAGGCGACCGCCGTCGAGGTCGCCGCCGTGGCCGCGGACTGCGCGACCGGCCTCGCCGGAGCGGTCGCAAAGAGCCACACGAAGAGCGTCAGCGCGATCCACGACCGGCGAAAGGGACTATCCGCAGCGCTGACGCGGTAGAGGGACTCCATGGCGGCACGATGATTGTAATGAGTTCCTGCCGGCATTTACACGTGGCCGCCTCGGCGTGGTGTCTGTCGTCGCTCGTGATGTCCGGTTTCAGACGGACCCGGCCGGGGAGGCACAGAGGTCCGCCTGAAGGCGGACGTTACGTGGTCATTCGCTATCGGCGAGAACCGCGATGGTGGCTCCCAGGTGAGCGTCGGGCGCGTCGCGGAACGACACGACGCGCGCATGCTCGCGGAGCACGCGATGAACCATCGCGCGCTGCAGGCCGATGCCGCGTCCGTGAATGAGCCGGACTTCGCGAAACCCTTTAACCCACGCGACTTCGAGGTACTCCGCGACAACGCCGGGAACGTCGCGCGGAGAGAACGCATGGAGGTCGAGATGGTCTTCGATCGGAATGTCGACGGGGTCGTTCTCTGTCATTGGGCCTAATTGATGCGATCGACCCGTTGCTCGTTGCTAGTTCGCTCGTGCTCGTCTGCCTTGCGATATGCACACGGGTGCGTAGGGACCGGACCTCAAACCGGCCCGGCTTTGGCGTGCCACGATCGCAGAATGCGCGATCGGCACGTGTAAGTTCCCCGTAAAGAATTGGCGCAGACCGTGAAAAAGCTACGTCCTGACGTGGGTAGCGGTCACCGTCGACTGCATGCCTCCGCGAATCGAGAACACGCCGGTAACGGTGATGCGCTGTGGATGGCACGCGCCAACGAGGTCGTCGAGGATCTGATTGACGACCTGTTCGTAGAAGATGCCGCGGTTGCGGAATTCGAGAAAGTAGTATTTGAGCGCCTTCAGCTCGAGACAGCTGTCGGCCGGCACGTAGCGGATTTCGATTTCGCCGAAGTCTGGCAGTCCCGTTTTAGGACACATCGACGTGAACTCGAGGACGCGGTGTGTGATTTCGTACTCTCTTCCCGGTCGCGGGTTCGGAAACGTCTCGATCGCCGGAACGCTCACAACGCGATTCTAGCATTCGACCCTGATAAAATGGGCCTCGTTCGCGTGTTCGCGATTGACTTCACCGGGGACGCGCGCTAGGATACGCGGGTTTTTGCGAGTTTGCCGTTACTTTCCGCACGCGCGCGCGGTCAGCGGACGGCAGGTCTTCATGGGCGCGCACGACAGGGGGACGCGATGGCTGAGGCCCGCAAGCTGGGCAAGGTGGCGCTCTTCCGGTTCTTCGCCGAGAAGTTCGACTGGAAGCTCGCGCAAGCGCGCGAAGTCTTCGAGGAGATGACGGCGTTAGCTGAGAAAGAGCTGAAGCGGAATGGTGAATTTACGCTGCCTGGGATGGTCAAGCTCGTGGTGCAGAAGCGGAAGGCTCGCATGGGCCGCAATCCCGCCACCGGCGAGGCCATCAAAATTCCGGCCAAAACGGTCGTCAAGGCACGCGTCGTCAAGCAGATGAAGGACGCTGTGCTGCCGCGGAAGTAACTCTTCCAGTACTTGTCTGGGCGCCCGGCTGGCTTCGCGTGGCCAGCCGGTCCCCCACGATCCTCGAGAATTTTCCCGACAGTTTTTTCATTTCCTTGGCAGCCCTAAAGGGCTGCGCTACTTCCCGAAAGTACTGCGCTACTTCACGAAAGCATGGTACTGCGATTCGTGGCGTCATTCGTTGACCGCCACTTGCAGCGAGGGGCGCTCGACGCGCGGGAACTCGATCGTCACCGTCGTGCCTTCGCCGGCGACGCTGCTCACGGCGATCGTGCCTCCGAGCTGTTCGACGATCTTCTTCGAGATCGGAAGACCCAGTCCGAGGCCGCGCCGTTTCGTCGTCGCGAAATCCTCGAAGATCGCGTCGAGTCGATCGGGCGGGATGCCGCATCCGGTGTCGCGTACGGTGATCTGTGCGCGGGCATCCGCCGGGTTGACCGCGACGTAGACGTGGCCACCGGGCGCTGTCGCCTGGATCGAGTTCAGAATCAGGTTGCGGTACACGCGTCCGAGCGCGAAGACGTCGCCCTCGACGAAGACGTCCTCCTGCGGGGGGGCATAGTGCAGCGACAATCCGGCGTGATCGGCGAACGAGCGCATGTTCTCGACCGATTCGCCCACCGTGCGCGCGAGATCGATGGCGAAGTGCTCGAGCGGGATCGGACGCGCGAGATTGCGCAAGTCCTCGAACAGACGCTTGATTGTCTGCAGCTCGCGCTCGACGGTTCCCCGGAACGTCTTGCGATAATCCGGGTCGTCGTGCATCTGCAGAATCAGCTTGCAGTTGTTGCCGATGTTCTGAATCGGGTGCGCGAGATCGTGCACGAGGCCGGCGGCGATGCGGCCGAACATCGCCTGCCGCTCGTGCCGCCGCGTCGCTTCCTGCAACATCTTCAAGCGGTCGGCCATGCTGTTGAAGCCGTCGCCCAGCGTCGCGAACTCGTCGTCGCGTTCGATGTGGACGCGCGTGTCCAGCTTGCCCTCGGCGAGCGCTTCGGTCCCCTCCAGCAATGCCCTGATCGGCCGGATGAAGGAGCGCCCCCAGTAGTATCCGACGACGACGGTGATGAGCAGGGCGATCACAATCGAAATGAACAGTTGGCGTTCCAATCGATTGAGCAGCGCGTACGCGTCGGACGTCGGCTGCTCCAGCACGAGCGTCCACGAGACAACGGGAATCGGGGCGGCGACGCCCAGAACCTCCCGCCCGTGCGTATCCGGATATTCGAGCGGCTTGGGGGCCGTGGGCCAATGCCCGTTCTCCGCGTGCGCCAGCGGATGCGATTTGAGATCATCGCCGCGCGCCACCATCGCCTTGTCCTCGGGATTGCCGTGCGCGATGAGCCGGCTGTCGCGATCGACGAGCAGCGCGAACCCGGTGCCGCCGACGCGCAGCCGATCGACAAGGCGCCACATTTCCTCCAGGCGCATTTCCGCGACCAGCTGGCCGCCGTCCGCCGATCCCGGCGTGACCTGAACGCTGACGATCGTCCGGGGCAGGAGGTCCTCGTCGATCGTCACCGGCGACCATGCCACGCCGTTCTGGTCGAACGACATGCTGGACGGCGCGCCGAGCGTGGTGGGCACCAGACGGCTGCCCGCGATCGGACGGCCCGACCGGTCGAACAGTGCGATCTCGCGGAACATCGGAAACGCGAGGACGTAGTTCCGCAGGATGCGCTCCTGCTGCCACGGCGTGAGCGCCGTGCCCTGAAGGTCCGTGGCAATCGCCTGCAGCGTGCGGATGGCGTGGGTCACGTACTGCTCGATCTGCTCGGCGGCGCGTGTCGCCACGAGCACGTTGCCGCTCATGACGGACTGCCGCGTACCCGTGCTGAGCGACCCGGCCGCGACCCAGCCGAATACGATGAGCGGCAGGACGGCAGCGGTCGCCACGAGCAGCGCGAAGCGGCCGCGAATCCGCATCATTCGAGCGTGTCCTTCGTGGGTACCTGCCACTGCGGAACGGAGAAGATGATGTCGCTCTCGGGTTGTTCCGGGATCAGGAACCGCTGCCGGACGGCGCGCGACGCCTGACCCCAGGTGAGGAAGACAGCCGGGGGATCGTCGATGAACACCCGCTGCAGATCGTGCACCGCGGTCCGGAACTGCCCCTCATCCAGTGTTCGCCGGATCCGTTCCAGCACCTCGTCGGCCGCGACGTACCCGGATCGAACGTACGGCATCGAGTCTTCCGGCGAGTGCCAGAACCAGTACGCCCAATTGAAGCCGGCGCCCGTCAGGTGCTCGAACAAGTAAGTCTCGAAGCGACCCGTCGACAGGCGCTGTGTCAGTTCGCCTACCGACACGACCTCCGGGCGCAGGTCGACGCCGATGTCCAGTAATTGCCGTTGGAGCAGCAACGCGGTGCGCTCGAACGCCGGGTACCCGCTCGGCAGCAGGCACGACAGTTGAAGACGGCCGCTGCCCATGCCGGGTTGCTCGTTGCTCGTGATGCCGACATCGGCAAGCGCGTCGGCCAGCAGCGCCCGCGCTCGCCTCGGATCGGGTCCCTCAACTGCGATCGATTGGTCGTACGCGCGATGTCGCGGCCAGATCGCGGAATACGCGGCAAGGCCGCGGCCGCCCAGCACCTGTTTGATGATCGCTTGACGATCGATCGCGAGCGTGATCGCCCGCCTGATTCGCGGGTCGCGCAGGTGCTCGGATGCGACGTTGAAGCCCAGGAGCTGAACGAAAGGACGCAGAAACGTATACGCGCGCACGCTCGTGCTTGCCTCGATGAACTCTGCCGCCTCCGCCGGGACGTCGTACAGAAAATCGATGTCGCCGCGCATGAGCGCAACCCACGCGGCGCGCTGGGTCGGATAGCCGCGCAAGTCCACGCGGTCGATGCTGGGGCGGCCGCGATAGTACCAGTCGACGGCCTCGAGCACCATGTGGCCGGGTTCGTTCGACACCACGCGATACGGGCCCGCTCTCACGAAACCTTCCTCATCGCGGGTGATCGGTTGCTGGAAGAGCGCTTCCAAGAGCATGGACGAGGGCGCACGCAGCTCGATGACGATGTCGCGATCGCCTTCAGCCTTGACGGAAACGATGTCTCGAAGACCGGGCATGAGTCGTGGCGTCTGCCGGGCTTGGTCGAGCACCGGAGCAACCACGGCCGCGTTCAGTGGCGATCCGTCCTCGAACTTCAGGCCCGGCCGAAGCGTGAATCGCCAGGTGAGGCCATCTTCGGTGGCCTTCCACTTCTCAGCGAGTCCGGGTTCGATCGATCCGTCGGCTTCCGCCGTGATGAGCCTGGTAAAGCGCAGGCGAAGCGCCACCTGTGACACGGACGCTTCGGCCGTCGCCGCACCCTCGGGTTCCGCGATGCCGACTTTGAGTTCGAGGGGACCGGACGGTTGGTTTGCGGCACGCCGATGGCAAGAGGTATGGAGGGCAATGCTCCCCAGTAGACAGACGATCAGCAACCGCGCACGGTGTGCTGGCCCTCGCGCGAGACGGCCGACAACGACAGGGAGCGGTGGGCGGAAGCGGGTCGCGACCGGCACGGTCGCTTAACTCTAATGCAGGTGAGGTCGGGTGGGGCAGGAGGGCGGGAGGGCGGCAGGGGCAAGGCGCGTAGGGCAGGACAGGCAGAGGGGCGGGAAACGCCCACTGCCGTCAGTCCGGCCGCGGATGCCACCGAACGAGCGAGGTCGCCAATCGAATGCATCGACTGGCGACCCGGGAGAAGTTCTACTTTCCGGTAGATTCGGTCGGGTAATCGATCAACCAGGGGCAGGAATCCACACGGACGAGCTTAGCCTTCTTGACAACGGTAACCTTCATGATGACCTCCTTGCGCTCGCAGCGCTACCGACAGTTAGGTGGAGCTATTCAGGCGGGACTGGGCGGTTGGTTCGCCGCGTCGTTGGCGAACGCGCGCGCGAACGCGGCGACGCCAGCCTCGAAACTGGTCTTGTGACAGGACGCCGCGTGCATGCTGCCTTGCTCCGCGTGCGCGGCAACCGAACAGCCGCCGCCGCAGACGGGCACATACGAGCAGTCGCCACACGATTCCCGCCAGGACGTGATTTTCGCGAACTCCGCCGCCGCGCGGCGGAAGCGGTCGTTATCGGTGCCGCGGATGTCGCCAACCGCCTGGTGCGCATCGCCGGCGAAACCGGGGCACGCGAACAGCACGCCGTCGGGGCCGATCGTGTGCGCATGCTGCCGATGGAGCTCGCAGGGACCCATGTGCACGCCATCGACGGTGCGGAACCCGTGCGCCGACGTCGCTTCGCGCAGGGCGATCATCTGTTCGTCCACGAAGTGGCACGTATCGCACGCGTTGGTCTTCGGCGTGCTCGCAATCCGGGCGCTGCTGCCGCAGCCGGACGACGCGTCGCCGACGGCCGTCAGCGGGATGAATCCCTTGGGCGTGGTCGGCTTCTGCCGGATGACCGGCTTGAAGGCGACCTTGTCGAGAAACGGTGCGAAGTCCTGCGACTTGAGGAAATCCAGGAGCTCGATGAAGCTCTCGCCCGCGCCGTCCTCGAAGTTGCCGCCGATGGCCACCCGGCATTTGCCGGCCACGTTCGAGATGTTCTTGACGATGCGGTCGAAGGTGCCCTGACCGCCGCGCAGCGGGCGCGATTTGTCGTGGAGCTCCTTGGCGCCGTCCAGCGTGATCTTGACGCCGTTCAGTCCGAAAGGCATCAGCCGATCGACGACTTCGGGCGTGAGCAGGAGGCCGTTCGTGATGATGTTGATCAGCATGCGAACGTTGCGCGCCTTGCACGCCGCCGCCGCCTGCTCGGCCATCTGGTAGACGACCGGCAGATTCAGCAGCGGTTCACCGCCGAAGAACGTGAGGACGAAGCTCTCGGGACGTACGGTGTCGAGGCGCTTCTCGATCCATTGCATGGTGCGGGCCGCGGTCTCGAGCGTCATCCGCTGGCCGGCCGGAACATCGCCGTGATCCCCCTGCACGCAGTAGTCGCACGCGAAGTTGCACTGGAGCGTCGTGAGCACCGTGACGCGCAGCTGCGCGGTGTCCTCCTTCAACGACGTGAGGTGCGCGCGGACGTCGGCCCGCTCGCGCTCGTGCGTGTCCACGATGAAGCCGTCCGCGCTGAGCGCGGTGATGGCTTCGCGTTCCTCGGCCGTCGCGCTCTCGAACGTCACGTCTTCGCGCCGAAGACGATCGAGCAGATCGGCGACGTCTTGCGACACGAGCGCCTGGGCGTCGGTGAAGGTGTTCATCACGAACACCTCGTCGCACCCTGAGAGCGGAACCGGAACGTTGAAGAGTGATGCGCGCACGATTTGAAATCCTTCCGTGGAATCGCGTGTCGTTCTCGCGCCCAGTCACGGACCGAAACACCTGAGCAAGCCGTGTTCCCGGCGTGCCTGCCGGAGTCCTTCCAGCACACGCGTGTGCGGCGAGCCGTTCGTACTGCGCGCCGTTACTCGTGCAATCGACCTGTTTTGCGAAACCTTGAATCGGATGGGGCAGAAACTGCGACGCGGTTCAGGTCGCCTGATCGGAAAAACTGCAAATCATTGGGAATGTGCGGGGTGTGCACACGTGACGGGAGACCGTCTCGGGCAGGAAAGGTGACGGCGCGAAGGAGCCGTCGGAGGGTGCCTCGAACTCGATCACCTGCCTCGTTCCGGGGCGATGGTTTCGAGGCACCGGCGGGACGCGCGTCAGAAACGTCGCTGGGACGTTGCTCGTTGCTCGAAGGATAAGAAGTAGCGCAGCGCTACCACCCCACGACGCAAACCACGCGTCGCGGGGACCCCGGCTTTAGAGGGTTGCCAAGGGTTTACTGGCTAGCGGTTCGTCAGATAGCTGTCGACGATCTTCTCGAGCTGCTCGAGGGGCACCGTCCCCGCGCCGAGCACCACGCTGTGGTAGTCGCGGATGTTGAACTTGTCGCCAAGGACCTTCTTCGCCTTGTCGCGCAGTTCGAGCAGCTTCAGCTCGCCCATCATGTACGAGCACGCCTGCCCGGGATTCACCACGTAGCGCTCGATCTCGCTCGCCTCGATGCCGTAGTCGATGGCCTGCTGCCGCGTCCAGTGCTTCGCGTGAATACCTGTGTCGACAACCAGCCGGCGGGCGCGGAAGAGTTCACTGTCCAGTTGACCCAGCAGTCCGATCGGGTCGCCTCTGTACCAGTCAGATTCAGCGGCGACCTTCTCGGCGTAGAGGCCCCAGCCCTCGCTGAGCGCCGAGATGCCGCCGAATGCGCGGATGCGTCTGAACCGCGGCTGTGCCGTGTTCTCGAGTTCGAGCGCAATCTGGAAATGATGGCCGGGGACGCCCTCGTGGTACATCAGCGTGCGCAGGCCGAATCTGGTCATGCGTTCAGGCCTGAGCGGAATCTGGACGGTTCCGGGGCGCGATCCGTCTGGTGCCGGCGCCGTGTAGTTGGCGGCGGCGTTTGCTTCACGGAAACGCGGAAATGGGCGTGCGACGACCGGCGTCTTCGGCGTCCGATCGAATTGCAGCGCCGCGCGCTTCTCGGCGTCGCGCAGGATCGCGTCGGCGTCCGCCATGATCTTCGCGCGGCCGTCCTCGGTCAGCGGGTAAACCTGATCCTTGTCCTTTTTCAGCTGTGAAATCCGCTCCGTGATCGTGCCCTGCGTGCGGCCGATCTGCCGGAACACGTCGTCCATCTGCTTCTCGAGTTCGGCCACCCGTTTCAGCCCGATCTCATGGATCTGGTCGGCCGTGAGAGTTGTCGTCGTGTACCGCCGCAGTGTGTAGGCATATGCTTCCGCGCCGCCCTTGAATCGCCAGAGCCCCGCATCGTCGGTGGCTCTGCCGACGAGGGGCTGCAGAAGCGCGAGACCGCGCTGCCAGGCCGGATAGATCTCCGCCGCGACGATCTTCTCGACCTGCGCGCGAAGCTCTTCCCGCCGGGCGTCGGACACGGCTTTCGACGCGGCCAGCCGGTCGTCGAACGCCGTGACGAAGGCGTTTCTTGCCGGCGGCGTCGCGATGAACTGTTCCATCTGCGTGATGGTCGCGCGGATGATGAAACGCGGCGGGATCATGTTCTTCGCGGCGAGGGCGCGGCCCTCCGCAATCGCTTCGTCCATGCGCGTCGCGACCTGCCCGAGACGCGCGACGTAGTGGACGGCGTCCTTCTCGGTGTTCAACGGGTGGGTGACCACCAGGAGGTTCGGCAGGCTGACGTTGGCGCCGCCGAACTGCTCGAGCGGAAAGAAGTAGTCCTGATACCGTTCACCGGCGACCATCGTGCTCAGCTGCCATTGCAGGAGATCGGCCGAGATCCGGTCGGTCTCGTTCATGCGCTCGTGATCGAACGTCGCCAGCTCGGTGAGGCCCTTCTGTGCGAGCACCAGGCGCATGTGGCGCGACTCCGGCGTGTCTGGCGAGATCTGCTGCTCGAACGCGTCCTGCTCGGCACCGGAGAAATATCGCGTGGCCGCCGCCAGATTCGGATTGGCCCGCACCCATTCGGCCGTGAACGTATTGAAGAAGTCCGACACCGGCCGCGGCGACGGCGCGGGCTGCTGCGCCGTTGCGACGACCGCCGACAGCATCACCAGAGGAAGAGCGATCGACTTCATAGCATCGTGGTCAGTCTAACCCTGAGCCCTGAGCCGTGAGCCCTGAGCCTTGAGCCCTGAGCCCTGACCCCTGAGCCTGTAATTAAGGCAGCGTCCTGAGCTTGCGGGCGATCTCGCGGATATCGAGCTTGTTCATCTTGTGCTTGAGCGTGCTGAGCGGAATGCCCAGATAGCGGGCTGTTCCGGTGACGTTCCAATCGCATCGCTCGAGCGCGCGCAGGATGAAGTTTCGCTCGAAGGTGTCCACCGCGGCGTCGAGCAGCGGCGGCTTGTTGCCGGACGCATCCGTATCGAGCTGCGCGACGTGATAATCGAGCGGAAGGTCTTCGTCTTCGATCCAGCCGCGGTCGTTCATCGCGACCAGCCGCTCGATCAGGTTCTCCAGCTCGCGGACGTTGCCCGCCCACCAGTGCCGCTGGAGGATCTCGAGCGCGGAATCCGAAATCCCCGCCACCGGCTTGCGGAACTTCGCGCCGTAGCGCTGGATGAAGAACCGGACCATTTCCGGGATGTCTTCGGGCCGCTCGCGCAGCGCCGGCATACGCACCGGAATGACGTTGATGCGGTAGTACAGGTCTTCGCGGAACGTCCCCTGCTTGACGGCCCGATCGAGGTCCACGTTGGTGGCGCAGACCAGGCGAAAATCCGTTTTGACCGGCTTCGAGCCGCCCACCCGTTCGATTTCGCCCTCCTGCACCGCGCGCAGCAGCTTCGCCTGGAGATCGAAACGCAGGTCTCCGATCTCGTCGAGGAAGAGCGTGCCGCCGGCGGCGAGCTCGAACTTTCCAAGTTGCTGACGCACCGCGCCGGTGAAGGCCCCCTTTTCGTGGCCGAACAGGGTGCTCTCCACGAGCTCCGATGGAATGGCCGCGAGGTTCACGGGGATGAACGGTCCATCGCTGCGTTCCGACTCACGATGGATCATCCGCGCGAGAAGCTCTTTGCCCGTGCCGCTCTCCCCGAGAATCAGCACGGTGGCCGAGAGCCGCGCCACCCGGTGCACGGTGTCCATCACCAGACGCATCGCCGGGCTGGGCCCGGTGATCAGATCGCGCTCGTTTTCGGCGACCTGCGCCGAAAGTGTAATCACGCGCCGGTTCAGATCCTGCCGCTCCGACGCGTTGTGCACGAGCGATCGCAGCGTGTCGTAATCGAAATCCTTGGTGATGTAGTGGTAGGCCCCGTTCTTGATCGCGCTGACGGCGGTTTCGATTTCGTTCACGGCAGAGATCACGATGATCTCGAGCATCGTGTATTGGTCTTTTACGATGCTCAAGAGCTCGAGCCCGGTCATGCCCGGCAGCCGGACATCCAGCAGCATGAGATCGACGCTGTCCTTGCGAAGCGTGACCATCGCCGCCTCGGCGCTCTCGACGGCGAGGACGCGATAGTCCTTCTTCAGGATCGCCGTCAGCGTATCGCGCATCCCCTGGTCGTCGTCGACGATGAGCAGTGTTTTCAGTCGTGACATATCGCGCTAACCGCCGGAATCGAAATGGCCTATCGCGGCGTCACAATTCTAAACGCAGTCTGGAGCGGGCAGGTAGCAGGGGCAGGGAGGGCGGGTGGGCCGGGGTCGATCCGCCTTCGCGCAAAGCGCTTCGGCGGGACTTCGGCCAAGCGGGCTAAGGTGGGAAGGCAGGAGAACGTATAATCGCCGCTTTGTCGAGGGCTCAAATCGGAAACTATCGCTTCGCACTTCATTAATAGCTGACCTATAAGCCCGGCCATCACGCCCAACCTCCAAAAGCGCGTGGCAACGGTGCTGGAAGGCACCCCAATCAAATGTCCACCTCCTACGATGTCGTCGTCATCGGCGCGGGTACCGGCGGGTATGTCGCCGCCATCCGCGCCGCTCAGCTCGGGTTGAAGACCGCGGTCGTCGAGCGCGCGCCGGCGCTCGGCGGCACGTGCCTGAACTGGGGATGCATTCCCACGAAGGCGTTGCTGGAGCACGCTCATGCGTGGAAGGTTAGCCAGGAATCGAAGGAGTGGGGCATCAGCTTCGGCGGCGCTCCCACCCTGGATATGGGCCAGGTTCACGCGCGCAAGGACAAGATCGTCAAGGGTCTGACCGGGGGGGTCGCGCTCCTCTTTCGGAAGAACAAGATCGACTGGATCAAAGGGTCCGCGCGGCTGCTGGGGAAGGGCGCCATCGAGGTGACCGGTGAGCAGCCTCAACAGATTGCGGCCAAGGAGATCATCGTGGCGACCGGCTCGGCGCCGCGCAGTGTGCCGGGAATCCAGATCGATCGGAAGCGAATCATCACGAGCGACGAAGCCATGCAGATGGCGGAGATTCCCAAATCGATTGCGGTGCTCGGCAGCGGCGCCGTGGGCGTGGAGTTCGCGTCGATTTTCAATCGCTTCGGCAGCGCCGTCACCATCATCGAGCTTCTCCCGCGGCTGGTGCCCAACGAGGACGAGGCCGTGTCGGCCGAGTTGGAGAAGTATCTCAAGAAGCTCAAGATGAAGATTTATACGGGAACAAAGGTGACCGGCGCGACCGCCGGTCCCGACAGCGTGACTCTGCAGGCCGAAGTTCCGGGAGGGACGACGGAGTCGATTACGGCCGATTATCTTCTCGTCGCGACCGGGCGAGGACCTGTCACCGAGGGGCTCGACGCGGAAGCGGTTGGTCTCAGCCTGGAGCGCGGATATATTCGGGTGGATACCGAGTATCGGACCGGCGTTCCGGGCATTTCCGCGGTCGGTGACGTCATCACGCTGGGCTGGCCCGGCCATCCGCAGCTCGCGCACTTGTCTTCGGCGGAAGGCATCGTGACCGCAGAGCGGATTGCCGGCCACGAGGTCCGGCCGATCAACTACGATCACGTGCCCGCGTGCACGTACTGCGACCCCGAAATCAGCAGTGTCGGCCTGACGGAGAAGCAAGCGGCGGAACGCGGCCACGACGTTCGGGTTGGGACGTTCCCGTTCGGCGTTCTGGGGCGCGCGAGAATCGCCAACGAGACGGTCGGGTTCGTCAAGATCGTGGCGGACAAGAAGTACGACGAAATTCTCGGCATCCACATGATCGGTCTCCGCGCGACCGAACTGGTTGCCGAAGCGACGATGGCGCTCAGAATGGAGTGCACGGTCGAGGAGCTGATCCGAACGATTCACGCCCACCCGACGATGGCGGAAGCGGTCGGCGAGGCCGCTCACGCGACTCACGGGGCAGCATTGCATGTTTAGTCCCGGAGCTCACGGGTGTTGACAACGGCCCGCTCTCGTAGCGCAGCCCTTTTTAGGGCTGCTTGCAGGCGGGCCGGGCAGGCCTAAAGGCCTGCGCTACATCCTCAACTGAAGTGAATTCCGGTGTAGGGGTCCGAGAAATGTCCACTAACGTCATCATGCCTCAAATGGGCGAATCGGTTGCCGAGGGCACCGTCGTCCGGTGGATCAAGAAGGTCGGAGAGAACGTCGATCGAGACGAGCCGCTCTTCGAAATCTCCACCGACAAAGTGGACGCGGAAATTCCGTCGCCCGCCGCAGGTGTGTTGACCGAGATCCGGGTCAAAGAGGGTCAAACGGTGCCGGTCGACAGCGTCGTCGCAATCATCGGCGCGCCGGGCGAGGCCGCGGCGTCCGCCCCTGCTACCGGGGCCACCGCTCAGTCGAAGCCGAGCGCGCGCGGCGCAGCAGGCACCAAGGCCCCGCGGTCGAAGCCAGACGGTTCGGTTCCTGCCGGAGCCGACGGAGATTCCCGCCCCGCGAACGCGTCGGGTAGTTCGGGGGCGCCACGTGCGAACGCAGCTGAGACCAGCCCGGCCGATGAGAGCGCCACGCCGGAAGCGCCGCCGATGGACCTGACCAGCGAGTCTTCACGCGACGAGATGCGCCGTACGAGGTCGTCTCCGCTGGTACGGCGCATCGCTAAGGAACATCATGTCGATATTGGCGCCATCCATGGCTCGGGCATCGGCGGCCGCGTGACCAAGCAGGACATCCTGCAGCACCTCGATAGCCACGCGCCCGCCCCCGCTGCCGGCGGCGCTCGACCCGCGGCCGGTCCGGGCATTCCCGCCTTCGAGCCCGGAGAAGACGTCGAGGTCGTCCCGATGTCTTTGATGCGGAAGAAGATCGCGGAGCACATGATCTTCAGCCGCGACACGTCGGCCCACGTGCACTCGGTTTTCGAGATCGATTTTCACCGCGTCAGCCAGCTGCGCGCGCAGCGAAAGGCCGACTACGAGCGGGTAGGCGTGAAATTGACGTTCATGGCTTTCATCGCGAAAGCCGTCGTCGATGCCCTGCGCGCTGTTCCCGTCGTCAACGCGTCAATCGACGGCGACAACATCGTGTACAAGAAGGACATCAACCTCGGCATCGCGGTCGCCCTCGACTGGGGCCTCATCGTTCCGGTCATCAGGCATGCGGACGAACGAAATCTCCTGGGTTTGAGCCGCGCGATCGCCGACCTGGCCGAACGCGCCCGAACGAAACAGTTGAAGCCCGAGGAGGTGCAGGGTGGGACGTTCACCATCACCAATCCCGGCACGTTCGGGACACTGTTCGGGATGCCGATCATCAACCAGCCGCAGGTAGCCATCCTGGGAGTAGGCGCGATCGAAAAGCGGGTCGTCGTCATCGACGACGCCATTCACGTGCGTCCGAGGGCGTATCTTTCGCTCGGCTACGATCACCGACTGGTGGATGGCGCGGTCGCCGATCAGTTCATGTCACACGTGAAGCAGGCGATCGAAAACTTCGATCCCGCGGCGGTTTAGGAGAACACAACAGGCTCAGGGCTCAAGGCTCAGGGCTCAGGGCTCAGGGCTCCAGGACCCGCGTGCCGGAAGTCTGAAGCTCGATCTTTTCTATGCCGCGGACCCTCACGGTTCACCGGCTGGGCGTCGTCGGCTACGATGACGGGCTGGCCCTGCAAGCTCGCATGGTCGAGGCGCGCCGGGCCGGCGCGGTCGGTGACACGCTTCTGCTGCTCCAGCATCCCCACGTCATCACGCTCGGGGTTCGCGTGCGCAACGACCGCACGCACATCGTCGCGGATGAGGCGGAACTCGAGGCTAAGGGTGTCGACGTTCGTGAAAGCGGTCGCGGCGGGGACGTCACGTATCACGGTCCTGGACAACTGGTCGGGTACCCCATCCTCGATCTCAACCCCGACCGCCGCGATCTTCATCGCTACGTGCGGGATCTCGAGGAAGCGCTCATCCGTGCGCTCGCGCGATTCGGGATTGCCGGCGGCCGCATTCCTGGATTGACGGGCGTATGGGTCGGCGACCAAAAGGTTGCCGCCATTGGCGTTCGGGTCGCCCGGTGGATTACGAGCCATGGCTTCGCGCTCAACGTTTCGTCCCAACTCGAATACTTCAGCCTGATCGTTCCTTGTGGAATTCCGGACCGCGGCGTGACGTCCATCGAACAACTGCTGGGACATCCGATCGAGTTGGCCTCGGTCGAACGAGCCGTGGCAGAGGTGCTTGCGGATGTGTTCGGGTTCGACTCGCTCATCATGGAAGAGCTTGAATCATCGCCCGTGATTCCAACGGCTTAGCGCCAACCGTCACCTTGAGGGCTCGGGAATAAAAACCGCACATCCGGTGTTCTATGACCGGAGGCCGAAGTGACTCGTCATATCGAGGAAAGCGAAAACGTTCTTGTCGAAAGGCTGCGGGCCGGCGAACCGAGCGCCGTGACCGACCTGGCCGCGGCATATGGGCCCCGTATTTATCAGCTCGCGCTCCGTTACATGAAGAATCACGAAGACGCCGAGGAGGTCGCGCAGGACGTCCTGTTGAAGGTGGCTCAAAGGATCGATGCGTTTCGCGGCGACGCTGCGCTGTCGTCGTGGATTTACCGGATTACGTTCAATGCCGCGATGTCGCGGCTGCGAAACGCGAAGTTCACCCGTCCGTTCGAGATTCCCGATGAGTCGAGGAGGATAGGGGAGGACGGCGAACGGCTCCCCGGTCTCAACGAGGCCGCGGACTGGTCCGCCCTACCGGACGAAGTGCTGCTGCGCCGCGAGATGCGCGAGCGCTTCGAGCGCGCCATGAAGGACCTGCCTCCGATCTATCGTCTGCCGATCGTCATGCGCGATGTCGAGGGCTTGTCCACGGAAGAGGCGAGCCGATTGCTGAAGGTGAAGAGTCAGACGCTCAAGTCGCGCCTGCACCGCGGACGCTTGATCCTGCGGCAACAGCTTGCGGACTTCGCCCGCGGCTTGTCCTTGCATCCAGCAAGTTAGATTACTAATCGAGACCAAGCGCGAACCTTGCACGGTGGTCCGAAAGAGGCTCCGCAATCTCCGCGAGCCCGCTCGCAGCCAGTTTTGCCGGCACGGCGACCGCGGCTCCGCGCGAGTATTCGGGCACGACCAGGCAGGTCATCGAACGCCCCGAGGCCGCGAAGATCGTCTTGATCGCGAAACAGGCCGCCGAGGCCAGCGTATACGGGCCCGGCGGCCACAAAGCTCCCGCGCGGGATTCGACTCGTCGGATGGCGCCGGCCCCGAGTTGGTCCAGCGCGGGACGGGTTGCGATGGTCGCGGCTTCCCACAGGATCACGAGCGATTTGGGCGGTCTGCCCACGACATTCAGAATCACGTCGCGCGCCGGCTCGTCGGCTTCGAGTCCCGTGACGACGCGAATGCCGGCTTCCAGAGCGTGCACGCAGGAACCAAGGATCGTTCGTGGCGAGCGTCCCAGCTCGACGATGGCGCGCTCCAGCAACCACCCCTGAGAACAACCAGCGAGAACCACCGGTGCCGTGGAGTTGCTGTCGAAGACCCGCCTCAGCAGGCTCAGCGCCGCCTCACCCTGCCACTCATTGCCGTCGCCCGCCCGATCGGCCACGACGATGACGTCCGCGCTCCGCACGTCAGCGGGATTCTCGCTCGCGGTCAGTCGTGTATCGGACCCGCCAATCGGGCACGACTGACGGACATCCAGCGCCTTGCCGGCAGCGACCGATCCCGCCTCGTCGACGATCAGGATGTTCGAACAGATCGTGCCCAGGGCGAGCGTCGACGCCAGGGTTCCGCCTAGGGGGCCCGCCCCGAGAATGGCTACGGTGCTCATCGCGCGACCGGCCAGGTGGCCGGAGTTCGCTGCACAGCCTATCATCAGGTGCCCGCGACACAATCGCGCGTGGCCGCATTGAGAGGCGACGAGACATGGCGAACCCAGACCACTTTACAAACAAGGTCGCGCTGGTAACCGGAGGGTCGCGAGGCATCGGCTATTCGATTGCCAAAGCGCTGGCGGAACGTGGAACGCGCGTGGCGATTACGGGGCGCGACGCCTCGCATTTGTCCGCGGCCAGCAAGCGGCTTACAGAAGGCGGCGCGCAGATCGAGGCCATCCGTGCCGACGTGTCCAAGCTCGCGGATGTGAAACAAAGCGTTCAGCAGACGCTCGATCGCTTTGGCGGGTTGGATGTGCTGGTGAACAACGCGGGCGTGGGACACTTCGTCAAGATCGAAGAAATGAGCGACGCCCAATGGCACGAGATCATCGGTACGAATCTCACCGGCGCCTTTTTCTGCACCCGCGCCTGCATTCCGCACCTCCGTGCGCGCGGTGGCGGCTGGGTCATCAACATCAGCAGCCTGGCCGGCCGCAACTGGTTTGCCTCCGCCGGCGCGTATTGCGCGTCGAAGGCGGGGCTGAACGCGTTCAGCGAGGCGCTGATGCAGGAAGTGCGGCACGACAACATCCGCGTCAGCTACGTGATGCCGGGCTCGGTGGAAACCGGGTTCAGCGGCGAGTCGCAGGGAGGCGCCGACTGGAAGCTTTCACCCGACGACGTTGCCCAGGTGGTGGTCGATCTGATCGCGCACGATGCGCGCAGCCTGCCCAGCCGCGTCGAGATGCGGCCATCGCGGCCGCCGCGGAAATGATCGATGGAGAGGCCTGAAGGCCGGCCCTACACGGACGATCGCATCTGGCAACGGCGTTCGTAGGGGCCGGACTTCAGGCCGGCCCGAAAGATGCGTCCTGCAGCACCTCTCGAAGTCGGGCAATATCGATATTGGCGCCCGAGACGACGACCGCCGCGCGCTCACCGGGACGGACGACTCGCCCGGCGATCACGGCGGCGACCGCCGCAATGCCGGCTCCCTCGGCGACGAGCCGCTCGTGCGCGATCAGCTCCCGAATCGCCGCCCGCATCTCATCATCGGACACGACCGTCATTTCGCCAACCAGACGGCGAATGATGTCGAACGTCGCGGTGTCGGCGGCGACATTGCCGCCAAGTCCGTCGGCAATCGTGGGGAAGACCGGAATTTCCGTGACGCGTCCGTGTTCCAGCGCCACGCGCAACGCGGGATTGACCGCGGCTTCGACACCAACCACGCGTGCGTGCGGCGCGGCGTCCGCAGCGACGGTTGCGATCCCGCTGATGAGACCCCCGCCACCCACCGGCACGACGATGACGTCGACCCGTGGCAGATCTTCGACGATCTCGAGTCCCACCGTGCCGCCGCCGGCGATGACATCGGGATGGTTATAGGGGGAGATGAAGACCATCCGCTCGTCGGCCGCGCACCGCAGCGCGAGCCGCTCGGCTTCGTCGTAATTGCGCGCGACGGCCCGGAGGTCGGCGTGGTACCGCCTGATCGCGTCGAGCTTGGTTTTCGAGGCGTCCGCCGGCGTGTATACGACGGCCTTCAGTCCCGCCTCGTGCGCTCCCCAGGCCAGCGCCACTCCATGATTACCGGCCGATGCGGTCACCACGCCAGGCGGTGGGGTGCCGGCGGGTCCGGTGGCGCTTTCCTCGAGCAGGTGCTGAACGGCGTTGAACGCGCCGCGCACCTTGAAGGCATGACTTTCTTGCAGCGACTCGAGCTTGAGCCAGACGTCCGCGGAGGCGAGCCCGGAAAGCCACTCCGATGCGACGAGCGGCGTCCGCCGCACGCGACCCCGCAGTCGCTCGCGTGCAACGTAGACGTCGTGGAGACCGACGCCGCTCATCCCTCCGTACGCAGCAGCTCGGGCAGCCGTGTGACGAACGCGGACCGCGGCATCACCTCGTCGGCACCGGCATCGCGCGCGGCAGAAATTCGATCGACGTGCGTGTGCGCCACGAAAGCCACGGTTCGAATGGCCGCGAGATCCGGGTCGGCGCGGAGGCTGGTCAGCATGTCCAGCGGATGGAGGCGGTCGGCGTTGAGATCGAGGATGATGAGCGCAGGGCGGGTCTCCCGCGCTTCGCTCAACAGGGCTTCCGGCGAACGCACGAACTTTAGTGACGCACCCGCGTGGGTGGCAGCGGCGCGCAGCTTGGACGTGAACATCAGATCGTCAACAGCACAGAGAATCATGCTTCGCGCAGCCTATCATAGGGTGTATCGTTCGTTGCTCGTTGCTCGTTGCTCGTTGCTCGTTGCTCGTTGCTCGTTGCTCGTT
>JADMIO011227178.1_pt1 | contig 48793 bp, 38 predicted proteins | sample 8958161 | NCBI WGS metagenome assembly JADMIO01 (sample SAMN16585339, study PRJNA669376) | soil metagenome | isolation source: Crop rotation soil | place: USA: Cullars Rotation, Alabama | collected 2011
CGCATACCGCGAGCCGCTGGGAGGCAATGCGGTGGTGTTCGCATCGCTGCCGATCGGCAGCATCGAGCCGACGCCGTTCCAGCGCGATCTCTCCGAGGCGCATCACAAGAAGCTTGCCGGCGTAATCGACAAGACGGGACTCTTCCTCGACCCCGTGATCGCCATTACGGCACCGGAGAAGGGTTTCTGGACGCCCAACGGGCGACACCGGCTTGCCGCGCTGCAGCGTCTGGGCGCAAGGGCGATCACGGCGCTCGTGGTGCCGAAACGCGAGATCGCGTGGCAGATCCTCGCGCTGAATACCGAGAAGGCGCATAACCTGAAGGAGCGCTCGCTCGAGGTGATCCGGATCTACAAGGGTCTCATCGACGAGGATGACGGGCGAGCCGAAAGCGATTTCGCGTTCTACCTGGAAGAGGCGGCGCTCGTAACGCTCGGGCTGTGCTACGAGAAGAAGGGCAATTTCGCGGGCGGTGCCTACGCCCCTATCCTGCGCCGCCTCGAGAGTTTCAGCGACGATCCGCTGAAAAGGGCGATCGCGGTGCACGAGAAACACGCCGGTCTCGTATTCGATCTCGAGGAGCGCGTGGCGGCGGCGGTCGACAAGCTTAAGGCGAAGGGGCTCGTGAGCCCCTACCTGCGCGCCTTCGTCGTTGCGCGCATCAACCCGCTGCGCTGGATCAAAGGCGAGCTGCCGCCGCTGGAAGAAGTCCTCACGACCATGCGAGACCGGGCGGCGAAATTCAATGCCGAGAGAATCAAGCAGGAAGACCTGGCGGGCGCCGGCGGCGCGCCCGACGAAGAGCCTTAGGCAGGAAAAACGCTCGATCGCTTCAACCCACAGGTTACGAAGAACACGAAGAGCACGAAGCTCAGCACCGAACGCCTTTCAACTTGCTCGCCGTCATACCGTGAAAACCGGTATTCAGTAGAAAACCAACGCCTGGATCGCCGCCTCCGCCGGGATGACGGGCAGGGTGTCTGTGTCCTTACGAGGAGGCAGGAACTTCCCTGACAAACTCGTTTCCTTCGTGTCTTCGTGTTGAGGCTTTTCAGCGCCCATGCAATGATGCAGTCATTCCAACTCTCGTTCCGCTGGAGGCTGCCATGAGCAAGGATTCCGATAACGGCAAGTCAGGGCGCCGGTCGTTCCTCAAAGGCACTGCTGCGGCAGCCGGCGCCGCGATCGCGGCGACGACTAAGCTCGCCCAGGCCGCCGAGCCCGTCGCGAGCGAGCCGGCCGCAAAGCCCGTCGAAAAGAAGCTGCCGAGCGAGACCTTCATCACGCGCCCGGGTTCGGACTTCATGGCGGACGTCCTCAAGACGATAGGTCTCCAGTACATGGCGATCAATCCTGCCGCCGGATTCCGCAGCCTGCACGAATCCATACTGAACTACTCCGGCAACAAGAATCCGGAGATCATCACCTGCCTGCACGAGGAAACCGCAACCCACATGGCGCAGGGCTACGCCAAGGCATCCGGCAAGCCCATGGGCGTCATGGTGCATGGAACCGTCGGCCTCCAGCACGCCTCGATGGCCCTCTACAACGCGTGGGTGGACAGGGTGCCACTGATGATATTCGCGGGTAACGGCATCGACGCCACCACCCGCCGGCCCGGCGTCGAGACGAACCACAGCGTGCAGGATCCGGCGGCGATGGTCCGCGACTTCGTCAAATGGGACGACCAGCCGGGATCGCTGCAGCATTTTGCGGAATCCACGGTTCGCGCCTACAAGATCACCATGACGGCGCCCATGGAGCCCGTCATGATCTGCCTCGACATGGATCTCCAGGAAGATGCGATACACAACCCGGGGAAGCTGCAGATTCCCAAGGTCACGCGCGTATCCCAGCCCCAGGGCGACTGCACCGTGCTGAAGGAAGCGGCACAGATGCTGGTCGCGGCCGAGCACCCGGTCATCATGGCGGACCGCGCGGTGCGCTCCGCGCGCGGTCTCAAAATGATGGTAGAGCTCGCGGAAGCCCTGGGCGCTCCCGTCGTGGATCTCGGCAGCCGCACGAACTTTCCCAGCACGCACGAGCTGGATTGCTCGTTCCTGCGCCCGACGTTGTTGCGCGATGCGGACGTGATTCTGCTCCTCGAAGTGAGCGAGGCATGGGGAAATCTCAATAGCTTCAGCGACCCGTACAAGACCTACCGATCGGTTATCAAGCCGGGTGCGAAGGTGATCACCATCTCGATGCTGGACGTGTACCACAAGTCCAACTACCAGGACTTCCAGCGCTTCCAGCCGGCCGACCTCGCGATCGGTGGCGACGTGGAAGCCTCCCTGCCCGATCTCATCGAGGAGGTGAAACGCGCGACGACCGGCGAGCGCAAGACGGCCATTGCTCGACGCGCCGCGGCCGTCGCGAAGATGCATCACGAGATGAAGGCCCGCGACAAGGAGGCTGCCGCTCTGGGCTGGGACGTGAGTCCGGTGAGCACCAGCCGTCTGGCAGCCGAGATGTGGAACGTGATCAAGAACGAAAAATGGGCTCTGCCGGTAAGTACCCGCATCAGCTGGGCGCGGCGCCTGTGGCCGGTGACCGAGCATTACCAGATGCTCGGCGGCAACGGGGCGGCCGGCCTCGGCGGCTACGCGCCAATTGCGGTGGGCGCAGCGCTCGCCAACAAAGACCAGGGGATACTGACGGTCGCGTTCCAGTCGGACGGCGATCTCATGTACGCGCCCGGCGTGCTCTGGACGTGCGCGCACCACAAGATTCCGATACTCATGGTCATGCACAACAACCGCTGCTACCACCAGGAGATCATGCACGTGCAGCGCATGGCCGCCATCCACAACCGCCCGCAGCACACCGCGCGCATCGGCACCGAGATCTCCGATCCCGACATCGACTTCGCGAAGATCGCGCAGGGCATGGGCGTGTGGGCGGAAGGGCCGATCTCCGATCCGGCGAAAGTCGGACCGGCGCTGAAACGGGCCCTGGCGGAGGTGAAGAACGGCCGCCCGGCGCTGGTGGATGTGGTGTGCCAGGGCCGCTAGCGTCCCTGGCCGCTACCAGCTGCGAGCTACAACGAGTTGGCCGCGAGCCATGGGCTGTGATCTATGGCTGTGGGCTATGGGCCGGGGACGCTTGGCTCATAGCCCATAGCTCGTAGCTCGTAGCCGACGCGCTAGAAATCGCGGAGCAGCGGTATGTCTTTCGCCGCGGGAGAAGGCCTGGTAGAAAAAAGATAGTGGTAAATGTCGGCGAGCTCCTGCTCGCTCAGGTTCCTGTCGGTGTACGGCGGCATGGCCTGGCGCGGCTTGCGCACCTGCGTGAGGAACGCCTGCCATGGATACGGGTTGGGATAGATCCTGGGTCCCGCGCCGCGCTCACCGCCCTGCCCCACGGTGCCGTGGCAGGTATAGCAGAGCTGATTCATGTAGATCTTGCGCCCGCGCTCCGCGTTGCCCGGGGGAGCGCCCAGCGATTCCGCCGTCTGCGCGGCTGCCGTGCCCGCCGTCAGGCAAGCGCCGACCAGAAGTACGAGACGCGAGAACGTGCAGGTTGTCATGCGGCGATTCTGGTGGCCGGCACGCAGCCTGTCAATCGAGCGGGCCCGACGCTCCCGAACGGCATGAATCGTACAGTGTTTTGTCATCCTCCGGTCAGCCTGGCGCGTTGTATCGCATTGGCGAATATGCCAGACTGGACCCGTATCATCACAACCGGGGGATATTCATGAAGACTCGAGCATTGGCTGCTTCGTTCGCATTTGCCGCAGCATCGCTGTTGCTGCCGGGCGTACCTCACGCCCAGGATCAGAAAAGCTACAAACCGGAAGAATACCGCGCGCAACTCAAGAAAGAGGTACCGGAAACCGTCGCGGATTACAAGAAGACCGATCCGTCGATCGAGCGCTTTTTCAAGGATTCGGCCGGCTATGCCGTGTTTCCGCGCGTAGGCAAGGCCGGATTCATCGTCGGCGGCGGTCATGGCGCCGGCGAGGTGCATGGCAAGGGCAACAAGGTCCTCGGCACCGCTACCATGACGTTGGTGACGGTGGGCCTGCAGGCGGGCGCGCAGGAGTTCAGCGAGATCATCTTCTTCGAGAACCAGGCGGCGCTCGACCGCTTCATGCAGGGCAAGTTCGAGTTCGGCGCCAGCGCTTCCGCCGTCATCATCACGACCGGAGCGGCCAAGAGCAAGGAATACCGCGACGGCGTCGTCGTGTTCGTCAAGTCGCGGGGCGGCGCGATGGCCGAAGCGGCGCTCGGCACGCAGAAATTCAGCTTCAAGGCCGAAGGGAAGTAGGCGCGGATGGCGCTCCGACCGCCGCGGCCGGTTCCCGTTCGCGGCGGCGGCCTTTGCACAAGTCATCCCCGTGAAGACGGGGATCCATTTTCATGCTCATTTACATGGATTCCCGCCTCCGCAGGAATGATACGCACGTTTGCAGAGCATCCTTAACAGGATGTACGGATGACGTAACGACGCTTTTATCCTGTTCATCCCGTTCATCCTGTCTGTATTGGTTTTGAGACGGGTCCTAGTGATCGAAGTGAAAGAGAATCGTCGAGCGGTCTCCCTCCGTGGACACGCGCACCTCGTCCGCGTGGCGCCTGAGCATGAAGCCGGCTAACCGCCGTTGTCCGGCCTCGGACGCCACGATCTCTTCGGCGCTGGGCCGCACGTCCGGCAGCTCGAGGGGCGGACCGTCGTAGGAAACGCGCAGGTCGAGATTGAACTCGTCGAAGCTCGCCTGGATCGTCACCGCCCCGCGCGGGCTGCCGCTCTCGAAGATCGTCTCGACGCACTGCGCCAGGTTGAAGCGCACGTGGTCGATCACATCGCGCCGTGCGCCCCACGCCGCTCCCTGCGTCTCGATGAACTGCTCTATCTTCAGCGGGTCGATCGCGGCCGGCTCGACCGTGAGCGTGACGGCGCGCCGCACGCCCAGCCGGAACACGATGTTGAGAAGAAGCGCCGAGAGTGTCCCGAGCAAGAGCGAGCTGCTGGTAAACTGCCGCACCTCCGGCGGCAGCACCGCGAACGATCCTGGCAGTATGTCGACGGCAATGCCCAGCATGAACGAGAGCCCGATCACGAACGTGCGACGCGCATCGAGGAGGCGCGAAGCGATGATCTGGAGGCCGTTCACGAACACGAGGCAGGATGCGAAGACGAGCGTCGCCCCGACCACGACCCCGGGCATGATGACGAACAGGGTCGCCCCCATCGGCAGGAAGGCCAGCGCGAGATAGATGCCGCCGACCGCGAATGCGACGTTGCGGCTCGTGACGCCCGTTGCGGCAGCGAGGCCCACGTTGCTCGTCGAAGTGTTGGTCCCTATCGTGCCGACGATCCCGGCAAGCGCTGTGGCTAGCCCGTTGGCGAGCGCCCCGCCGCTGATCGTGCGCATGTCGGGCCGCGTCCACGCCGCGTCGTTGGTCCTCTGGCAGATGGTGACATCGCCCATCGCCCGCAGCGACGCCGCAACCGCCGCCACCGCGAACGGGACGATCAGGTGCGCATCGAACGCCCAGCCGACATGGCTCACATCCGGCAGCCGCAGCAGCGGGGCCTCCCGCAGGCGGTGAAGATCGGTCGCCGGAACCACGCCCGCCAGGGCCGCCAGCACGTAGCCGACGATCATCCCGATCAGCGCGCAGAAGAGCTTGGTGGCGCCCCTGGTCCAGACGTTGAGCGCGACCATGGTTCCCAGCGTGACCGCAGCCACGACGTACGAAACCGGGCCCGACGCGGCGCTCGCCGCGAACATGCTGCGAAAGCCCAGTATGCCTATGGTCACACCGATCATGACGACCACGAACCCCGCGATCTCCGGCGGGAAATACGGGCGCAGCGGCCGGAACAGACGCGAGACCGTGATTTCCACGAGGCCCGCGAAGATGGTCATGCCGAACATGAGCGGGAGCCCGCCCGCCTGCAGCGCGAGCACCGCCGCTGGCAGGTAGGGCGCGGCGAAGATGGGCGGACACAGATAGCCCGAGCCGATGCCATGGCGGCCGAAGCGCTGCAAGAGCGGACCCACGGCCATCACCAGCATCGACAGCGCGAGCACGTCCACGATTTTCTCCGGTGAGAGGCCCGCCTGGCGGCACGCGAGCACCGGCACGAGCAGGAAGATCGAGACGAGACCGACGTGCTGCAGCCCCGACAGCACGGTCACGCCGAGCGGCGGTGCGTCGTTCACCCAGTAGACGATGGAGGCCGGTTTTTTCGCGGGTGTGATCACGGCTTGCGGCCGGGGCCTTTCCTGGAACCTGTTCCTAATGATCGAAGTGGAAGAGGATCGTGGAACGACCGCTCCGGTGGGTGGCGGACACGCGATCGGCGTAGCGCCGCAGCATGAAGCCCGCGAGCTTCCGTTGCCCTGCCTCGCTCTCTATGATTTCCTCGTTGGTGGGTCGGGTCGTCGGCAATTCCACCGGCGGCCCGTTGTATGCGACCACAACGTCGAGGTTGAATTCGTCGAACGTCGCCCGGACTTCCACCGGCCCCTGCGGCTCGCAGCCATCCGCGATGACCTCCATAGACTGCACCAGGTTGAACCTGGCGCGCTCGATCACGTCGCGGCGCGCGCCCCACGCCGCCCCGTTCTCCTCCATGAACTCGTCGAGCCGCGCCGCGTCGACGGGCACGGTTTCGATCGCGAGAACCGCCGTCTGCCGCACGCCGATCCTGAGGACGAAGTTGAGCGCGAGCGCCACGAACGTGGAGAACACGAGGGAAGATCCGATCAGCGGCCCCGCCCAGGCCGGCGCAGTCGCCGCGATCCCCGGAAATACTTCGACTGCTACCCCGGCAACTATCGCAAGCCCGACGACGAGCGTGCGCCGCGCATCGAGCATGCGCGAATTCATCACCTGCAGCCCGTTGATCACGATGAACGTCACGGTGAAGAGCAGCGCCGCAACGATCACGGGCCGCGGCATGACCGCGAGAAAGGCCGTGATTTTCGGCAACAGCCCGAGGACGAGGAAGATCGCGCCGACCGCATAGGCCACCGTTCTGCTCGCGACCCCGGTCGCCGCCGCGAGCCCGACGGCGGGCGTCGAGGTGTTCGTGCCGAGCGCGCCCGCGGCCCCTGCAATGACCGTGGATGCGCCATCTGCCAGCACGCCACGCGTGATGGAGCGCATCTCCGGGCGTACCCAGTCCGCATCGTTCATGCGCTGGCATACGGCGATCGTGCCTACGGCCTTCATGGCGGCAGCCACGGCCGCGATGGCAAACGGCACCACCAGGGGAAGGTCGAACGACCAGGAGGCATGAAGGGTTTCGGGCACACCGACCCAGGGCGCCTCCGCGACGGTGCGGATGTTGCCCGCCGTGAACAGCCCCACGAACGCCGCGGCGGCATAGCCAACCGCAAGGCCGATCAGCGCGCATAGCATGCGCGCCGCGCCTTTTCCCCATACGTTGAGACCCATCATGACTGCGAGCGTCACGCCTGCAACGGCCCACTCCTCGGCGCTCACGGGCGCTGCTTTTTCGCCGAGCATCGTCCGCAGGCCCGCGATGCCGGCGGAAAGTCCGATCGTGAAAATCACCATCCCCGAGATCTCGGGCGGAAACACGGGACGCAGCCGGTTCAGGAATGGCGCCAGCACCATCTCCAGCAGTCCCGCGAAGACCGTCATGCCGAAGAGCAGCGGAAGCCCGCCGGCCTTCACCGCGAGCAACGAAGGACCGAAATAGGTCGCGGTAAACGTCGCGGGGCACATGTAACCCGATCCGACGGGTCCCAGGCGCAGCACCTGCAGAAACGTGCCGGCGCCCAGCACCAGCATCCCGATCGCCAGAAGGCTGCCGACGAGCGCCATCGATGCCCCGGCCAGCCGGAAAATCAGCAGCGGATAGACCAGGTTTATGGCGATCAGACTCGCGTACTGGATCCCCGACAGCACCGTGACGTACGGGGATGGCGACTCGTTGAGCGCGTAGACGAGGTTGGGGGGTCTGCGCATGCCTGAATTCTCTCCCTGGGGCGCGATCACGCCGGCTTGTCAGGGAGCAACGAGCGGATCTTCTCGAGCAGGCGCGGCATCTCGACGGGCTTCGTATCGTAGTCGTCGCAGCCGGCCTCCAGCGCCTTCTCGCGCTCGCCGGGCATCGCGTGGGCCGAGAGCGCGATGATGGGTATGTGCCGGGTCTCGGGCGCAGCTTTCAGCCGGCGCGCCGCCTCCCAGCCATCGAGCACGGGCAGCCCCAGATCCATGATGATGAGTTGCGGCTGCTCGGCGGTCGCCACGGCGACTCCCTGCTCACCGTCGCTAGCGACGATCACCGCGAAGCCGGCCCGCTTCAACCGGTTCTCGAGCACGTATACGTTGGTCTTCATGTCCTCGACGTAAAGTATCTTCGCAGCGCTCACTCGACACCCCGCTCGCTCATGGGCCCATCCAAGCCGTCGCCTTTGCCGGACGCGTCGCGGGCACGCTCGATGCACGCCGTCAGCGTGGCGCTGACCTTGCGCAGCAACTCGTCGCGCGTGGGCGCGTCCTTCTGCAGGATACGCTCGACGCCGCCGTTCAGGCGGCGATGATCCTCCGGCGTCAGGTCCTTTGCCGTCACCACCACGACCGGAATGGCGCTCCATGCCGGGTTGAGACGCAGCATCTCGAGGAACTCGAACCCGTCCATCTCCGGCATCATGAGATCCAGCACCACGGCGTCGGGCGCGCTCTCGGCCATGCGTTCGAGGCCGTCGCGCCCGTTGGCCGCCCCGGTCACGGTCCAGCCATCCTGCTCGAGCCCGTTCATGAGTCCGCGACGCAGGATGCCATCGTCGTCCACGACCAGCACGCGGCTGCGTGCGTGGCGCACCAGCCCGCGCAGCACCGAAGCGAGCCGCTCGCGATCGACCGGCTTCACCATGTACTCGGCGGCGCCCAGAGCGTAGCCCCTGTTTTTCTCGTCCACTATCGTCATCAGGATCACGGGGATGTCCGCGAGCGCCGGGTCGCCCTTGACCGCGGCCAGCACCGTCCAGCCGTCGATGTCCGGCATCATTACATCCAGCGTCATCGCCGCCGGGTGAAGCTCGCGCACGAGCTTCAAGCCCTCGTGCCCTCCGGTCGCCGTCACCACCGCGAAGCCTTCTCGGACCAGGAAACGCTCGGTCACGTCACGCGCCGTCGGATCGTCGTCCACGACGAGCACCACGTTCCCCGGTTCCGGTGGCGCCGCCGCGCGCCGCAGCGTGATGCTGCGGGGGGATTGGGCGGCGCGTGACGCGTCCGCCTCCGCGGGGAGCCGGATCGTAAAGGTCGAGCCGTGGCCAAGCTTGCTCGTCACGCTGATGTCACCGCCCATCATCTGGCAGAAGCGCCGGCTGATGGCGAGACCGAGGCCGGTGCCGCCGTACTTGCGCGTGGTCGAGGCGTCCGCCTGCTCGAAGTCCTGGAACAGGCGTCCGACCTGCTCCGGGGTCATGCCGATGCCGGTATCGGTCACGGCGATGGTGATCCAGGCGCCGCCCTCCCCGGGCGTGCGGCGAACCTCGACCGTGACCTTGCCGCCTTCGGTGAACTTGTTCGCGTTGGAGAGGAGGTTGAGAAGCGTTTGCCGCACCCGGGTCTGGTCGGCATGCATCATCCCGGCGGCCGCGCACGTCAACTCCATCTCGTTGCGATTCGCGCTCGCGAGCGGCCGGACCGTCTTTACCGTTTCCTCGACGAGCGGGGCGATCTCGAAGGACTCGAGATGCAGCTCCATCCGCCCCGCCTCGATCTTGGAAAGATCGAGCAGCTCGTTGATCAACACGAGCAGATGACGGCCGGCGTAGAGCACCTGGTCGAGCGGCTCGACCTGATCGTCGCGCTTCAGGTCGCGGGCGTCCTCGAGCATCATTTCCGTCACGCCGATGATGGCGTTCAACGGCGTGCGCAGCTCGTGCGACATGTTGGCGAGGAACCGGGACTTGTGCCGGCTCGCCGCCGCCAGCTCTTCGCTCTTTTCCTGGATTTCTCTGAAGAGGCGCGCGTTCCGGATCGCGAGCACCGACTGCGCAGCCAGCGTTTGCAGCAGTTCGACCAGGCTCGCGGGAAATTCTCCCGCCTCGCGCCGGCGAATGACGAGCGCGCCGATCGCCTGGTCCTCGCGCATGAGCGGAACGGCCAGTATGGATCGAACGCCTTCCCGTTCCATGAGCCCGCGCAGCCGGTAGCCGTCGCCTTGCGCCACATCCGTCATCTGGACGGGAGCGAGCGCGGTGAGACAGCGGCCCACCAACGTGTCCCCGGACTGGATCTTCGCGTCGCGCAGCGATTCGGCCATCGCGGAGCTCACGCCGAAGCTCGCGCGCGGCTCGAAGAGCCCGCTCGCCGTGTCGATTTCGTACAGAGTCCCTTCCCTGGCCTGGGCGAGCTGCACGGCGTGGGTGACGATGGTGGCGAGGACGCGCTCCAGATCGAGCGAGGAGTTCACCGCCTTCACGACTTCCCCCAGCGCGCGCAGCTCGGCGAGCGACCGGGTGAGCTCGGCCGTGCGCTCCTCGACCTTCCGCTCCAGATTGCGCTGCGCGTCCTGCAGCTGGGCGGCGGCCTGGTTGAATTCCCCGGCCAGCGCCTCGAGCTCGTCGCCCGTGCGGATGTCGATGCGGTAGTCGAGCTCTCCTCTGCCAACGCGCGCCGCTCCGGCCTGCAGCTCGCGCACGGGGCGCGCCATGCGCCTCGCCAGAAGGACGCTGGCCAGCACCGCTAGGGCGAGCCCCAGAATGAGAACGACGACGTTCAGCGCGATCTTGGCGTGCATCGGACCGAAGGCTTCCTCCAGGGGCTGCTCGATGACCAGCCACCCGAGCGGCAGCAGCGGCGCGTGGGCGACGAGCACCTTGCCGCCGTTCAATCCCGTTGCGACCGCGGCCGACGCCGCCGCGGGGCGGCGCGCCGTCTCGGCGAGCTGGACCTCCAGGTCTTTTTTCTGCAGCACCATGCTGATGTCCGGATGGGCGATCAGCCGGCCGTCGAAATCGATCACGTAGGCGTACCCCGCCCGCCCCACCTGGATGCGGGATACGATCTCCCAGATCGGTCTCAGGCTCAATTCGGCGACCGTGACCTCGGCGGGCGCTTCACGCGGCGCGACCGCGAGCTTTACGTGCGGCTCGGACTCGTTGCGGAAGAACACCGGCCCGTACCAAGTCTCGCCCGTGCGCGCGCCCTGGAACTCCGGAGAAGCCGAAAAATCCGTGCCGCTATCCGCGACGTCGAGCGCGACGCGCGAAACTCTCAGGCGCTCCCTGCCTTCGGCGTCCAGGTGCCAGATGTCGGTGACGGCCGGCACGTTGCGCAGGAGCCGCAGGAACTCGATCTCCCGCTGCTCTGCGACGGCGGCAGCCATGCTGAGAACGTCCCCGCGGCCGCGTCGCGCGACCGTCACTGCTTCCTCTGCGCGGGGAGACAGGGTGCCGCGCACCTGCGCCTCGATCGCGCGCAGGAACTTCTCGATGCGATCCGCGGTCGCCGCGGCCTTCTCGCGCTCGATAGCCACGATCTCGCGCTTCGCCTGCTCGTAGGCGTAGTGGAGCTCCACCAGTCCGCCGATGACGAGCACGCCTCCCACCAGCAGCACGAGGACCGCCAGGTACTTCCAGAACAGGTTTCCGAAGAGTTGCAACCCGGAGCCCAACTACCGATAGACGACGTCGGCGCGGAAGAGCAGCCGGGCGGCGACGGGAACGCCCAGCTGGTTCGCCCTTTTCAAGTTGAGGGCGAGATGGATTTGCTCCGCGGGCTCGACCGGCAGGTCCTGCGGGCGCGCGCCCCGGAAAATCCTGACCGCGAGGCGCGCCGCCTGCGCGCCCTGCGCGCCGGGATCCGGACCGTACGAGGCGAGCGCCCCACGGCCGACCCAGATGGCGGAAGCAAACATCGCCGGAATCCCCGAGAGCAGGGCGGCCCGGTGAATGGCGTTCAGTATGTCGAGCTGGTTCCCGCCCGGCGCGAGCAGCGCATCGCCGGGCCGCACCTCCTGGAGCGCCTGCGCGAGCTGCCCGGCGTCTCCCACTGGACGATACAGGAGCTCCAGTCCGAGCTGGCCCGCGGGTCGATAAAGGTTCTCGAGCGCCGCGAAATCGATGACGTCGCCGCTGTAATAGATGAACCAGACGCGGCGCAGCCCCGGCACGGCGGTCTTGAGAAATTCCAGCCGCTTGGGCGCGAGCTCGGGCGTGCGGCTCGATATTCCCGTGACGTTGCCGCCGGGGTACGACACGCTCGCCACCAGGCCGGCCTTCACCGGATCGCCCACCAGCGTGAACACGACAGGGATCAGCTGCGTGGCATTCTTCGCGGCGAGCGCGGCGTTCTCGCCGCCGGTGAATATGAGGTTGGCGCCTACCTTGACCAGGGCCTGCGCCGCCCGCGCGGCCTCGCGCCCGTCGCGCACCGTATGCAAGTCGTAGACGAGGTCGCGACCCTCCACGAACCCGCTTTCGCGCAGGCCTTCCTTCAGGCCTTCGGCCGCGAGATAGGTGACGGGGGATTGATCCGTGATGATCCCGATGCGATAGGGAGAGCTCGCCCCCTGCGCGGCATCGAGGCCAGACGCCAGCGCCAGCCCGATGAGGCCAGTGCAAAACCAGCGATGGCGGGATGTGATCCGCATGACCCCGGCACGGTACTGCCACGGCGAGCCGGGCGTCAATACGGCATCATATCAATGTGTTACCAGGCACGCTGTCATCGCGGAATGCGCGTCACGACCTTCTCTGCAAGAAAGTCGAAATCGCAGCCCCGGTCGGCCTGGGTCACCGCTCCCAGGAAAAGCTTGCGATAGCCCCGGCTGTCTTCCGGACGCGGCGGCGGCGCCTTCCACTTCTTCTTTCGAGCCTTGAGGTCGGCCGCCCTCACCAGGAGCTCCAGCCTGCGCGCGGGAACGTCGAGGCGAATGCGGTCACCGTTCTTGACCAGCGCCAGCGGCCCGCCCATGGCCGACTCCGGCGTGACGTGCAAAACGATAGAGCCGAACGCCGTGCCGCTCATGCGCGCATCCGAGATGCGCACCATGTCCTTCACGCCCTGCTGCGCCAGCTTCTTCGGTATGGGGATGTAGCCTGCTTCGGGCATGCCCGGCGCGCCCTTCGGACCGGCGCTCTTCAGCACCAGCACGTCGTCTTTCGTGACATCGAGCTTCGGGTCGTCCACCCGGTTGGCGAGGTCCTCCAGCGACTCGAACACCACGGCGCGCCCCTCGTGCCGCATCAGCTTCGGATCCATCGCCGACTGCTTGATGATCGCGCCGCCCGGCGCGAGATTTCCGCGCAGGTAGGCGATTCCGCCTTCCCTGAAGATCGGATTCCCGAAAGGCCGCACGACGTTCTGTTTCGGCGGGGTTGCGGGCGCCGCGGCGATGTTCTGGCCCAACGTCTTTCCGGTCACGGTCAGAGCGCCGAGATTCAGAAGCGGCTTCAGCTCTCGCAGGATGGTGGTCGCGCCGCCGGCCTTGTAGAGATCCTCCATGTAGTGCTGCCCGGTCGGCTTCAGATCGACGAGGACCGGCGTCTTGCGCCCCATGCGGTCGAAGGCGGCAAGATCCATCGCCATGCCGAGCCGTCCCGCCATCGCGGTCAGGTGCACGATGGCGTTGGTCGACCCGCCGATCGCAAGCAGCATGCGCAGCGCATTCTCGAAGCCGTCCCGCGTCATGATCTTGTCGGGCGTGAGTCGCTCCCTGCCGACCGCCACCGCGCGCGCGCCGGTCGCCTCCGCGTTCCTGATGCGATCGGCCATGACCGCCGGGATGCACGCGCCCCCGGGCAGCATCATGCCCATGGCCTCGGTGACGAGCGCCATAGTGCTCGCCGTGCCCATCACCATGCACGTGCCGGCGGCGGGCGCGAGCTTGCCCTCGACCTCGTTGATCTCGCGCTGGCTGATGTCGTTCGCGCGAAACCGCGCCCAGAAGCGCCGGCAGTCGGTGCAGGCGCCGAGCCGCTCGCCATGGTGATCGCCGGTGATCATCGGCCCCGTCACCATGAGTATCGCCGGCACGTTCGCGCTCGCCGCCCCCATGAGGAGCGCGGGCACGGTCTTGTCGCACCCCCCGATCAGCACGACCGCGTCTACCGGCAGCCCGCGAAGCATCTCTTCCGTATCGACCGACATGAGATTGCGCAGGTACATGCTCGTCGGCCACGCGAACGACTCGTGAAGCGAGATCGTCGGGAAATCGACCGGCATGCCGCCGGCGAGCATGACGCCGCGCTTCACCGCCTCGATCAGCTCCGGCACGGTGCGATGGCATGCGTTGAAACCGCTGTAAGTGTTCGTGATGCCGATGATAGGCCGGTCGAGCGCGTCGTCCGAGTAGCCCATCGCCTTGACGAAGGCCTTGCGCAGGAAGAGCGAAAACTCCTCGTCGCCGTAGGCGGTGAGGCCCTTGCGCAGGCCGGTCTTTGCTGCTTTTTTTCGAGGCATCGTGCTGCCCTGATGAAAATTCGCGGTTGCGGAAATTCGCGGTTCCAAGCGGGATGTGGTCGCAGAAAAGCGACCAGCGGACGATATCCCATGGCCCCGGTTGACGCAACACGGATGGCGTCCATAGAATCGGCGCCATCTCCCGCCTATCGCGGAAATCTCCAGGAGGACGCAATGCCCAAGACCACGCTCGGCAAGCTGCCGCGCGACGCGATCCGCATGCTCGAGCTGCCGCGCCTGCCGCAGGACATCATCGGCGGCTTCAAGGCGCTCGTCGATCTGACCGGCACCATCTCGGACGCGATGGACGAGCTCGGCATCGTCGGCGTGATTCCCGCTTACGTCCTGCCGCCGGTCACCACCGGCACCCGCATCGTCGGCCCCGCGCTAACCGTGCGCAACATCCAGCGCACCGCGCAGATCCACAAGGCGGCCGCACACGACAAGACGAACACCCAGGGCGAAACCGAGGCGCACAATCTCGCCGAGCCGGGCGACGTGCTGGTCATCGAGGGCGTGATGGGCTGCTCCAACATGGGCGGGCAGTCCGCCACCATCGCCCGTCGCCAGGGCTTCATTGGAGCGATCGTGGATGCCACGGTGCGTGACCCGGAGCAGTACCGCAGCATGGGCTGGCCGGTGTGGTGCAAGGGCTTCACCCCCATCACCGGCAAGTGGCGAATGCAGACCGTCGAGGTGAACGGCGTGGTGCAGATCTGCGGCGTGCAGGTGAGCCCGGGCGACCTGGTGTGCGCCGACGAGGCGGGCGTAGCCTTCGTGCCGCGGGGGCAGACCGCCGCCGTGCTGGAAATCTCCCGCAAGATCGACGGCGCGGACACCAAGCGCAAGGCCGACATCGACGGCGGCGTCGCGGTGTCCGATCTGGTGACGCGCAAGTACAAGTGAAACCGCGGTTGGATACGAATGACCAGGGGGGAGCGGCAGGAATGCATCCTGGGTTCCATTTCCGTTCCCCTACCAACCCGTGCGGTTGATCATGGCTCCAATAATCATCATAGGCAGCGGGCTCGCGGGGTATAACACCGCGCGCATGCTGCGCCGGCTCGACGCCGAAGTGCCGCTTCTCATCGTGACCAGCGACGGTGGCGAGTTCTATTCCAAGCCGATGCTCTCGGAAGCATTCACCGCCGGCAAAGTCCCGGAAACCATCGCAAACAGCACCGCGGAGCAGATGGCGGCGCAACTGAAGGCGATCGTGCGTCCCCATGCGCTCGTGACGGCCATCGAGCCCGATACGAAGCGCGTGCGCATGGGCGACGAGGCGCTGGAATACTCGAAGCTCGTACTCGCGCTGGGCGCCGCGCAGGTTCCGCTGCCGGCGACGGGGAGCGCCGCCAAGCGCGTCCTGACGGTTAACAACCTCGACGATTACGCTCTTTTCCGGGGCACGCTTGCGGGCAAGAAGTCGGTGGCGATCATCGGCGCCGGCCTGATCGGGTGCGAGTTCGCGAACGATTTGTGCGGAGCCGGTCTCAAGGTCGACGTGATCGATATCGCCGATCAGCCGCTGCCGCGGCTTCTTCCGCCGGCCGGGGCGACGATGCTCCGGGAGCGGCTCGCTGCCGCCGGGGTGAACTGGCACCTGGGTGGCGGCGTCAAAGCGCTCGATGCGAAGGGCGATGCGATCGAAATCACGCTGGACAACGGCGCCATGCTCACCGCGGAGGTGGTGCTTTCCGCCATCGGCTTGAGGCCGAATTTCGCGCTCGCCGGCGCCGCCGGCTTGACGGTGAACTGCGGCATCGTCGTCGATCGCAACCTGCAGACAAGCGCACCGGACGTATACGCCCTGGGCGATTGCGCGGAGGTCGAGGGCCTCGTGCTACCGTTCATCATGCCCATCACCCATGCGGCGCGCGCTCTCTCGGCCACCCTCACTGGCAAGCCCACGCCCCTCGCCTATCCGGCGATGCCGGTGCTCGTGAAGACGCACGCGTGCCCCACCATAGTGTCGCCGCCGGCGAGCGGCGCCATCGGGGAATGGCAGGTGACGCAGGACACGGAGGGTGTGAAGTCGCTCTACGTCGATCCTTCGGGCAGGCTCCTGGGCTATGCGTTGAACGGCAAGGCGACGGCGGAGCGCGCGAAACTGACGGCTCAGCTACCGCCGGTCCTGGCGTAGCACGTTTATGATCGCGAAATAGTCCGACAGGAAAGATCTGCGGTGCTTGCAACCCTCTTCCGTCGTTCGCCCGTGGGCGATTTTGCATAAGGAATCTGTCGGAACCAGATCCGACAGATTCCTATTCCCGTGCATTCGATTCCGCCGCTCACTCGCGTCCTCATCATCGCGAATGCGGCCGTTTTCCTCGGACAGATGGTGCTCGAGGAACTGCTGGTCGACTGGTTCGCGCTGTGGCCCCTGGGTTCGCATTTCATGCCGTGGCAGATCGTCACCTACAGCTTCCTGCACGGCAGCTTCTTTCATCTCTTCTTCAACATGCTTGCGCTGTACATGTTTGGATCCGACATCGAGCGCATCTTCGGCCAGCGGCGTTACCTCGTCTACTACGTGAACGCCGTGCTGACTGCAGCCTTCGCGCAACTTCTTGTCGCGACGCTGGCCGGCAGCCCGCCCTATCCCACGATAGGCGCCTCCGGCGGCGTGTTCGGCATACTGCTCGCATTCGCCCTTTATTTCCCGCGGCGCATCATCGTGCTGGTGATTCCGCCGATTCCGATGCCGGCGTGGCTGTTCGTGATCCTCTACGGGGCGATCGAGCTCTATCTCGGCGTGACGGGCACCCAGCAGGGCGTCGCCCACTTCGCGCATCTCGGCGGGATGCTCGGAGGCTTTCTCACCATCCAGTACTGGCGCGGCCGCTGGCCGTTCAGGCGCCCGCGCTGGTGACTACTTGAACATGACGCAGCCCGCGAACCTGCTATTTTTCCTGTCCGATAATCATAACCGGCAGGTGACGGGTTGCTACGGTCACCCTCTCGTCAAGACCCCGGCGCTCGACAAGCTCGCGGCGCGAGGCACGCGCTTCGCAGCGAGCTACTGCGCGAGCACGCTTTGCGTGCCGTCGCGAGCGAGCCTCGCCACCGGCCGATACGTGCACCAGAACCGCTGCTGGGACAACGCGATCGCGTACGACGGCACGATGCCGAGCTGGATGCACCGCCTGCGCGGGCAGGGTCACGAGGTCGCGGCGATCGGCAAGCTGCACTTTCGCTCGGAGCAGGACGACAACGGCTTCACCGAGGAAATCATGCCGATGCACCTGCACGAGGGCAAAGGCGCCATCCGCAATCTCCTGCGCGGCTACGACGCCGAGCCCCCCTGCACGGACGGCGCGCGCTGGAAGCTCTACGCCGAACGCTCGGGCGAAGGCGTTACCCACTATCAGGAATACGACCGGAAAATCACGGCCAGGACCATCGAATGGCTGCGCGCGCACGCGCGGGGCGGCGGCAACGGCAAGCCGTGGGCGCTCCATGTGGGCTATATCAGCCCGCATCCGCCCTTCACCGTGCCCAAACGGCTCTTCGACCTCTATCCAGAAGAGGCGATGCCGCTGCCGGTGCGCTTCCGCCCGGGCGACAGGCCGGAGCACCCGGCGCTGCGGCACATGCGCGCGCTCGACGGCTGGCTCGACATGACGGACGAGCGCATGCTGAAGCGCGTCGCGGCCGGTTACTTCGGCTTGATCACGCACCTCGACGAGCAGATAGCCGCGGTAATGAAGGAAGTGGAAGCGCTCGGACTGCTCTCCGGCACTCGCATAATCTACAGCAGCGACCACGGCGAGCTCTTCGGCTGGCAAGGTATCTTCGGCAAGAAGAACCTGTACGAGGGCTCGTCCGGCGTGCCGCTGATCGTGGCCGGCGCCGGCATCCCCGAGGGCCGCATCGTGCGGGAGCTCGTTTCGCACGTGGACCTCTATCCGACGCTCGTCGAATGCGCCGGTGCAGAGCTCACGCCAGACGACCGCGATTTGCCGGGCCGATCGTTATGCGCCGCCATCACCGGCCGCGAGGATCGTATGCGGCCCGTGTTCGCCGAGTACCATGCCCAGGGCTCCCGAGCCGGCGCCTTCATGCTGCGCCAGGACAATCTCAAGCTGATCTATCACGTCGGCATGCCGGCGCAGCTCTTCGATCTCCGGGCGGATCCCGACGAGACGCGCGATCTGGTCGAGCTGGGGCTCGCGAGCGACGCGGCCCTTCGACTGGAACGCGAGTTGCGCACGGTCTGCGATCCGGAGGCGGTCGACCGTCAGGCGAAAGCCGACCAGCGGCGCCTGGCCGATGCGTGGGGCGGGCCCGACAAGCTGAGCGGCGAGGACAACATCATCTTCACGCCGCCGCCGGGCGTGTCGAAGGAAGAGGCCTGGGGGAACTGAAGGCGGAAGGCGGAAGGCGGAAAGGGACGGCCGCTGCTGATCGATTCATGCGATCACGGGGAACGAATCAATTCATTGGCCCGACGCCGTCGATTCACCTATAGTCGAGCCGTAAATTCGAAGGGAGAACAAGCCATGGCAATCGACATCGGCATCAAGCCACACGACCGCAAGGCGATCGCGGACGGCCTGTCGCGCCTGCTGGCGGACACCTACACGCTGTATCTCAAAACCCACAATTTCCACTGGAACGTCACGGGTCCGATGTTCCAGACGCTGCACCTCATGTTCGAGACGCAGTACAACGAGCTTGCGCTCGCCGTGGACTTGATCGCCGAACGAATACGCGCCCTGGGATACCCTGCGCCGGGGTCGTACTCCGACTATGCCAAGCTCTCCTCGATCAAGGAGGCGAAGGGCGTGCCTCCGGCGACGAAGATGATCTCCGAGCTGGTCGCGGGCCAGGAAGCGGTCGTGCGCACGGCGCGATCGATCTTCCCGCTCGTGGAAAAATCGAACGACGAGCCGACGGCGGATCTCCTCACCCAGCGGATGCAAACGCACGAAAAGACCGCATGGATGTTGCGCAGTCTGCTGGAGAAATAGTCGATCTGCTCGACCCGCCTCCCCGTCACCTTCCGGTGCCACCCCTCCCGCGCTGAGGGGAATCTGGACCTAGCGGGCGATCTCCTGCCAGAGCTTGTCGAGCCGCTTGTAGGAGACGGGATAGGGAGTCTTCAACTCCTGCGCATAGAGCGAAACGCGCAACTCCTCGATGCGCCAGCGAAAATCCTCCAGGCGCGGGTCGCTGTCGCCGGCTTTTCTCAATCGGACCGACCGGTCCTCGTAGCGCTTCCAGATGGCGGCGATCTTCGCCGCGTGCTCGCCATCGCGCTCGGCATAGCGCGGATATTTGTCGAGCCGCATCTGCGTCGCCTTGAGATATCGCGGCAGATCGTGCAGCCGCTCCCACGGCGTTTCCCCCATGAACCCCTTGTGGACGAGGCGTCCGATCTGCGCGCGCACGTCGGCCGCGGCCGGCGGCGCTGCCTTGGCCGCGGCGACCAGGCGCTGCTGCGCGCGCTGGTGTTCCTCGGCGATCGCCGCGAGCAGGCGGCAGGCGGTATCGCGCACCACCGGCAGGCGCGGGCGGGCGCGCTGCTTCAACGTCTCGAAACCTTTTTCGTTGCGCGGCAGCTCGTCCTCCCCGATGAAGGCCCGGTCAGCGATGGCCGCCAGCAGGTCGCTCTTCAGGTCGTCGGGAGAAACGATCGAGCGCAGCTGAAGCGCCGCCTGCGTGAGGCCCGGCAGGTTCCTCTCGACCTGGCGCATCTGCTCCTTCAGCGCGAGCGACACGAGACGCACCACGCCGCCGCGCATCGAGGCGTCCGCCGCCGCGGCCGTGTCGAAGAGCTTGATCGACACGCTTTCGCCCTCGTCCGCCAGCGCCGGATATCCCGCCAGCTTGCGCCCGCCGCGGGTAAAGGCAATGGTCGCCGGCAACTCTCCGAAATCCCACGCCTTGATGCCGCTTTTCTCTATGCCCGGCTCCGCTTTCGCGAACGTGAGCTGCGCGGCCTGGCCTAGCTGCGTCTTCAGCCGAGGGAGATCGCGTCCCATCGCCAGCTCGCGCCCCGCCTCGTCGATGACGCGGAAATTCATCCGCAGATGCGGCGGCAGGTCGACGTCTTCCCATGCGTCGGCCGGCACCGGCTCGCCCGCCGCCCTCTGCACGTAACGCGCGAGCGCCTTCGGCAGCGGCTCTCGTTCACTCGACATTCGACACTCCATACTCCCCCCTCTACCCTCGCATTCCGTCAGGAATGCCGTCACGTGCTGCGCGGGCGGAATGAGATGGCGCCGCCAGTTCTTGGGCAATGCTTTGAAGAGCTGCGCGATCTTCTCGCGGACGAGCCCCGGAACCAGCCATTCGAAGGGGGCCGGCTCGAGCTGGTTCAGAAGATGCAGCGGCACGGTCAGGGTAACGCCATCGAGGGGATGGCCTGGCTCGAAGCGGTAGGAGAGCCTGAGCTGCGTTCCCGCCGCCTCGATGCGATCGGGAAATTGCGCCTCGGTAACGGCCGCAGCGCCGTGCCGCATCAGGTAGTCGCGAGTCAGGTAGAGAATCTCGGGGTTGGCGCGCTCCGCCTCTTCGCGCCATGCCTCGAAGCCCGTGCCGTTCACTACTCCCTCCGGAACGAGCGCGTCGTAAAAAGCGAAAATCGCCTCTTCGTCCACCAGCACGTCGCGGCGGCGCGCCTTGTGCTCGAGCGCCTCGACCTCCGCCACGAGACGCCGGTTGCGGTCGAGGAAAGGCGCGCGCGTCCCGTACTGGCCCGCCACCAGCGCCCCGCGGATGAATACCTGCCGCGCCTCGCGCGGATTGATCGGACCATAGTGCACGCGGCGACGCGCCACGAGGGTGAGCCCGTACAACGTCACCCGCTCGTACGCGGCCACCATGGCGCGGTCCTTATCCCAGTGCGGATCGAAATAGTGACGCTTCACGAGCTCGCCCGCCGCAGCCTCGACCCATTCCGGCTCTATCCGCGCGGCGCAGCGCGCGTAGAGCCTCGAGGTCTCCACGAGCTCGGCGGCAAGCACCCACCGCGGCTGCTTCTTGCGCAGGCCCGAGCCCGGAAAGATCGAGAACTTGATGCCCCGCGCACCCACGTACTCGCCCGCTTCATCGCCCTTGTTGCCGACATTGCCGAGGAGCCCCGCGATGAGCGCGCGGTGCACCTGCTCGTAGCTCGCCGGCTTCTGGTTGACGCGCATGTGCATCTCGCCGGCGAGCGCCGCGAGCTGCCGGTGCACGTCGCGCCATTCCCGCAGCCGGCGCTGCGATAGAAACTGCTCCTTGAACTCGTGCGCGAGCTGGCGGTTCGACTTGCGCTTCTCGATCGCTTCCCCGAAGTAATCCCACAGCTTGAGCAGCGACAGGAAATCCGAGCGCTCGTCGTGGAAGCGGGCATGCGCCCGGTCGGCCGCCTCGGCGCGCTCGAAGGGACGCTCGCGCGGATCGTCCGTTTCCAGCACCGCGGCGATCACGAGCATCTCGGCGAGGCAGTTTTCCCGCTCTGCCGCGAGTATCATCCGCGCAACGCGCGGGTCGATGGGAAAGCGCGCGAGACGGCGCCCGACGGCGGTCAGCTCGTTTCCCTCGTCGACCGCACCGAGCTCGGCGAGCAGCTGGTAGCCGTCCGCGATCATGCGCGGGGCCGGCGGGTCGAGAAAGGGAAAGCGCTCGACGTCGGTCAAGCCGAGCGCTTTCATGCGCAGGATGACCGACGCCAGGGACGAGCGCAGGATCTCGGGATCGCTGTAGAGCGGCCGCGCGCGATAGTCGTCCTCCGCGTAGAGGCGGATGCACACGCCGGCGGCAACGCGGCCGCAGCGGCCGGCGCGCTGGTTGGCCGAAGCCTGCGATACCGGCTCGGTGAGAAGCTGCTCGACCTTGTTGCGATAGCTGTAGCGATTGACGCGCGCGAGGCCGGTATCCACCACGTAGCGTATGCCGGGAACCGTGAGCGACGTCTCCGCGACGTTGGTCGCGAGCACGATGCGGCGGGCTCCGCCGGGATGAAATATCCTGTCCTGCTCCGCGACGGACAGCCGGCTGTAGAGCGGCATGATCTCGGCGCCGTTTAACGCTCGCCCGCGCAACGCGTCGGCCGCTTCCCGTATCTCCCGCTCGCCGGGCAGAAACACGAGCATGTCTCCGCCGCCGGGCAGCCGCGCGAGCTCATTCACCGCGTCGAGTATTCCTTCGACCACGTCCTGGTCGTCCTCGCCCTCTTCCTCCCTTGCGAGCGGCCGGTAGCGTGTCTCGACCGGATAGAGGCGGCCCGAGACCTCGACCACGGGGGCGGGCTCGCCTTCGCGGGCGAAATGCCGCGCGAAGCGCTCCGCGTCTATCGTCGCCGAGGTCACGATGAGCTTGAGATCCGGGCGTTCGTTGCGCCCGCCGGGGAGGAGCTCCTTCACGTAGCCCAGCAGGAAATCGATGTTGAGGCTGCGTTCGTGAGCCTCGTCGATGATCAGCGTGTCGTAGGCCTCGAGCAGGCGGTCGCCCTGCGTCTCGGCGAGCAGAATGCCGTCGGTCATCACCTTGACGTAGGTATCGGCCGAGACGCGGTCGGAAAAGCGCACCTTGTAGCCCACGGCGTGCCCGACCGGCGTCGAGAGCTCGGAAGCGATGCGCCCGGCGACCGTGCGGGCCGCGATCCGGCGCGGCTGGGTGTGTCCGATCATGCCCGCCACCCCGCGTCCCAGCTCCAGGCAGATCTTGGGGAGTTGGGTCGTCTTCCCCGATCCGGTCTCGCCGCACACGATGACCACCTGATTGTCGGAGATCGCGCGCGCGATCTCCTCGCGCCGCGCGACCACGGGCAGATCGTCCGGGTAGCTGGGCCGCGGCAGGTTCGCGCGTCGGCGCTCGAGGTCGAATTTCACGAATTCGCGTACCTTCGTGTCTTCGCGTTTCCGCTGTTCAGTTGCCGGCAAGCGCCTGCAGTTTGCGTTGCCGCTCCTCTTTCGGCAGGGCCGCGAGCTCCTTCGCGGCACGGTAGAAGCGCGGCAAGTCGCCGTCCTCGCGCCGCAGCAGCTCCTGGAAGGCGGGCACCATCTGGCTATAGATCGCGACCGAGACGAGCTGTGCATTGTTGGGCGTGCGCGCGAACCAGGCATCGTAGCCGGCGTAGCCGCCCCATTCGTCCTGCTTCATGCGGCGATATTCCCGGTCGAGCGCGCGCAGCACCTCCGCCTTGCGCTCGCGCTTCACCGCCGGCGCAAGCTCGCTGCCGTAGAGCGCCGCGAGCTCCTCGCGGTACTTGCGCACGAGCGCGATGAACTGCGCGCGTATACGCTGGGCGCGCTCGAACGCCGTTCGCTCCCGCTCGTCCGCGGCGCGGGCGAGCCAGCGGCGCATGCCCTCCTGTTCCACCGTGACCGCGAAGGACTCGTTGAATATCGTGTCATCGCGAACGTAAACCACCTGGTGCGAGAGCTCGTGGAACAGCAGGCGCGCCAGCTCGTAGTCCGGGTATTGGATGAAGGTGTTGAGCACCGGATCGGTGAAGTAGCCCAAGGTCGAGTAGGCAGGCACCGGCCCGACGTACACATCGTGCCCCAGGCGCGCGGTCTCGGCCGCAAACGCTTCGGCATCCTCCTTCGCGAAGTACCCTCGATAGCTGACGCATCCGACCATGAAGAAGCACCAGTGAACGGGCTGGATGGAGAGCTCTCCGGTGGCGAAGACGTTCCATACCACGAACGGGCGGCCGAGGTCCGCGTATTGCCGGTAGCTGCGGTTGTCGGGCAACCCGAGCTCACGGCTCGCGTAAGCGCGAATATCGAGGACCGTGGCGAGCTTGCGCTTGAGCGAATCGGATGCGGCCGGGTCTTTCAGCATCTCTTCTATGGGTCGCTCGCGCCGCCAGATATCGAGCTGGCCGCTCACGGACTGCACGTAGTAGCCTAGGTTCGAGCAGCCCGCGAGCAGCACGAGCGCTGCGATGACCAGCGCTCGCGCTGCAAGAGCGTGATAAGTGACGAGTGATAAGTGATAGGTGCAGCGTTCTTGGCGTATGACATGCGGGTCCGTGCTGCGCTCCGCTGCGCGAGGCCTCAGCCACTTGTCACTTATCACTTATCACCTGTCACGCCGTTATTGCGCGAACGCGCCGTCGCGCAGAAACGCGCACACTTGCCGCGCCACCGCGCTCGAAAACAGCATGCTGCTGTGGGAAACGGGAAGCACGACCCGATCACGCATGCCGGGAACCCCGGTCTCCGCGACGCTCACCGCGCCGTCACTGGGACGCGGCAGGTCGGGCGCCACCATGCATCCCAGGCCGAGCGGCGTGCTGCCCGCGACGACTCCGATCTCGCGGCCGCCTCCCGGCTGTCGCGGCACCGTCGCAAGCCATTCCACCATGCTGCGTCCCAGCGCCGCGCGTCCTCCCGGCAGCCGGCACAGACGGCGCGCCGCGTGGCTCCCCGTGAAAGGCACTCCAGCGAGGACGACGCGCCCGGGCGGAATCCGGCGGTCGATGTCCAGCATGCGCAGGGTGATGAGACCGCCCAGGCTGTGTCCGACGAGATGCATGCGCGGCGCCGGGATGTCGAGGCAGTAGCGCGCCAGCCGCTGCGCGTTTTCCGTAAGCGTCAGCCGCAGCGTCGGATAGGAGTATACGAAGGTCCGGTAGCCGGCGCGCGCGATGCGCCGCTCGAGAAGCAGCATCACGGCGCCGTGCACCCACAGGCCGTGCACCAGCACTACGGCGTCCATTCGTGGAAAGCGTGAATCGTGATCGTAAGTCGTGATTCGTGACTCGTAACTCGTGGATCCTGTGCCACGCAGGCAGCGGGTTTGAGGACTACTCCGCAGCCGGCGAAGCGCCGTTCATGACTTCGCAACAACGCGAGTCACGAGTCACAAGCACGCTGTTGGGCCGTCAGGCAGAGGCCACCCCGCGATACTGCGTGACCTCGTCCGCGGCGAGATGGCTCACGTCGCCCCACAGCACCATGCGCCAGGCGCCGGCGCCGTAGCCGAAATGATTCATGCTCGCGTTGATGAGCGGCACGGGGCGCGGCTCCCCATGCGCGAGCTGGTGAGCCGCACGGTAGAGCGAGTCGAGCACGAGCCCGTGGGTGACGACGACCACCTGCTCGCCCGGATGCCGGGCGGCGATCTCGGCGAGGCAGCCCAGACAACGCGCAGTAAAGGCGCTCGCGCTCTCGCCGCCCGGCACCTCGTAGTCCGGATCGCGGCTCGCGAAACGCGCGTGCTCTTCGGGGTAGCGTGCCCTGATTTCGGCGGCGAGAAGCCCTTCGAAGATGCCGAAGCGCCGTTCCTGCAGGCGCGCGTCGATCACGACCGTGCGGCCCGTGTGCTCGGCGATCGCATGTGCCGTGTCCCGCGCCCGCGACAGGTCGCTGCTGTAGAGCGCCGTAAAGCCGTGGCTTCGCAGGTGCCGACCAAGCGCCCGCGCCTGCACGCGCCCGAGGTCCGAAAGGCGGGTATCGGTCGTGCCCTGCATGCGCCGCTCGCGGTTCCACTCGGTTTCTCCGTGGCGAATGGCGATTATCGTCGTCTCGCTCATGCTTCCATCCATCGATTTCGGGTCGACGTCATTTTAACCGGAACGGCCGACAGTCACTTTCAACGACTTCTCTGCGTCAGCCACCGATCTCACGGGCGCCGAGCCCATCCTCAGCGCACGCGTCCCTGCTCGTTCATGGATCGGATTTCCTGGCGGCCTTGACGTCCTGGCGATTCAATGGCCTTTCAAGAAGGCTGCGATGCGTGCAACGCCTTCCTTCAGGCGCTCGATAGGGTTGGTGTACGCGAAACGAACGTGCCGCTCCGCGGCGTTCGCACCGAAGTCGACACCGGGCGTGATCGCGACGCCCGCGCGCTCGAGCAGGTCGCGCGCAAACGAGAAACTGTCCGGGGTCAGACTGCCGCAGCCCGCGTAGACGTAGAACGCGCCCTGCGGCGTGACCGGTATGTCGAATCCGATCTCTCTCAGCGCCGGCACGAGGTAGTCGCGGCGTGCCCGAAATTCGTTGCGCCGGGCCTCGAGTATGGCCAGGGTCCCCGGATCGAAAGCCGCGAGCGCGGCCCGCTGAGCCGGTGTCGGCGGCGCGAGATAGATGTTCTGCGCCAGCTTCTCGACGGCAGGCACGTAGCGTTCCGGCGCGACCAGCCAGCCGAGCCGCCAGCCCGTCATGTTGAAGTATTTCGAGAAGCTGTTGATGATGAACACATCGTCGGCGAACGCAGCCGCAGTCGTGTAATCGCCCTCGTAAACGAGGCCGTGATAGATCTCGTCGACGATGAGGGTGCCGCCTTGCCCGCGCGCGAATTCCGCCATGGCGGAGAGGCGCTCGGTGGCGAGCAGCGTGCCGGTCGGGTTGGAGGGAGTTGCAACGAGGGCCGCGCACGCGCGCTGCGTCCAGTTGCGCTCGAGCAGCGCGGGTGCGAGCTGGTAATCGGTGGAGGCATCGACCTCGACCGGGCGCGGCACGCCTTCCATGATCCGCACGAAGTGCCGGTTGCACGGGTAGCCGGGGTCGGCGATCAACACCTCGTCACCCGGATCGACCAGCGCGGCGCAAGCGAGCATCAGCGCTCCCGACGCTCCCGTCGTGACCACGATGCGCGACGGCGCGATTTCGACGCCGTATCGCGTGCGGTAGAAACCGGCGATGGCTCGTCGCAACTCCGGAAGACCGGTCGCGGGGGTATAGAACACCCCTCCCTCCTGGAGCGACCGGATGCCGGCGTCACGGATGGGCTCGGGCGTAAGGAAATCCGGCTCGCCGATCTCCATGTGAATGATGGACCGCCCCGCCGCCCCGAGCTCCTGCGCGCGCGCGAGAAGCGCCATCACGTGGAAGGGCTCGATCTCGCGGGCGCGGCGCGCCGGACCTCGCTCTCTTGTCAAAGCAACCGCCGATGAACGCCGATGAACGCCATGGAAAAACGACAGGCGGGACCGATCAGACCCGCCGGCCAATCATACACAACACAACGCGTCTAGCGCGTGTTGCGCCTCCGTGGCACGCGCTTTGCCACGGTCGCCGGCCGGCGCGGCGCGGCTCTGCGCAGGCCTTCCAGGTAGAGCTCGATCATGGCTTCCGCCTGTCGCTCGAGCGCGACGTAGTCGTGATTCGCGAGCCAGTTGGAGATCAACCCGAAGAGGAGCGCATCGAGGCCGATCGCGGCCAGCCGCGGGTTCACGCTCGAGGGAAGCTGCCCCCGCTTCACCGCATTGCCGATGGCCTGCTCCGTGCGATCGACGCAGCCTTTCTGGATGCTGCTGATCCGCCGCTTTACACCGGCCATCTCGCCCAGGTACTCGCACTTGTGCGTCACGACATCGAAAACGCGCTGGCACTGCGGATCGGTCGCCGTGCGCTTCAGCACGCTGACCGCGCATTCCCTGAGCGAAGCGAGCGGGTCGGCCACCGCGTCGTCGCTGCTCTCCGCCACCATCGCTTCCATGGGCAGCGTCACGCGATTGACCATCGCCGCGAAGAGATCGCTCTTGTCCTTGAAGTGCCAGTAGATGGCGCCGCGAGTGACGCCGGCGGCGTGCGCGATGTCCTCGAGCGAGGTCCGCGAGACGCCGCGCGCGCTGAAGAGCTGCTCGGCCGCGTCGAGTATGGCGTTGCGCGTTTCCTGCGCCTCGTCCTTGGTGCGTCTTACCACTTCCCGGCTCTCCTTTGCTCGAGGCGAAACGCGCTGGTCTTTACATACATACACGATTGTATGTAACATCGCCGTTCGCCGCAACTGCCAGGCCCGCGCCGCCAGGATCACGTCATGACAGCTCGTATTGCCACGCTCATAGCACTCGCGCTCTCCGCCGCAGGCTGTACGCCCTCCGGCGACCAGCATGGCGGAGGATTCCCACCGCCGGTCGTCTCCGTCATCACGGTCGAGCCGAAGGACGTGCCGGTCACCTACGAGTACACCGCGCAAACCGCGGGCTTTCGCGAGGTCGAGGTACGCGCGCGTGTGACCGGGATATTGCTCAGGCGCAATTACAGCGAGGGCGCCACCGTCAAGCAGGGACAGTCGCTCTTCACCATCGACCCGGCACCGTTCCAGACCGCCGTCGCCCGCGCCGAGGGCGATCTCGCCATGACTGATGCGAAGCTCGCGCAGACGAAGCGGGAGGTCGCGCGGCTGCGCCCCGTGCTGGAAGCAAAGGCGGTGAGCCAGAAAGAGCTCGACGATGCCGTTTCCGCCGAGCAAATGGCCGAGGCGGAGGTAAAGAGCGCGCGGGCCCGCTTGGACGAAGCCAGGCTCAATCTCGGCTGGACGCGGGTCGAGGCGCCGATTTCCGGGACGACCAGCCGGGCCGCGGTGTCCGAGGGGTCCATGGTGTCGGGGCCCAACGTGCTGCTCACGACGGTCACGCAGACCGACCCGATGTACGTCATCTTCGGCGTGCCCGACCGCGAGAGCATCGCGCTGCGGCGCGACGTCGAAGCCGGGCGCCTCAAGGTACCGGCCGACGGCCGGCTGAGGGCGACGCTCAAGCTTTCCGATGGCAGCGATTACGCGCGCGAGGGCGTCGTCAACTTCCAGGATGTGCGGGTGAATACCCAGACCGGCACGAGCGAGGCGCGGGCACAGTTTGCGAATCCCAACGGCACGCTGCGCGCCGGCGAGTTCTCCCGCATCGTCCTGCACGGGGCGGTGCGCCCCGCCGCGATCGTGCTACCGCAACGCGCCGTCATGGAAAGTCCCAAGGGCAAGTACGTCTATCTCGTCGCCGCCGACGGCAAGTCGGAGATACGTCCGGTGGAAGCCGGGGACTGGACGGGTAACGGCTGGATCATCAGGAGCGGTCTCAAGGGCGGCGAGCGGGTGGTCATCGACGGCACCGCCAAGCTTTCCCTGATGCCGCCCGGTGTGCCGGTGCAGATCGAGGATCCGGCGGCCGCGGGAAAGGCATCTCCGGACAAGTCCTCGCCCGACAAGAAGGGTCCCGGCGGCGACAAGGCGCCCGCCGGGAAGAAATAGGCCACGCATGCTTTCGCGCTTTTTCATCGATCGGCCGATCTTTGCGGCCGTGCTCTCGATCTTCATCGTGATCGCCGGGTTCGCCGCGATCCGCGTGCTGCCGATCGCGCAGTACCCGGAGATCGCGCCGCCGGTGGTCACCGTGCGCGCGGTCTATCCCGGCGCGTCGGCTCAGGTGCTCGAGCAGACGGTCGCCGCGCCGCTCGAGAACCAGATCAACGGCGTCGAGAACATGCTCTACATGAGCTCGACCTCGACCTCCAACGGCACGGTCGAGATCCAGGTCACCTTCGAAATCGGCTCGAATGCCGACACCGCCGCCCTGAACGTGAACAACCGCGTCAAGCAGGTGGAGCCGCGCCTGCCCCAGGAGACGCGTCGCCAGGGTGTCTCAGTGGAGAAAGGGTCGTCGTCCTTTCTTCAGGTGATCGCCTTCGATTCGCCGGACGCGAGCCGCGACGATCTTTTCATCTCCAACTATGTGACGTTGAACGTGCTCGACGCGCTGAAGCGCATTCCGGGCACCACCAACGTGCAGATTTTCGGAGCAAAGGACTACGCCATGCGGATCTGGGTGCGCCCGGACCGCCTGGCGCAGCTCAAGGTGGCGCCCTCGGACCTGCTGCGAGCGTTGAACGAGCAGAACGCCCAGTTCGCCGCCGGGAAGATCGGCCAGTCGCCCACCGGCGGGCCGCAGGAGCTCGTTTACACGATCACCACGAAGGGGCGGCTTTCCGAGCCCGAGGAATTCGAGAACATCGTGGTCCGCGCGAATCCCGACGGTTCGGTGCTGCGGTTGAAGGACGTCGCGCGTGTCGAGCTGGGGTCGAAAGACTACGAGTTCATGGGCCGCGTCAACGGCAAGACCGCGACCCTGGTCGGCATATTCCTCCAGCCCAACGCCAATGCGCTCGCGACAGCAGAGAACGTCAACGCGACGATGACCCGGCTGTCCAAGGCGTTTCCGCCCGGCCTCGAGCACTCCGTGGTATACGACACGACGCGCTTCGTGAAGGTGTCGATACGCGAGGTCGTCTACACGCTGGCCGAGGCCATGGCGCTGGTGTTCCTCGTGGTGTTCCTGTTCCTGCAGAACTGGCGGGCGACGCTGATTCCATTCGCGGCCGTGCCGGTGTCGCTGATCGGCACGTTCGCGGGGCTGACGCTCCTCGGCTACTCGATCAATACGCTGACGCTTTTCGGCATGGTGCTCGCGATCGGCATCGTAGTCGACGATGCCATCGTCGTGCTCGAGAACGTCGAGCGCATCATGCGCGAGGAGCATCTGCACGCGCGCGAAGCGGCCATCAAGGCGATGCGCGAGGTGACGAGCCCCATCGTCGCCATCGTGCTGACGCTGTGCGCGGTGTTCGTACCGATCGCCTTCCTCGGCGGCCTGACCGGCGAGCTGTACCGGCAGTTCGCGGTGACGATCTCCATCGCCGTGGTGATCTCGGGACTCGTGGCGCTCTCTCTGACGCCCAGCCTTTGCGTGCTGATACTCAAGCGCGAGCACCATCAACCTGGGCGCTTCTTCAGCTGGTTCAATCGCGCGTTCCGGCGCATGACGGGACGCTATGTGGACGGCGTCTCCTGGATGATGCGGCGCGGGGCGGTTGCCGCGGTGCTCTTCATCGGCATGGTGGCGATCACCGTCGGGCTGTGGCGCAATACGCCGGGGTCGCTCGTTCCGGACGAGGACCAGGGCTACTACATCGCGGCGGTGTTCCTGCCCGACGGTGCGACGCTCGAGCGCACCGACAAGGTGGTGGCCGAGGTGGTGCAGGCCATCAAGTCCAACCCGGCGAATGAGAACGCAGTCGCGTTCACCGGCTTCGACTTTCTCGGCGGCGGTTTCCGCAACAGCGCTGCCACCATCTTCGTCACCCAGAAGCACTGGGACGAGCGCAAGGTCAAGACGCCGCAACTGGTCGGCGAGTTCTTCATGAAGACCGCCCACATCAAGGAGGCGGTCGTGCTCGCCTTCGGCCCTCCGCCCATCTTCGGACTGGGAAACGCGGGGGGCTTCGAGTTCTATATCCAGAACCGCGGCGAGGGCGGCGCGCCGAAGCTGTTCGAGGCAACGCAGCAGCTTCTGGGCGCGGTGCGCAAGGACCAGATGTTCGGACAGGTAAACACCCTGTGGCGCGCCAACGTCCCGCAGCTCTACGTCGAGACCGACCGCGAAAAGGCCAAAGCGCTGGGCGTCGGCGTCGACGACCTCTACAACACGCTCGCGGCCACCCTCGGCACCTTCTACGTGAACGACTTCAACAAGTACGGCCGCACCTGGCAGGTACTCATGTCCGCCGAGCCCGCCTACCGCAAGCGGCCCGACGATGTCGGGGCGGTCTACGTGCGCTCCGACCAGGGGCGGATGGTACCGCTCGCTTCCCTGGCGAAGGTGAACTACTCCTCCGGCCCGGATTCGCTCGACCGCTTCAACAACCTGCCCTCGGTGAAGATCTTCGGGTCGGCGAAACCGGGCTTCAGCTCCGGCGAGGCCATCGAGCGCATGGAGAAGATCGCGCGCGAAACGCTGCCGCCGGACTTTAGCTACGACTGGGGCGGCGCCTCGTTCCAGGAAAAGCGCTCGGGCGGCACCTCGATACTCGCGCTGGGCCTCGCGGCGCTCATGGTGTTCCTCATCCTGGCCGCGCAGTATGACCGTTGGTCCCTGCCGCTGGCGGTGATGCTCGCGCTGCCCTTCGGCACCTTCGGGGCGCTCGCCGCGATCGCCATCAACAACGTGCTCCCTGCTGCCCGGCTGTCCAACGACGTGTACTTCCAGATCGGCCTCGTCACGCTGCTCGGCCTGGCGGCGAAGAACGCCATCCTGATCGTCGAGTACGCCGTGATGAAGAAGCACGAAGGCCTGTCCACGGCTGCCGCGGCAGTAGAAGCGGCGCGCCTGCGGTTTCGCCCGATACTGATGACCTCGCTGGCGTTCATCCTCGGCGTGGTGCCGCTCGCCTTCTCCAGCGGCGCCGGCGCGGGCGCGCGCCACTCCGCCGGCACTGGGGTGATGGGCGGCATGCTCGCGGCGACGTTCCTGGCGATTTTCTTCATACCGTGGTTCTTCAAGCTGATCGAAGACCGCAGGCTCTCCGACCCGCGCACGACGAAGGAGATCGAGGAGGAAGCCGCGCGCCACCGCACGGCCGGCGAGCGCACGGCTCACGGGGCCCATCACCATCCAGTAATCAGAGGAGATGACGATGAAACGGGCTAGCGCGGCGCACCAGTCCGTTCGCCCTGAGCTTGGCGCGAACGCCGGAATTCGAAGGGTGAACACCATTCGTGTTCTTTGGCGTTCATGTTTCGACTCCACTGCGTTACGCTCGACACGAACGGCACTCCTTTCGCTTTGGGTCGCAGCATTCATCGCCGGCTGCGCCCTCGGCCCCAAGTACGAGCGTCCCCAAGCGGAGTTGCCGGCCGCCTGGCAAGGCACGCCCGCAGCCGGCGTGAAGGCGCCCGGCGATCGCTGGTGGACGCTGTACGGGGATCCGGCGTTGAACCAGCTCGTGGAGGAAGCCCTCGCGCACAACCAGGATCTGGCGCTCGCCGTGGCGCGGGTGGACGAGGCGCGCGCGCTGGCGCGGGTGGCCGACTCGTTGCGCTACCCGGCGGTCGACGCAGGCTTCAACCGCGAGCGCTCGCGGCGCTCCGGAGTCACCTCCACACCGTTTCCGCCCGGCACGCCGCTCGAAACCAACGACTACCGGGCGAGCCTGAATGTCGCCTACGAGGTCGACCTGTGGGGGCGCCTGAAGAGCGGCAGCGACGCCGCGCGTGCCAGCCTGCTCGCGAGCGTAGCGGCGCGCGAAACGGTGCGCATCGCGCTCGCCACCGAGATCGTGCGCGGCTACTACAACATGGTTTCACTCGACGCGCAGATCGCGGCCACGGAGCGGGCGCTCAAGCTGAGAAGCGAGGGGCTGGATCTGCAGAAGATCCGGGCGCAGGCCGGCCTGATCAACGAGCTCTCCCTGAGGCAGCTCGAGGCCGAGGTCGCGGCCGCGCAATCCCAGCTCCCGGCGCTCGCTGCCAACCGGACGGCGCAGGAGCTGGCGCTTGCTGTGCTCGCCGGCCGCAGCCCACGCGCGATCACGGAGGGGGTGGTCGCCCGCCGCGCCGAAGAGGGTGACCCCCAGCCGCCGGTCGTACCCGAGGGCCTGCCTTCCGACCTGTTGCTGCGCCGCCCCGATATCGTCGAGGCCGAGCAGCGCCTGATCGCGGCCAATGCCCGCATTGCCGAAGCGCGGGCCTCGCTCTTTCCCCGGATTCTCCTTACGGGATTCCTGGGGAGCGAGAGCGCGGCGCTCGGCGACCTGTTCTCGGGTCCCGCGGCGATCTGGTCGCTCGCCTTCGGCCTTGCCCAGCCCATTTTCCAGGGCGGCAGGCTGTTCGCGGAGCAGGAAGCGGCCAAGGCCCGCGAGCAGCAGGCGGTCGCGCTCTACCAGAAGACGCTGCAGGACGCATTTCGCGAGGTGCGGCAGGGACTGTCGACACAGATACGGGCGCGCGAGGTGTACGACTCGGAGACGACTCGCGCCGCGGCCCTCACCGATGCACTGCGGCTCGCGCGCCTGCGCTACCAGCAGGGCCTGCTCTCGCAGCTCGAAATCATCGACGCCGAGCGCAATCTCCTGCAGGCGGAGTTGAACCGCTCCGACGCGCTGCGGGCGCAGCGCGCTGCCGTCGCCGACGTGGTCAAGGCGCTCGGCGGCGGATGGCAGGGGATGGAAGCAACCCCGATCGCGCAGAAGGCACCGCAGTGAGAAGCTGAGCCGCCAGGACGCCAAGGCGCGCCTGCGCTACTTCCCAGCCTTCTCCGCCTGCGCTGCGCGCACGCGGGCGAGATCGGCCTTCACCGTCGCAAGCCCCGCTTCCGTGTAGCCGTAGTTCACGCGCTCGTGCAGCCACCAGTACATCTGGCCGTCGCGCACCGAGCGCGAATAGGACAGCAGCACGATCCGGTCGGGGCTCGCCAGCGGCTCGAAACGCAGCTTGCGCCTGGATTCCTCGATGAACTCGACGGTGTCGCCCGGCTTGAAGTCGCCCTGCAGCGCAGCGCGCACCATCGCCGTGTGCGTTGCGCTCAGGTTGCCGCCGCCGCGATCGTACGGGGCCGTCTTGCGGATCTCCACGCGCAGCAGCGCGCTCGAGGCCGAGCGCAGAAGGTAGTCGGGCACGTGCTTGTCCGCAGTGAGCAGCTCGGTCCTGCGCCGATACTCGCCTATGCGCGCGGCGAGCGCATCGCGGCGGGAGGGCGAGAAATCCTCGTCGAGCAGAACGCCGCCTCCCTCCCGCGCGAGCAGCACTAGGCGCGCGCTGACCGCGGGCTTGACGTAGTCGCCCTCGACACGCTTCGCATAGCCGAGCCATTCCCCGGCCTGGTAGTCGCCGTAGAGCACGTCGACGATCTTCGCGCCGATCTCCGCCACCGGCCCCGTGCGGGTGACGCCGGCAACGCGTCCGGTCTGCACGTCCACGTGGAGTGCCGCCTCCGTGCGGGCGAGCATATCATCGGCGAGCGCGGGCAGCTCCTGCGCCCGCAGACCTGCCGCGGACACCATTCCTGCGCAGAAAAGCGCGAGCAAAGACCACAACCAGACGGGATTTACCGGATAGACCGGATGGATTGATAGCGCTCTAATCCTGCTCATCCTGTTCATCCTGTCTGTATTGCCGCTCTTGAAGACAGGTTCAGTCGAGCGAGCACGCCCCCGGGCCGCGCGGGTCGCCGCACATGCCACAGGCGGGCCCGTCCGGGATCGACTTCGCCGCGCCGAACGCAGTCGGCACGCTTGGCGAGAACACTGAAAGCTGCTTCTCCAGCTTTGTGCTGTGGCACGACGGGCATTCCACTGTCGTGCCGCTTCGCACGAGCGTTTCGAAGTGGTTATCGCACTTTCCGCAGATGTATTCGAATATCGGCATGGCCAGACACCTCTGAAAATGGATCCCCGCCGTCGCGGGGATGACTCGAGCACCGCTTACCTTGTTACCGATGCTCTGCAAATGTCATCCCGGCGGAAGCCACGATCCGGTAACAAGCCGTATTGCCTGGATTCCGGTTTTCACCGGAATGACGGTATCGCAGTTATGCAGATAGCGGATTCTATACCGCGATATCGGCGTCCATCGGCGTTTATCGGCGGTTGTCTTCCCACGCCTTAGCAGTTTGTTGAAATTCGCCTCATCTCGTCAACTGAACGCCGATGGCGTACGTTATGCGTGGAGTCAACGCCATAGCCGTGAGGCCGACGATGCGGGGAGCAGATTCGATGCAGGACACGCTGTTCACGACGAGGAGCCTGGAGAGCTTCGTGCCGGCGAGCCATCCGCTGCGGCCAGTGCGCGAGATCCTGAACACGGCGCTCAAGGGTATGGACCGACGGTTCGAGGCGATGTATGCGGACAGCGGCCGCGATTCGATTGCACCGGAGAAGCTGCTGCGTGCCCTGATGCTGCAAGTGCTCTACGGGGTGCGCAGCGAACGCATGATCGTTGAGCAGTTGGGCTACAACCTGCTGTTTCGCTGGTTCGTGGGCATTTCGATGCACGATGATCCCTGGGATCACTCGACGTTCTCCAAGAACCGGGATCGGCTCATCGAGCAGGACGTGTGCGGGGCGTTGTTTGAGGGCGTGCTGGCGCAGGCGCGCTCGAAGGGACTGCTCTCGGCAGAGCACTTCTCGGTGGACGGCACGTTGATTCGTGCCTGGGCTTCCCAGAAGAGCTTCGTGCCCAAGGACGGCCCGCCGCCCCCGTCGAGCGGTGCGAAGAGCAACCCGGAGGTTAACTTCCGCGGCAAGCCGCGCACCAACGACACCCACGAAAGCCGCACCGATCCCGAGTGTCGGCTCCATCGTAAGAGCAAGAACACCGAAGCGATTCCCTGCTACATGGGTCATGTGCTGATGGAGAACCGCAATGGCCTGGTGGTCGATCAGCGCCTGACCCAGGCCAGCGGGACGGCCGAACGCGAAGCCGCTCTTGAGATGCTCGCTGCGCAACCGGGCGAGAGCCAGAAGACGGTGGGCGCCGACAAGGCCTACGACACAGCGGACTTCGTCGAGGATTGCCGCAAGATCGGTGTGACACCGCACGTGGCGCAGAACACGACCAACCGCTCCAGCGCAATCGATGAACGCACGACTCGTCACCTCGGATATGCGATCAGCCAGGTCATTCGCAAACTCATCGAGACCGTCTTCGGTGACGCCAAGCAGCATGGCACGCTGCGCCAACTGAAGGTGCGTGGCACGCAAGCCGCCGGCCAGGTGTTCGCTCTGGCCATGACCGCGGTGAACTTGCGCCGCTTGCCCCAACTGTTGTCCGATTCCGGATGATCCAGGGGAGCAGTATCTGTGTTGCACACGAAATGCACTGAAATCGATCTCCGGAGCAAGCCAAACAGGCTTGCAGGCGATCCGAAGCGCACCATCTGCATGCAGCAAGTGGCCGGCAGCGTCATCCGAGCAAATCACTCGTCAAAATCGGGCGCTTTTCAACGGACTGTTAGAGCAAATGCACCGCCGTCGGCGCAAAGAGGCCGATTGCGATGAAAACTACCCCCACTACACCCAGGCCTATCGCCCCCCACAGCAGAAAGCCCACGCCGGTGATGATGTTGGCGGTGGCGAGCACGATTGCGAGCTGCAGCGCGCCCGAAGATGTCTCGTACTGGTGATAGGCGGCGAGCGAGCGATCGCGCCTCTTCTCGATGTCCTTGGCGCGCGCGGCCAGCTCCTTGCGCCCTTCCCCGGTCTCGGGCTCCGACTCGTAGCGCGCGGCGGTCTTGCGCCATTCGGCGACGCGCTTGTCCATCGCCTCCTTCGCTTTCGCGTCCTGCTGATGCGCGGCGTCCGCTTCCAGCGCCTCCGCGGCCGTACGCACGGTGGTCATGCGAATGGTCTTCGCTTGGAAGAACGCCCAGAGATTCGATGCCTCGATGTGGCTGGTCAATCCCACGGTTTGCGCGCTCTTGCCGAGCGTCTCCGAGAACGCCAGCGCCGCTGCCAGAACCGCTATGATCAGGGCCACCTTCTTGTTCGATGGATCGACATGGCCTCCGTGCGACATGGCTACACTCCCTTTTTCGTGATTGAAACCGAATCTTGCCTGAAATCGGACCGCGATAGCGTGCCCCGCGGCGCCGACGCGAATCGGGGCGGTTTATGCTACGATTTTTAGTCAAACGCGACGCCCGGCCGGGAAGACTTGCCAGGGACACAGGAGGACATGAATGAAGTTCGAAGGTTTCCTGCACCTCAACATCCGCTGCGCGGAGAGCGATCTGCCGGCGATCGAGAAGTTCTACGGCGAAGTGCTCGGGCTGCGGAAAGGCTACCGCCCCGACTTCATGTTCAATGGAATCTGGCTCTACGACGGAGACGACCCGATCGTGCACGTCGGCGCGCGGTTTCCAAAGGGCTCGTTCGTCAAGGACCGGCACAACGGCAGCATGGACCACATCGCCTTCAAGGCCTCCGGCGCCGCGGATTTCCGTAAGCGCCTGAAGCGCCTTGCCATCGAGTTCGAGGAGCAGAACATCGAGAACGCCGGCTATCAGGTGTTCCTGTACGACCCGGTCGGCACCAAGCTCGAGTTCAATTTCCTGAACGAGCACGTCGAGGACGCGGTCCCGCTGGGCACGACCGCCGAGGCGAACATACGATAAGACGCAGGTACTCTCGAAATGCCCGCTTTGGCGGGCATTTGCTTTTGGAGATCGGACATGAAATTGCGAGTGAACAAGGCGTCACCCTTCGCGCGGAAGGCGCGCATCCTCACGCGGGAGACCGGGCTCGCCGGGCGGGTCGAGGAGATCGAGACGGCCGTCTCGCCGGTCACGCTGAACGAGGATCTCGCGAGGGAAAATCCACTGGTCAAGATACCGGCGCTCATCGCCGACAACGGCGAGACGTTCTACGATTCCGCGGTGATCTGCGAATACCTCGATACGCTGCACAGCGGACGCAAGCTCTTTCCGGCGGCCGGCCCTCAGCGCTTCGCAGCCCTGCGCCGGGCGGCGGTCACGGACGGAATACTCGACGCCGCGGTCCTGTGCCGCTATGAGACGGCGGTGCGGCCGGAAGCGCTTCGCTGGAAGGACTGGATCGAGGGGCAGCAGCGCAAGATTTTCGGCGGCCTGGCCATGCTCGAAGCCGAAGCGCCGTCCTGGTCGAGCGACTTCGATATCGGCCACATCGGGGTCGCGTGCGTGCTCGGCTATCTCGATTTCCGCTTTCCGGACCGGGAATGGCGCAGCGGCCATCCGCGGCTCGCGGCGTGGTACCAGAACGTCCTGCGCCGGCCGTCGGTAAGCCAGACGGCGCCCGCCTGAGCTATGGGCTGCGGGCTATGGGCTGCGGGCTTGAACCGCCCGCCTCACAGCTCGTAGCTCGAAGCTCGCGGCCTCACCAGATGTCCTCCGATTTTCCTACGGTCGCGGTATTCACCAAGAACTACACCAACCCCGCCTATGCCGCCGCGCGTCTGGGCGCGGAGCGCACCGCCGAGCGCCTGGGCGCACGAGTCACGCACTACGTACCGGAACGCCCCGACAATCCGGAGGATCAGGTCGCGCTGGTCGAGCGGGCGCTCGTAGAGCGGCCGGATGCCATCGTCTTCGCCCCGGTGCATGCGACCGCGATGGACGATTCGGTAAGACGGATCAACGCGGCCGGCATCCCGCTCGTGAACTTCATCAACCGGCTGGCGGCGGGCGAGATCCTGACCTACGTCGGCTCGGACGATGTCCGGCTCGCGCAGGGGATCGCGCGGCGCCTGCTGGACCACCTGGACGGCAAAGGCGACCTCGTGGTCCTCGAAGGCGTGCCGGGAGCCGTGTCGAGCCGCGACCGGATGCAGGGATTTCGCGATGCAGTGCGCGAGCGTCCCGGCGCGCGCATCGTCGCGGTGCGGCCGGCCGACTACCAGCGGGAAACGGCACGGCGCGTCATGCAGGAGCTGCTCGCTGCCGTCCCGCGGATCGACGGCATACTGTCGGCGAACGATGTCATGTCGCTCGGGGCGATCGACGCGCTCGCGGAGGTCGGACGGAACATTCCGATCATCGGGGTCAATGCGCTTCCGGAAGCCGTGCACGAGCTCAAGTCGGGGCGTTTGCTCGCCACGGTGGACTTCGACGCGATGAAGCTGAGCTGCATCGCGACCGAGGCCGCGCTCCGGCACCTGCAAGGGGAGCCGGTGCCGCGGGATATCGAGCTGGCGGTGAAAATCGTCGACGCCGGGAACTGTGCGCCCTGGGACAGGCCGCTCGAGGAGCGGGAATGCCCGCGGTGGGAAGACGTCGTTGGAATTCAACCGCCGACGAACGCCGATCTCCGATGAGCACGCAGAACATTTTCCCGCGCGGCGAATCTAAACCATGAGACCGAGCGTCCCTTGCACCTGCCTGGTGGTGAGATCGAAGATCCCCTTCATGGTCCATCCGATCTATCGGCATTCATCGGCGTGTATCGGCGGTTTCAGATAAAAACCCATGAAAGACAAGACCATCGCCATACTCGAAACCCGCCTCGGCAAGCAGCTTGCGGAGCTCGTCTCGAAGCATGGCGGCAAGCCGGTGCACGCGCCCGCGCTGGCCGAAGTCCCCGCCATAGAGCCGAAAGCGATCGCCGCGCTCGTAAAGGGGCTGGAATCGCGGCCGGCCACGCTCGCCATCTTCCAGACGGGCGTCGGCACGAACGCGCTCTTCTCCGCGACCGATTCCCTTGGCTTGACGGAGCAGCTGCTCGGGCTGCTCGCCGGCATGACCGTGGCCGCGCGCGGTCCGAAGCCGACAGCCGCGCTGCGTTCCCGGGGCGTGCGCATCGACGCCTCGGCGAAGGAGCCGTTCACGACCGCCGAGCTGCTGGCCGCGCTCGAGGGCGTGGACGTGAGGGAGCAACGCGTCCTCGTTCAGCGTTACGGCGTCGCAAACATCGACCTGGAAGAGGCTTTGAGAACCCGGGGCGCGGAGGTGATCGAGATCACGACCTATCGCTGGGCATTGCCTTCGGACACGAAACCGCTCATCCTCCTGATGGAATCGCTCGAGCGCGGCGAGATCGACGCGGTCGCCATCACCAACGCGGCCCAGGTCTACAACCTGTTCGCGCTCGCAGAGCGACTCGGCCAGACCGCTCAGTTGAAAGCGAGCCTGAAGCGCACGCTGGTGGCCTCCATCGGCCCCGTGGCTTCCGAGGCGCTGCAGAAGTACGGCATCAAGGCGGCAGTGGAAGCAAGCCCTCCCAAGCTCGGGCCGTTCATGAGCGCGCTGGAGAAGGCGCTCGGGGGTGAAAGAGGAAGGAGGAAGGAAGAAGGAGGAACGAAGATCTGACTATCTGGATTGCACCTTCTGCGCCTTTCGCCTTCCGCCTTCCGTCGCCCGCCTTCCCCCTCCCACCTTCTCCCTCCCGCCTTCCGCCTTCCGCCTTCGCTTCATTGCCCCGCAATGAAGCTCCTCACCCCCGACCCGACGAACTGCACGCCTATGCACACGAGCAGGAAGCCCATGATGCGCGTGATCGCTTCCATGGCGTCGGGCCCCATCGCCTGCGATAGGTAGCGGGCCGAGCGGTAGGTGAGCCAGATCGCGACGCAGGTGATGAGGACGGCTGCGATCGTGGCCGCGTAGGCAACCGCCTTGCGCGTGGCGGTCTCCACCTCCGCGATCTCGGTGGAGATTCCGATGACGACCGCCATCGCGCCCGGTCCGCTGATGGATGGCAACGCGAGCGGAAAGACCGCGATGTTGCGCTGACCGCGCCTCGCGCTCAATCCGACATAACCGTATCCGAACAGCATGCGGTATCCGAGCAGCGCAATCGTCAGCCCGCCCGCGATCCGCAACGCGCCGTAGGAAATCCCGAACGCCTCGAGCACGAACGCCCCGAAGAAGAGCGTCAGCGTCAGCATGGCAAAGCCGTAAAGGCACGCCTTGCGTGCCGCGTCCTCGCGCTGCGGCTCGGACAGGTCTTCGGTAAGTGAAACGAACAGTGGTATCTTCGAGAGCGGGTTGCTGATCGACAGCATGCTCAGGAGCCCGCCGAGAAAGAACGGCCAGAAAACGTCCTGGACGAAGGAGGAGAACATCCGCGGGAAAAGTGTGACGAATAAAAGTGACGATCACCGGTGACGAATAAGCGTGACGTACAGGCAAGACCTTTCGCGCTTTGCTCCTCACCCGTATCCCGTCACCCGTATCTCGTCACCCCTTATAGCCCTGCCCCCACCCTCCTTCATAGAACCGCTCCGCGATCGCCTTGCGCGAGCGCGGCCGCAACTCCTTCGCTTTCGTCTCATCGTCCAGAATGTCCGGGCTCGCCTGGTAGCCGACCGCGATCATGGCCATGAGCGTGTATTCGGCGGGGATGCCGAAGGCCGCGCGCGCCTTCTCGGCGTCGAATCCGCCCATCTGGTGCACCATGAGCCCGCTCGCCTCCGCCTGGAGCGAGATCGCGCAGCTCGCGGCCCCCGTGTCGTACTGCGTATGGCGATTGGGCTTGCCGGTCGCCTCGTAGATGCTTCCCGCGCAGGCCAGCATCAGCAGCGGCACGTTCTTGACCCACTTCTTGTTGTTCTCCGACAGGCAGTCGAACGCTTTCTGAAAGCCCTGCGGATCGCGGGTCCTGTCCCAGATAAGGTAGCGCCATGGCTCATCACCGTTGCACGACATGGTCCATCGTCCCGCCTCCAGCAGCTTGGCGAGCTCGCTGCGCGGTACGGGCCGGCTCGGATCGAAGGCGCGCGAGCTCCAGCGCCGGACGAACAGATCGTGGATGGCGACACTCGTCGGGGCTCTTTTCTCCAGTATGGTGTCCGGCATGGTGTGATCTCCTTTGCTAACCTGAAAAAGATGGGCGCGTTGCGATAGCGTCCAATGCCGGCGGTATCGCGCATGCGTCTGACCGCGGATGACTATACCAAAAGACGGCTATCAGCCAACGGCCATGGGCTATGCATGACGCGGCTAACGACTCATGGCTCACAGCTCATAGCCCGGAGCGGCCTCCATGTCGCGCAGCGCCCCGCGCCGGCCTGACCTGGAACGCTCCGCGCACGTCGGATTCGAACAACCCCCGGAGCTGCTCGGCCGCGTCTTTCGCATTCTGGATGAGGTCCAGGTCGTCGTGACGCGTCGCATACTGTTTCTCGAGCTGCGCTTCGTCGTGCTGCTTGAAGAGCGTAATCGCACGCTCCGAGACGGCGATGCCCAGCCCCAGCTGCAGCAGCGCCTGGTGCGCGGCTTCCAGGCTCGCGGGAAATGTCTCGCGATATATCCACTTGATGCCGAGATCGCGCAGGCCGAAGTAGTGGACGCGGTTACGCGCCCGCGCGAGGATGGGCAGATCCGGGAAGTTGTGGCGCACGAGCCGCGCCGTCCGCACCGAGGCCTCCACGTCGTCTATCGCCAGCACGAAGAGCTTCGCGTCCTGCGCCCGCGCCGCCTGCAAGAGCTCCAGGCGCGAGGCGTCGCCGTAATACACCTTGTTGCCGAAGCGCCGCACGAAATCGACCTGCTGGTAGCTCGCCTCGAGCGCGGTGAAATGGATGTCGCACATGCCGAGCACGCGGGACACGATCTGGCCGAAGCGGCCGTAGCCGGCGATGATCACCGGGTTGCCGGGCTCGTCGATCGAGTCGAACTCGGGCGGGGCCGTGCGCTCCAGCCATTTCGCGAGCAGGCGCTCTTGCAGGACGAATATACCGGGCGCGAGCAGCATCGACACCGTAACCGCCATCACGAGGAGCTGCGTCGTTTCGGCTTCGAGCACGCCGAGGCCGCGCGCGGCGGCGAAGAGCACGAAAGCGAACTCCCCGCCCTCGGCGAGCGCGACAGCCACCCGTTGCGCTGTTTCGTTCGGCGCGCCGACGGCGCGGCCAATCGCGTAGAGGAGCGCCGCCTTCACGATCATCAGTCCGAGCGCGAGGCCGAAGATCAACGCCGGCGCCGTCAGCAGCAGCCCCAGGTTGGCGCTCATGCCCACCGCCATGAAAAAGAGGCCCAGCAGCAGGCCCTTGAACGGCTCGATGTCGGCTTCGAGCTCGTGCCGGAACTCGGAATCGGCGAGAAGCACGCCCGCGAGAAAGGCGCCCAGCGCCATCGACAGCCCGATCTTCTGCATGAGGAGCGCCGCCCCGGTCACGAGCAGCAGCGCCGCTGCCGTGAACACGTCGCGGCTGCCGTGGCTCGCGACGAACTTGAGCGCCGGGCGCACCACGAAGCGGCTCGCGATTATCACCGCCGCGATGACCGCAACCGCCTTGCCGGCGGACGCCCAGTTGGCCGCGGGCTGCCCGCCCTCGCTGCCGAGCAGCGGCAGCAGCGCGATGAGCGGAATCACGGCCAGGTCCTGGAAGAGCAGCACGGCAAAGGACTCGCGGCCGTGTCGTGTGGCGAGCTCCCGCCGCTCGGCGAGCGATGACAGCACGAGCGCGGTCGAGGACATGGCGCAGGCAAGGCCGGCGACGAGCGCCGCCTGCCAGGGCAGTCCGAGAGCCCAGGCGCAGGCCGCGAGAACCGCGCCGGTCAACCCGACCTGCGCACCGCCCAGCCCGAAAACAGGCTGGCGCAACGCCCACAGGCGCGCGGGCTCGAGCTCGAGACCTACCAGGAACAGGAGCAGCACGACGCCGAATTCGGCGATATGCAAGGTCGAGTCGACGTCGCCGACAACCGCGAGACCCCACGGACCGATCAGCATCCCTGCGGCAAGATAGCCCAGCACCGCCCCCAGCTTGAAGCGCTGGAAGAGCGGCACCAGCACTACGGCGGTGAGAAGAAAGACGGCTGCCTGATCGAGTGAGTCCATTTGATGCGTCCGAGGATGGCGGTGCGCGGCAGGAACCGCGTACGCGAGACTATCAGAGGCTACGAGCTACGGGCTGCGAGCTCGGCTGCGAGCTACGGGCTGCGAACTACGGGCTGCGAGCTACGGGCTGCGAACTACGGGCTGCGAGCTACGGGCTGCAAGTTGGGCTGCGAGCTACCCCGGAACTGGCGGTTACCAGCTGCGCAGCGGTTCGCTGTGGCTCACAGCCCGTAGCCCTGAGCCCACCGCAAGCGAGGGTGAAAATCGTCAGCCTCGGCGCGGCACCACCAGGTTGCCGACGAAGATCTGCACGGCTTCGCCTTTCTGGTTGCAGGTCGTCATTCGCACCTTGATCAGTCCCTGGCTCGGTCGCGACTTCGACGCCCGGACGTCCAGCACCTCGGCTTCGATGTGAAGCTCGTCGCCCGGTCGCACCGGGAGCGGCCAGCGCAGCTCGTCGAGGCCGGCCCCCACGATGCCGCCAGCGGGCCTGAAGCCGCTCTCGACGAAAAGCCGCATGGTTACGGCCGCCGTGTGCCAGCCGCTCGCCGCGAGGCCGCCGAACACGGATAACCGCGCCGCTTCCTCGTCGAGATGAAAGGGTTGTGGATCGAATTCGGACGCGAATGCCCTGATGCGGTCTGCTCCGATCCGGATGCTCCCCGACGAGCGATACGTCTGACCGGGCGCGAAGTCCTCCAGATACATGCCGCTCACTGTGCCGATCTCCCGTGCGGAGCCGCCACTGCGCGCCATCGCCACTTGAGCGGCCCGAACCACGCGCCGCCGGCCACCGCGGCGGCGTTGATCAGCCCGAACGCGACGAGCGCGAGGCTTTGCGCGAGGAACACGTAGGAGAGCTGACCGGTCGAGCGCAGCAGAAGGGAGCCGGCGAGCACGGCGATGGCGAGGCGCGTCAGGTTGCCGACCAGGGGCCACAGGAGCCGGCCGGCGCCCTGCGAAGCGAAGTAGAGCGAGAGCGCGAGTCCGAACATCCCGTAGAACGGCCCTACGATTCGCAGATAGCCGGCGCCGGCTTCCAGCATCTCGGGATTGGTGTCGAAGAGCGAAAGCCATGCGACCGGGAAGGCGGCCGCGCAAAGGCCGACTGCTTCGGTAAGAACGGTAGCCATCGCGGCCCCGATCCAGGCGACCCTCAGCGCGCGCTCGCGGTCTCCCGCGCCCGTCGCGGTGCCGACCATGGCGACGAGCGGGCCGCCCAGCCCGAAGACCAGCGGCACGAGCAGATATTCGAGACGAGCGCCCGTGCCATAGCCCGCGATCGCCGCCGGCCCGAACTCGCCCGCAAGCGCGGTGCCGACCATGATCGTGACGTTGGTGGCGACCGTCACGAGCGCGGCAACCAGCCCGACGCGCAGGATGTCGCCGAAGAGCCGGCGGCGGAAGCCGGCACCGCCGAGCGAGGGACGCACGACGCCTTTCCCCCAGGAGAGGTACGCGGCGAACACGGCCGCGCCCGCCGCGTAGTAGGTGAGAAACGCGAGCGCGCCCCCGGCGATGCCGAACGCCGGAAACGGTCCCCAGCCGAAGATGAGCGCGGGCGAAAACGGAATCAGGAAGGCGACTCCAACGCACGTCACAGCAGCCGGCAGCGCCATGTTGCCGGTGCCACGGATAACGGCGGCGAGCGAGTTGAAGAGCCACACCAGCACCGCGCCCGCGAACAGCCAGTTCGAATAGAGCAAGGCGGCCTCGAGCGCCCGGCCGCTGCCGCCCATCGCCGTATAAAGGGTGCGGCCGGCTCCCAACACTCCAACGGTGAACGTGAGACCGATGCCGAGCGCGATCACGAGCGCATGAAGCGCCAGCGCATCCGCATCGGCACGGCGTCCGGCCCCGAGCGCGCGCGCCACGGCCGAGGCGATACCGCCGCCCATCGCCCCCGCGGACATCATCTGCATCAGCATCATTACCGGGAAAACCAGCGCCATCCCGGCGAGCGCGTCGGTGCCGAGGCTGCCGATGAAATACGTCTCGACGAGACCCGCCGCCGCCTGCGCCGCAAGCACCAGCACGTTCGGCGCGGCGAGGCGCAGCAGCGTCGGCACGATCGGCGCTTCGAGAAGCGCCCGGGTGCGCGGATCCATCTAGAGCGCCAGCGCCGGCTTGAGCCGCGGCGCTTCCCTGATCGGCATGTGAACGAGCGCCGCCGCGGCTGCAAGCATGATGTCCATGTACCACAGCCAGTCGTAGCTGCCGGTGCGCTCGAACACCTGTCCGCCGAGCCAGGCGCCGAGGAATCCGCCCACCTGGTGCGAGAACATGACGATGCCGAAGAGCGTGGCCACGTAGCGCACGCCGTGCAGCTTGCCGACGAGCCCGACGGTAGGCGGCACGGTGGAAAGGTAGGTGAAGCCGAGCACGACGGCGAAAACCATGAAAGTCGTGGCCGTTTTGGGCGCGAATACGAACACGAGCACGGCGATCCCGCGCGCGGCATAGACTAACGAGAGCACGCTCTTCATGCGCCAGCGGCCGATTGCCCACCCGGATGCGAAGCTGCCGGCGATGTTGAAAAGGCCGATGAGAGAGAGGGCCCAGGCGCCGACTGCCGGTGGCAGGCCGCAGAGCGCGACGACGCCGGGCAAATGCGTCGCGATGAAGGCCACGTGGAAGCCGCAAACGAAGAAACCGGCGCCGAGCAGCAGAAAGCTTGGATCGCGCGCCGCGTCGCGTACCGCGTGTCGCATGGATTTTTCCGGAGAGGCGCCTTGCGGGCCGGCAGGATGCACGCCGCGCAGCACCCAGGCAAGCGGCACGATGGCAAGCGAGAGAAGCCCGAGCGCGGTCAGCGCGCCGACCCAGCCCAACATTCCGGTAAGAAGAACGGCAAGCGGCGCCACGACGAACTGCCCGAACGATCCGCCCGCGTTGACCATTCCGCTCGCCAGTCCGCGCTTGTCTGCCGGCACGACGCGCGACACGGCAGACATCAACACGCCAAGGCCCGCCATGCCGGCTCCGCCGGCGGCAACGATGCCGATCAGGACCACCAGCATCCAGGTGCTGCTCGCGTGCGGCGTCAGGACGGTGCCGAGCATGACGAGCACCGCGCCCGTGGCGATGACGCGCCCGGTGCCGTACCTGTCGGCGAATGCGCCCGCGATCGGTTGGGTGATGCCCCACATGAGCTGCGCGCAGGCGAATGCGAGGCTGATGTAGGCGATGCCGAGGCCCGTCGCGGTGTTGATCGGCCCGATGAAGAGCGCGACCGACTGGCGCACGCCGAAGATCAGCGCGAACACAAGGCCAGCGGCGGCGACGATGCTCAGGTGACGCCGTGTCATATGATAAACATCATAAACAAACGAAAAAACTTAACCTGTGATCTCGCGAACGAGCTCGCGGGCCGATTGGCGAATCGCTTTGGAGAGCCGCGCGTCGTCGACTGCCCGCGCGAGAGTGAGCGCGCCGATCAGCGTAGCCGCCACGCCCATCGCTTTCTGGTGCGCCGACTCCCTGCCCCAGTCGGGCAACTGTCTTTCTATGAGGCCTATGAGATCCTTGATGCGCCGGCCCACCACCCTGCGCACCTCCGGACACTGGCGCGGGACTTCGCTGCCAGTCGCGGCAATAGCACAGCCGAGACCGTGTTCCGCCGCCGTCACATGGCTATCCGCGAGGTAGGTATCCACCAGCGCCATCAGCTCCTCGCCCGGCCTCGCCTTCGCGAGCGTCCCCGAAAACGCCTGCGCGGACTCGACGCCCGCCTGCTCTGCCGCCGCGGCCAGGAGCGCGTCGCGCGACTCGAAATGCGCGTAGAAACCGCCATGCGTCAGGCCCGCGTCCTTCATCACGTCCGCCACTGCCACACCTTCGTAACCATGCTTGCGGATGGCGCGCGCCGCGGCGCGCAGGATGCGCTCGCGCGTCTGTTCCTTCCTGGAGCCGGCGTTGGTTCTCATATGATGATCATCATATTTAATGATGGCACCGCCTGTCAAGGGGCGGCTCGGGAACTGGTTTGAATGGGCGCCTCGGATGAACCGGCTGGATAAGACGGCTTGGAACGGGCGGCTGGTTGAACCGGCCGTCGCTCCGGGACCCTTCTTCACGAAAGCGAGACGCCCAGGGCGAGGCCGACACCGTATGTAATGGCGGCCGCGAGCCCGCCCAGAATAACCTGCCGCACGGCCGAGAATGCGACGCTGCGTCCGTTGAAGAGCGAAGTCAGGGCTCCGATCGCGCCCAGCGCAAACACGCTCGCGACGACGCACGCTACGATGGCGCGCTGCTCCTGCAGCCACAGGAAAGGCACGATGGGGAAGATCGCGCCGCACGAGAAGAGGGCGAACGAGGTCGCCGCCGCGCTCCACGGGTTACCGCCGAGCTCCTCGGGGTCGATTCCCAGCTCCTCTCGCGCGAGCGTGTCCAGCGCGCCCTTCTTGTCGCGCATCAGGTCGGCGGCGACGCGCTGCGCGTCCTGCTTGGGCAGCCCCTTCGCCTGAAAGATCAGGGCGAGCTCGTGCTGCTCGGCCTGGGGCGTCTGTTCCAGCTCTTCGGCTTCCTTTGCGATCTGGGTCTGCGCCGACTCTCGGGCGTTCGTCACCGACAGCCATTCACCGAGCGCCATCGAGCACGCACCCGCGATGAGCCCGGCGAGGCCGGTCAACAGAATCGTC
>JADMIO011281651.1_pt1 | contig 48793 bp, 34 predicted proteins | sample 8958161 | NCBI WGS metagenome assembly JADMIO01 (sample SAMN16585339, study PRJNA669376) | soil metagenome | isolation source: Crop rotation soil | place: USA: Cullars Rotation, Alabama | collected 2011
GGCTTTTCGCGGCGAGCCTCTCCCAGGAGTAAGTCTTGTTCGCGTAATCGATAATCCAGCTACGGCGATCTTCGAGGTTGGCGAAGAGATCACTGTCAAAGTAACCATGAATTTTTTCCGCAAGATCGATCGGGTCGTTTTCCTTGCAAACGAAACCGGTCTTGCCTTCAACTACATCATCTCGAAGGCATCCCACGTCAGCAGCAAGCACCGGAAGGCCAAAACTATAAGAAAGAAAAAGTACGCCGGACTGAAAGATCCTACGGTAGGGCAGCACCAGCAGATCTGAGGCTTTAAAGTACAATTCGACTTCTTCTTCGGGGATGTACGTAATACGCTGATCCACGACATCGTCCGCGCCGATTTCCTTCACAATTGCGTTCACATCCCGCAGATATTGCTCTTCTCCGTGCTTTACGTTGCCGGCAATCAGCACTCGAAAGGACACGAGGCGGCTTTTCAGCGCGGGAATAGCACGTACTAAGTCTTCAAGACCTTTATACGGAGCAATATTGCCGAAAAAAAGTAAAGTCTTCTGGTGTGCAGGTAGTCCCAGTCGGGACCTGGCACCTTCGCGACTCAGATTACTCCGTGGCGTTACGTTGTTAATCGGAAAGGTCAAAACCGTGATTTTGTCGGGCTCCACTCCATAAGCGGATTGAAGCTCTTTCCGCATTTCAGAGGTATGCACGAAGACGTGGTCCATCAGATTGTATTGAATCTTGAGAGACAGCCGGTTCAGCACAGAGTCTTTGTGATCCCGAGCTTCGGTATTCACGTTGTGGGCCGTAAACGTCAGCCTCTTCCCCAGCATTCGATAGTAGAGGTTGAGAGCAGTTCGGTCGAAGTAGACAAACTTGTTGGGCCACAACACATGAAATATAGACGCCTCACTTCGCCACGCGAAGCGCAGAAGCCTTGCGTAATAGACGACTACACGCAGAATTTTTTCCAGCCCGCCGGCGTTGGCCTGCTGGTTGCCCCGGAGGTTGAAAAACTGAATTCTCGGATGCTGCATCCGCGAGAACTTCTGCATTTCGGAGTTACCGACAACCTCGACATCAATGCCGGCGTCCGCAAGGGCAGGCGCCAGGCCTAGAGCGTAATGAGGATCTCGCCCGGCGGTCAAAACGGCCACTCTTGGAGGAGTTGAACTTGTCACGGGAGTACTCGATAAATTATGAATTGGACGGGTGCAATCGATCCCACTTCATGTGCGCGGACAGTTTGATACTTGCGACGATGCCGGCAGCCTTATATGCGGCTGCCCAACCAAACCATCGGTGGATCAAGTCATATTTGAAGCTCACATTAGGGGGACCAAGTTCCCCTCCCAGTTCTCTGGCGAATGCTTTGAGTTCGTCCAGGATCTCGACCCTTTCTGAACAGAAATGCCACATCCAGCTCTGCAGATATGCCACGGCAGCAGTTCTTGCGGCGGCGCTGTCGTCGAGAGCCAGTAGATAGCCAACGCTGAGTTTCAAGGACTTGAGCAGCGATCGATTCGCCTTTTCCCCCACCGCACGGCTGAGGCTGTGAGGATTCCATTGTCGGTAGTAACTGCGAGCCTCCGGAATAAAACGCACGTAGTCGCTCGAGGCAACAATTCGCGCAAAGTATTCCCCGTCATCGTCCAGAGTCAATGATTGATTCCATGGACCAGCACGTTCGGCAATCTGCCTGCTCACCAGCCATACAGCAGGATTCATCCACGTACCATTTGAAAACTTGACCTTCAACCAATCGGCCGGTGAAAGGTCCTTCCACAGCGGCCCAGGCGCAAAGCGGGCTCTTGAAACGCGATAGTGAAACTGGCCAAAAGCCGAAGAGAATAGTGTGCCCGGCGAGTTCCCCGCCGCAGCCTGCATTTGTCGCGTAATTTTGTCGGGAGCGAGAAGATCATCGGCGTCCAACCATTGAATGTAGTCGCCCTGGGCGAGCGACAACGCGTGATTCCTTGCGGTCGCCGCACCTTGATTCTCTTGTCGTACCAGCTTCAGTATCGACGACTCCCGTGCCCGAACAATGTCTGTGGTTGCGTCTCTGGATCCATCATCGATTACGATGATTTCTTTTTTGTTCCACTTCTGGTCGATTGCAGAACGCAGCGTTTCGTCGATCCATTGAGCTGCGTTATAGGCGGGGATCAATATCGAGACGAGAGAATCCACTACCTGTTCCTCAATTCAGCAACGACGCCGAGAATTCGCTGGACGGCTCGCCGGCTGGGCGAAAACAGGATAATCGAGCCAGCGCAAGCAATGAGAGAGACTAGACCCGATATAACCAGCTGCAGCAAGGCCCCATAGTGCGCTGTGAGTGTCGTCGCCAGGAGAGTAGAACCAAATGTGACAAGGCTGGCGGGTAAATGGCGGGTAAACGCCCCCCAAAGATCACGACTGCTTACGGGCCCCTTCTGTCCGCCCACGTGAAACGTCAGTGGCACAAATATGAATATCCCGGAAAGCGAGTAACTGAGCGCTACGCCGGTTGGGCCGAACGGCAAACCTATGGCAAAGGAGACAACCATCACGACGGCTGTAATGATTGTCGTTCGCACGAAATCTCTCCCTCGGCCTTGCGTGATGTAGAGCCACGAAGCGGCATTCGCCTGCGGGTAGAAGAATGCGGCCAACGCCAAACCGGCAAAAATTGGAGCCGCTGCTTCCCACTTGTGTCCGAGGACGACGGTGATTAACGGGTAGGATAGCGGCACAAACACGGCCGTGAATAGAAAGCCCGCTAATACCAGGCCCTCGAAAATCTGCAGAAAAATTCTTCGATAACGCTCCGGTTCCGATTGAAGACGCGAGAGAGCGGGCCCCACAGCCGAATATGCCGGAGCAGTCAACTGCTCCATTGGCCGCGAAAACAATGTCGTTGCTCGAGAGTAAAGACCGACGGCTTCAGAGCCGAGAAATCTGCCAATTAACACACTGTCGCACCCGCGCGAGAGCGCATAGATGAGACCCACCGCCGTCAAGTCGGCGCCAAAACTAACGAGCGACCTTGTCCCGCTTTTCTTCCGAAACCCCTGCGGTCGCCACGGCATCACAATCCAGGCGCTGATGAGCCGGACAACGGCCGTCGACAGAGTGGCTGCTACGAGTGACCAATATCCCCAGTCCCTTAACGCCATGAGAATACCAATCACGAAGCCCACCGTGAGAGAACCGATCTCGATCACGGAAATCGCAGTGAAGCGCATCTTGCGGTTCAGCAGCGCAATGTGCTGAACCGCAAGCCCGTCGAACAAGAAACCAATAGACAAAGCCACTGCGATCTCCACCAGTGGCGGCTGGCGAAAGAACAGCGCTACGACTGGCGCCGTCGCGATCATCAGCAGACTGATGGTCGCGCTCACCGCAAGGTTCACCCAAAAAAGATTCGATACCTGTTCATGATTGATTTCCTCGCGTTGAATCGTCACCGTTGACAGGCCCGCATCCTTGAACACACGGAGGAACCCCGCCGCCGTCGTCGCCATAAAATAAAGCCCAAAATCCTGGGGACTAAGCAACCGCGCCAGCACAACGTTATACGCGAGCGTGAGCACAAGTTGGCATCCCTGCGCAGTGGCGCGAACAATACCGCCGCTGACGGTCCGGGTCTTGATACTAGTCCGAAGGTGGTCCGTATTCAGGTGGTCATTCTGAAGACGAGCAGAAAGATCGTTTTTGGATACGGCAATCACAGTTCAGTTCCCTGCAAAGCGCGTGAAAACCACATCGAATTCCGCGACGACTCCATGTGCCTTAATGACCGGATAGAATCCAAGCGGCACATATCCGAAGGTCTTGTAGAGCTCAAGCGCTGCAGGCATCGAAGCCATGCCGGTGTATATCTCGATGGCGGGCAATTCGGATTGAAATCCATAAATATCAGACAGATGATTTATTGCTCCCTTTATGACGGCAGTATCGTGTCCCTGTGTGTCGATTTTCATGAACACTCGCGGCGACCGAATGTTTTTCGTGATCTCAGACCAGACGGTATCGAGCTTCCGCAATTGAATCGTCTCACTCGACGCATTGTGCACATCTACTCGATACTGCCGGCCAGCCTCTTCCTTAAGATCGAGTATCGAGTTGTAATCGCCTCTCTCTCCGAATGTATGGAGAACGGCTTCAGAGTCCGAGTCGCTGAGGCCGAAAGGAAACCCAATCCATGACGGATCCTTCGCCATCATGTCGCTCAGAATTCGAAAAGACCCGGCGCACGGCTCAAAGCTAATGATCGTTCCTTTGTATCCGGCTTCCTCTCGCAGCATTCGGCAATATGTGCCGCGAAATGCGCCGACATCGAGCACAAGATTGATTTCCCGCTCCGCCAGCAGTTCCTTGATTTGATATGAAATGCGATCAGGCGAGGGAAACCGCGAGATACTCAAGCCCATTCCCCTTAGCGCACTCTTTGTCAGTCTCTTTAGGAGCATAGCTTCTCCGCTTACGACGCCGAGGGGCCGGCAACCGCAGCCTGTAGTTCAAACAAATACATGTTGTCCCGGATTCCAAGCAACTCTTGTACGGCGGGCTCCGAAAACACAGGCTGCTTAACCTTCAAGAAGTATCCAAGTTCCTTTAGCAGGGGAGCATAATCCAGATGTCTGCCGTCGGATTCCGTGGAAAGGAATGCATTCGGATCATTCGGAACGATCATCAGGTGAGGCACCCGCAGGCGCTGTAGCCGACGTAGCCACCAGTCAATCGCGGCAAAGGTGCATTCCGAGAAACTATGGACGTTAAGCGCGAGATCGAACTTTGCACTGCCGTTTAGTCTTCCATCCAGCTCATGCAATGGAACAACTTCGACTTTGCGATCAAGACCGCGATGCGAGAGATAGAACTCGCATAGAAAAGTCGATTCGGGAACCGCATCGACACACGTGTATGTGACATTCGGATTCGCCTCGAGCATACGATGCGCCATTCGCCCGTAGCCTGCTCCGATATCCAACACTTTGAGGTTTGGGCGCTGGAGAACGTCCAGGTGACGATGAAGAAAATTCAATTCAACGATCGAATCGAGTAAGTCTCGGGAGACTCGACCGATGCCGGAATATTCAAATGTGACGCAACCGAACGCGCCATCCTCCTTCAGTCGTCCTAGCAGTCCGGCGCTGTCCTTCTGCCTGACTGCATCGCTGAATATGTAGTACTTCAGATTTGTGGCTTCAAAATTGGATCTTACGTAGTCGAACACATAGGCACTGTGCCCGCGGAAATTGCGCAGATCCACACCACCTGTGCCAATATCAGCTTGATGGCCGGCCCCCTTTTTTGCGCCCCAGATCGAGTGGGTTGCCACAGGCAAATAAACACCCTCGTAGCAGCGCCGCAACTCCTGTAGCCGCTCTAAGCGGCCTCCGAAAACATCATTGAGAGTCTGCCCGTCTTCCTCGGTTTGATAACGATTCAACAAGACCCGCTCTTCAGCAGATAAGCGATATAGATTGTAACCAGCCCTGCGAAGAACCTGCTGCATCGCGCGCCGGACCGGGTGATTTGAGGCTTTCATTTAGTTCTTTTGTGAAAAGAGATCAGGTTTAGATTGCTTCAGGCTGGCGGGAACAAAAGCGATATTGATGAGATCACCGGCCATCTCCCCGATCGCGTGTACGTCAACGAGACTACCTAGCCGGCCATCCTTTTCTGAAATATATCGGGCCTCATATCCCTTCGTGGACAAGAATTCAATGATCCGCACCGGATAGCTAGGTTCGGACGACGCCGGACGCGCTGCCGCGCTTCCCGAAACTTCCAAAGCTGCGAGTTCACAGACAATCAGCCATGGCGGGCAAATCTCGAAGGTCTCCTTCATTCCATAAAAGGCGTCGAGTTCTGCTCCCTCAATGTCGATCTTGACAACGTCGATACGTTTAATCTGCTGCGCAGCTCTATAAGCATCGATCGTCGTCACCGGAACGGTTACGCTCCTCTCGGTATTCAGCCAAGCAAGCTTATAGACCGATGACCCGCCGATTCGGTCAGGGTCATACAATTCCAGGCTTCCGGGTTGGCTACCGACGGCAACGGGGTTTAGTACGATCTTCGTACTACCGCTGTTTACCTCGACGGATCGGCGTAAGTGGGGAATCAGGACCGGATTCGCTTCAAACGCATGCACGGTCCCGGATTTCCCGCAGAGCGGCGCTGCAAAAAATGAATAGAATCCGACGTTCGCGCCAATGTCGAAGAAAATGTCGCCGGAACTGATCGCGCGGCGCAGTAATTTGACTATCGGTCGCTCATCGTGATGTTGACCGCTGATTGTCCCGACAAAGTAGTACATGGAGGACAATAAGGCCACGTAGTCTTCACCGCTACAACGCATACGACCACCCGACTCGAACACGGCCACTCTCTCAAATCGTTGCCCCTCGCGCTCGATCAGGACTCCGCCCAGGTGGCGGCAAAAACTGCGGACCGCAGGGTTCATCGGAAACTTATGACCGATTGACCGAGCAAATCGTTCACCGGCCGATCGCCACGGCCCGGCGACGATAAACTGGGCAAGCATCTTCACGGCCCTACCTTTAGCGGTTTTCGGTCGTGCCATTTCTCGCGCATTTAGCGTTCTGGTGTTCACAATCATCATTTAGTCAGATCCTATTTTCACCGCACCTGCGATGGGCAGGCACTATAAAGTCAAGCGACAATTCCGAAGAGATTCATCGAGCTAGAGGACGAACCCGCACTTGAGCCGCGCCAAAGCGACTCAGAACCGGTTCGCGGGCAGGCGAATACTGGACAGTAGCTATCAAGAAAATGAGGAATAAGAATGCCCCCGCCTTAAAGCTGGCGTCTGCCCAATTGCACAAAAGAAAGCCAACCACAAAAGCGACGCAAAACTGGCTTCTTTCAGCAAAGTCTGCGGAGATCCATGAGGCGAGCATCTGCCTTCTGGCATTGAAATACGCGGCTAACAGCATCGCGAACAGAATTCCCAGACCAACTATTCCAAGGTTCAAATACAATTCCAGATAGCCATTGTGGGCCTGGTTAGGATGCCACCAATACTTGTTTTGAACTATCGCCCCCGATGTTCCTAACCAAAAACTTTCAAATCCCGCACCCACTATTGGATTGACTGGCACCGCAGCTAGATCCGCCCACAGTTCGGTCCGGCCTGTTAAGGTTGTGTCTTCTCCGAGAGCCAGGATAATGGTGTCTTTCAAATTCGTGAATTCCAGGAGGAAAACACCAACCAAACAGGCGATCACAGTTAACCAGGTAAAGCTCTGGCGAATTGTGGAATTCTGCAAAGCTATAATGACGGCGGCACTGACAACCGTCGCAACGAGGGCGGTTGAGGTGTTCGCGCGAAAGAGTAACCAGCCATCCATCGCCAATAGAAGCAAAAAGATATTTCGGTCCGTCCGAGACAGTCCATTCCGACCCTTCCAGCCGGCGGCGAGGGAGGAGAGAAAAAATAGTCCGAACACCATACAGAGTTCGCCAAGTTTATTCTTGCTATTGGCTATTCCTATGTTTTGCGCCCAGCCATTCCAAGACGAAAAAGTCCGCCCCCATTCAGGGTAGTATTTGATGAAAAGCACCGATCCGACCACCAATACGTACGAAGATCTACGAAGCAGCGCCTTCAGCGCTTTCATGGGTTCGGGCTCAGTACATACGACGAAAGCCATCAGGACATTTCCTATCATCCGATACCACTGACTGAATGCCGCCATTGGTGATTCCGACCAGATCAAGCTCAACAGCGTATACGCGAAAAACAGGAAAAGAGCCCCATTGCTCATCATAGCGGACGACAAGGACCACGACCGCTTGGACAACACTACGATTGCCAATATCATCAGAAGAAAGATGACGTTCCGGTCGAGGGAACTTGATTGGAACGACGCACTCGCTCCGCCCATGTCCGGTATCAGACCATACACCCACTCCTTTAATGACCTCGATCCGGCGATAAGGACCCATATCAATGGGATCCACAAAGCCTTCGACACCTCCGGATTTGCCTTCAAATCGCGTTTGAAGAGCCAAAGAATGAAGCCGATAAAGATTGTAAGAGCCAGTGAACGAGGCATACCGAATCCGTGTTGCGGCCGTAAATAACCGGTGAGAACTTAAAGAATGATCGCCAATGACTAGGTGAACGCGAAAGCTTTCGACTCGGTTCTGATTTCCAACTCTGACGGATCGCTTCTGCGATCGAAATCAGAACGGTTGCCCGACAAAATCGCTTCTGCAGCTTCGATTCCGGCCAAAGTCGCCAAATCCAATTCGGTTCGATTGGTATAGTAAATGTTCTTGTAGGGTGCTAACTGCGTCAGCATGCGCAATCGTTCTTTATTAATCCAGTTGTCCTTGTTTTGCGAGGCATCGGCGCCGGGGAACCTCAGGACAAGATGGTCGAAGCACTTTTCGGCTGTCACTAGATTCGATTCGGCGCACTCTTTAAGGACTTTATCCGCGATCTGGCGATCGTCCATTTGCAGCAAACTATCCTCGCCGAAAGAATACAGCTCGCAACACAGACAGGACTTGCCGGGCGGCACCATCTCTCCGTTATATGCGGCATAATTCGTGATGCGTCCAATTCGAGTCTTGGGACAGGTCACATGCAGATATGCGTGCGGAAACCTGGGAGGTTCATTCAGAAAGAGGTATACGAGCACAACCGTATTCTTGACTGCTGGAGGTTTTGGTCTGCCGGCCGGATTCTGAGACGGTGTGATCAGACTCAAAAGGAACTCGATGGGAATGCTTGTAATGACGTGCTCCGGCTTGAACAGCACGGGACCGCTTTTGGTCTGAACGAGGACGGACCGAACGCCTTCAACGTCCGTCTTAACTTCGTTGATGCCGGCCTCGTATTCAAGCCTGCCACCTCTTGAACTCAAGCCCTGTTCCAGAAGATCGCAAATCTGTCCCGTTCCTTTCGCGGGATGACGCCACATACCCCGGAACGTGTTCGGTTCCGTCTTCGAAAACGCCCGCTCCATCGCATGTTTGAGGGTCGTGAAAAGGCCTGAACCATTCCCATTCCCTTGAACGGCTTCAATCGGAGTGTCCGCCCACTTTTTGCCAGCCAGTTTCTCTTGGAAACCCTGCGAAAAAATCTGTGTCAGCTTCCGGCCGCGTTCCCGGTAAAACTTTTCCTCCATGTTTTGAGGGGCTGGAAGTCCCGGGCGTACGCGCCACCACAAAAAATCCATACACGTACCCAGAAACATATTCCATGGCATCCCTCGGCGGAACCCCTGATAGGTAGGCATCGCATCAATGATATGCCCATCATAGAGAACACCACCGCGGTGAGGGTATGGACGGTAATCGGCGCCGAGCAGGTTCGTCCAAAAGGAGTCTACCTTCTCTAAACGGTTGTACAACTCCTTCCGACCAACATCCATGATGAAATCGCCCCGGCGGATCGATCTCATCAATCCTCCAGAAAATTTCGATTTCTCGACCAATACCGGGTTACATCCAGCCTTTGCCAATTCATACCCGGCTGCAAGCCCCGAGGGACCTGCGCCCAGTATTAAAGTGTGTACCTTTTCTTCCCTCATCGTTGTGCTTACCTTGAGCAGGAATCAAAATCAACGGATGCCCAGCATCCGCGTGCGAATGCCTTGAATCACTGGGTCCGGAAGGAATCGACTTTCTCCAAACGAACTACGGACCACAAAATCGACCGCAGACGCCTGAGTTGCTCACCCCGATGAAACTGGATCATCTCTGCGGAAACGGGCCGATCAATTCTGCGGATCCAAGCGGAGCAGTAGCCCCAAAGCAAACCGACACTGCCCACAATGACCGGCTTCCTAGGTAATCGGTAAAGGACTCGAAATAAATGCCAGATGGGCGATCCGCCCAGGTAGTAAGCCCGTTCGCCATAATCTACAAGAGCTTTGAAATGACTTTTTTCCGCTGTCCCCAGAGGACGATGGTGGGAGTACCGCATTTGCGGAAAAGACTTCACTTTCCAACCTTTCATCCGGGCCTTCATTACAGCTATCCAATCGATTCCGCCGGCAGGATTAGGCACATATCCGTCGATCTCCTGAAAGCATTGTCTTCGAAAAAGCTGGCAACCTCCCGATACATAGTTTTCGCCTTCGAAGCTGTCTTTGGCCGAATCGTAGCCGCTGTCTTCGGTAAAAGGAGTACCGGCGACACCGACCTCTGGATTAGCAGCGAGCATAGACATCAAGAACGCCATATATGATGGCTCAAATGCGACATCTGCATCGACATTTCCGATGACGTCGAAGTCAACGCTCTGGAGGCGCGCATAACCTGCATTGAACGCCATTACCTTACCCGCAAAGTTCCGGTCGATATGCCTTGGTCTATGAATGACTTCGATCCACTCGTTCTCCGCCGCAGCGCGGTCGGCGATTTCGCCTGTTCGGTCCGTTGAGCCATCGTCAACTATCACCCACTTCTCAGGCTGTTGCGTCTGAGACACGACAGCATCAATCAGTCTGGAGATATTCGACTCCTCGTTCCGAGCCGGAGTAATTAATACATATTTCGTCATGAGGCTTTACCTTCTTCTAAGCACGCGAGTACTTAAACTCGGTAACGATACGCCTGATCTCCAGCAACGATCTGACGACAGGTGCAGGCAGCCTTTCAATCACCTGAAGGCCTTCCTCGAGTCCCGTACCAAGGATCACCCGCCCTATAGCCGTCAGTGGAATGTAATACCTGGGCACGAGCATCTTTTGAAATCCGTTTTCCTTCTTGTATTCGGTGAGTCCGGGATTGCCGCGTTTTCCCCATTCAAACGCCTCATACATCAAATAGCCCGTGCCCTTGTCACAACAGAATCGAACTGCTTCACTCATCAATGCATTGTTTGCGGCTTTAGGACGGTGTGACAACTTAGAGATAATCCCCATCGTCCTTACAAACGGACCTGCGTCGACAAGCTTCACAAAGCCGATCAGTTCCTCACCGTAAAATGCACCAAAAAACGTCGACTTCTCGACGTAAGTGACATGTATTTCCCATAACTCTTCTAGAGTCTTTCCGTAATGGGCAAACGGCTTACCTTGGCGCATCGGCGATTCGTTGTAGATCGACTGGATGCCGCGAACTAGCTCCTCGTTATATTCGACCGGCCTGATGGTGACACCGGACTTGGCGGCTTTGCGAACCTTGTTTCTAGCCGTAGGACTCGCGTGCTTATGCCACCACTCCTCATATGTGGATATAGGCAAGGCAGCTATATTGTCCAGCTTATAGGCATAGGCGAACCGCGGCTCGACATGCGGCAACCTTTGCGTGAAGGAAAACAAATGAGCCCCTAGGCCGGACCTCTTGATCTCTTCGGCCATTTGATCCGGCTCGTTCACGTCGAACCGCCAATGGTCATGAATGGTTGCCACGCGCGCGAATCCCGGACTGAGAATCACGGGAAGACCACATACCGTGGCGCTTCGCACCTGAGCTGTTGTGAAGCCTATCCTGATCTTCTGATTGTTTACTTCCGGTTTCATTGTCCAATGTTATGCAGGTGTTGCGTCAAGATGCAGAACGTTCTCTGAAGAATTCAGCGCGCCTTGCGACGCAATAGCCTCTACAAGAGTCGCATCGTCTTGCGGCGAGACACTGCGGAGATCAACGATCACGAGTCCTTGTGCCCTACGTGCGACGACTCCGCGTGCCATGAGCACGGCATAAAGTTGATCCTCAGTCAGCTTCGGATGCTTCATTTGCACTGTCCAGGTCGGAAGCAACACTCCCGGCAAGACCGCCCCTCCGCACTCGGTTGTGTCCCGCGCTACCGAAACTTCCATTCCGCGGGAGCCTACGATGTTTCCGATCGTGCTCGCTCGCGTAAACAACTGCTCCAGAGGAGTGTTGAGCATTCGCAGGCTGGGGATTTCTTCCCAAGCGCGCCCTGATACATAGATGCCTAGCGTGGCCTCAAGAGCCGCCAATGTTAGCTTCGCCGGGCGACACGTTCGGGCCAGAGGGTGACGAGAAACACGGTCTACAAGCTCTTTTTTCCCGACAATGATTCCCGCCTGAGGACCACCGATTATTTTGTCGCCGCTTGCAAGCACCAGATCCGCGTTGTCCCGTATGCTTTGCTGCAGCGTAGGGCAGTCGGGGAGTCCATTCTCGGTAAGATCCACAAGACTTCCACCGCCTAGATTATCGACATAAGGAATGTTGCTCCGATGTGCGAGAGCCGCTAGCGCACTGCTGTCGACATGTGCCACGTAGCCGCTTGACGCCATATTTGATACTCGACTTTTAAGAATTACGCCGGTCGAAGGTGACAGTGCGCGTTGGTAGTCTTCGATGTATACGCAATTCGCACTACCAACCGGAACCAGCCTCGCACCGGCCGCCTGCAAAATGTCTGCTATTCTCGCGCCATTACTAATTTCAACCAGGTCTCTAGCAGCCACCACCAGATCTCGGCCCGCCGCCAATGCACCGGCGACCAATAGCAGGTTTGCTGCGTTCATCGTAGTCACAGTGGCAGCTTCGGCGCCGGTCAATGCGCGCAGCAACGTAGCGCATGTCTCTACTCTTGACAGAGTCTCGGCCGCTCCCGTCGGACTTGCGCCGCAAGCATCAGCTACACGTTCTTTGGCGACAGAGCTAAATTGAGAATTTCCCCAGCCGGTGTGGATGATTATGCCGGTGGCATTCACATAGCTTCGCCGCGGAAGGAATAGCGCCCGGGCACGCCTGGCGACGCTTGCCGCAATTTCTCCCGACGGATCATCGCCGTGGTCCGAGGCAGAGCTAACCCATCGTGGGATTTCGATACGAATCAACTGAACCAACAAAGCATTGCTTACGCTACTCTTGGTCTCAGCTAGATTAGGGTGATTGAGAATGAGATTTACTGGCGGAGGTATCCGACGACTACCGGATTTTTCACTACCGTCCTTCGAAGTGGCGGATGCTTTGTCGCCACTATCCTTGAGTTGGCCGCGGAGCAGCCACTCGACGGTGACATTGCAGGTTTCTGACATTCGTACGAGCGTCATCGGGTCCGGCAAGCATCCTCTTAAGTAACTCTCGACTGCACTCGGCAACAATCCTAACTGCCCAGCGAATTCGGTCGTCGTCGCCGACCCCATAACGAGACGGATCCGTTCCCCGACCGATAACGGTTCGACTTTATATTTCATGCTTTATCTCGACGTTGTGGATTGACTCTTGATAACTCGCCAAGGCGGCGTGAAGTTTTACTGGTGAGCAAAAGCGACTGCAGAGCCGCTCCCATTAGGAACAGCGCGGAGAGCGGAGAGGGAAGGAATCGAACCTCCACCGAGCGAACCCGGTTCCGTGCAGTACACAGTTGCGTCGACCAGACGCACAGCCCTCTCCAAAGCCGAATAAGAATCGCACATCGGCATTAGTCGGTCAAGGGCTGTTCCGCACCAATACTTTCTCATCAGGTGGCATAGAACACGTGGAAACTTTGCGTTCGATCAACTGACGCACGATTAACTCCAACGTAAGGGCCTTGTCGATCACATTGCGATGATTTTTCTTTCCGGACAGGTGCTCATCGACTGCCTTACGCAAGAAAGCAACGTTGAAGAACGATCGTTCACGCGCTTTTTGATCGAGAAGAGTGTCGCGCACATAGTCGGCTGCAATTGTTCGATACCATTTGCGATAGTGCTCAAACTTTCGAAAGCCACACAAGACTTGGGGCACGTGCAGAAGCTCCAGAGTCGGTTCGATTTTGACAAACCAGCTCGGCGGGTCGAAGAAATACATATAGTCGGCCTTGAAGAGACTCCAGAGAAAGGCTCTGACCACCGAAAGCATAGCTGGATTCCTGCCAGTGGCATGGCCATAGTTCGAGAGAATACGTCCAAGTTGAGGATCGAGGCTTTGAATCAGCTCCAATTGCACTTTCTTCGAGTGACGTACGGCATTGGGAATGCCGTAGAGCAAGTCCACAAGATCGTTATCCATGAACGGCGATCTCACCGTCACTTGCGATCTTTCGATGCAAAGGCTGCCATGACCTCGCCAGGGAATGTCTCGGTGGAGCGCAGCGGTGAGAGGATTCCCCTGCCGATATTCAGCGACGCGCTGCTCGGCCTGCCTCACATGGTCGATGAAGTCGTGGCTTAAAAGCCCGTTCACCGGCGCGGCGAGCGGCAGTATTCGACCTTGCCGCAATACTTCGCTTCCGTAGAGTCCAGTCAACCGAACAGGAGCAAACTGCCTCGCGATGCGACTCAGATAAAGATTATGAGCACCGCTAACTCCGTGCTCGCCGTCAGAAATGTAAATCGTTCGCTCGGCAAATGTCGAAAATCCATCAAAAAAATCACGGCCCAGGCGCACCACCGAATGGTTGAGGTTCTTAACGCGTGCAACTTGTCGTGCTTGCCGGACGTCAAACGTATCTCGGGCTCCTGCGTATGTGTATGCCGGCAAGCCGTCGATGTTTCCGGCTGCAGCGACAATGAGCCTGGAATCCAGACCGCCAGTAAGCGACACTGCTACTCGCTCGGACGTCTGGACGTACTTTGGCACTATATCGAGAAATACGCGTTGTAGACGTCCAATCAAGCCGTCGGCCGACACTTGGGTTACACTCTCGCGATCGTCGGCGCTGTAGTATTGTTTTTTGTTGCAGCGCCCGGTCGGATCGAAGTTCCAGCATGAACCGCCCGGCAATACAGATACGCCCCTGAACAATGACTTATTCCCAAGAACGCAATCGAATGCAATGTATTCCGCCAGGGCGTCGTGGTTGACCTCCTTCAACGATGGAACCAGCTGCAACAAAGCTTTCGCCTCGGAGGCAAAGTAAAACGCTTCATCCGAGTCGTGGTAATAGAGGCGTTGCATGCCATACCGATCATTGAACAGCAGCGCTTTGCGGTGACGGAAATCCAGGAGAACGCCTGAAAACCATCCGTTTAACCGACCTAGAAATGATTCGCCGAGCTGCTCGTATAGTCGAATCAAGGATCGGGCATCTGGCTTCGCGCTACCAGAGAAGTCTTCGCCGTAAAAGACTAAAACCAGATCGCGGCGGTCGTCCGTAACAGGTACACAATCGGAAAATGAATTCGGATGAAGTGCCCAACTAAGCTGGATATTCAGCCTGTCATCCGAATACTTGCCGGCGACATAAAAAGATTCATGCCGCATCGCCTCCGCCATGGAGGCACACTCGCTCCCATAACTCTTTCGGCTGCTTTTACTGATGATTCCGGCTATTCCTGGCACAGTTTGATACTCGTTTCGATCTATCGCGGTTTGCGGTGCAGCAGCTTGAGGTTACTGCATCGCAAGTCGGTATCATCGTAATCTCGGTATAGCTTCGACACTTTTAAGCCAGCTAAGTCCTCGCCGGCGACCTCTTCTTCGACTAAGAGCAATCCAGTCTTCTGAAACATTGCCAGCCAGTCCGAGCGTTGTAGCCGGTTGATGTACTGAACGTCGTTCTCAAACCACCGCTTCCATGTGCGGTCGTCATAACAGAGATACTGTTTTGCCGAGACGGTTCTGTCGTATGCATAGAGGTGATCGCCGATCTGGATGCTGTGGCAGGAGTAACCACCGGGTTTCAGCACGGTGGCGATATCGCTTATAAGCCCCGATGCTGACGGTCGATTAATGTGTTCCAACACGCCACCGCTGACGACCACGTCGAAAGATGCAGGGTCGAGTTGCTCCAGTCGGCCGCTCGGATTCACGACATAAGTGAATCCCAGCAATTCATAAAGGTCTTCAAAACCCTTCGTCTTTTTGATATCTGCGATCAGACGATGCGCGCGCGACAACTCGGCCTTGGTTGCATCGAGCCTATCGATCATCCCATCCAGCTGCCCGATGTAGTTTTTCAGGCCATTCAATTGGCGGTTATCCCAAACGTCGAACAAAACCGCGTTGATATCGAAAAAGATCCGGCAGGTAATGGCCTCCCAATGAAGCCACCCCGTCCCGAGTTCAAGGATTCTGTCTCCATCCTTAAGCGTTCCGTGCTTCTTATGCAGCTTCAACATCCGGCTCAGCCGTTCAAAATAGTAATTCGGCATGACTCCGGTGGCGCGCTTTCGTGAACCGACCCTATTTCCCAGCTGGCGATATAACCGCATCGTTCCGGGCGAAAATGAAAAGGCCTTGAGTGTCATCGCGGCGCAAACGTACTTAATCATCGAAACCTCTCTAAAACCGTTTACGCGGTCCGGAGCCACTGCTCGCAGACTGCGAGCGAAAAGAGCAGCTTGTGATTGTCGGATTCGCCTGAAATGTGACTCTTCAACAATTGATTTACGGTATCGGTTCGAATGATGTGCCGTAGCGACGAATCATCCGCCAGCATCGCTGCGACGGCGACGTTGCGGGAATTTGTGGAATTACGAATCCAGCTATCGACAACATTCACGGCAAAACCGCGCTTGGGCCTGCGGAGAATGGGCGACGGAAGCATGTCCGTGCACACTTTGCGATGCAGCCATTTCCGGCTTCCGTTTCTGACCTTGAACTTCGCATCCAGCCGCTGCACGTATTCGACAAGTTCGCGATCCAGGTAAGGGACTCGAACTTCAAGCGAATGTGCCATCGAAAGCTTGTCCGCGTACATGAGCAACTCGTCCGGAAGCGTCGAAGAGACTTCCAGGAATTGGAATCCGGAAAGTTCATCCGCATCCTTCATGAGCGGATTCAAATCCGCCCAGCATTCCAGAATGCGGTCGCCGGCATCTTGCGGAAGGACACCATCATGGAACAAGCCATCAATCGTTTTGCCGGGAGCAATCGAAAGCACCTGCTGATACCGCCGCAACCGGTCCTCGATGTGCAAAGAGTATGTCGCGCGTTTCAGCGTCTCATTGCGGGGCAGCGCCTGGATTCCCGCCGCAAGGGGCTTCCGCATCCAGGACGGGAGTCCGGACCATAAGGATCCGTACCGGATGCCCAAGTGACGCTTGTATCCGCCAAACAGCTCGTCCGGGCCCTGGCCGTTCAAAGCGACTTTCACATCCTGGCGCGCACGCTGGCTCACGAAATACATCGGCACAATCGATGACGCGGCGACCGGCTCTTCGAGACATGAAACGATGTGCGGAAGAGAGTCTTCGAACGCTTTTTGATCGATCTCGATGGAAGTGTGCTTCGCGCCGAACAGCGCCGCCGTTTCCGCAGCATCCGTGAGCTCGTCGTCCTTGTAGCTCTTGCCGTAACCGATCGTGAACGTCGGCCATTCGCGGCCGCTCTCATTCATCAGCGCCAGCAGCAAACCGGAATCGAGACCTCCGCTGAGGAGCAGGCCAACGGGCACGTCGCTGAGAAGATGCCGCTTCATCGCGCGACGATAGATGGCGACCAACTCTTCCTTCGCCTCATCGTCCGACGGCATCTTTGGGAACGGTTCCGGCCTGAACTTGTACCAACGCTCGACACGCGCGGATCCGCCTTCGGCGATGAGCATGGTTCCCGGCGCGAGTTTCTTCACTCCCTGAAAAATCGTGTACGGAGACGGAGTGAACCGGTAACGAAGAAACAGGCTCAACGAAATAGGATCGACTTCAGCCCTTTCCCCATCGGCTGCTCGAATGGCGCGGATTTCCGACCCGAAATAGAGCGTACCGTCTTTGATCTTGTAATAGACCAGCTTGATACCGAACGCGTCCCGCGCAATAACTAGGCGCTTGCGGGCGACGTCCCAGATCGCCAGTCCGAACATTCCGTTCAGGTGATTGAAGACGTCCACGCCCCACTGTTTGTAGCCGTGTACGATGACTTCAGTATCCGACCTCGTACGAAAAACATGGCCGTAGCCTTCCAGTTCACGTTTGAGTTCGGGGAAGTTGTAGATCTCACCGTTGAAGATGACCCACACCGATTCCTGCGGGTCGGACATCGGCTGGTGGCCGCCGGCAAGGTCGATGATCGAGAGACGGCGGAAGCCCAGGCCCATCGGGCCATCGAAATGGAAGCCCTCGTCGTCGGGCCCGCGATGGACTATCGAGTCGGTCATGCGCTGAACGGTTTCCCGCTCAACCGGACGGCCGGAACCGAAGTTATACTGCCCGCAAATTCCGCACATATCTACGCCACCTGACTTGCGGCCCGAAGACCGCGTTCGTTCAACACTAGCAGACTGAGACTGCGAAACACTTGTGATTGCGCCCAGCGGTGCATCGGCACGTTGTCCCAACTGAACCACAGCTCGCGCGAACGGAAAGATCCGTCGGACTTCACCCAACGCGTCAGCACATCGTCCACAACGCGGTTCAACACTTTGTTCATCTCCGGAATACGGTCGCGCAAGAGAACGCAGAGATTGATGCATTCCGCATAATCGTAGAGTTCGCGGCGGTACACCGTCATCCGAGGAGCTTTCGAAAAAGGCTTCGGCACGCCATCCTCATCGATAAGATTGGCGAGGTAATACTCCGCACCCTTGCTGATTGCGGACCAGTTCTTGTCGCTCGGCTTTAACTCGTAAATCTTTGTCAGCGCCTTCAGGACGAAGCAGGTGTGGAAATGATCAACAAAATCGCGCTCGCCATCGACCGAATAGAACCATGAACCATTCGGCTGTTGAGCGCCCAGCACAAAATTCAAGTTGCGCTCGGCGACGGTCCAATACTTCTCTTGCGCGAGATCTACTGAAGCGGCGGTGAGCAAAAACGCGCGATAGGCGCTGGCATTGACAACACCGCCACTGTCGAACGGCGTGTAGGAGCAGGTTGAGGCGTTCTCAGACACCGGAAAATCTTTGATATCCTGCACCGCGTGCTTAGCGATGGAATCCATTGCCTGCCGCCATCGCGGATTTTCCTGAACGGCACAAACCTCGCGAAAGGCTTCGTAGACATAAGGCGTGGACGTGATCAAGGGCGTGCCTTCTCGAATATTTCCGTTTCGCGTTTCCCAGTCGAACGGGTAGCCCCAGCAAAGATGGTCGTATCCCGGACATCGGCTCTTCTCGAGTTCCGATAGAAAATGAACCGCGCGCTCATGCATGGTCGAGTCTCGGCGCGCGCGACCGAGGAACGCGAATCCCATCGCGTAGTGCGCGTCCGCAATCGGGAACCGCACCGGCCGCGCAAAGAAGCGCCGGGCGGAAGGCACGAATGCCTCTGAAAAGATCATCGGCGCCACAGCGATCGTGCCGAGTTTCGGCTTGCGGTAATACAGCCCTTTGGCCCAACGTCCCACTCCACCGGCGAAGTACGTCTGATGGTCCCATGACGTTTCGCCGTAGCGTTGAAGCCATTTCGTAAACCGATCGAGCACGTTTTCGATGCGGTCCACAGGCACTTCGCTCGGCCTGCGCGACGCGGCAGTGGCCTTCACTGACGGCCTCCCTGCAATGCCAGAAACGTGCGATCGGATTTGGATGAGGCGGACGTCCTGATTTCGCGCTTGTCGAGTTGATTAAAGATGTCGTCCATAATGGCTGCAGTCACCAGAATTTCCCGATGAGATATCGGCGGCGGACCGTCCGATTGAATCGACTTGTAGAACGCTTCGATCAGGTTTTTCATTCCGGCATCCATATGAAAATCCGCTTTCAGAAACGCAGCAACATTCGTACAGAAATTGCGCGCGTATTGTTGTGCGATTCGCACTGGAGGAACGAAAAAATTCAGATAGCTCTTGCGATCGACATTGGCTCGATTCAGTTCGAGCACTGTTCTGTGGACATTGTCCACAATGATGCTGCCCTTCGATCCGAACAACCGTAGTTCCTGGACCGGCGGCGCGAGTTGCGTTGTGAATGTGAAGTAGGCCGTCGTCTTTCGATTGTCGGAGATAACAACACGGAGCTCGTCAACGATTTCATTCTCGCCGATGCTGCGCAACAGCGGGCTGCTGAATCCGTGAGCGCTGACCGTGATCTCGTCCGACTCGAAGAACTCGGCAATCTTAGCGACACCGTGGCTGATCACGTTCTGCAAGAGCTTGCCGGGAAGCGCGCGCACCCAATGCTTCTCGTCGCCCAGCAACGATTTCACGTAGGCGGCGTCACCCAGGCTGTATGAGAAGATGCTTTCCATGTGCAGCGGGCCCTCGCCAAGAAATCCTCTTCGAACGGCGGCGCGCATGCGGACCATCTCCGGACTGAACTGGACGTTGTGCCCGGCGGTCACTTTCAGTCGCCTCTCCTCGGCGCGGCTCAGCACGGCGCGAGCTTCCTCGAGATTCATCGAAAAAGGTTTCTCGACGTAAATGTGGGCTCCGTAGTTGAGACACTTTTTAGCAAGCTCGAAGTGACTTTGCGGAGGAGTGGTGATGTGTACGACGTCCGGTCGCGCCTCGCTCAACAATCGATCGACGTCGTCAAAACTGGCATCCGCCTTGAAGCGTTCCGCCAACTGCTCCGCCATCAAGATCTCACGATCGCAAACCGCAACCAGGCGGCTGCCTTCAACCCGCCGGATTTGCTGGGCATGCTGATCGGCAATCTTGCCGCAGCCGACAATGGCAACCCGAATCTGTTTCAACGCGCGCTACTCCTTTGATATTCGAAGTACCGGCGGCAGGCTTCGTCGAATCGCACTTTAGGGACCCAGCCGAGCAATCGCTTCATTTTTTCGTTGGAGTAGGTATTGCCTCGCCATTCGGCGAGGCATCGGGCACGGTTGAACACGGGCGGCAGTTGTCCTTCGGACCAGTCGGAATACTTTTCCCAGAGGCTGCACATCATATACGTCAGCGGAAATGGCACCGGGATCGAGAAGAACCAGCGAACATTTTTCTTGTACAGGCTGAGGAAAGTTCGGCTGCGCGGGAGATTATCGTCTACGATGTTGAACACTTCACCGTCGATTCCCGGGGTGAGTCCGGCCAGCGCGATCGCGTCGGCACAATTGTCGATGTAAGACAATGGCAGCTGGATCGATCCGCCGAGATGCAGATAAACACCGAACGTGTCAATTCCGACGCGGCCCGTAATAGCGCGCTTGCCCGGGCCATAAACAGCTCCGGGCCTCACGATTACGCAGGGCACGGATTTGCGACGCGCGTAATCCAGTACCAATTGATCCTGTTTGATCTTGGCATAGGCGTATGCGTCGCCGGGACGCCCGCAAGGATCTTCCATGGCACAGGATTCGTCTAACAACGCTCCGCGCTTCAACTTTCGGGCGGAATAGACCGCGAATGAGCTGACATTGACGAATCTCTTGAGCCGGCCCTCGTGAATCGTGGCGTCCAGGAGGTTTCTCGTCGTCAGCACAGAATTCATGAAAGCGGCAGCGAACGACTTGTCGATTCCAGCCGCAAGATGGTAAATCACCGGGACGTCTCGGACGGCTTGCTCGCAGTCTTCGCGCGACAGCAGGTTTCCGCGCAAAATGTCGACGCGGGCATTCGGGTAACGCTGGCAGATTTCATCGAGCCGATCCAGTTTTCCGGACGGTCGCACAAAACAACGTACGTTCGAGAAACCGCGTTCGAGCAGCGCCTCGACAACCTTGGATCCGATAAAGCCGTTGGAACCGGTGATCAACACGGGTTCGTCTCGGTTGATTAAATCAGGCCTGTCCATGTCATGATCGCCGGCGCAAGAGCACCGATCGAGATTGAAAACCTTCTTGTGTATGGGGAAATTTGAGGATTGACCGACGTGGGGCTAGGCTACCGCCATATTACTCCCACGCCCGATCGAAAGGCCGTAAGCGAAACATCCGTCGAGCAAAAACTCTTCCGATTATCTATTCGGTCGAGTTTCTGTCAACACCAAATCTGACCCACTTCAGTTTGTGGGTCATCAGCTCTTTTTGGCCTCGCGTTCGGTCTTTTTCTTATTGGATGAAACGATGGCATCGAGGATCTCGGAGTCGTGAAACCGCTTCAGGAGCTCGATGTTGGGCATTACGCAGTGCCCGCCGATGATTCCGGGAAAGTATTTGACAGGTGGGAAAAACCCAATCTCTTCATAGAAGGAAACGATCTCGCCGTAATCCAGCCCCAACCTGTCGGCGTAGCGCTCGACTTCCTGGGCCCAAGCGATCATAAGACCAAAAAAAGTGGTTTCGGTGAGCTTTGCGATCTCAGCCGTCTCGGGAGACGACAGAATCTTTGTCTTCAGTCCAGCCGACTCAAAGTGCTTCCCGGCGCGCTCGCCCGTGGAGCGATCCAACGCCCCCACGAACTTCACATATTTGCGCATGTCGTCCAGCATCCGAGCGTGTTTACCGCGAACAGGGCTGTAGGCCATCGGAACTCCGGTTCGCTTACCCACGGCCCGAGTCGTACCGACTTCCACGGTGCTGTTGATGATCACAAGCTTCGGCCGGAACATTTCGACGTATCGCGCGCACTCGCCAAGAAAATCTTTGATCTGAAATGGAAAGCAAATGTGCATGACGCCGACGTCCTTCACATCTTCGGGAGGCGGCGCAATATCGACACCGATAGCTTTATAGTGTTCGGAAAGGAGTTGGAAAAGCGGCTTGCCCACCTCTCCGAGCCCGACGACGACAACCGTCTCAGCGTTGTTCATTAAGATTACCTTGAGTTTAAGATTTTGAATTCTGTCTTGGAAAAATGTGCATGCACGCGGCCATTAAAACTGGTGTCGCTGTAAGCCGGTTCAGAGGATGGTGACCGCGAACCTATGTATGTATTACGGGGTGCATGAAACCGAAGGCGCAAACCGGGAAGGTCGTTGCCCGCTTTTGCCACGACGCGAATAGATAACGCATCGCTTTCATCATCGACTTTTTCGAAGACCGCCGATCGTCGCTTTTGAAACCACGACACGGCTTCTTTCGCGGTACAAAACCAGACGCCTCTCGCCGTCAATTCATCGAGCAGACGGACATAGAAATCGCCCCACAATCGTTCCGGTGAGATGCTCCTGTCGTGCCAGTTGACTGTGAACACGCCGCCGTTGCGCGACGCATGGTCGAAAAATGGGACCAGCCGCTGCCATGCCTGGTCTTCGGACAAGTCCAGATAGTCGGGATAAAACATTGCCGTGTCCATCACGTGCAGAGGCAATTCGAGAATGTGGGCCGCCTGCAGCGGCTTGAACACCTGGTTTGTACCCGCCAGATAGCCAACGGTCTCGTTGTAGCCGACGGTCGAGTCATAAGCGAAGCCCGCCTCCTCCAGGACCTTCGGAGTTCGCTCATCCCGATAGAGCCAGTGCATTCGGACTCCCACCTCCGCATCTCCGGAGACCTCAGAAATCCGCGTCGCCTCTTGCCTGCCTCTTTCGCTTTTGCACCAGGCGTCGAGTCCATGAAGACCGATCTCGCAGCCATGAGATCGGAGCCGGCGGATCTTTCCAGCAATATGGGAAATATCGTAGCGGCACGCGCGCTTTTCGGGCGCGGCCCCGGTCGTGAGGCCTGTAGCCACTTCGCCGGAGTGGTCCGCGAATGGTATGACAAAGAATGTCGAGGGCCGGCCTTTCTCCAAGTCGAGATAACGGTCGAATGCAGACCAGAAGTCTGCAGCAATTCCTGCATATACAAACGGCAACCGGGCGGCCGCAGAGACGTTGGCGAGAACATTCTTTAGCGGCATGCGGCCTCGGCGCCAATTCAGGATTGAACCGATGGTCGACCGATACAGGAAACCGGCAATAGTAGAGTCGAATTTGTGCCTGCGAATGGATGCATGATCGAGATCATGCGTGAGACAGGTGATGAACGGATACGAGTCCGGAACAGGTGGAATCTCGACGACGGGAAATCCGCAGCCTGTGATGAGATCTCGTAAGAACGCGATATGCAGATCGAGAGTTGGACTGGCGGCGTGGGCGGAAGGCTGCCCCTTGGCGAGAAGGGTGTGAATCTCTTGAAACAGGTCGTAGCCGATGCGGGCATACAATCGGCCGCCCGCGCAATCCACAAAAGCGGCGGATTCAGAAGACCGTTTGTCAGAGGCGACGAGATTGCCCCATGGCCGAAACGTAACGGCGTGGCCGTGAATAGGGAGTGTCGTTCCTGCAAAGAAAAGCTCAGCGCCTTGGTGACGTGACTGCACGCTGATTCTCTGCTTCCCGTCGAATCGCGTCTCCGCGCTTGCGTATACGAGAAGAAGCTTTGCGGAAATGTCGTCGAGATCCGCATCACCGTCGCAGAGCACGACATCGTAGTGGCGACCGGGCTGATAAAACTCCCACGGAGTTTTGAACAGCTCAAAGAATTCGCGGACGACGCACTCGTCCGCCGGATTTGCGATTACGCCGAGCACTATTCCGAACCCGCGCGCCCGCTGCTCAGCAGTCGGGCGGCGAGTCGCATGAGAACGAGCTTCTCTTCCCGCCACATGTGGGCTCGGTGCACTTCCTGGGCGCGTAGCGTTATCTCGGTGACTTCTTCGGGACGGCGATATACATATTCGATTTTCTGTGCGAGGTCTTCGGCATCACCGAGTTCGAAAAAGACCAGCGAGTCGTCGCCGAAATAATCCGAAATGCCGGCTGAGCGAGGGGCGATGACGGGCTTGCCGATTGCAAGGTATTCGAAAATTCGCGTTGGTGTGTTCAGCTCGGTGAATATGTTTCTTTGATTTGGAATAATCCCAACATCACAGTCCTCGATGGCTTTCACAATCTGTTCCAGCGGCTTCGGACCCAGATAGTGAACGGCATTTTCGAGACCGCGCTCCCGAACGGAATTCATTACGCGATCGAGGAAGGCATTGCGCGAACCGTAAATTCGAAGCTCGGCTTCAGGAATCGAATGGTAAATCTTCGCGAAAGCGTCGACGGCCAGATCCAGTCCGTTTCGCTCGACCAGAGAGCCGTGGTACATGACAACGAAAGGCTTGGTCCTCAGCTTCCTGACCGCCGGGGACACGCGGCGGAATTGAAAAATCTGCTCGTCGGGCGAGTTCATTACCACGGTGATCTTTTTTGGCGAGCAACTCCGAGAGGCGAACAACTTGGCGCAGGCATGGTTGACCGTCACGACGGAATCGACGAGCCCGATGCTCCATTTCTCGATCAGCTTCAGCAACCGTACGCTTCTCGACTTCTCTGGAATTTCAAAGATCGTTCTCATGAGTTCGGGCATCGGGTCGTGAAGGTCGAGGACAATCTTTGCGCCAAACATCTTCGGTATCAGTCCGCTCAAGGCCAGGAAGTCCGGCATATTGTGCACGTAGACCATGTGATAACGGCGGCGCAGCGAACGCAGGATTACGATGACAGATGAAATGAAGAGAAATGCCGAGTACTGATACAAGTAACCCAGAACACCGCCGCGGCGGCGTGTTATCGGGACGCGTCGAATATTTACGCCGTTGAAAGACTCGCTCTTCGGATCGTCGCTTTCGCGAAGACAAATCAAATCCACGGTCATCCCGCAGGCGGCCAGCGCTTCTGCTGCGCGCCGCGGCCGGGGGTCGGCCGGATAATAGGAAAACAGAACCATTGCGACTCGTTTTCCATGAAGCTGCTTGGCTACGGAATCGACTGGATTCTCACTCGGTTGAACGGCTGCACCGGTCAGCGTCTGGTCCGGGCGTCCAATGAGTTCGCCGGCTCTGGAACTAAAGCTTGAACTAGTGTTTCTATTCATCGAAATCTTCTAACGTCCTGCTAGGAGTCCTTTCGTCTTTCGAGCAAGCTGGAGCAGACCTTCGTGGCGGTCCAGGAAGTTGTCTCTGAATTCGCTCAAATATCTTCGGACTGCGACTTTCGACATACCGTTCAACCGGTCCGCTCCGTCCACGGGCTGCGGCGTCATGCGGTACTCGACCTGTAACGACACCTCGGCTTTGGGCGCGATCTCACATTCGAACGTCACGGTACCGTTCTGCTTCGTCCACTCAACGGGTGCTCCGTTCGCCAGCACTTGCATCACGCCGACGCTGCCGCTGTCTGTCTTCTCGACGTGATAGCGCCGCTTTTGGCTGCCCTCGTTCGCGAGCAGCAGTTCATTGGCGAACATCCGGATTCGAACGGTTCCGTTCTCATCAAGGCGCCACTGGTACGCTCGCTTGAGAACATCACCGAGAGCGCGCCATTTCAAATCGCATTTTAGGGAGTTGAGCGCATCGATGAAATCGACTGCCTTCCGGCCGTGGCCCTTGAAGAATTTGTGGTGTTCGACGATCAGGCAGGGCTTTCCCAGTAGAAGGTCGAACGCAAAATTCTCCAGGCCATGCGATGGATAACGTCTCGCAAACAGCGGGAAACTGCCGTAGCTGTCGATCGCAAGCCGCCACGTGTCCCCGACGGTCAACCGGTCATGATCGATATTAGTCGGCAAGACCTCCGTGTTAACTGCCGCGACGTACTGGTGCTGCTGCAAGACCGAGAGGCTTTCTTTCGAAAAAACGCCCTGCGGAAACACCATCACGAGATCATGAGAGATACCGGTCTTTGCCTTATGCCGCTCCATCCGAAGCTTCGCGACGGCGGCTTTCGAATTTAGCGTCGGCAAAGCCGTGCAACCGAATTCCGCTCCGGTATGATCGCAACCGTGCACGGACACCGAAATCCGGCCGGCGCTATTGCGGACCAATGTGGCCATATCAGCGGAAGTGCGCTGCCAGTTCCACGGAATGACTGCGACATTCGTGGTGAAAGAGTGCTCCTGCATCTGCCGATCGATTTCGCGAAAATTGCAGAAGCCGTATTTGGTTTTGAGTATGGGATCGTCGATGATCAGGCATGCACCCGCTTCATTGGATTGCCAGCACACATCGCGAAAAGCCCATTTCAAGTACATGACCAAGGGAACAGCGGACAGGAAATCATCTTTGATGTCGTACCTTGGGCCTTTGATCGGATCCTTCAATGACGGCATCTCGGAACTGCAATGGACAAAGAGCTGCAGGCCGCCCCTTTCCACCTGGAAGAAAACGGGGCCGGCTTCGTTGCCGATGATTGTCTTGATCGAATCCGGCCGGTCTGTCTTCGCCAATCGATGACCCTGACCCGCCGACACTTCAGCGCGAATGCCGTGCATCGGGCCGGTAAGATCCGGCCAATTGGACGAGACTTGAACCTGAACCTTGTCACCTTGTATCGGGACGAGGGTTACGTCCTTGCCGGCAGTCCAATCCTGCAGCAGATTTGCAGATTGAACTGCGGCATTGGAGACGTATGCAAACAAAGAATGCGGTGCTCCCGGCCGCTGCAATTGCACAGCGAACGACGGGTCGCCGAGGACAGAGACCGGACCGATCACAGCGTACCGCACATCCGAAAGACCGCCGCTTGCGGCGGCTTTCAGAAGTGACGGTACGCCATCGAAGACCTGGTACGGTATGCCGAACAAATCGAGCACATCCAGCACGCGACCGGTGTTTCGATCTTTCGGGTCGGTTCCGATGACCGCGGCTAACTTGGCACTCTTCACTTGCAATTCGTTCGAGCTCAAACCGCGGCGGATCAGCTAGCCTTCCGCGAAACGACCAGCGATCGCATAGCAAAAGGCTTGACCAGCAGATTCAAGGCAGGAGTGCCCAGCCGGCAGGCTTTCGTCAGCGCCGGACCTGCGGAGTGCGGTATCCAGCAGAAGTTTTCCTTTCGCAGAACCTCCAGGCCGACGCGAAGGAAAGGCGAGGCGTATTGTTCGAGTGTCGGCAGGAACTTCTCCTCTTTTGGCTCCTTGCTGCGCCGAAGCTTGCTTCGAAATGCCGGGAATTTGCGGTTCATATCGATCATGATACAAACTCCGCCCGGGGCGAGCAGATCGGCAATCGCCTGCGCGCAGTTCACTTCTTTACCGAGCCGGTGACAATAACGGAAGGTATTGACTCCGACAATGATATGAAATGATCCCAGCAGCTTCTCTCGCGAAACCCGCATTTCCTTCGCAAGGTCGGCCGCAAGAGTTTCGTTGCGAGCGACAGCAAACCGGATCTTCTTCTGCTGGTCTTTGGACAACGATTTTTTCGCTTCGCCGTTTGCCGCGTCGATCAACCTGTCCGAAAAATCCGTGCCGACGGCGAGTTCTACTTTCCGGCCCTTGCGCTCGAGCAGGCTGAGTAAAGTGATGACATTCATCCCCGCGCCACAGCCGAACTCAAGAACGCGCAGAGGTGTTTCGGGCTTGGTCTTGAGAAAGCGATCTAGCGCCGTCACATAAACGTCGGCGTAATCGTTTTCCAGCAAATAGCTGATGCCGTAGCCGGCGGTATTGGAACTGTATTTTCGAATAGCGTCGTCTGAAGTGTACTCTTTTAAATAAACGTCCATGGTTTCCCTCATAACTCTTTGATTGTCCCGATTCCCGGGTTATTTGCTGTCTCGCGATCCCTGAAGGACCGCCTCCCGAGCGTTCCGATTTTCGTAGAAGCTCTCCAGCGCGCTGGCGACCTCCTGCTGTTGTTCTTCACGAAGCTGAGGGAACATCGGAAGTGAGAGTATCTTTCCGGCAAGCTGTTCGGTGATCGGAAAATCACCGGCGCGGTAGCCGAGATACTCATAGCCCTTCTGCAGGTGCAATGGAATGGGATAGTGCAGGCCGGTTCCAATGTTCCTGGCGGTCAAGTGCTGCTGCAGTTCATCGCGGTTCTGCGAACAAACCACGACATACAAGTGATAGATCGCCTGACTCCAGCTCGGCTCATGAGGCGTGTTGATACCAGGTACGCCCGCCAACAGTTCGTTGTATCTCTTCGCGGCTTCGCGACGGGATTCATTCCACGCCTTCAGGAAACGAAGCTTCACTTGAAGCAGCGCCGCCTGCATCGCATCCAGGCGTCCGTTGTAGCCCTCGACGAGATGGTGGTATTTCTTGTTTTGCCCGTGGTCGCGAATCATACGCATTTTCTGTGCGAGCGCTTCGTCGTTGGTCGTCACGGCGCCTGCTTCACCACAGGCTCCAAGATTCTTTCCGGGGTAGAAGCTGAATGAGCCAGCCTTGCCGATCGAACCGGCCTTCTGCCAGCGATTATGCTTTGCGGAAAAGTATTCGGCGCCGTGCGCCTGGCATGCGTCTTCGAACACCATAAGGCCATACTGATCCGCGAGGGCCATGATGGGATCCATGTCGCACATCTGGCCGTACAAGTGAACGGGCATGATGGCTTTCACCCGTCCGGGCTGCGTTTGAAGGTACGTGCGCAGCGCATCAACGCTCATGTTGAACGTTTGCGGGTCGATGTCCACGAAATGAGGAGTAGCTCCCGCCTGGATGATTGCCTCGATCGTGGCAACGAACGTGTTCGGTACCGTGACAACGATGTCGCCTTTGCCGATTCCGGCTGCCATCAATGCGAAGCGGAGAGCGTCCGTGCCGCTGCTGACACCGACACAATATTTCGTGCCGGAAAATTCGGCGAAATCGCGCTCGAACTTTTCAAGAACCGGGCCGCCGATGAACATCCCTGTTCGCAGTACACCCTTCACTGCATCCAGAAGTTCCTCTTCCAACTCAACGTGAGGAGTTACCAAATCCAGAAATGGGATTCCTTTCCCTGTCGTCATTATTAATTCTCCTTTGAATCGAAATATCGCAGTAATCGTGCAGGATTTCCGGCAACCACTGCGTTTGCCGGCACATCTTTGGTAACAACGGCGCCAGCGCCGATGAGTGCATTTTCACCGATCGTGACGTTCGCGAGGATCGTCGCACCGGAACCGATCGAGGCTCCCTTGCGAATCACCGTTCGCTCGACTTTCCAATCCGCTTCGGTCTGAAGCTGTCCGTTCGCCGTCGCTCGTGGATACGAGTCATTGATGAACATCACACCGTGGCCAATGAAGACGTCGTCTTCGATCGTCACGCCCTCGCAGATGAAGGTGTGGCTGGAAACCTTGCAGTTGTTGCCGATGCTCGCGTTCTTTTGAATTTCAACAAATGCACCGATCTTGGTGTTGTCACCGACGGAACAGCCGTACAGATTTATGAATTTCGACAGCTTGACGTCCCTGCCTAACCGAACGTCTGCGCTGATGCACAAGAAATCTTCTTTCGTTGTCGTCATTAGTTCTCCGTTGTTGATTATTAATCTCGAGCCGTGGCTCGGAAAGCTGAAGGCGGACAAACCTAGCGGCGGGGAATCCCGAGTTTGTCGATCAATTCGTAAAGGCTGGGCCGGCTGATCTCCAGTTCGGCAGCTGCACGCGTGAGGTTTCCCTTATTACGCGCGAGCGCGGCCTCCACCATCTGCCGTTCCACGGCCTGGCGCGCCTTTCCGAGGCCTTGTCCTTCATAAGCCGAATACTGCGCGAGTCCAAGATCCTTCGGCGTGATTCTTCCGCTCTCGGCCATGATGGAAGCGCGCTGGATGCGATTCTCGAGTTCACGGACATTGCCCGGCCACGCATGGATTTCCATTGCCTTGACGGCTTTCGGCGTAAAAATGAGCGTCTTGTCCTGCGCGGTTGCCTGACGCTGCAGGAATGCTTTCGCCAGCAATCTCACGTCACCTTGTCTTTGACGCAGCGGAGGCATCCCCACAACCACGACGGCAAGCCGGTAATACAGGTCTTCGCGGAATCGGCCATCGGCCATCGCTTTGACCAGGTCGATGTTGGTCGCCGCGATGATTCGGGCATCGACGTTGATCGAAGCTCTGCCGCCGACGCGTTCGATTTGATGTTCCTGGAGGAACCGCAAGAGTTTGACCTGAAGCGCTCCGGACAACTCACCGATCTCGTCGAGGAAGAGCGTTCCGCCGCTGGCCATTTCCACGCGGCCCTGCCGTTGAACGTGGGCTCCCGTGAAGGCGCCTTTCTCGTGACCGAATAATTCGCTCTCGAGAAGTGTTTCGGGAATCGCCCCGCAGTTGATGGCAATGAACGGCCCGTTGCTGCGATCGCTTCGCCGATGAATGGCGCGCGCGACCAACTCTTTACCGGTTCCGCTTTCTCCCGACACAAGGACCGACGCCTCGCTCTTCGACACTTTTTCAATGGCGCCGAACACCGCCTGCATCTGCGGGCTGTCGCCGATGATTCCTTCGTACGACTCGATGTGATCGGTCACCTGCATTTCGCGGCGGCCGCGCTCGAGTTCCTGAATGTGGATGGCGCGTTCGACAACGATCTTGAGCTCGTCGATGTTGACCGGCTTGCAAAAGAAGTCATAAGCGCCCAGGCCAATCGCTTCCATGCCGTTCTCTTTCTCATCCTGACCGGTAACGACGATCACCTTGAGAAGAGGATCGAACTGCAGCATTTCCGACAGAGTCAGGAAGCCCTCACGTGTATCGCCCGGCGATGGCGGCAGACCCAAATCGAGAGTCACGACGCCCGGCGTGTCGTTTTTCAGAAGTTCAATCGCACTGGAACGGTCCTCCGCGAGAAGGACGTCATAACGCTGGTTGAGAGCCCATTTCATCTGGGTTCTCACTTCATCATCATCATCGACAATCAAAATTCTTGTTTTATCCATTTTTTTACGCGATAGGTAAAGTAACCCGGAATTCGCTTCCTGCCCCAAGAGTGCTGGTCACCTCGAGTGTCCCCCGATGCGCCTCAACGATCAGCCTGCAGTGAAACAGGCCGATCCCTAAACCCCGTTTCTTCGTCGTCTGAAATGGCCGGAAAAGCGACTTCTCGACGAACTCTTCCGACATCCCACATCCATTGTCGCGAACCACAAAACCTACGGAATTGCCCTCATGTATTGTTGCGACCTGAATCACGCCATTGCCGTTGACCGCTTCATTCGCATTGATGACAAGGTTGGTCAAGACTTTATGGATCTGGTCGGAATCCAACAACGCCTTTGGCACAGGCAGGAGATCCTGTTTGAGTTCCGCCCTCAAATTGGATTTGAACTCTCCGAGTGTGCTCGAAACAAGAGATCTCAAATCGCATTCGGCTCGTTTCAGTTCGATATCTTGCTTGAGCATCGCGAGCCGGCCGCACATGTCATCGATCTTCGTCAGGCTGTTGCTGATCACCCGCAACGCATCGGCGCGAAATTCCGGATTGTCGAAGTTCGCCGGCAGATTCTGCATGGTCAGCGAGAGCCGTGATGCCAGATTTTTGAGGTCGTGTACAAAAAACGTCGAGACGGTCTGGAATGTTTCGACTTCTTTGGCATGCCGCAGGCGTGCCGAGAGCTTCAGATTCAGAAGACCCGATGCGAGCTGCGCGGCGAACGTCTCCAGCAGCGTCAGATCTTCGATGCCCAATACCTGACTTCCAACCCGATCGTCGTTGAGAGTCATAACGCCCACCAGCTCGCCGCCTGCCTGCAGGCCCATGGCATAACGAAGACTGAACTCTGGAAAGAATTTCTTGGCGGCTAGCGCGATCTCCTTCGGCCACAAAAAATCGCTCTGTGCGAGATCGATGCAGCCGCTGCGATCGCGCAAGAACCGAACAAACTCGCGCGCACTCTTGCCTTCTTTCTCGATATCCTTGGCCTGAGCTTGCGAGATCGCCGTTGAACCCGCCAGTGTCAACCGGCGCTGCGATTCGTCCACAAGCCAGACACTCACGCTGAGAATTTCGAGCGATTCCGAAACCATCCGGCTCACCGCATTGCTGAGTTCATGGACATCGACAATCGAGGCGGTCCGTTGCGTCAGGTCCATCCACACGTTGCGGTAGTCATAAACCGGCCGCCGAAAATGCCGGCTGACGAAGAGCCGGATGCGCCAGCGCAATCGGTTCGAGAGCAGCAGCAGCCCAAGCGCCGTTAGCGAAATGAAAACGATAAATGCGTCGAACGGCAGCGACTCGTTGGGAGAAAAGTACCGCGCGACATGCGCCAGCGCACCTACCGCCAGCAGGTAGATGCCGACAAGAATGATCGTCAGCGAATTCTGAATCGCCGTCGTCGAGAGGTAGACGTCCAGATTCAATGAACTGCCGCGCACGAACGAAACGGCAAACAGCAGATTCGCCGCGATCAGCGCAACTCCACTGATGGTGACGAAACCCGTGTCCACCGTCGAGAAGAGCAATTGCTGGCTCGCCAGATAGATTCGCAGCGCAAACAGCCCGCCCACACCGAGCACCATGAACTTAATCTGCCAGCGCATCCGGCCAATTGAGGACCGGACCGTCCGTTCCAAATTGAAAAGGATGATGACGGACATCGCGAGAAAGAAGAACTGCAGCACCCGCCCCGGCCAACCCAGGAGGATCGACCACCGATCCACGTTGGCCAGATAAATCGAGCCGACGTAAACCGACCTGCGAAGGATCCAAAGAAACGCGAGCGGAGCCACGCCGGCGGCGATCAGAGCCCATTTCCATTTCTTCAAAAAACTTTGTGAATTGGCGCGAGCATACGTAAGGCTGAACGCAAGCCAGACAACTGGAATAGTCGAAGAGACCGCGAGAACCCGTTTCTGCCAGTAAATGGCGTCCTCAGGGAGGACTGCTCCGTAGCTCAGGCCGCGCAACAGTTCCTGGGCCGCAAACAATAGCATGCCGACGGCAAACGTCCGATGCACGAACGAATATCGGTCGCGCAGAAGGACGCCCACCGTCACGATCAGGCTGAGGTAAGCAGCCGCGTATGCGATTACAGCAGGAACCGGCATGGTCTGAAGCTATTTATGGTTTAAAGCTATTTGAGGTCTGCGATTTCTTTGAGCGCCGCTTGCGCAAGACTCTTTTCCTTGAAGTCTTTCGGACTATTCAGCGCTTTTTTGAGAGCGGCTTCCGCCTCGGACATTTGTTTATTGCTTTTGTAGATCATTCCGAGGTGGTACTGAAATACGGCATTATCGGGTTGCTTCGCCAGAGCAAATCTAACCTGATCGCGCGCCAGAACATAGTTCCCGAGCTTGAAGTAAATCCATCCCAGCGTATCCGCGATGTCTGCGCTCTCTGGCGCCTTCTTGCGCGCGATTTGCGCATAGTTCAATGCGCCATTCAAGTCGTGGCCCTCTTCAGCCAGAAGCCACGCCAGATTGTTCGCAGCAAGCTCGGAATCCGGATTCGATCTTAATGCCTGCAGGTAACTTTCCTTCGCTTCCTGTACCTTGCCCTGGCTCTGAAGGATCTGCGCCTTCGCTCCGTACACGAGTGGGTTGGCGGGACTCTTCTTGATCACTTCATCGAGCGTCTTCAAACCGTCATCGACCCGGCCGCTCTTCATATAGCTGGAAAAGAGATAAAGGTCGCTGCTGACGCGGTTCGGATCCTTTTCCAAAGCTTTCTTGTAAGCGGCTTCCGCATCCTGCCTCTTGCCGGACTGCGAATAAGCGAGGCCTAGCAGTTCGAAATGAACAGCCTGCTTCTTGTCATCCGGCACGGTGTTAATCTTCTGGATCGCCCTGTCTGCCTGATTTTCACGGATGTAGAAAAGCGCCAGATCGCGCAAGATCTCCGGTGAATTCGGATTCAACTCGAGAGCCCGCGCAAAATTCTTTTCGGCATCGGCCTTCTTACCGCGTGACAGGTAGTACAGTCCCATCTGCCGATAGACGAAAGGATTCTGAGGCTGTTCCTTCGCCAGGTTCGTCAACTCCTGCTCGGCGCCCGTGAAATTCTTGTCTGCGTTATCGACTGTGGCCTTGAGAAGACGCGCCGGCACAAAGTCGGATGAGACCTCGAGCGCCTTTCGAATTTCTTCCTTCGAATCGGCAACCTGCCCCTTGTTCAGAAATACCTCAGCCAGGGCTACTCGAGCCGGGACGAACTTGCCGTTGACGGCCAGCGACTTCTGATAGTGGAACATGGCCTGATCGATCTGACCTTTTCTCAACGCAAGGTTGCCAAGGATGAAGTGAGGCTGAGGATAGGGACTGTCCAGAGCGGGATCTTTGCTCAACGTAGCTTCGGCCGCATCGTATTGGCCGACAAGAAACTGATACTCGCCAAGGAGGACAGAGCCCAAAGGATTCTTGGGATCCTGTTTCATGATCTGGTCGATTTCCGTTCGTGCTCGCTCGGGTTGATCCTGCATAAAGTTCACCGCGAGCTTAGTAGAGACCTCGATATTCTGGGGATACTTGTCCTTGAGTTCGAGAAGAAGCTTTCGAGCATCCGCCGGACGATCCTTCACGACGAAGAGATCGGTCAGGATCAGCGAGGGTTCCGGATTCTGAGGGGTGCCTGTCTGCGCATCCCGCAGAACCTTTTCCGCGTCTTCAAATCGGTTCAAGGAGTTGTAGAAATCCACGACCTGCAAGTAAACCGGCTTATCGCTTGGCGCGAATGCCAATGCTTCCCTGAAGATCGGTTCCGCCTTGTCGTAGGAGCGCAGAGCGCGGTAATAGTTCGCGAGCGAAATCAGAACGCTCGTATCCTTGGGATTGAGTTCGCGCGCCTTGAGAAAAGCCTGTTCGGCTTCGACATAATTCTTTTGAAGAGCCTGAGTCGTGCCAAGGCTGACAAAGGCCGCAAGGTTTTGCGGATCCAGCGTCAATGCCTGTTCAAAAAGGTCAACAGATGCGCGATAGTCCTGCAATCCGGCTGCGGCATTGCCGGAGAGTAGAAATGCGTTTACATTCTTCGGGTCCTTCTGAAGAACTTTCTCAGCCATCTCGCGCGCCTGACGAAATAGATCCGGATTGCTTCGTCCCGCCATCAGGTAGATGCCGCCAAGCTTCAGGCTGGCGTCAATGTCGTCTGGGTAGTACTCGAGAAGAGACTTCAAATGGTTTCCGGCATTCTGAAGGTCTTGCTGCGCCACGAAGCTCAATGCCAAAAGATATCGCGCCTCGCGGTTCCGAGCGTCCTTGCGAAGGGCGTTGAGGAACTGGATGATCGCTTCAGGATATTTCTTTTGCTCGTAGTACTTCTTTCCGCTCTCGAAGTACGCCTGGGGCGTGCGAGGGGAGGCCGTCCAGATCGTATAGGTAAGCACTCCGCCCAACAGGATGGTCCCGGCAAGAATGGCCGGGAAAAACAGTTTCTTCATGACCGAACTCCACTCTCGAGATTCTTGGTGTCAGATTTCATAAGCAAAAGCAAAATCGGATACATCAATGCGAGACCGCCCAGCATGAAGAGGATTCCGCCTTCGTGGTGCAGACTACCGGTGAGAAAGCCCATATCATAGTGCACAGCTAGTAAGGTGAGCGTCACGATTCGCACAGCATTTTTGAAAAGGGAGATCGGAATCACTGCCACGAGCAATGCCGTTCGTCTCCAGTTGGACTGCAGTAGAAGGTACGACGCTAAAAGCGTCACGATGAACATGCCGATCGTGGAACGAATACCGCTGCACGCTTCGGCCACTTCAATGGCCACAGTAGGCAATGAGAACACCATGTCGCTTCTGTAATATGGAGTCTGCGTGATTCCAAACATTACAGAGACCAGGTCCGCCGATCCGCGCTGCAGGAAATGCATGATTCCTTCGATGACCTGGTGCGGCATCGGCACAGCCAGGATCAGGAACAGCAATGGAAAGAGACCAGCGCGGAATGCCGCGGATCCATAAACAAGCAGAAACCCACCCAACCAGGATGCGACAAAGGAAGCCGTCATCAGACCGAGGTAGTCATTGCGGTCGAGCGTCGACACCGAAATCCGGCCCGCATAATAGAACGCCGCAGCGATCATGAATGCCACGATCGCGAGTACAGGAGAACACCGGACAAACTTGAAAATCTTGTCCCGGTTCCAATAGATCAGACCGGCACTGATGAACGGTATCAGCAGAATGTGAGAGAGATCGATATTGCCCCAGCCTAGCGCAAGCGCGATCAGCATGCGCAACGGCTGTAGCAACAGAAGCACGAGGCCGAAAGTAAACAGAGCCAGAATTAAATGTCTTTGAGTCAGTGTCATTCTTCAGCACCGCTCCGGTTCAAGCTCATAAGACAGCTGATCTCCGTCCAGGCAGATATAAGCGAGCCTGGCGCGTTCGTTGCCGGCTCCCTCAATTCTCCAGTTATCACCGTCGACGACCACGGACATCATGCGCCGCTCTCGCCACCAACGATTGACTTCTCCAGGCAGCGTCAGCCAAACGTCCCGTTCCAAGCGGTACCGGCTGATTTCTTCAAGCAGTTCGGAGTATGTGCGTTGGGCGGTATCCGACATGATGTAGTCCGGATGAACCAGAACACTGATGAGACCGTGTCCGTCGTAGACTGCATTCATCTGCTCTTTCCAGAGTGTTGTCGAATAGTCCTGGAGGATGTGGAATAAGCTGTAATCCTCAGTCAGTGTCAGCGGGAGCTCCAACATGCCGCCCGGAAGGAAATACGGCATCACCGTGCAGCATCCGCCACGCTGTGGCTCGAGGCGCGCGACATTGGGTGTGGACATGTCATAGGCGAAGTTCAAGTCCTGAAACCAGTCGGCATTTCGATACAGCACCGGGGAGCGGAAACCATGGGCTCCGAACTGCTCTGCGTATCGATTGATCTGCCTTGCTCTCTCGAGAAATGTTTGCCGTCCGCGGAAGAGATTGCCGTCGTGGTTCAGACCATGAATATTGACTTCGAAACCTCTGGTTCGCATCGATTCCAGATAGCCGTTAGAAACTACATAGCGCTTTTCCGGAACGACCTGAAATGAAGACTTGATCCCGAACTCCTCATCGATATCCATGAGGCGCCCGCAGAAGTCCCGGCCTGCCCTCGTTTCAACATCATGCGTCACGATGGCGCAAGCTTTGTGACCGCGAGGCCAGAACCACACAAATGGCAATCGTTTCAGGCCAGCGACCTGCATGCCAAGGACGACCAACTTTTCCAGGAGCAGATCGGCGTTGCGGTCGACCGGCCAATTGGGAAACTGCAGAGTCTGCCAGTCTTTTAAGTAAGCTTTCTGCAGATGCTTACGGAACGATACGGGAAACATCGGCCGCAGTCCGTAATACACGTCCGCTACCCACGATTCCTGTACCCACCGCTGCCAGCCGGAGCCCGTGACGTAACGCTCGAACCGAAGATTATCGACGGTCTTGTCCACGTCGAAAGGCAGCAGGATCGTATTCCCATCGAATCTGATCTGGTTGTATGCGTCGAACGTGACTCCATTAGGCCCAGACGTTGTCTTCCCGTCCGCAACGCGACCATAACAAGTCACACCCGAGCCGAACTGAAAGAAGCCCTTGGAGCCCTTCGGGTTTCCGGTGATGCCGAAGTTGGGAATGACCTCAGCACAACGGTAGTAATTGAAGATGCTACTCGGGAACGAAGGCCGCACCGTGGAGACGTCTACTAAGCTACGAACCACGATGAAGCTCTCCGGGAAAAGGGAAATCTGGCGCAAGTGTAAACAATGGTTTCTCCCAAAACTTCACGTACTTTCCTCGTACGTCAGCAGTGTTTCGGGTTGAGCGGAAGCTTCTTCGCCAACGCCGCGTGATCGATGACAGGATTCAAATTCAGGCTGGGATAACGGAAGGCTTGGCTACCGCAGGATTGCAGTAAACCATTTCGCCCTTGCGCGAGATGGAGCGATCGATGGCATCAAGCATCTGGACAACGCGCAAGCCGGCTCTACCGTCGTTAAACGGCGTTTCTCCGTTCAAAACGCAATCGACGAAGTATTGCGCTTCGCGCGTGAGCGCTTCGACTTGCTCGATGCGGGGAACCCACAGGTCGCCGGCGCGATAGCTGACGCGGAGATCGTAGCCCGAGTTGCCGTTCGATCGTTCAACGCCTTTATCGTAGACCTTGATTTTTTCGTCGGCCTCGAGATCGTTCCAGACCAGCATCTTCTTCTCGCCGCCGATCAGCGTCGTTCGAACCTTGACTGGGGACAGCCAATTTACGTTCAGATGGGCGATGACCTTGTTGGGGAAATACATCGTGATGAAAGCCATGTCTTCAGTACCGTTCACGTGTTTTTCACCGGTGGCGACAATAGCTTCCGGACCGTCCTCGAGCAGGTAGTCGATGATGGAGAGGTCGTGCGGTGCCAGATCCCAGACGACGTTTGCGTCGTGCTGAAAGAGGCCAAGGTTCACACGCGTCGAGTCGTAGTAGTAGAGGTTTCCGAGCGTGCCGTTATCAATGAACTCGCGGATCTTGCGTACCGCGCCATTGAATAGAAATGTGTGATCGACCATGATGCGGAGATTCTTTCGATCCGCAAGCTCGATCAATTCCTCTGCTTCGGAAACTTTTCCAGTGAACGGCTTTTCGACAAAGATGTGTTTGCCGTTTTCCAGAGCTTTCTTCGCAAGAGGAAAGTGATGAGAGATCGGCGTGACGATCGCAATCGCATCAATCTCAGGGCTGGTGAGAAGGTCATCGGGATTTGTCGTCACTGCCATCGTGGGGTAAGTGCGACGAACCCGCTGAAGAGACTTCGGATTAAGATCGCAGACGGAAACCACGGTCGCATTTGCAGTGTTGTAAAAGTTACGCACAACATTGGGACCCCAATATCCGTAACCGATCACACCTATTTTCAACGTAGCCGAGCTTTTGTTATTCACGGTTCATCCTTGAAAAGAAGTTAACGAACTATTGAACTAATAGGCCCCATGGCCCGTAAGAACAGCCAATGGAGTTTTGACAAGAATCTTCAGATCGAGCCAAAGGGACTGGTTCCGAATATAGCGAAGATCCATACGAACCATTTCATCGAAAGTCGTCCGGCTTCGACCGTGGACCTGCCACTCTCCCGTGATTCCGGGCTTTGCTTCCGCGATTCTCCGCCGGTGCCACAGAGAATAGCTCTCAAATTCGTAAGGAATCGGCGGCCGCGGTCCCACCAGCGACATTTCACCCGTTAGCACATTAATGAACTGCGGCAGTTCGTCCAGGCTGCTTCTGCGGAGGAACTTGCCGATGGCCGTTATGCGGGGATCGTTCTTGATTTTGAACGTCCCGCCCGAGTCGTCCACTTTTTTCCCGATGAGATTTCGGATGTACTCTTTGTGGATTGCCGGATCGTTGTCGACATACATCGACCGGAATTTCAGAAATGTGAACTCCTGGCCGAACTTGCCGACCCGCTTTTGTCTAAAAAAGACAGGTCCGGGAGAACTCATCTTGATCAGAACCGCAATGACGATGAACGCCGGTGACAGCAGGAGAAGCGCAACGAGACTGCCCGCGATATCGATGAGCCTTTTGATTGCCGTGGGTGGCTTGTTCTTCAGGTCGTTTCTTTCCTGGTCGCTGTAGAAGATGCGGTTCGGCACACCATCATCCGGAAAAACATGAAAAGAAATCTGCACCAGTTGCATTTGCGCCGGCCCCAAGTGCAACGACAGGACTGTCTTGATTCTGTCGACCATCACTCCTTCGAGCGTGTTTCTGGCCGTTCCATTCAACGTCGTCAGAATGACGCCGATCGTACCTGGATGGCGGTACCAACCCGTGATGTCCGTCTCACGCATCGCCGCGCTGATGGCAAGCCCGATTTCCTCAACCGCTACCGCCCGGTTCAGACGGCTCGCGCCCTCGAGGTCAACGAGCATGAGCGCAAAATGTTCTTCAGTGCGCTCGCATCTTCGGCGTTCCAGCGAGAGCATTCGTCGGAATAAAAGTTCGTCAGGGATAGGAGACATAGTCAAAATGATTACGATTCCAGGTAGTTCTTTGGAGTATTCGAGATCTTGGGATTGGCCGGGTAAACCTGCTTGTTCCGGCCATAGTGGTAATAGCCGAAGTTGTAGTACGTATGGAAAAGCATCGGCTGCACGTCGTTGAAAACCACACCGAGCAGCTTGTTCCGGTCGACGGCTTTAAACGCACGGTCTGAACTGCTGTACGTCGTTTTACCACGACGCACGACCATGATCAGACCGTCGCTCAATCCCGTCACAATGCGCGCATCCGCGATGGGGCAATACGGTGGTGCGTCCAGGATGACGGTGTCAAAATCTTTTTTCAGCTGCTCGATCAGATGTTTCATTTTCTGCATCGACAGAATCTCGACCGGGTTTGGAGCCACACCACCTGCAGTCAGGAAATAGAGGTTCTGAATTCGCCTCACGTAGCAGTAGGGGCTCAGGTGACCGTTCGCCAGGTACTGCAGCAGACCGGGTTCAGGCGTCACGCCGAGGTACTCGCCAAGCGACGGGCTTCTCAGATCGCAGTCGACCACGATGATGCGGCGCCCCGGATCCATCGCAAAGGAGAAGCCGAGATTCGCCGCAATCAGGGATTTTCCGTCCTGTGCATCGGGACTGGAAACCGTAAGAACCTTCAGCGAACTCGTCGAATTGTTCTCGGTGATCAGCACTTTGAGATTCTTGAATTGCTCACTGGTAAAGGAAAATTCATTCTTCGCCACTTCCAGTTTGTCACTCAATGCAGCGTTTGTGACCACAGGAATCAGGTGCTCAAACGGAAATTCGCAGCTGCGAACTAAAACAGCTTCCTGGACGGATCCGTCGATGGCAGCCGCCGCGGCGCCGACTTCGATCACACCCAGTTCTTGAAAGACGCCCAGGATTTTTCTTAAGCTCATCTCTTGCAAACCTGTCGTCTTCAACAGACGCTCGAACGTGCTGGGATACTGCAGCTCACTCAAAACGTACAATTCCTGCGGATACCACTGGAACGCCGATAAATCAAGATCCTCGGAAACTGCGATCTGGACGTCCGTACCGGCCTTGAACGTTGGCGCATTGTTGCGGCAGAGCTCCAGCAGCACCTGTCGGAATGTGATCCTTGCGGGAGCATAGTAAGAACGCAAATTGCTCTGAAATGAATCGATCTCGAATCCATGCTGGAAGGCGTAAATGAGCAGGTCGATCACCTGTCGCCGCACCGCCATTCCGACTTCTCCATAACTGAGAAGCCCCTTTCTAAAAACCGATTCGCCGAAAAGAATGTTTTGACGCTGCGCGGTGGCTTGAAGAGGCTCCAAGTCCCGGACCGTTGCTCCCCCGACTTTGACGACGTAGTCCCCAAGGCGCCTCCCGCCAAGGTTCGACGAAGCGCCCTCGATCATGCCTTCCCGAAAATAGACCTCAACGCGCTGCCCGTCGGCTCCTGTCAGCAGGAGCGTGCCGCTGGACTGATTTTCGTGCAGCCGCTGCACTTCATCGAGAAGCGAATTCGTCACGAGTCTGCTCATTTGTACACCAGCTTTTGAAGGACGGGATCGAGACGCATCAGGATGGAGTCCTGTTTCAAATACACAGCATAAAGAAACACACTATAGAAGGCAGCGGCAGCCAGAGAAGATGCTGCATACACGATCCTCTTTTTTCGAATCGCTACCGGATCGACGTCCGTGACAATTTCAGGAATGTCCACCAGGACCGGCACTCCCCAACACGCTTCGACCTGAGACTGCGTCCAAACCCGTTGCCGGGCGATATCAACCGCCGCCGCAAAGAGCATTGAAATCACGAGCGACGCCGCCATGCCGCCGACGAGCACGGCCAGCTTGTTCGGCTTGGAAGGCGCAAGTGGGTAGTTTGCCGGATCGATAATCTGAAACTGCGAACCCTTCTGTTTGCTTTCCAGGCTCTCGGCCAGGCGCGCTTGCGATAACTTGCTCTTCAAATCATCGTAATTTTTTTTCAGCTCCTCGTTCACTCGCGCCACTTCCGCAATGTCTTGTTCTGCCTTAGGCGCATTCTCGATGCGGGCGCCGTAACGGGCGATTTGAGCCTCGATTTCGACCTTTTCTCTTTCTCGAATCGCCAATTCAGTATTCGCTGCCTGTAGCTCGGCGGTGAGTTTCTGATACACCGGATTCGGCTCCATTGTTTCGGTCGGCGCGGTCGCTGCAGTTACAGCAGTATCCGGCGCACTGAGCAAATCCGGCGAAAGCTTTTGCTTCAGGCGCTCCATTCGCGCCTTGGCCGCCTGAACCTCGGGATGCTTTTCGGTGTACTTCGAGGCAAGCTCCTCGTACTCGCCCTGCGCCTTACGATATTCCTCGTACTCCGCCTGCGCTCTGCGGGCATCTTCCATTTGAGGACTTCGCACAACGAGCGGCGAAGGCCCAAGCGGCTTCGGAATCAGGGCCGGCGTTTGCGAAAGCTGCTGTTCCAACGTCAGACGAAGAGTGGCTTGCCGGTCCAATGCCTCGGCATTCGTCCTCTTGTCGAGACCCAGTCTCTCAAGGGTTCTCAGGTTCGCTTCGCGCTGGTCCGGAAGTTCGAATTGCCGGCTGCTTTTGACTTCCTTCAACTTCTCTTCCGAGTCGGCCAGCTGTTGCTGTACCTTTTCTGCCTCCCCCGTAAGAAACTCGGTCGTGCCGAAAACCTGATTTTCGCGTGTCTTGTTATCTTTCTCGATGAACAGCGTCGTCAGCTTGCTGGCGATCTTTTGGGCCAATTCCGGACTCCGGTCCTGGTAGGAAATGCGGAAGTAGGAGAGAGGCAGCGCCTTTCCATCTGCATTCTTATCGATTTCGAAAATGATGTTGATCTTGCCTCGGAGTTTGGCCACCCTATCGTCCATATTCAGCGGTTTGAATTCGGGCAGACTGTCGCCGAACTCGCGCAGAATCTGGACCAGGTTTGTGCGACTGAGAATGGTTTGTTCGATAGCCCTCAATCGCTCTTCGGGACTGCTGGCAATCAAATCCTTTACAAAATCTTTTGGAACGTCACGCGGCTGCACAAGAATCAGCACTTCGGACACGTACGTCCGAGGCAAGACATACGTCATGAGAGCCACCCCGCAAGTGAGCGCAAGGAACGGAGCAACGACCCACCACTTGCGACGGACCAAAAGCGCCAGAAAATCCTGCGGGGCATTCAAACCTATTCTCATTGGGAGTACTCCGGAAATCGAGGAGGGGACGGGCTACCGCCATTTGGGTCCCAGCGCCGAACGCGCTGCCGGAACCTTGAGCTAGTAAGTAACGCCCTAATTCTTCATCCACATGCTTTTCTGTCAAGCATTAATTTCCCTATTTCGGGATGCGCAAAACCATGGATAATAAAACCTTTTTTACTGGAGGTCCTGCAAATGCTCCGAAGGATCCGCGACAGATGGTGGCGAGTCCCGATGATCACGGTTTGTCAATTACTCGTCCTACAGGCAGCGTGGGGTCAGGGGCCACAGACGGGCACTCCGCGACTTAAAATCGTGGTCGTTCAAGGCGAAGGTTTCAGGAACGTCGTACAACAAATCACGCCGCGGCCGTTAATCGTTCGAGTGGAGGACGCTAACAATCGCCCCGTGGCGGGCGCAACCGTTGTCTTCACTGCTCCCGAATCCGGACCGGGCGGCGAATTCGCAAACGATTCGCGAACAGTGAGAGTCACCACCACCTCGGACGGCACAGCGGTTGCCGGAGTCTATCATCCGAATTCAAACACTGGGCCGTACCAGATTCGCATCACCGCTGAATACCAAGGCGAAACTGCAAGCGCCGTCATCTCGCAAGCGAATATTCCGGAAAAGAAGGGGCACGGCAAACTGATCGCAACAGTCGCGATCATCGCCGCCGCAGCGGGCGCCGCGGTGGCCTTTCACAGCAAAGACAACAGCTCTTCTTCATCAAACACCCCCACGATCACTTTTGGAGGATCCGCGGTCGGCGCCCCGAGATAACGGTCCGCCAGTCATAACGAGAGGAACGAACTATAAATGCGCCGATTAAAGAACCTGATATTTGCGGGATTGGTCGCGGGCAGTCTGCATGGTCAATCCGCGAGCGTGAATGGACCATTCCTCGGTTTCACACCCGACGATTCGGGAACTGCGATTCGACCGATTATCGGTATCCCCGGAGCGGCCGCCCTGACTAATCGACTCGACCTGGGCGGCAGCGTCCGCACCATCGTGATTTCACCGAAACAGGACTATGCGCTTGCAGCGCGTACAGAGGACGCGCAGGTTGTGATGATTGACCTGCGCAACGGCGCCTTGGCCTTCATCGACGGCACTCGCTCCGGAGCGGACTTGATTGCGATCAGCCCCACCGGCACGACCGCCGCCATTTACGATCGAACCTCAAAGACGGTACAGGTGATAGCCAATCTCCCCCAGGCGCCTTTGATCATTCATGAACACGACGCCGCAGCCATTGCGGGACGGGGCGCAGGCATCGCGGTGGCGGATGACGGAGGAACCGTTCTATTCACCGCTGTTGGCGACGATGACCGTTCGACTCTGTGGGTCATGGATGCATCGGCCGCCTCATGGTTACTGTCGTCGGATCAGCCTGCGGCCGCCACATTCGTCCCCAAAACCAACGATGCGATTATTGCCGAAAACGCTACACAGAGCGCATCTCTAGTGCTCGATCTCCGGCATGGCGCGATTCGCGTTCCGCTTCTCGCCGCGCAAGAAGGAGTGACATCAATCACGGCCGCTTCAGCATCGGAGGACGGCAAGCGCGTCTTTTTTGCTGATGCGGCTTCAGGCAACGTCGCAGTTGTGGACATGGAAACTCAACAATTGACGCTGCTGCCCTGCGGGTGTCGGGTAACAAGTTTTTCTCCTCTAAAAGGCACCTCGATCTATCGTCTCAATGAGTCATCGCGCGAGCCGACAATGGTTCTGGACGCCTCTACCGCCTTACCGCGCATCGTGGTCATTCCAGCGGTTTCGGAGCTGGCCGTTGCGGAGGAGCAGTAATGAGGCACTTGCAGGCGTCTTGGCCAGCGCGAATGATGTGGCGTTTCCTGGGAGCGATCCTCTTAGTCGGTTGTTTCAGTGCCGGTGTATTCGCTCAACCTTTGACGATTACAACGACGACGTTACCCGACGCGAAGATCGGGACCGTCTATAACAGCGTTTCGCTCACCGCCACAGGAGGCACTCCCCCTTACTCGTGGTCATTTGCGTCAGGCGCATTGCCAACAGGCATGGGCTTATCCGGCGGTGGCGTGATCAGCGGAACGCCGACGGTGTCAGGAACCTTCAATTTCACCGTGAAAGCGACCGACAACAGCGCGCCGCAGCAAAATGCGACGCAGGCCCTAAGCTTACGCGTACTTCCCAATATTGCGACCGCGTCCCTGCCCAACGGTCTTGTGAATTCGCCCTATTCTGCAACCTTGGCCGCCACCCCGCCGGTAGCTGCCCCGGTTGCGTGGACTATATCGGCGGGCGCGCTCCCCCCCGGCCTGTCCCTGACATCGAGCGACGGTTCGATTACGGGCACCCCCACTGCGGCGGGAACGTTCAACTTCACGGTGACCCTTACTGACAGCAATTCTCCGCCTTTGTCGACCTCAAAGCCATTATCGATCACCATCCAGCCCGTACTGACCATAACGAGCGACTCACCGCTGCCGGCCGCTACCGTAGGTGTGTTCTACGTCAGAACGCTGCAATCCTCCGGACCGACTCCGGTAACCTGGTCGGTGATCAACGGATTTCTTCCTCCTGGGTTGAGCCTGTCAACAACTGGGAACCTGTCTGGCACACCGGCCGTCGCCGGCACATATGACTTCACGGTGCAGGCGGCGACAAGCAACCCGTCTCAAACGACGACGAAGGCATTCGAGATAGTGGTGAATCCCGCGTTGTCGATCACGACGCTGCCGTTATTGCCGACCGCGACTCCGGGAATCCCGTATTCGGTATCGCTCTCCGCGACCGGAGGCGTTCCTCCGTACACGTGGACCACGACAGGCACGCTGCCTCCGGGTTTGAGCCTTTCTACCTCCGGCCTTATCAGCGGCACGCCTGCGAGCGCCGGAAACTTCACGTTTACGGTTCAGGTCTCCGACACTGCCACGCCACCTCAGGTGGCCAATCGCACGTTTACTTTGATAGTCGGAAGCGCAGTATCCATCATCACCTCAACTCTGCCGAACGGCGCGGTAAACAAAAGCTATTCCGTCACCCTCGTCGGGTCGGGCGGAGCTCAACCGTATACGTGGACGCCATCGGGTGCCGTCCCTCAAGGTCTGAACTTGTCCGTTGACGGGACACTCAGCGGAACGCCAACCAGCGCGGGAACATTCAATTTCACCGTCACATTGACCGACGCTTCAGCCGCGCCGCAGTCCGTTTCGAAGACGATAACGGTCACGATCCAGCCGCAGCTCACCATCAATACGTCGGGCACGTTACCGCTGGCGGTCGTCGGCGCTTTTTACTCACAGTTGATGGATGCAACGGGACCTTCGCCCCTCGTATGGAGCGTTATCTCTGGAATTGCGCCGCCTGGATTAACGTTGACGTCGTCCGGGGCACTGGCGGGCACGCCGGTAGTTGGGGGCACGTTTGATTTCACCGTTCAAGCCGCCGGTGGCGATCCGCTGCAAACGGCAACGAAGGCCCTTCGCGTCGTCGTAAATGATGCGCTCAAGATCATCACGGCCGCGACATTGCCCGATGCGACGCTCGGTGTGCCCTATTCACTCCAGCTGGAGGCCTCCGGTGGACTTCCGCCCTACACGTGGACAAATCCTGGACGGGGACTGCCTCCGGGTTTATCGCTGTCGAGTTCCGGCGCTATCACCGGAACGCCGACGGGGATAGGCACCTTCACTTTCACGGCACAGATCTCCGACAGCTTCACTCCGGTGCAACAGGTGAGCCGTACGTTCACGCTGACGATCTCGGCTTCACTCATCATCACGACGACCTCGCTTCCGAGCGCAGTACAAAACGTCGCTTACAGCCAGCAATTACAAGCAACCGGATCCGGCCCCTTTACCTGGCTGGTTACCGCGGGAACTTTGCCGGCAGGATTGACGCTGAGCACTTCGGGCCTGCTAAACGGCACTCCGACGGACGTGGGTTCTCAAACCTTCACGGTGACGGCCACCGATTCGCGCGGCACTTCTTTATCGCGAGACTTTACACTCGCGGTAAATCCACCGCTGCCCGCTTTCTCAGCGCCCGGTCTTCCAGCCACGTTGAGTCCTACACAGGTCTCTGACGTCAATGTCGCGCTTGCATCACCGTATCCCAGCGCGTTGACTGGTACGCTCAAGCTTTCATTCACGTCGAATGCGGAAATCCCCAGCGATGATCCCATGACGCAGTTCTCGAACGGATTGCGAACCGCGACTTTCACCATTCCAGCAAATACGACGGCTGCGGTCTTTCCTACGAAGCTGATGTTGCTGACCGGAACTGTGGCAGGAACGGTGACACTAACGGCGAGCATCGACGGCGGCCCGGCGGATCAACCTGTGGCGACAGTGGGCATTCCTGCCACAGCGCCGCATATCACCGATGTCACGGTCGTAAAAACGGCGGGAGGACTGGATATTCGAGTGACTGGTTATGCGCCGTCAAGGCGGGTATCAAGCGCAGAGTTCGGATTTGACGTAAAGGACGGGAACTCGACGAAGCACATCGCGATGAGCCGCAGCGTTGAGTCGGATTTTTCCGATTGGTACCGCAATCCGGCTTCAACCCAATTCGGCAGTTCCTTCTCCTTCTTACAGTCTTTCACGATTCAAGGAGATATCGACTCGATCCAGGGAGTGAGTATCAAACTAGCGAACGCTCAAGGCAGCACCACTTCTGGAACGGTCGCCCCGAAATAGCAGCGAAGCCGTGGTTCTATCGAGCAAACTTCAGCAAAATGGGTTCTCTGTATCGAATGGAAATAAACACTCGCTTTTGCGTCATCCCGAATGCAGCGAGGCCGGCATACGTCTGATATTGAGCACCTACTTGCATCGAGAGAGTGCGGGTAAGCGGAATGCCGGCACTGGTTGAGCCTTGCCAGCCATGTAAGTCGAAGGGAATGCCGAGTCTCGCGTGCGTTTGGAAGGCAGACGCATCAAACTGGATTTTGAACTGGCTTAGGTCGCGCTGGAAGGATACGCCTCCGCGGCGGCTGTCCGAGATAGAGCCGACACCGATAGAATCTCCGCTGTTTTGTGCGTACTCTACCGAAATCGCACCGTTCTGCCAACCTTTGCTGAGCTTCGCGGACATGTTAGTGCCGACATAACCCTGGGACGTTCCCGTGTCCTCGGCGCGCGAGAGGCCAGCCGAAATCCGCAACGCCACGTCGCCACGAAACTGGACGGAGTAGCCGAGCCGCGCTAGATGCGAAACCGCATTCCGGAATTTGGAAAAAACAAAGTAAGTGCCTGAGTAGTCCACATTCCAACTCTCGGTCGAACTGGTCTTCAGCCTGTAACCGATCTCACCTGAAATCCGTTGCTGGTCTTTCCAGCACAGTGGGATCCGAAGCTTGGAATTCACGTGACTTGAAGTCG
>JADMIO011472216.1_pt1 | contig 48791 bp, 31 predicted proteins | sample 8958161 | NCBI WGS metagenome assembly JADMIO01 (sample SAMN16585339, study PRJNA669376) | soil metagenome | isolation source: Crop rotation soil | place: USA: Cullars Rotation, Alabama | collected 2011
CCGCGACTTCAAGTCACGTGAATTCCAAGCTTCGGATCCCACTGTGCTGGAAAGTTTTGGCCCCGTTAACGGCTCGTTCTTCCATTAATTCAGCCAGCCGGGGCGATGTGAGCATTTTGCCCCGTTCATCCAGCAGTATTACATAGTCCACTGGGTCCAAAGCGGCCAACAACGACTTGCTCTCCAAGTTGCGTTGCTCTTCAGCCGTTAGCGAGCCGGAGTGTTTGGGCGGGGAAATTTTTTTCCATTCGCAATGGAAATAATGATTGATACGTTGTGTGAAGTCTTCCAATCCTTCCTTTATATAGCTTTCGTGCTTGCTGCCTATTGCCCAAAAAATGATTTTCATATACTTCTTTTTTATAGTGCGAACGATATAATAAGGCACAGTTGCCACCCTGCCACAATAACTACATTTCACCCATTGTACAATAACACATCAAAATTAAAAAAGCCATTTGCATTTGCAAATGGCTTTTTATGGCGGGGGCTAAAAGCCACAAAGTTTGCCGCTATTGAATAGCCAGTTTTTGGTTATAAACAGTGCCGGCATAAGCAATACGGGTATTGTACACCCCAGCAGGCAAAGCTGCGGGCAGTTGCAATAAATTCGACTCATTTGCCAATGCATATTCTTTCAATATCCGTCCCGTTGCATCTATCAATGTCATGGTAGCCTTACCAGCTGCATCGGATGGTACATTTACGTAGATGTAATTTTTGGCCGGGTTGGGCGCTATCGTAAATCCAGCCTTGCCAAAGTACAATGTTTTGGTGGCACTGAAGCTGCTTTTACCGTCTTTGTCTGCCTGTTGTAAACGGTAGTAGTTGATGCCAGTAAAAGGCCTCAGGTCCTTAAATTGATACTGATGCTTGCCTGCAGTGGCAGAAGCTTTTAATTGGCCAATGTCCTCAAAATGGCTGCCATCGTTGCTTTTTTGCACATTGTACAAAGCAGTGTTTTCTTCAGAAATAGTTTCCCATTGCAATAGTGCAGTGGAGCCAGTTTTAGTGGCTGCAAACGAAAGCCATTTCAGAGGCAGCGCCACGTCCTCAATGTATGTATTGGCCCAGTTTACTCCAGCCAGGGTTCCATTGGCATTGTAGGCTTCTACAAAATTTATTACGCCAGCCTCACTTTTCAGCATAATGTCATCCACATACCATCCATCGGCGGCAGTGTTGTCATCCTGGTCGAAGTAAAAGCGGAAGCGGGCAGTTTGTCCGGCAAATAAACCAAGGTCAATCACGGTGTTTACAAAACCATTGCTAAACCCGGTAAAGGCGTCCCTGCCTGCTATGGTGTTGGCAGCATTGCTGGCAATGTTGGAGTTGTAACCATTGGTTTTCATATAGGCACCAAGATCTTTCCAAGCGCCACCGTTCAAAGAAATTTCCACTACGCCGCCATCCCAGCCGGGCTCTGTATTGTAATAATGCCAAAAGCTGAGGCTTGACAGCCCTGTGAGCGGATATCCTTCAGTAGTGGTTAAGGATTGTACTACAGATGTAACTTGGTTTTTAGAATAATATGCCCTTCCGCCACTATGGCTTTGGGTGGTGGAACTGGCCCAGCCATTGTTGGTATAAATTGCAGGAATAGCCAGTGCATCCGCATTGTCGGCTACATGCTCCACAGGTGCAAAGTAGGTGCCATTGTTTACAGAAGCAGTTACAATCAATTCCTGGGTTACCCCTGCAGACAAATTAGGTACAACAATGCTCACCTCACGGGTGGCATCGTTGTAAGTGCCGCCGCTGATATAGGTGAGTTGGTTAGACAATGTATCCACAATTTTTACATTTTGCAGGTCGCCGCATTTGCAAGTGGCTTTTATGGAATAGGTAATGATTTCACCTTCTTTTACAGTATCCCTGTCAGATGTTTTGATCAGGCTGAATCCAGTTGGGTTGTCAAAATTCACTGTCTGGTCGCTATAGCTGTCAGAACTTCCTTGCTTGGCATTGTAACCCAGTCCACGGCGGGCAAATGCTTTCCAGATAGCGCAAGTGTGTTCCCCGCCATACAACAAGGAATCTGCTTTTAGGATGGCATCGCGGCCATCGATAAAGCCGGGGCTGCAGGGTTGCAACTTCATGCCTTCTGTCACCAATTGCATAGCAACATTGTTGCCTCCAGTGGCAGATGCATCGAACAAATTGGGGGTGATGCCTTTTTGTTTAATCAGATCCCAAGTCATATCCCAAAGAACTGTGCACCAAATTTCGCCCACATTATGCGGCTCACCGCCTGTGGAGCTTACACCTGCATACGTCCAAGGGTTTATGCTCATATCAATGCTATAAGGATAGGTTCTGATACCATCACCTTCCAATGTTTGTCCGTAAGCGTAGGTGCCCATGGGCCTTAGTTTCAACGTGTCATTCAAAGACGATGTAGCCCAATTGGTAGTGGCCATCAAAGCAAAGAAATCGCTCCATCCTTCGCCCATTTGCTCTGCGTTGCCAAGGCAGCCGGCAGATGCGGGGCCGCCAGTAAGGCGGGTGGAAATACCGTGGGTATATTCATGTATCACCACCCCGTTGTCCAGGTCACCGTCGATACGTTGGGGAGCACCTAATTTTACATTTACTGTGGATAAAGCCAGTTGCGCTGCCATAGCCTGTCCATCAGCTGCGGAAATCATGATAGCAGGAATCGTAATGGTGTTGTCAGTGCCATTCATGGCAGTAGGGTTGGCGCCAGTTGCAATTACAATGGCAGCTATAGCCCCTGCATTTTGGGCATTTTTTACTTTTACAATATAGGTGCAACCACTGGCTGCAATCAGAGCTATTTTACCGGTAAGGTTGTTGGAGGGTGCAACGCAAGCACCGTGCCCACCGCCCGATTCATCATTATAATACACCACCTCGCCTTCCACACCGTTCGGATGGGTAGATAGCTTGTTGGCGTTGCTAAAGGCACTTTCGGCTCCTTTTTTAAAGCCGGCCAAACCAACAGGTGCCAATACATGGCACATTTTAGTTGCATCAGATCCCCATAAATACATTTGCATGCGGGGCCTGTTGCCATCGCCAGAGGTACTGAAATTGGCATTGTTGCTGCCGCCGCCATCTTGGGCATCGGCAATTACGTAATCGGCCCCAATACCTCCCCGCCCCAGGTTGTCCGCTTGAAAATTGCCGGCCGGCTCCGTAAAACCATATTGATAGCTCAGGTCATGCACAATATTGTTCCAATAAAACAAATTGGTGATGGCTGCTTTTTGGTTATTGCCTGTGGTGGTAGATGTATTGAAATCAAAGGGACGGGTAAATGTGAGATTTGGAAAGGCAGTGGTTGAAGTATCTGCTTTTCCGGTACCATTGCCGCCGTCAGAATCTTCTGCCGCCCACACATTGTTGCCACGGGAAATATTATAATCGATGGCAGAAGTGCTGTTCCATTGTAAAGTGGTGGCATTGTTGCCAGGGCCGGCAAGATCCCAAGGATTGGTTACGATAGTCAGACTGTCGCCGTGGTGCGATGGGCTTTCGAATGGGTAAGGGATAACATTGAAACTAGCCGAATTGGTAGGAGGCGGCTCTGGTTGCCCATCAAAATTCAAAGCACTGGAAGTTGCAGCATCAATATCTGTATTGCATCCGTTTTCCACATTTCCAAATTGGCAACTGATTGTGAGGTTTACCTTGCCAAAGTATTCGCCAGTGGCGGCGTCGATACGTACGAGCCAGTTATCGCTGCTGGTGGTAGGTGCCAGTTCCACCTGCCAACCCAGCCTGAGCTGCCCGCTGGCCTGTGGGTACCACATAAGTTCCGTTGTGATTTCGTTGAAGGCCACGTTCAGCGTGCCAAAATTCATGGCATGGCCATTCTTCAATATGCCTTGTGGGGAAAACGAGGCAGGCAAGGCAACCTGCAAATGTTTAGCAGCACTTCTAAGGGCATCTGCAGCAGAAATGGCCGATTTACCGTCCATTTGATTGGCTTTAATAGCCGGTTTAGCCAGCCTGCTTCCAGACTTAGCCACCAGTTTGTTGTTCTTAAAGGCCATGGTTTGAATGGCATTGTAAATACCGGCACCCTTGTAAGTTTGCTGTGCGTAAACCATGTACAAGCCTGTTTTTTCATCGTAATAGGCATTGGCAACATACATATCATTCAAATCGCCTTCGCTGATTTGAAGGCTGGATGAATTTTGCCGGATGAGTTGCAGGGCTTTGTCGGAGGATGTAGGATTTTGACTGTAAATGTTTAATGAAATTCCAAACAACATTAGCATAAGCAGCCATTGCTTGTTTAAACTACCCATAAATTTTGATTGCGTTAGATGTTAAAAAGCGTTAAAAATATTATAATTTATCTCTTATAAAAAAATAATCGGTCATCTGTTGAAAAACTCACATTTGTCAAAATGAGATTTTTCTAACAATATTTTTAAAAAAACATCAAAATTTACGGATTTAACTACCAAATTTGAAAGTTTGGTTATTTTCCCGCCTCTCTCTTAAAAGTTGTGAATAATTAAGATATTCATGTGCCTTGCAACTATTTGGTGGAAAGCCACGAAATGGAGGCAGCATACCACTGGCCCAGTTGTAATTCAAAGTGCAATAAAAAAACACCTTGCGAATTGATTCCTGATTATAGAAATGAATGCTTATTACTAAAAGAGGTAATGGGACGGCATGGGAAATGGAAGACTTTATTGGGGGATTACAAGCGGTCGTTAAACGGTCTTTTGTCCGAATATCGACAATTTTAAAATAAGAAAATCGGACAACACCAAGCTGCTCGTGCCCACTTTAAAATCCCTGCGGTTAATTTTTACTTGTCCCTGAAATAGATAACCGCCATTTTGAGGGATAGCCTTAAAAGGGAACGTAATTTGTTTGGTGGTGCCTTTTATGGTGAGATTGCCTGTTATGGTGTAATTATCATTGCCATTGGATACCACTTTGGTGGATACAAACGTAATTTTTGGAAACTTGGCAACATGAAAGTATTTCTCTGCTTTAATGTCTTTGTCCCGCACACTGTTGTTGGTGTTGATGGAACCCGCATCTGCACTTACTTTGAATGAAGCGATGGCCAGATTTTTGGGATCGAACTTGATATTGCCCGCCAATCCTTTGTCGGTACCATCAACATCAGAGCCAAAATTTTTAATGGTGAATTTTACAGATGATTTACTATCTACCACCGAATAATCTTGCCCAAATAATTGGGAAGTTAAAAGAAAAGCTAGCGCCAATGAGGCATTATTTATTTTTATTATGTTAATTTTCATTTTGATAAATTTAGAATAGCTTATATGTGTTCAAGGCAATTTTCAAGCCAACTTCAATTCCTTTAAAATGTAGAGCCGTGTGTGGATTTAATTAACTGGTTTGCCAAAAATGGAACCCCTTTCATAAACGACAAAAAAAGGCGTGTAGTTGTGTTGCCACCAAAAATATTTTGTACCAGCCGCCCCATGCGAAGGCGGTTTCCAAATTTTTGTTGCCATTGTTTTGTATACATATTTTCCATAGAACTGCGGGATATGTGGCCTTGTAAAAAACTATGAATATTATTAAAAGCAAGTTTGCTGCCGTGCATGGCAATGCTCATCCCATTACCGCATAAGGGTGTTATCATACCTGCTGCGTCACCAATCAACATCACATGGTTTTCAACCTGCATTTTTTTGGAAAAACTGATCTGCGAGATGGTGAGCGGTTCTTTATATAAAAATTCAGCTTCGTTAAAAATTTTTTTGAGTTGCGGGTTTTGCCAAAGTATCTGTTGTTCCATTTTGCTAATGGAGTTATGACTATCGGAGAGATTTTTGGCAGTGGTAAGATAACATAGGCAACATGTATGGTTTTCAATATTAGAGATGCCGCAGTAACCATTATAAAAATTATGCAAGGCAATGGTATCATTTGATTGCGGATATTTTATATGATACTTGATACCTATATAATTGTTGAGTTTGTTGTTTTTTTGTTTGATAAATGGCCGTTTCCATTTAATATCGAGATTGCTCCGTTTACCAAATGTGCCAGCTACGGTTTTAGCAATATATTTTTCAGAAGAAGTGAAAACGGTGAATACATCATCGGCAAATAATACATCCGTTACTTTGGTTTGGCAAAATATGGAAATGCCCTTTTCCAGTGCCAAATGATACAATGCATTGTCCAAGGTAAACCGGCTGATGCCAAATCCACCCAATGGCAAATCAAATGGATAGATTCTGCCGGTTGAATCTGAGATATCGAGCTTCTTGATCAACGGCAATTGCATTTGGCGCAGCGGCAACCCCAATCCCTGTAAAAAATCCCAGCTTTCCAAACTGATGTATTCACCACATACTTTATGAAAAGGGTACTGTTCTTTTTCAAAAAGAATTACTTTGTAGCCTTCACTCACTGCCTGTATGGCAAGACACAAGCCTGCCAAGCCGCCACCAATGATGGCTATATCATATTCATTGCTCATTGGCATGTTGGTATACTATTAAATGCCTGAATGCCCATTTCCATTGTATGGAAAAATGCTTGATGCCAGCCCTCTTGAATAAATCTTGCCACTCTTTTTTTTCAAAGCCCCTGGCTACGCTCAATGGGGCATCGTTTTTTACCAAATACGATTTTGAAAACAACGCTGTTATCCATTTAATGGAATGGTATGCTAAAAAATGGCGGTGCAAATCGTTGATGAAAAACCCCAGGCGGCTGTTGGTTTTCATCCACTGCAATTGAGAAACCAATTCTGTGTTGGTAAAATGATGGCAGAATAAACTGGAGAAAATAACATCGGGCTTTACTGAAAATTGCACCATTTTGTAATCATCCGTCACCCATTCGGTGTAAGGGGTTAGCTTAAGGTTGGTGGCAGCAAAATCAATGCAAGGTTTTTTGATATCGATACCGGTAAAACGAACGGAGATGTTTTTTTTCTGGCAATGCTTCAAAATGGCCAACAAGTTATCACCGCCCCCACAGCCTATCTCACAGATATGTACTTGTTTACGTCCTTTTATCAATTGTTGCAAGCCATGCAATGTAATGGCATGCCCGCCCAATAAAGTGTTGATAGTATCCAGTTCTTTCATGTTGCTTTTGATATCCTCAAAAGGGATATCATCAGCATCCAATAATTCCAACGTATTTGACCGGCTGTTTAAATTCATTTTGAAGAGGCCATAAAGGTTTCCATAGTTAGACCAGGGCCAAATGCCATTCCAAAAATATTGGCTTTTTCAGGATTGTCTTTCAGATCATCCATCATTTGCTTCAGTATAAATAAAATAGTGGGGGACGACATATTTCCATATGAAGCCAGCACATCTCTCGATGGTTTCAGTTCTGCATCGGTTAGTTCCAGCTGTTTTTGAATGACGTCTACAATCCGTTTTCCACCGGGGTGTATGCACCAGTGGGTTATATTGTTTTTGACCACATTGTTTTTTATGAGCGCCTTGTTTACCTGGGAGGCGATATCTTCCTGTATAAGTTCCGGAATGTAGCCGCTCAACGTCATATAAAACCCTTTGTCGTTTAGTTCCCAAGCCATATCCTGCTTGCCTTTAAAGGCTACGGAGCTATAGAAACTTTCCAACGAAACCTTCTGTTTGGTTTCAATGGAATCCGACATTAACACGGCTGCGCTGCCATCGGCAAAAAGCAGGCTGCTGGCTGCATTATCTGGCGTATATTCCGTTTGAAAATGCAGGGTACACAGTTCCGTATCCACTATTAATACCACAGCATCCTTGTCGGCATCACAGATCATTTTGCCAATTTTCAAGGCATGAACTGCGGCATAGCACCCCATAAAATTGACCGAGGTCCTAAATATATTCGGAGAGAGATCCAATGCCTCCACAATCTCCAAATCCAGTCCGGGAGCACTCATGCCGGTGCAGCTTACTGTAATCAGGTGAGTAATGGATGCTGGTGATGCAACACCTTTCAAACACGCATCAATGGCCTTTAATGAAAGTGGCAATGCTTTTTGTTTGTACAATTTCATTTTTTTCTCCAAGGTGGGAAAGCCCATTTCAATATTGGAAAAAAATTCACTCTTTTTATTGGATAAGTTGAAATCGGGGATTACAGAATAGCGGGTTTCAATGCCGCTTTGCCGGTAAAGAAAAGCCAGTTTTCTTTTTTCCACATCGTTCAATTGATAAGCCATTTGCATAAACTGCAAAATATCTTCTTGCCGGTTGCCATATTCGGGCACTGCTGTTGCTATGGAAACTATGTTAGCCAAAATGATGAAGAATTATTAATGTGATAAAAGCCAAATTGGTGCAGGTGCTTGCCAACCAATTCATTTTCATGGTATGTTTAAAATCAGCCAACCTGTCGTTTTTATACACCTGTAGAAACCACCGGATAAAATATACGACCACGGGTACAAAAAACAATTGTAATACGAAAAAATCGGCCATTTGGTTGTGCAGGGTATAATAAAAAAACAACAAACTGAATGCTACCATATACATTATACTACAATAAATAAATGTGCCTTTTTTACCTAAAAGCATACTGATTGTATTTACTCCGTCTCTGGCATCACTTTCGTGCTGGTAGATTTGGGTAATTGGATAGAAACCGCCTATTAAAAATGATGCAGCTACAATACCGTGCCAAGGAATGGCCGTCGATGCTATTTGTGTGGCTCCGTAATAAACCATAGCAAAAGTGAGAGCGCCTTGGTTTATAACAACTGTGAGATAGCCCAAAATGGCAAATCTTTTTAGCCGTATCCCTCTGTAACTGTATAATCGGGAACAGACAATATAGAAGATATAGGCCAGGCCAAACCCCCATGAAACTAAAAACGAAAGCGCTGAGGAAACAACATCCATGAAAATGGTGACATAAAAAAGCTCTTTTGTTGGTTGCATAGGGTTTGCAATGCCGCCAATGCTATCTTCATCCCGGTCCATATAGCTGTTGTATCCGTTACTGGCAGGATACAGAAAAATGTGCAGCAAGATAAAAATAAGGATTGCTTTTCCCCAATTGACTGTATCTGTAAAACTTATGGCGAAGCAGTAAACGGGCAGTAAAAAATACGAAAATTGGAAACGCAGGAGTTGAACGGTGGATCGGTGCATTTTAAAGTACTTAGTACTTAGATTATAGTAAAAAGACAAACAACTGTAAACTCCATGCAGGAGATATTACAATAATAAGTAAAAAAGTGTGCCTGTTTGCTTTTTTGAATACTTTGTATATAGATATTTTTACTTAGATATCAGTAAAGCGATAAAGCCACGCTACCCTCAGCAAGTCGGCAATAAGTGATATGTAAAACTGCGATTGCCGGTTTTTTTAACCCTGCGTCGGCGGGTAATTTGTCCAAGTATTGTTAACAATGGTTCCATAGAAACGATTGGAATCTGGTCCATTGTGGAATGTTACATAAAGGATCCTGTTAATTGTATCGTGTAATTATAAACACTCAAATCCTTCTACCTATTTTGTATTGTCTAAGTACTAATATCTGAATACTATAATTTGTTCAACATCTCCACCACACCTTCCCTTTTCAAAATTAAGTAACCCAACCGGTCGTTGCTGATGCCTTCTTTCAACTCATAGCTGAACGACAACTGTTCATCTTGTACTTCGGTTGCAAAATAACGGAAAGCAATGTTCGAATGTTCTTTTAATTCATCGCCAATTTCATACAAATGTGTCGATAGTATGAACAAGGAATTTTTTATTTTCAACAGGCCTTTTATCACTTCGGAAGAGCAGCGCATGGCGTCTTGCACATTGGTGCCTTTGAACAGTTCATCTATTAAAACCAACCATTTTTGGCCATCGTTTATTTTTACAATGGTATTTTTTACCCGCTGCACTTCATTGAAAAAATAGCTTTCACCTTTTGAAATATTATCTGATACATTGATATTGCTTAGCATGCCATTGAACAAGCTTAGTTTCATTTGCTGGGCCGGTACGCCCATTCCCAAATGGGCCAGATAAACTGCCAAGCCAACTGCCTTTATAAAGGTGCTTTTACCAGCCATATTGGCACCAGTTAAAAAAACGAAATTTGCCTCTACATTCATTTCTAACTGGTAAGGCACGGGGGTGGAAAGTAATATGTGGTATAGTTTATCTGCAGAAATGTAGGGCTTTTGGCTTTCCACAAAATGGGGGAATTGCAATCCCTTTACTTTTACAGCGGTAGCAAGCGAATAGTAGGCATCCAGTTTACTATACAAATCAATCAATTCAAACAATTGGCTTTTAAATTTATATAAAACAAAGTGGCCAAATTTCAGGATGTCTATTTTGCCAATGGCATCTTTGTTACCAGTTTGCGCCATGCGGGCCACCTCGTTTTTTTTGGTGAGCAAACTTATTTTTTGCAAAATGTCGTCGAGCATGGGAGGCCGCACTTCGTTGTTGAAAAGGGTGGTCAATTCCTGAAGCCCCCTTAAAAAATCTATCACATGTCCAACGGTGTATTTAGTCAGCGAATAATCGGGACCATGAAGCAATTTGTACTGCCAGGCGCTTAATACATTGGGGTTTTGTGGAATGTCATCCACTTGGGATTCATAAAGTCTTTCCAGTACCATAATGGTGCCATTGGTAATGGTGAAAGGCCAACTGCCATGATGTTTGATGATGAGCTTCAGTGTTTGCTGGGTTTCGATTATAGGCTGGATAATTTTATGCGGATTGGCCAGCAATTTTCGCAGCCAATGCTTACCACCTACCGTAAGGGTATAATCCAACGCACTGAATACCGACTGGTTTTCATCGGCATTAAAAATGGAAAGGTCTTCTAGTGTGGTATGATCTATTAGCAATGGTTAATGGTTGAAGGTTAATGATAAATGAGATAACCATGCAGAACTTGTAAGATGAAAGAGGAATTCAATTCCATATAAATATTTTTTAAAATTGAAAAAATAATAAATTAACCATTAATATTAACCATTAACCATTAACCATTAACCATTATCCATTTATCCGTTAAACTTCATTCTCTTCCCTTTTTCACTTTCATCAAACGCTCCATGGTTGTAGGCCAAATGCCCATTTACAAAAGTGTGGGTGATGGTGGCTGGAAACTCGAAATTTTCCAACGGACTCCATTGGCATTTGTATAATAAACTTTCCTTTGTAACAGTATACGGTTTATTTAAATCCACTATCACCAAATCGGCAAAATAGCCCTCTTCAATAAACCCTCTGTCAGCTACGCCAAAGCATTCAGCCACCGCATGACTCATTTTTTCCACCATTTTTTCCAGAGTCAATTTTCCTTGCCGTACATAATGGAGCATAAGTTGCAACGAATGCTGCACCAATGGTAGGCCGCTATGGGCTTGCTGATAGCTGGCATTGGGCTGTGTTCCTTTTTCTTCCCAGCTGTGTGGCGCATGGTCAGTGGCTATCACATCCAGTCTGTCGTCGAGCAAACCTTGCCACAACGCAGTTTTATTTGGCGCAGCCTTTATGGCCGGATTGCATTTAATTAAATAACCCAGCCTGGCATAGTCATCGGCCGTAAAATGCAAGTGATGCACGCATACTTCGGAAGTGATGCGTTTTTCTTTCAGGGGAAGCATATTGCTGAATAATTGCAATTCTTTGGCGGTGCTTATATGCAATACATGCAGCCGGGTATTGTGCCTATGTGCCAGTTGTACTGCCGAAAAACTACTTTCAAAGCAAGCTTCCTCATCCCTGATAATGGGGTGATGCCACGGCTGCAGATCAACACCGTCCAACTTTTCCAAATTCCTTTTAATAACTTGTTCATCTTCACAATGGGTGGCTATCAGCAATTCTGACTCGGCAAAGAGCCGGTTGAGGGTAAGAAAGTTATCCACCAGCATATGGCCAGTTGAACTTCCCATAAATATTTTTATACCACATACTTCCTTTTTTTTGGCATTGGTTTTTAAAACCTCTTCGGCGTTGGTGTTGCTTACACCCATGTAAAACGAATAATTGGCCAACGAAGTGCGTGCAGCGATATCGTATTTATGCTCCAGCAGCTCTTGGGAAAGTGCGTTGGGCACGGTGTTGGGCATTTCCATAAATGAAGTGACACCACCTGCCACGGCGGCTTTGGACTCTGTGTAAATATTGGCTTTGTGTGTTAGGCCCGGCTCCCTGAAATGCACCTGATCGTCGATGGCGCCAGGCAGCAGATGCTTGCCTTCGCCATTAATAATGGTTGCAGAATAAGGCACATCTATTTGCGGATTTATTTTTTTTATACGGCCATCTTCTATCAATACATCCAAAATGGTACTTTTGCCGCCATTTACAACCGTAATATTTTGTATCAAGTATTTTTTCATCATTCAATTTGTTTCACCAAAAATCAACTGCATGCAAAATAAGCAATCCCTGCTTTACATTTTATTTGCCCTAGTGTCCACGCCCATATTTGCCCAAACCACCTATATACCATTGTGGGCAAAAGAAAACAGATTTCTTGAAAGGCTCGAGATAAAAGCCGGTACCAATGGTGAGTTGAACCTTTCCACCGTTAAGCCTTATATGCGGAAAGCTTATGTGGCAGTAGCCGATTCGTTTCGCAGTATGCTATTGAATGGTCAGAACCCTGCCAGACTCACAAAAATCGACCAATATGATCTGAACAGGTTTGAAGCCAACAACAAGGAGTACTCAAAATACGATGAAAACAGTATGCCTTCCTGGAAGAATAAAAAGCCGTTGGTGAAGATATTTTTTCCAACAAAAGGCAGTTTTTTGGAAGTGAATGTAAAAGACTTTTATCTGGTGGTGAACCCTGTACTCAACTTTCAACTGGGTTTTGAATCTGACTATGATAAAAAATTATACATCAACTCCAAGGGTGCCATGTTCCGTGGGCTAATAGCCAAAAAAGTGGGTTTCGATTTTTTTCTGACCGACAACCAAGAACGTGGCCCATTGCAATACAGGGATTTTTTGTTTAACAATGATCAGGCGCCGGGGGCCGCTTTTTGGAAAACCTTTAAAGTGGATGATGCCGATTACCGCTTAGACTCAAATGGCCGGAAAAGGTATATAGGGGCTACCGATTATTTCGATGCCCGTGGCAGCGTGAATGTGAATGTAACCAAGTATATCAACGTTCAATTTGGCTACGACCGTAATTTTATAGGCAATGGCTACCGCAGCCTTTACCTCAGCGATTTTGGTGCCAGCAACTTGTTTTTAAAACTGAACACCCGTATTTGGAAACTCAATTACACCAACCTCTATATGGAACTGGTGCCCAATTTTGCATCGGGTTCTGGCGATCATTTGTTGGATAAAAAGTATGCCTCCATGCATCATTTAAGCCTCAATGTAACTAAATGGCTAAATGTGGGTTTGTTTGAAAGTGTGATTTTTGGCCGGCCAAACAGTTACGATTTATCCTATTTGGTACCGGTTATTTTTCTCCGCAGTATAGAAGGCAACAATGGCAGTCCCGACAACGCCAATGTAGGCATCGACCTTAAAGCAAATGTGGCTAAAAAGGTGCAGATTTACGGCCAGTTTTTGTTGGACGAGTTGAATATAAAACAACTAAGAAAAGATAAATCTTGGTGGGGTAATAAAAACGCTTTGCAGGTAGGGGTGAAGTATGTGGATGTGGCGGGTATTCCCAATTTGGATCTGCAAGTGGAATGGAACCGGATACGGCCATTTACTTATACACACAGAGATACTGTGAGTGCATATACCAACTACAACCAACCACTGGCCCATCCTGATGGAGCCAACCTACAAGAATTTATTGGCATTGTTAGGTATCGTCCTATGCCTAAATTGTTTATTACTGCTAAGGCAATCTCGTACAAGCAAGGACTTGACAGTGCAGGGTATAATTTTGGCAGCAACCCTAACCGGTTGTACAACGATGGCCGTCTCCGGGATTATGGCTACGATATGTTTTCTGGCGACCCTACCACTTGTTTTTATGGATCGCTTACCGCTTCGTATGAATTGTTCGAAAACTTTTTTATTGATTTAAACGGAACCATTAGAAACTATAAAAGAGAAAGTGTGGGTACTGCTGTCAATACGACTGTAGTAAGTTTTGGTTTGAGGTGGAATATGTTTAGAAGGGAGTATGATTATTAATTGTCTGAACCGGGATTTATAGGATTTGATGGATTTGGGAGGAAAGTCGGAAGGCTTTCCTCTTTTTTTTACTGGGATTTAAATGATTAAATGATTGATGCGTTTTATGTCTGAAATCAGAGATCCGAAATCAGAAATCAGAAATCAGAGATCAGAGATCCGAGATCCGAGATCCGAAATCAGAGATCTGAGATCATAAATCATAAATCTCTTATGTTTCCCTAAATTCCTTTGGCGTAATGTTGAATTTGGATTTGAAAACGGTGGAAAAATAGGCGGGGCTGGAGAAGCCCACTTTGTAGGCGATTTCCGCTATGGTAAGCCGGGCATCTTGCAGGTAATGTTTGGCTTTTTGCAAGCGGGTGTCTAATATATATTCGTTGATGTTAAGACCCAGCAAGGCTTTTACTTTCCGGTAGAGCTGCACCCGGCTGATGCCCATTTCTTTGCAGATCATTTCTACATTCAAATCATCATTGCCAATATGGGTTTCTACAATAGCGCTGAACTCATTGATAAATTTGCGATCGAGTTTGGGTGGCAATGGATTCTTGAATTCCATTCGCAGTTCACCAGCATAATGTTCTCGGAGTTTGGTGCGGTTGGCCAACAGGCTATGGATATGCTGTTCTAAAAAAGGCAGGTTGAATGGCTTGGTGATATAAGCGTCTGCCATGCTTTTCATACCCAATATTTGTTGTTCAATACCGGTTTTGGCCGTTAGTAAAATAATGGGAATGTGGGAGGTGCGGATGTCGGATTTAATGGCCTCGGTAACATGGAGCCCATTCATACCGGGCATTACAATATCGCAGATAATCAGGTCTGGCACCGTTTCAAAAGCCAGTTGCAAACCCGACGGGCCGTTGTCGGCTTGTACAATTTCGTAGTTGGCCAACAAACGCTGCCGCAGAAACTGCTGCAGGTCGTTGTTGTCTTCAATGATTAGTATGGTTTGTTCCGATGGGGTGCTTTTTTCCTGTTCCTCATCCACTGCCTTCGCAAGGGGCAACAGTTCGGTGGTATAAATTTTTTCGTCTTCGTACAATGCTGGCTGATGTTCTTTTGCGGCCGTCATTTCGTTGGGTTGAAGATGGCCGTTACCCAATGGGAGCCGTATTTCGAACGTAGTGCCTTTATGCTTCTGACTGCTTAATGTGATGCTGCCTTGGTGAAGTTGTATCAGTTCTTTACTAAGCGCCAGCCCAAGCCCCGATCCTTTGCTGTCTTCGTTTTCTCCTTGAAAAAATAGTTCAAACGCATGTTCAGCGGATTCTTTTGTCATGCCAATGCCACTGTCGGAAACTTTTAAAACCACTTGGCTGGCGGCTTCGTCTTTGTCGATAAAAAACTGTATGGAGCCATAGTCTGGTGTAAATTTAAAAGCATTCGACAAAAGATTAAAAATCACTTTATCTATCATCGTGGCATCAAACCATACCATCAAACCGTTTTCTTTGGTTATCAGCCGGAGCAAGATATGGCGCTTGTCGGCCACGGTTCTAAAGGATTCCAAAATTTCCTGGGCAAAGGTCACCATTTCATTTTCAGACGCCTTCAACTGCATTTTATCCACTTCAATCTTTCGGAAATCCATTAACTGATTTACAAGGCGAAGGAGCCGGATTACATTTTTTTGCACTAATAAAAATGTGCTGCGGGTATTGCTGGGCAACCTTGGGTTACCGAGTAATTCTTCAATAGGTGCCAATATAAGGGTAAGTGGTGTGCGGAATTCATGAGAGATGTTGGTGAAAAAATTAAACTTTGCCTCACTGGCAGCATTTGCTTTGGCGCTCATCTCAATCAACAATTCCCGTTGTGCCAAAATGGCTTCGTTCTGTTCCCGCAGTTTCCGGTTGATCTTCCGGTTTTCCCGCAGGGCATAGAAGACAATGCAACCCAGTAACAGTACCACAAAAAGGGTAACAGCCATAATGTTGAGAAAAGTGCTTTGGCTGTTGTAAATGCGTTGTTGCTCAGCAATCATTTTCTGCTGGCGCTCAATACTGCGTTGCTGGTCGGTTATTTTATCAGCTTGCAACATCATCAACCGCACATTGGTACTATCCACCACACTGGTTTGCAAGTAATTTTCCTTGGTAAAATCTTCTTTGTTTAAAATTTTGTCGGCCACCCTTATCGCCTCCTCTCCCCCGGGTGGGTACAATAGCGTGGCGGTAATCAACCCATCACTTATAAATTGAAGTCCTCTGGCGGGGCCAGCCAATCCGTCCACGCCAATAATTTTCTTTTTGGACAAGCCTAGTTGTTTTATGCTTTTGCTGGTTCCAAGGGCCATTACATCGTTGTGGGCAAATACCAAATCGGCATTGTTGAGTACATCTCTGTTTTTCAACAGGGCGTGGCTCGCTCTACTCTCCAACCAGTCACCATTTATTTGCGCTGCTATTTGCAGGCCATTATAAGGAGCAATACCATCGGCAAATCCTTTTTGCCGTTCCACAGCGGCCGATGTGCCAGGCGAGCCGGTTACTTCTACAATTTTACCTTGGCCTTTTAAAAGTGAATTCACATATTGCCCCGCCAGTTGCCCCACTTTAAAATTATCGGCACCTACATAAGCAGAATACAAGGTGGAGGCAATTTTTCTATCCACCACAATTACAGGAATCCCTTTTTTATACACGTCTTCTACAATGGGCGTAAGTGGTTGGGCTTCATTGGGGGAAATAATGAGCAGGTCAATGTTATCTGCCAACAGTTCTTTTACCTGCCGTATTTGTTTGGTGTTATCGGCATCTGCCTGCTTGTATATCAGGCGCAGGTTGGGATGAAACGCCAGTTCACGTTTCATTTCTTCGAGCATGGTTTTCCGCCAGGCATCGCTTTCCATGCATTGTGAAAACCCGATGGTGAATGTGGGGCGTGGCTGCTTGGAGTTACAGGCTGTCAACAATTGGAGACAAGCATACAACAGTATCAAAATATGGCAGGCATTGCATTTCATTTCATAAAATAGTACTTAGATAAAAGTACTTAGTACTTAGACAATACAATAGTACATAGATATAAGTACTTAGACACTAGATAATACAATCCTAGTACCATCCACAAGTGAGGTAAAAATGCCGGCGATTTATGGCTTTAAACCGCTGGCACAATTTTATAAATCTACCTGTAAAATCATTTTATGGGAGACACCAAAGACTTGCGCAGCTCAGAAGCAGCCGAAAAAATCAAGGATCTGGCAAAGGAAATTGACACTTGTATGTTTTGCACTTACAATGGCAACAAACTGGAATCACGCCCCATGTCTACCCAGCAGGTGGATGATGAAGGAAATCTGTGGTTTTTATCGGATAAAAACAGTGATAAAAACAAAGCCATTGCCGTAAACGACAAGGTGGAACTATTTTTTGGTCAGGGTCATGATAAATTTCTTGCCCTGCATGGCAAAGCCACCATATCGTACGACAGACAAAAAATAAAGGAATTGTATAAACCTATTGTAAAAGTGTGGATGAAAGGAGGGGAGGATGATACCAATTTAAGTGCCATAAAAGTGGCCTTCACCGACGGCTATTATTGGGACGTAAAACATGGAAAAATGGTGGAATTGGCTAAAATAGCTATCTCCTTGGTATCGGGTAAAACGATGGATGATGGAATTGAAGGAAATTTGAGCAAATAAACTTGTCATATTAAAAACCCTCACAGTTTCACGGAAATTGTGAGGGTTTGCTATTTCTAATGTTTTTACAAGGAATTTTTGCTTTTTTTCAAAGGAATTACTAAATCTTCAAATGTGGTTAATTGCAATCTTCCTCTTTAAGCGCCGAGTCTCCTCGGGAAAAATCATTAGACTGTTTTAGAATCCGCCAACATTTACAAAAAATCATACATCAAATTCAAAGTCCATGGTACAAAATTGAAATTACCCGATATAAATTCGAAACCTTTACCGCCTAATGTGTACTCTATACAGCTCTAACACTTTGAATATTAGAACATTAAATTATTTTCAAGAAAAGATGTTTTTATAACTATTTGATACGAAAACCATAGGCATTGGCTGGCGGCAGGGGCTATCATTGCACCATCATTAACGATTTAAATGCTTGCCGCATGATTAAAAATAAAGTGCTTTTTTGGAGCGTAGTGGTTGCCCTGGGAGGGTTCCTTTTTGGTTTCGATACCGCTGTCATTTCCGGAGCCGAACAATCCATACAAAAATTTTGGAATCTCAACGCCTTTAAACATGGTCTCACCATTTCCATTGCTTTAATAGGCACCATAGGCGGGGCATTGTTTGGTAGCATTCCTGCCGAAAAGCTGGGGCGCAAGAGAACACTCGTATTAATTGCTGCCCTTTACCTCGTGGCTTCACTCGGCACAGCACTGGCTACCAATTGGTATGCATTCCTCCTTTTCCGCTTTTTGGGCGGCTTGGGTGTAGGGGCCTCCTCGGTGGCCGCACCTATTTACATATCCGAAATATCCCCCGCCGAAAAACGGGGCCGCTTGGTAGCCATGTTCCAGCTTAACGTTGTACTGGGCATTGTCATCAGCTATCTCTCCAACTATTTGATTGGCAGTTTGTGGGGCAATCATAGCTGGCGACTCATGCTGGGGGTACAGGCATTGCCATCGCTACTGTTTTTCATACTCCTGCGCTTTGTGCCCGAAAGTCCCCGCTGGCTTATCCTAAAAAAGGGAAAAGTAGCTGAGGCCACCGAAACCTTGAAAATCATGAGCCCGGCAGGTTATCCCGATGTGTTGGCGGCCATACAAAACGATGTAGTGGATAACAGCCTTCCGCAAGAAAAATTGTTCAGCACCAAAAACCGCTTGCCGGTTATGCTGGCCATCTTGTTTGCCGTATTCAACCAGGTTTCGGGCATAAATGCCATTATATATTATGCTCCCCGAATTTTTGAGATGACGGGACTGGGGGAAAAGGCATCGTTGCTTTCCAGTGTGGGCATCGGGGTGGTCAATCTTATTTTCACCTTGGTAGGTGTACAACTCATCGACAAATTGGGTCGCCGTACTTTGATGTTTGTAGGTTCGTTTGGACTGATACTTACACTTGGCTTGGTAGCACGTGCCTTTTACACCAACGATTTTGGGGGCTACACCGTCACCGTTTTATTGCTTTTGTACATCGCATTTTTCGCATTTTCACAAGGGGCCGTCATCTGGGTGTTTATTTCGGAAATCTTCCCCAACCAAGTGCGTGCCAAAGGCCAAACTTTGGGAAGCCTTACCCATTGGGTGCTTGCTGCTGTGATCGCTTTTATTTTTCCAGTGCTGGCCGAAAAATTAGGCGGCGGCCATACGTTCCTGTTTTTTAGCATGATGATGGTGCTGCAACTGTTGTTTGTTTGGAAACTGATGCCAGAAACGAAAGGCAGAAGTCTGGAACAACTGGAGAGATCGTTGGTGATGCATTAGAATTTTTGTTTTGTGATGTAATATTTCTGATATGAATACAAATTCTAAATATTCAACACTCAATGCTCAATGTTCAAACCAATCTGGGGATTAAAATAAAATAATTAAAAATTACAATATATCTGGCCTGGAGGCACCATTCTCCTCCAAAGAACGGCCGGCGAGGAGGTATAAAAAAACGATTGTATGTCAAATAACAACAAAAACACCACACCCAATGTGGTCATTTTCGGCGAGATTTTATGGGATGTATTGCCCACAGGAGCCAAGCCAGGCGGTGCGCCAATGAACGTAGCTTATCACTTGCACAAACTAGGTCAGCAGCCCGCATTGATCAGCCGGATTGGATTGGACGATTATGGCCGGGACCTTCTTGAGTTTTTGGAAGGACATGGGCTGGATACAAACTACATCCAACTCGATGGCGAACACGGCACCGGCATAGTACCGGCGTCGCCCAATGAACACGGCGAAATGCAGTATGAAATTGTAAAAAACGTGGCTTGGGACTATATCGGACGCAGGCAGCCGAATGTGGAAATGACCAAGCAAGTTCCATATTTTGTGTATGGCAGCCTGGCAGCCCGCAGCCGCCGCAGCAAAACCACCCTGTTTCAATTGCTGGAAAATGCCAACACCAAAGTTTTGGACATCAACCTGCGTCCACCGCATTACAACAAACGGATTATAAGTGAACTATTAGAAAAAGCAGATATGATTAAAATGAACCAGGCCGAACTCGAAATGATAACCGGTTGGTACAGCGATTTTAAGAATGTGGAAGAGCGTATGGCTGTTATACAAGACCGTTTCCAAATAGATACTTTGATTGTAACGCTTGGCGGCGAGGGCGCTGTTCTCAATGCCAATGGGCAAACTTTCAGGCATCCGGGTTTTAAAGTGGAATTAGCCGATACGGTAGGCGCCGGCGATTCTTTTCTGGCAGCTGTAATCAGCCAATTGATAAACAAAAAACCACCAGCCCAGGCACTGGATTTTGCCAGCGCCTTGGGGGCTTTGGTGGCAAGTAAAACAGGTGGCTGCCCAGCTTATGAAATAAAAGATATTTTAAATATGATGCGGCGAAAAATATCTGTGGATTCTTAACATCGACCCAAAGTGGTTTTTAAAACTTAACAGGAATTTCAAAGCGTCACAATTTATCCATCAACCAATTTAATCAAATCAATAAAAATTGCAATTATGAAAAAAACAGTCCTTTTGCTTCCCCTGCTGTTGCTGATGTTTTTCAGCAAGGCTCAAAATGTTTCTGTAACGGGTACTGTTACGAGCAAAAGCGGCAATACGCCGTTGGCAGGTGTTACAGTAAAATCGAAAACAAAATCTGCCGCCACCAATAACGAAGGCAAATTTACCATTGAGGCCGCCGTTGGCGAAACCATTGAATTTTCCTTTGTAGGTATGGTGCCTTACACCCATAAAGTAACCAAAGATGGCGAGGTGGTGGCCATTGCTTTGGAAGAAACACAAAACAACCTCAACACCGTAGTGGTTACAGGGTACACCTCGCAAAGAAAGCAAGATGTAACGGGCGCTGTGGCCGTTGTGGATATGACTCCCATCAAGAACAACAGTTCGGGCAACACCATGCAGGCTTTGCAAGGACGTGTGGCTGGATTATATATTGAAAAGGATGGATCGCCAAATGGTTCCAACAGCCGGATTTTGATAAGGGGCGCCAATACGCTTGGCAATAACAACCCCTTGTACATTATTGATGGTATCCCCACCATCCGGCCTGAAGTGTTTCAGAACATCAACCCTGCCAATATTGCATCAGTCCAGGTATTGAAAGATGCATCGGCCGAATCCATTTACGGTGCCCGTGCCTCAAACGGGGTGATAATAGTAACCACCAGAAATGGTGGCAATACCAATGGCAAGGTGCAATTTCAATTTAATAACAGCACATCATTGCAGTCAGAAAAATCCATGCGGTTTAAAATGCTGAATTCGGTGGACAGGGGTAAGGCGCTGTGGCAGGCCTCCGTGAATGATGGGCAAGATCCGGCTGCAGGTTATGGTGAAATTTACAATTTCGATTGGAACAACGATTTCAACAATCCCGTGCTGAATAGTGTATCGGTGAAACCATTTGTTGGAGGCGACTCCAACACCCTGGCCGGTAACACGGACTGGCAAGATGTGATGTATAAAAAAGGACTTGTTTTCAACAATAACTTAACCGTATCCATTGGCAATAAAAGCTCTTCGCTGGAAATAAACATCGGGCATTACAAAAATACTGGCATGCTACGGTTTACCGACTACGAAAGAGTAAGCGGTAGCATCAATGCCATTACCAAGGCTTTTAACGACCGGCTTACATTCGGGGTTAATATAAGAATGGCAAATTCCAACGAAACGCTTACTGCCAGAGACTTAGGGGGCGCCACTACTACATTTTTAGCAGTAACGCTGGCACCTACTATCCCCGTATATAAAACGGATGGAAAAACCTATGCAGGTGAATTAGGTGCAGGCTATTCAGACAGAAACAATCCATTGCACATGCAGGATTTGGCCAAATGGAACAACGCCAACCGGCTGGGTACATTCGGTAATATTTTTGTGGAGGTACAGCCCATCAAGAACCTGTTTTTTAAATCGAATTTTGGTGCCGACAACAACAATTATTTAAACAAGATAATTACACCCACATTTACAGAAGGGGCCTTAAGCAGAACCACAAATAGCCTTGCATTCGATCAAAACCATTACCTAAGCACCACCTTCTCCAACACACTGCGGTATAACTTAAACTTGAACGATAACAATCATTTCAAATTTTTGATTGGTACGGAATATATAAAAACCAAGTTGGATTTTGGTACCACAAAAAAAGAAGGTTATGCCATTCAAACGGAAGACTATTTCACCTTGGATGCCGGCACCGGCAACACCACAGTTACCGGAGGATCCGTAGGGCATAGTTTATTTTCCCAATTTGGCCGCATTGACTACAGCTTTGCCGATAAATATCTCGCTGCGGTTACCGTTCGGCGGGATGGCTCATCCAGGTTTGGTTCCGATAACCAATATGGGATATTCCCTGCTGCTTCTGTTGGCTGGCGAATAGATAAGGAAGGCTTTATGAAAAATGCCACCTTTTTCTCCGAACTGAAATTGCGTGTAGGTGTGGGCCGCGTAGGCAACCAGGAAATTGGCGATGAATCACGCTTTGGGTTGTTTGACACCCGGTATGGAACCACTCAAAACCAATTGACGCCTGGATTTTGGGAACAATACATGAACATTGGTACAGCCTATTCTTTATCGGGCGCCAATACAGGTACGTTACCCTCTGGCTTTGTGCAAACACAAGCGGCCAATTCATCTCTGAAATGGGAAACCACCGATGAAATAAATGCCGGCCTTGACTTCACCGTGTTTAAAAACAGGATATATGGCTCATTCGATTATTTTTCCCGGAAAACCAGCGGTATTTTAATTACCCCACCAGTGGCCTCAGCGTTGGGAGAAGGGCAATCCAAAACGGTGAATGGTGCATCGAAAAGCAATAAGGGATGGGAATTTTCGATAGGTTATCAAAGCGAAAGAATCGGTGATTTTAAGTATGATGTGAAACTCAATTTTGCCCATTTCAGAGATAAAATAACTGAGTTGCCGGAAGATGTGCGCCCCGCCTATGCAGGCAATCTGATAAATACCATCATCGGCCATTCGCAATTTGACATATTTGGCTATAAAACCGATGGGCTGTTCCAATCGCAGAAAGAAGTGGACGACGCACCTACACAAATTGGCGCTGGCCCGGGCAGAATCCGCTATGTGGATGTAAACAAAGATGGCAAAATTGATGATTTGGACAGAACCTGGATTGGTACCACATTACCAAAATTGGAGTATGGGGTAAGGATAGACTTAACGTATAAGAAATTCGATTTGTCCTTGTTTGGTTCAGGCGTTGCCGGTAGAAGAGGGTTTGATGTGTACACGCTTTTCAACAACCTGATGAAAAGCCGTGAAAATGTAGGGCCTGGCGTGTTTGATGGCTGGACACCCCAGCACACCAATACCTCAGTACCTGCCCTGACTTTGAAAGACAATAACAATGAAGGTCGTACTTCAGACTATTTCATTGTAAATACTTCTTATTTTAAAATGAGAACCATCCAGTTGGGATACAGCATTCAAGCAAAATCCATCTTTTCAAGGTTACGCATATTTGCCATGGGTGAAAACTTATTCCGTTTCAAAAGCAAAAGTTATCTGAGTCCAGACCCGGAACGGATCGACCTGGATCCAGTACCCATACCGCAAACATTCACTTTTGGAATCAATGCATCATTTTAAAGCATTAAAAATAAAAACAAAATGAAAAAATTATTTATATCAGCTTTTTTAATTTCAGGGTTGCTTGTTTTTAATTCCTGTAAAAAAGCGCTTGATTACACGCCCAAAGGAAAGTTGTCATCTGAAGATTTAACATCGCCAACCGCCATTGAAGGATTGGTGACAGCTGCCTACGCTGCCATAGGCAATGGTGATATGATAGGGCCCATTTACAGCAATTGGGCTTATGGAAGCGTACGCTCCGATGATGCGTACAAAGGCGGTGGTGGTACCGGTGATGTGGGGGAAGTGGATGCCTTGGAGCATTACAACCTGGTTACGCCCACCATGGATGCCTTTGTGTCCCGTACTTGGAAAAATTTATTTAAATCAATTTCACGGGCCAATGTGGCGCTACGTGCCGTCAATTCGTTGGATGAAGCTGATTTCCCCAATAAAAATATCCGCTTGGGCGAATTGAGGTTTTTGCGGGCGCACAGCTATTTCACAATGAAATTATTATATAAAAATATTCCAATATTTGATGAAAAGGCAACATCTGAAGATATCTTGAAAGTGTCTAATGATTTAAGCAACGAAGAAGCGTGGAATAAGATAGCGGCGGATTTTCAATTCGCCATAGAAAACCTGCCTGAAACCCAGCCGGAACTGGCACGGGCCAACAAATTGACTGCGCAGGCATATTTGGCAAAACTAAGATTGTACCAAGCTTATGAACAAGATGCCACTCATCATGTAACCAGCATCAACCAATCGAGATTGCAGGAAGTGGTGGCTTTAACCCAGGCAGTCATCTCATCTGGCAAATATTCTTTGAGCAGCGACATTGCCGACAACTTTTTACCGGAAACGGAAAATGGTCCGGAATCCATCTTTGCCATACAGTTTACCATAAATGATGGCACCACCGCCGGACGGCTGAGTTATGAAGACGGGTTGAATTATCCGCATGGTGCGCCACAATACGGCTGCTGCGGTTTTCATGCCCCGAGCCAAAATTTGGTGAATGCACACACCACTGATGCCAATGGCTTACCTAATTTTAATACCTTCAACGATGGGATTGCCGATTTAAATACGGCCACTGTAGACCCACGTCTCGACCATACGGTAGGCATTGACGGACATCCCTACAAATACGACAATACCAAGCCGTTCAGCAATAGCTGGGTAAGAGATGCCGGCACGTATGGCAATTTCCACAGCATGCGTTTTCAACAGTTGGCTACCAGTTCTTCCTATTTCAAACTGGGGCCATTTATGGGAACGGCGAAAAATTATGACATACTCCGTTTCGATGATATTTTGTTGATGCAGGCAGAAGCCTATATTGAATTGGGTGAACAGGATAAGGCCCTGCCATTGATCAATCAAATAAGGGCCAGAGCGGCAGCCAGCACGGGCCGTTTAAAAAAGGCAGATGGTACTTTTCCATCCAACTACAATGCAAAACCATATCCTGCTGCTGGTTGGACACAGGCGTATGCACGCCAAGCCTTGCAATGGGAGAGAAGACTGGAGTTTGCTACAGAGGGCCCCCGCTTTTTCGACCTTGTAAGGTGGGGAATAGCTGAGCAAACTTTAAACAGCTACATTTCGGTTGAAAAAACCAGGCGCACTTTTTTAGCTACTGCTAAATTCACGGCGGGAAGAGATGAGTATCTGCCCATACCACAGTCAGAAATAACCTTTACCAAGGGATTGTATAAGCAAAACCCGGGGTATTAGCATAGGACCGAAGTGCTGCAAAGCGAACTTGAAAACATCAATTATAATAAATGGCCACATGTTTAAAGCGATAGTATATTTCACATTTTTTTGCTTAGGCACAATAGCCGGTTTTGCACAGCTTACAACTAATAAACCAATCGCACCATTCATTATCACATTGTCTAATGGAAAGGTTTTCAAGCATACTGATTTGGTAAAAGGCAAGGCAGCAATATTGATTTATTTTTCACCAACTTGTGGCCACTGCAAAGACTTTATGAAATGCTTGCTGGCACAAAAACAAAAATTGGCCAATAAACAATTTATACTGGTTACAGTTGATCCCTTGGATGATGTAAAAGCATTTAATGACCAGTATCATTTGCAAAAATTTATCAATATAAAAGTGGGAATTGAAAGCAGCCCATTCATTGTAAAAGAATATTACAAGGTGCAGCATTTTCCTTTTATAGCTTCGTACCATGCAAATGGCACCCTCCGAAAAATAATAGACAAGGAAATGAAACCAGTGGAAATGGTAACCCAAGTACTGAATGAATAGAACAATTAAAATATTAATATGAAAAGAAGAGTTTTATCGAGCGTGATCTTTGCCATATGTTTTATGCTCGCCGCGGTGGCAACGGCAAATGCACAGGAAATGCACCGGCCACAATTTCATTTTGCACCCAAAGCACATTGGATGAACGACCCTAATGGCATGGTTTTTCACAAGGGGGTGTATCATTTGTTTTTTCAGTACTATCCCGATTCCACTGTATGGGGCCCTATGCATTGGGGGCATGCCACCAGCAAGAATCTCGTAGATTGGGAAGAACAACCCATCGCACTGTACCCCGACAGCCTGGGGTATATATTCAGCGGCAGTGCCGTGGTGGACGAACACAATACCAGTGGCCTGGGTGAAAATGGTAAAGCGCCCATGGTGGCCATTTTTACCCACCACAATCCGGAAGGTGAAAAATCTGGCAGCAGCATTTATCAAAATCAAAGCATTGCTTATAGCAACGACGAAGGCAAAACATGGTTAAAATATGCGGGCAACCCCGTACTCAGAAACCCCGGTGTAAGGGATTTCAGAGATCCGAAAGTCAGCTGGTATGAACCTGCAAAAAAATGGGTGATGACACTTGCCACACAAGACCGCATCACTTTTTTCAGCAGTCCCGATTTGAAAAATTGGACCAAGGAAAGTGAGTTTGGCCAAAAGCTGGGCGCTCACGGTGGCGTTTGGGAATGTCCTGATTTATTTCCGCTGGTATTGGAAGGCAATAAGATATGGGTACTATTGGTCAGCATTAACCCGGGTGGTCCCAATGGGGGATCGGCCACCCAATATTTCGTCGGTAATTTCGATGGTACAACCTTTACACCCAGCGACACTGCCACCCGCTTTATGGACTACGGAACCGACAATTACGCTGGTGTTACCTTTTCCAATACGGGTCGTCGCAGGGTATTAATTGGATGGATGAGCAACTGGCAGTATGCACAAGTGGTACCAACAAATGCATGGAGAAGCGCCATGACAGTGCCCCGGGAGCTATCGGTAAGGAAAGTGAACAATAGAATATATTTAACTTCCAACCCGGTTATTGAACTGGAAAAACGTTCAAAGGAAACTCGGTCATTTGCCAATCTCAGCATTAAAGGAAGCTATGATTTAGGTGCAAAAATCAACCAACCATCACCACTTTTCAAACTGCAACTTACCACTGCAGCACCCAGCGACTTTTCAATAGTTTTAGCCAATGAGAAAGGGGAGGAAATGGTTGTGGGTTACAACAAAAACGCCAACCAATACTATACTGACCGGACAAAGTCCGGTAAAATAGATTTTGAAACAGGGTTTGCCAAAAAACATACAGCACACCGTATTGCCACTGGCCCCATCCAGCTAACCTTGATTGCCGATGTTGCCTCGGTAGAACTGTTTGCCGACAATGGTTTGTCCGTTATGACCACTGTATTTTTCCCCAACCAGCCCATGACAAGGCTTTACATAAAATCGGTGAATGGAGTACTTTTAAAAAACTTGACATACTATAAAATGTAAGCAAGGATATGGTTTGTTGTTATAAAAAAAGAGGAGAGCCAACAGGCTTTCCTCTTTCAATTATTAATAAGAGCCTTGTTATTTTATTTTCTCCTGCCATGCGAGCATACCGCCGGTAAGATTGGCCACGTTTTTATATCCAATGGTTTCCAAAATAAGGCAGGCTTGTCCGCTGCGGTTCCCACTGCGGCAATAAATTATGATTTCTTCTTCTTTTTTATCTTCCAGTTCGCCAACGTCCATCATTTGGATCTGGCCCAGTTTATGGTGAAGTCCGCCAATATGAAATTCGGCTCTTTCATGGTCTTCACGAACATCTACCAAATTAATTTGCTCCCCCGCATCCAAACGGGCTTTCAATTCTTCCACTGTAATAAGCTTCATATTAAGTTGATTGTTCTTTTTAAAAAATATGTCAATCCTTTTTTTCAACACTGTCTTTTAAATACCTCATCTCTGTACTCAGCCAAACATCGATGCTTTGTCCGGATCTGATTTTGTTAACTTGCTTACGGTTATCGGGCAATTCAAGGATCTTTTCCGGTATTTGTTTATATATGAAAGCGTGAGCGGTGTCCGACAATCCCGGGTCGGTTAAAACGGCCCCTGTATTCAAACCCAGACTGTCCAACAAGGGCTTGGCTTCGGAAAAGGTCATGCCCAATAAATCGGGTACATCAAATTCTTCATTACCCACCCCGCTTGCCAATACAAAGCTCACCCTGCTACCTTGAAAGATCTGGGTGCCAGCCTTTAGCGGGTGCCCGTTGTATAGCTGTTCCATTACGGCATCTTTGGCATAATCTGGTTTGCGGGTGGTGTCGCCGAGTTTCATACCGAGTTGCTTTAAATATAATTCAGCATTTCTAAATGAGAGACCCACCATATCGGGCATTATAACCAGTGGTGGCTCCCTGCGATTGATGGTGAGGTAGATCCGACGGTGTGCTTTTACCAATTGGTCACCTTCGGGCAACTGCCGGGCTACTGTAAGTGGCGGTATGGATTCATTCCAAACGCTATCCTGCACTTCCACTTCAAACCCTTTAGATTCAAGTATCTTGGTGGCTTGCTCAACCGATTTACCAGTTACCACCGGCACCTTTTCACTTTCTCCGTGGCGGGTGATAAAACCAAGCATCCAAAGCAAAATGAAAAGCAACAATACCAGCAGTAATATGGCTGCCAGTAAATTGATTAAGAAATGTTGGCGGGTGATGAATTTGAACATCGAAATGCGAATGTGAAAATGTGAAAATTCGAAAATGTAAAAATGAAAAACAAAATAGCCTCAGTGCCAATTCGATAATTGCTAATCTGACAATGAATACGAGTAAATGTTTGTTTATTAATAATAATGTACAAATATGCCACGTAATTTTTATTCTGCTAAAATTCTTCTCGTATCATTAACCATTAATCATTAACCATTATTCTGTTTTTCGTTATTCAAGCAGTCTTCAATCAGCCCCGAATAGAAGTCCTTCAAATCCATGCCCATGGCCTTTACTTGCTGAGGAATGATACTGGCCTCGCTCTGCCCTGGGATGGTGTTGATTTCCAGCATAAAGGGTTCGCCGGCTTTTTCATTGTAAATGAAATCAATGCGTACCACTCCATTGCAGTTGAATGTGTTGTATAATTTTTCTGCCGTTAGTCGCAGTTTTTCTGCCACAGGTGCTTCGATTTTAGCAGGGGTTATTTCCTCGCTTTTACCTTGATATTTAGCTTCGAAATCGAAAAAGTAGTTGTGGCTGATCACTTCCGTAATGGGCAAAGTGGTGATGTGGCCATTGAGCCTGGCAACGCCAATAGTAAATTCCCGGCCCTCAATAAATTCTTCAATCAATATCTGGTCATCTTCCTTAAATGCCTTTTCAATGGCCGCCGGCAAGCCGTCGCTGTCTGGCACTTTGCTCATGCCAATGGAACTGCCGCCATTGGAGGGTTTTATAAATAAAGGGAAGCGAAGTTGTCGGGCAATATCCGTTGTAGCAGCGTTGTCACATTTATAAAAGTGCAACGATTTGGCTACCTGTATGCCGCTTCTGCCAGCTATGGCCACTGTATATCGTTTGTTGAATGTAATAGCCGAGGTGGCGGCATTGCAGCAAGTATACGGCAGGCCGATCATATCGAAATACCCGAGTAATTTTCCATCTTCCGCAGGCGTGCCGTGTATGCCCACCAGCACAGCGTCGAACACAATTTTTTCCCCCTTTAACACCATCGAAAAGTCATTTTTGTCGATGGCAATTTCCGAACTGTCAGGCTGCCAGCACCACCAACCGTCTTTACGTATGTCGATGGTGTGGTAGTCAAATTTACTGGTGTCGATATGGTTGCGGATGGTGATGGCACTTTTATAAGAAATTTCAGCCTCGCCACTGTAGCCGCCTGTTACAAAGGCTATGATTGGTTTACCCATCATTTAATTTTAGGCAAAGAAAAGGGGGAAGTGAATGTGAAAATGTGAAAATTTGAAAATGTGAAAATGGCCGTTGAATGTGCTAATGTGCTAATCTGCTAATTTGCTAATAGAACAGCCAAATAATGTGAAAATTCGAAAATTCGAAAATGTGAAAATGGAACATCCCGGAATTGAATTCTAAAAACAAGTTTCAAAAAGGTAAAGTTTGTTACACCGGAACTCCCTTCCCCATTTGTGGAAAAGGTTTGGGGGTTGAGGTGCACACAAAAGGTGAAGATTTCACCCTTCACCTAATTTAACAGGAAATATCACCTGTCTATTGTCAGGGTGTTACCCCTTCAGTTGGATAGCAAGGTAGAAAACAGTTTTGGAAACTACAAGTTTTTTTTGAAGAAAAATTGACGTATATCCAACTTTTAAGGATGCCTTTTATACATGCAGCCGTTCTTTCTTTTCCAACAATTCTTCTACGGTTTCCTGGTACATTTCGTCAGGCACACAACAATCCACTGGGCATACGGCTGCGCATTGTGGTTCATCATGAAAACCTTGGCATTCTGTACATTTGTTGGAAACTATGTAATAGGTATCCACACTGTAAGGTTCATTTTTTTTGTTGGCATCTATCTGGGTGCCATCGAGCAAGGTGAAAACGCCTTTTACGGATGTGCCATCGGCAATAGCCCATTCAACGCCTCCCTCATAAATGGCATTGTTGGGGCACTCAGGCTCGCAGGCACCACAATTAATACATTCGTCGGTAATCTTAATAGCCATGGTAATGTAAGCAGTTTTAAATTTTCTAAAATTACATTTGCCGTTCAAATGTATAAAGTAGATGCCAATCGTGGGCATTAAAAAAAATTAAAGTCAATTTACTTGAAAAAATATTCGGCATCTCTTATTTGTCCGACAGCATAAAAGCACCCTCATCTCACGTATGACACTACATCAGCGAATAGCTATTTTAGAAAAATTAAGGGATTATTTGAAAGAAAATACCGAGACATGGCAGCAAGTAAAAAAAGAAGCCTTCCTTCAAAACAACTGGTTTGTAGAATCCTTTGTTGATTTGGCCGTCGCCAATATCTGCGGCCAATTTTTATCCCCTGGGCGGTTACTCTCTTGGGCTGCTACCTATCAAGTGCCTGAAACGGAACGATCGGCTAAAACAGTTGGCCTCGTGATGGCCGGCAATCTACCATTGGTAGGCTTTCACGATTTTTTATGCGCCTTTATTGCCGGCTGGCGGGTTTTGATAAAGCCTTCGTCCAAAGACACGGTGCTGCTAAAACATGTGTTGGAAAAAATGGTGGCTTGGGACAGGGAGGTGAGTGACATGGTTGAATTGGCGGAACGATTGAATGGTTGTAATGCATATATCGCCACGGGCAGCAATAATTCAGGCCGCTATTTCGAGTATTATTTCCGTAATTACCCAAGTATCATCAGAAAAAACAGAACATCTGTGGCAATTGTTACCGGGCAAGAGAGTGCCGCAGATCTTGATAAACTGGCCGACGACATGATGTTGTATTTTGGACTTGGCTGCCGGAATGTATCCAAAATATATGTTCCCAAAAATTACGATTTTATTCCATTATTGGCCTCATTAAACAAATACAAATGGATGGAAGATCATAATAAATTCAGGAACAATTATGATTATAACCTTTCCCTGCACATACTCAACAATAGATATTATATGACCAATGGCACCGTTTTGCTGGTGGAGAGCGATGCTATTTTTTCGCCATTGGCGCAAGTGCATCTGGCCTATTACGAAGGGATGCCCCCAATGGAACTGGCAAGGGAATATCCCGATGCCATACAATGTGTGGTGGGAATGGGAAATGTGCCCTTTGGCCAATCGCAAATACCGGGGCTTACTGACTATGCGGATGGCGTGGATACCATGCAATGGTTGATGGCAAACGGATAACATGCATGACGCAGAACAGTAGTTGCCATAATATCATAATTCATTAAACAGGTACCATTTATTCTGCCATTTCATCAGTCTTTTTTCGAGTGGCATGTCAATTGCCATCCTGTTAAACAGCGGTTAAACTGGGCTAACGGTATTACCAATAGCTAAACGTGACCGTTATTTTTACATCCGTTTAAAAAACAAAAAATCAGTCTAAAAAAATGAATATGAACTTCAAAAACATTCTGACTGTGGTGGGAATTAGCGTTGCCACCACTTTTGGCAGTATTTGGGCCCTTGGAAAGTACCATAACAGTGGTAATGATATCACCCAGCAAACAGGAAAATTGCCCGCCAATTATGCGGGATTTTTCGATGGCGACAATAATGCCACTCAAGGAACCCCTGTGGATTTTACTGGCGCCGCCGGTGCAGCCACCCCTTCGGTGGTGCATATTAAAACCCGGATTGGAGCCCGCACCGTGGTTAACAACAATTACCGTCGCAGCCCATTTGCCGATCTGTTCGGTGACGATTTCGACAATATGTTCGGCAATCCCCGCAACATGATGATTCCAGAACAAAGGGCAAGTGGATCCGGAGTTATCATTTCTGCCGACGGCTACATTGTTACAAACAACCACGTAATAGACAATGCTGATGAAATAGACGTAACTCTTCCCAATAAAAAATCATACAAAGCTGAATTGATTGGCGCCGACCCTAACAGCGATTTGGCTGTACTCAAAATAAGTGGGAATAACCTTCCCTACTTGGTTTGGGGTAATAGCGATGACGTGAAATTAGGGCAATGGGTACTTGCCATTGGCTATCCCTGGACACTTGATGTAACTGTGACCGCAGGTATTGTGAGTGCCAAAGCCCGTACACTTGGGCTCAACAGGTCGAAAACCGGCCAAAACACAGCCATTGAATCCTTTATTCAAACAGACGCAGCCGTTAATCAGGGAAACAGCGGCGGTGCATTGGTGAATACCGACGGGAAATTGATTGGTATAAATTCGGCGATTGCGTCTCAAACAGGATCGTATGCAGGATACAGTTATGCTATCCCCGTAAATATCGTAAAAAAAATAGCCGGCGATTTGGTAAAATTTGGGGCCGTTCAACGGGCGTTTCTGGGCCTCACGTATGTACCCGATGATGCGCCAGATGAACAGTTGAAAAAGCAAAATATCAAGTCCGGAGAAGGTGTGTATGTAAGTGGCGTGGCTGAAGACGGGGCTGCAAAACAGGCCGGTATTAAAACCGGTGACTATATTACCGGCATCAATGGTGTAAGAGTAACTTCAGGCTCAGAAATGGTGGAACAGATTGCCAACTACAAACCAGGCGATAAAATCGAAATCACTTACACCCGGGATGGAAAAGAATTGAAGGCCAATGTGTCGCTACGCAATAAAAGCGGCAATTTTGACATCGTAAAAGGATCGCCTACCGAGCAAATGAAAGACAAACTAGGGGGAGAATTACAAACAGTGGATGCAAAAACGGCCAAGCAATGGGGGATAGAAGGTGGCGTGCAAGTAAAAAAAGTAGGCGAAGGCTTGTTGAAAAACAGCAGGGTGCAGGATGATTTCATCATCATCTCCATCAATGGCATACCAGTAAAATCCCTGGAAGATTTAATTAGCAAACTGAACAAGCAGAAAGGCACAGTGAAACTGGAGGGAATTTATCCAGGCTTTGAAAGCACTTACTCATATCCGGTCAATTTAAATGCAGATGAAAGCGGCATGGACGGAGGTCAGTAATTTCAATGTATAAAAGATTAAAATGCTGGTTCAATGTTGAACCAGCATTTTTTTTTTTACAGGTAGAATAGAAGCTGGCTAAAAGCGAAAAGACTTATTACTGAAAAATATCTTTACTTGCATGATAAAGAATTTGTCGGCAACCAAAAATCAATTTGTCTATTTTAATTTATCGTCTGTTGTCACCAATCAATTTCTGTCATTTCAACTCCTATACTTATGAAAACATTTTTATTCTTTTTAGTATTGTTGATTTTTTGTCCAATCGTTTATGGCCAGCAATTCGCCACCGGAAATTTGGTAGTAGTAAAAGTGGGCGTGGTAGGGCAAACCCTGTCGAACACTGGGGCACCCGTGTTTTTAAACGAATATACTCCGGTTGGGAGTTTACAAAAAAGTGTTCCGCTGCCCACAACCTTATCTGGGATAAACAAGCGATTTTTATTGAGTGGGACTACTGCAGAAGAAGGAATGTTGCAACTATCGCCAGACGGCAAATACTTGACCCTGGCGGGATATGATGCCGATTTGGGCGGAGTTGCCAATCTCGAAAACACATCCGCCTTGCAAGTAAACAGGGTAGTGGCCCGTGTTGATAAGAATCTCAATATTGACAATACCTCAGCATTCGAAGACTATGCGGATGGAGGCAGCCCTAGAAGTGTGATAAGTTCCGATGGCGAAAGGTTTTGGATGACAGGCAGCACCGGTGGGGTGAGATTTGGTACATTGGGCACCACCACTTCACTGCAATTGAACACCACCGTTACATCCGCCAGATCGTTTTTTATAGCCGATGGCCAATTGTTTACCAGTACGGTGTTTGGTACCACTACCCGCATAGGCAAGGTAGGTACTGGCTTGCCAGAATCGGCCCCAACCAGTATTGTAAATCTTCCCGGTATTCCAACCACGCTAAGCCCTGGTCAATTTTTATTCCTTGACCTTTCAGAAATAATTTTGGGCTCAGACGTATTGTATGTAGCAGACGATGTGGCAGGGGTGCAGAAGTTTTCACTGACGCAGTCGGGATGGGTTTCAAATGGTAGCATGGGCACAGATGCGGACGATTACCGCGGACTTGCCGGTATGTATAATGCGGTTACACAAAATGTTGAATTGTATGCGGTAAGAAAAGGAGGCACCACTGCCACGGGTGGGGGAGAACTGGTTCAATTGATAGATGCAAGCGGCTACGATGCCACTATTACCGGCCAGCCAGCTGTAATTGCAACAGCCGATGCAGGTACCGCTTTTAGGGGAGTTGCTTTTGCACCAGTGGTTGATTTACTACCCATATCAGGTATTGATTTTAAAGTAATAGAAACGGTTGCCGGCAACCTACTGTCTTGGACAACTGCAAAGGAAAATGTAATCGAACATTTTGAGTTGCAGAAGAGTTTTAACGGACGAAATTTCTCCAGTTTTGTGCAACAACAAGCATCGGATTTAAGCACATATAGTTCATTAGATAAAAGCCCAAAGCAAGGTATAAATTACTACCGCTTAAAAATTGTAGATAAAACTACCCAAATAAGCTATAGTAAAATATTGCAAGTAAACATCAGGATGCAAACTCAATTACAAGCTTGGCCTAATCCAGCATTGTCAGATATTCAAATCCAATATCCAATCAATAACAATGTTGCAACAATAAAAATTATTTCATCTTCTGGTCAACAGATGTATTCAACTTTGTTACCACCGGGCACTAGCCAATCAAAAATAAACATCAGCAAGCTGTTGTCTGGCAATTACCGTCTGGTGTATGTTTCGTCGGAAAACACTTATAGTTGTTGGTTACACAAACAATAAATTTTTTTAAGAGGTTGTTTAAAAAAAACAGCCTCTTTTTTTGCAAATAATGTTCGGGTACAAACTTTTTAAACTAACATCCCGTATGTAAAAGAAATTTTATATTGTATTTATTTGCCTAGGATGAAGATACTTTGGTAAATGAGAAAATAAATGTATATTTTTGATCTGCAAACCCGGGATTTTTATACAGTTATGTTCGAAAGGCGGTTTATGGCAAGTTTTTTGCATAGTTTAATTTATTCCTAGAGATATTTTTCGCCTTGTTTTCAACCTGTTGCATGAGTCTGATAATGTTTTGAGCCAACTGAGGTGTAATCATACACACAGATGTTTTGGGATTTAATTTTCAAATAAAAAAAGCATTATGAGAAAATTCCTACTTTCTTTTCTTTTAGTTTTTTTGACAGGTATGCTTCAAGCACAGACTTGGTCGTGGACAAATACCATAACTGCCGCAAATCCCAGCGCTTCCAATCCTTATACCACAGGGGATGTAATGACACCAGCCAATACAGCCATTATTTCTGGAATTGGCAGGAATGCAGGGCTCACGCCAATAGTGCGGGTGGGCGGGTATGACGCCAGCAATTGGGGCAATGATATGGCCACTTTGGATGTAAGCACCGATTACTTCAGTTTCACTACCACACCCAATAATGGCCTTACCATTTTTTTTACCAATTTTATTTACACCGGTTATGCTACAGGCACGGGACCAGTTGGAGTAACATTGCGCTGCAGCATCGATAATTTCACCACCGATTTGGGATTGGGTGCGGCAGTAGGCACCAACATCACCCTCGACCTTACAGATGATGCATTTTTACAAGGCATTACCGAGCCAGTGGAATTCCGATTGTATGGATATGGTGCTACTGACAAAACAAATGGGGAATTCAGCGTCGATCAATTTCAGTTCAACGGCGAATATTATCTGGCACCCATTGGCATACCCATTGTGTATTATGATTTCGACAATGGCGTAGGGCGTCCAAATTTTGAAGGCACTGTGGATCAGGAAGCTGTAGCAGGCACATCAACAGCTTTTGGTGAAGCCGCCACTGGTGCAGCCACGGCTTACAAAAGCACACAAGGTGAAACTGTGAACAGAGCCGGTGCCGGTTTTGACAAATATGACTATGTTGGTGGGCAAGTAAATGGAAAATCAATAGGCTATGCGTCTAGGCAATCTTCCACCGCAGCCAATACACCAGCGGGCGCTGGTACTACCGACCCTGCCACCTATGGAGCCAACACCCCAATCTGGTACATTAAATTTAAAGTTAATACAGAGGGGTTTAAAGGTATAAATTTAAATTTTAATACATATCCAAACAATGCGAGTGCACCTTATTATGGGGTACAATACAGCACGGACAATACCAACTGGAACACGGTGGGCTCTGTAACTAACCCCGGTTTGGATATGTACCAATGGAATTATGTATTTCCTCTTGGTGGTTTGTGGGGCGATTGTATTACCTTTTTGCCTTCGGGCGCCGATAACCAAACCAATCTTTATATTAGAATTTACTTTTATTATTCGGGTAGTACCAATGCCAACGCTCACTTAAGAATCGATAATATCACCGTGTTCGCCAAGCAAACCTTACCCAATAAAGTATTTAGCACTTTAAATGAAGTCACCTTGTTGCATTCATGCGCACCAACCACTACGGAAACGCCATCGGGCAGCATTTGGTACCGGTATAATTTTAAGGATACCGGTGTAAATACCATTATGAACATCGCCAGCACATTTGCTCTGGCGGGCCCATTAAAAGTTGAAGATGGTGCAACCATTAACTTCAAAAATCCTGTTACCAATGCTGTAACCAGTTTTATAGGCCAGGGTTCAATTATACTGAACGGCCCAAACAGCCCCACTGCTGGATGTGCCACTACCAGCATAGGAATCAGTAGCCCAAATGGCATTAAAGCAACCTACTTGGCTGCCGACAACGTAGCAGGAACCTTGGGTAATTTGGGCAACTCAGGCTTGCGTACATTAAGTTCCGCAGCCAACTACACGTATTTCGGAACCGCCGCCCAAGTAACTGGCGATGGTTTGCCCGGCGCTACCAGCCCAACTGCCATCACGGGCAAACTGGTTATTAACAACAGTGCAGGTGTTTCCCTAAGCCGCACCACGTACGCCAGCGGTGAGTTGCACTTGCAAGCCGGTAATCTTTTGCTAAACGACCGCACGTTGGTATTGGGCGGCACCATACCAACTGTTGCGGGGTACACTGGAAAGCTGTATGGGTCGCTGCTTTCCAACCTCACCATGAACGGAACAGGGAACATCGGAACCGTCAGTTTCAACACAGGCGGGCAGATGTTGAACAACATCACATTAAACAGAACAAGTACTGGTTATGCTACGCTTGCCAGCGATTTAACGGTGAATGGCTCCATGATACTAACTAATGGCGTGCTGAATGCCGGCAATAACACACTCACATACCAAACTGGCAATTCACCATTAATTGGCGTAAACGGCACACTTACTTTGGGCAGCGCCGCCAATCTGATATTTGGCACCACAGGAAATAAAGGTGGCAATGCATTTGTTATTCCAGACAATATTTTTACAACAGCACCCAATATCAATAGCCTTGCCATAAACCGCACCAATTCATTGGAAATGAACAATCAGGGCATGTACCTCACAGGTGCATTAACGTTGAACGACGGGATCATTACCACAACTGCGTCCAAAAAATTGACATTGGCGGCAAGTATTCCGGCAGTAGGGGGGGCAAGTCCTGGGCCGGGCGGTACCTCGTTTATAAATGGGCCGTTGATAAAGGAATTTACTGCTGCAGGCACAGAGTTCAGCTATCCAGTAGGCACCATCACTCCATCTGCACAGTATCAGCCCATAGGCTTATTGCCAGCCTCGGTTCCAGCATTGTCGAGTTTTACAGCACAATATTTTGCGGCCAATCCCGACGGAAATTTTGGAGGGGCCTTTACCGGCTATTTTGTGGGCACTTCGCTGATAAGTTTGCTGGATAATAAATACTGGACTATAGACAGAACCGGGGCAGCGGCCACAGGCAGGGTGGTGATACCGTACTTGTCGTCGTACACTTTCAATACCACCACACCAACCACGGGTAGCGATGTGGCTGTAGCAAAGTATACCGGCACCAATCCATCCGGCTCATGGGATTTTACGGGACCAACCAGTGGGTTCAATATGGTAGGCCCGCAGTATGAGTCGTTTCCATATACCAGCAATGGCAAGGTTTATTCTGCTGTGATAAACTCTTTCAGTCCGTTCAGCATTGGTCATTGGACAAATATTGTTCTGCCAACCAAATTGCTGGCTTTTGATGCATCTTTACAACACATGAACGACGGCTTTTTGCAGTGGAAAGTAGCTGATCTGTCAAATTTATCTTCGTTCGAATTACAATACAGCCAAAGCGGGCAAACATTTTCAAAATTGGTCGACATGATTCCCAATACCGGAGCCAATTACAGCTATTTGCATCGTTCATTGCTTTCTGGCAATCATTATTACCGGTTAGTTATCAAAGAAAAGTCAGGCAAGACAAGCCTAAGTGCGGTAAAAGTGCTGGTGGTTGGCAAGGCACAAACTGCTATCATTGGACTGGCTAGTACGTTAAATGATGACGGGTCTATATCGCCCATAATTTATTCTGCCGGCAACCAAAGTGTACAATCCATTGTAACAAATGCCATGGGAAAAAGAATTGCGTTTGAGAAAGGTACGTTGCATGCTGGGCCCAACCAATGGAGATTGGGCACACAGGTTCAAAGTCCGGGTACCTATTTTGTTACCATTCAAACAGACGATGGTGTAAGTGGCACCTTTAAGTTTGTGAAACAATAAACAACCGGTATTATATACCAATAAAAGCCTCCATAAACCCGGGGGCTTTTTGTATATTGTTGATAATTAGGATAGTTAAAATAATAATTTGAATGGTATAAAAAGTTTTTCATTCTTAACTTCAAGGCGGTTTTAAAAATAAGGGCAATCGAAAATTCGGTAACGATTGCGTAAAAATGAGCCAATCGTAGTTATACGGTAAGAATTTAAGCTTGATTTTAAGTTTAGTTTTGTTAAGGGATTTTTAAGACCGACAGGGAAATGCAAACGAACCATAAACACAATTGCGGCCAAAACATATGATAAAAATTCCACTTGATTCGCAGTGATTTTAAACGATTGAAAACAATAAAGTTCCAAAAAGCGGGTTAATAAATGAACATTAGGGTTTCCACCAATACTAAGTGCCTTTACGATGAATGGTGGTTTTAAATACGATATTTAATTAGATTTTTTACTGTCATATGAAAAAAATTAGACTGTTTCTATTTGCGTCATGCTGGTGTTTGCTGGGCAATACCCAGGATTTATCAAATATGGGTACCGATTTTTGGACGGGGTTTGGCTATCATTCCCGCATGAAAGACAACGATAATTCCATCGGTGCATTTTTATCTATTTATGTGGCAGCAGGAAGCACATCTGCCACTGTAAGGGTATCGCTGCCGGGAGTGGCAGACCCCAGTTTTCCAAGAACAGTCAATGTTCCTGCCAATACAACCGTTGAGATTACCAATTTCCCAAGAGGTGATTTAAGTGATGAACTGAATGAGGCAGGCTTACCCGATTGCCGCTTGTTTTATACAGGTTTAACGAACCGGGGCATACATATCGAAAGTACCAATGGAGCGCCCATCGCCGTTTTTGAACATACCTATGGCAAAGATGCATCGGGTGCAACCATGCTTTTTCCATCCAATACATGGGGCGCATCGTACAATGTGCTTACCATAGGCGGCAAAACGAACAGTGGCGTTTCAAACTCTTTCTTTTTTGTAATGGCGGCCGAAGACAATACCACCGTATTAATTACACCAACAACCGATCTGCAAGATTCATCCAATGCATCCGTGTTTAAAGATGATAATAATGTGGTATTGCATCCCGCCGGAGTACAATTCAGTGTAGTGCTCAACAAAGGGCAAGTGTTTAATGGCATGAGCACAGTGGTGAACAAAGTGGCAGGCGACCTTACAGGCACATTGATTAAATCTACCGATTGTGCCAATAAAAAAATAATGGTGGTGGCTGGCAATGGCCGCACATTTGTAAATTCCAACGGATGCAATGTCAGCAGCGGTTCGGACAACTTGCTACAACAAATGCTTCCCCGTGTAGCCTGGGGTACCCAATATCTTACCACCCCCACAAAAACTATGGAATACGGAGTTTACCGTATATGCATTCAAAAAGCAGGTACCCAGGTAAAGGTGAATGGCACTCCAATTGCTGCACCGCTCATTGCGGGATTTTACTACCAAATTGAAAGCAAGGGATTTTTAAGCATAGAAAGCGACAATCCGGTAATGGTGGTTCAATACATTCTTACAGGTGGTTGTAAAACAGCCGTGGATGGCAATATTGGGGAAGGTGATCCTGAAATGATCATACTCAGCCCGGTTCAACAGGCTGTAAAAAGCACGTCTGTTTTTTCCGCTTCCAAACAAAATATTAGCAGTGGTGCCAGTTACATAAACGTAATTATAAGAAAAGAAGGGGTTGCCAGTTTTAAAATAGATAACAAGGCAACGGTGGATACAGGCAACAGCAGTTTTACAGGTCCGGTATATGGCTCCAGCGGCGTAGTAACTTTGGCCAATGCGTTTAAACCACATCCTGCCAATCCCGATTATTCATTTGCAAGATTTAAAGTTACTAGTGGTTTTTCTCATAATATGTCGTCCGACAGCGGCTTTAATGCCATTGCGTATGGTATGGTAAAGGGCGAAAGTTATGGCTATAATGCTGGCACGTTGATAAAGGACCTTACGGCCGTTGTAGAAACCAACAATCCATATGCCACCGTCAAGGGTGCATTTACTTGTCCGAAAAATCCTGCTAATTTGGAAATAGCGTTGCCCTATTTAAGGAGCCAAGTTGCCACATTGGATTGGTTTCCTGTTACAGCTGGCATTGTTCCTGCCGGAAATAAATCAACCACCGAGGCAGCTTCTTGGGTAAGGAGTTATGTGCAGGGTGTTACTACATACAACGTGTACAAAGCTCCCGTGGCCTATATTTTTCCTGTAGTAGGCACCTATAGAATTAATGTCACCATCGTAGGAACATTCAGCAGCGAATGCGGCGGCACACAAGTTACCCCTATCGATGTTCAGGTTGTGCGGGATACAGTTGATTTTACCATAACTCCAGACGGATGCGGCAGCCCAAGCGTAACATTTGCCGATGTAACCAAACCTTATTTGTCTTCCACCATTACGAAGTGGATTTGGGATTTTGGTGATGGAGCGCCAAGTCCCGATTATACAGGCAATACCCCAGCCACCAAAAACCCGCCTAAGCATACGTTTACTACTTTAAGTTCATTTGATATTAAGCTAAGTACCATCAACAGCTTAGGCTGCATATCGGATACAATTAAAAAATTGGATTTATCATCAGGTTTGCTGGCCAAGTTCACTATTACACCAAAAGACACTGTTTGCCCGGGTACTGAGCTAACGTTTACAGATGGTTCATCTGGCAGCGGTGCAGCAGGTACTGTAAATAAATGGTCGTGGACTTTTAAAAAGTTGCCCAGCGGTCCTACCACTACAGCCACCACCCAAATTGTAAAACAAACTTATGCGGCAACCGGCACCTATGAGGTAACGCTACAGGTAAACACCACCGCCAATTGCCCTAGCAATATTGCAAAAGATACATTTTTTGTGGCACCCGAGCCTGTAGCCAACTTCATGCTTCCGGCCGGGGTGTGCATCCCGGGCACCACGGTGTTCCCGAACACGAGCACGCTTGCGGGCGGCACCACGGCAGGTGTGACCTGGGACTGGGACTACGGCGACGCCTCTGCGCCGGCCGTCGGCCACACCTTCGACGGCACGCATGTGTACACGGCCGCAGGCCCCTACACGGTGTGCCTGAAGGCCACGAGCCCCTACGGGTGCAGCGGCACGCTGAGCACAAAGTGCCAGACGGTGAAGGATGTTTTCGAGCCGCCCGTGGCGGGCTTCAAGTTCAGCGGCAACTGCCTGGGCAGCGCCGTGCAGTTCACCGACACCAGCAAGGGCACGGGCCAGAAGATAAACGGCTGGTACTGGGACTTCGGCGACGGCAGCGACACGGCCAAGACGGGGACGCCGAAGCATTTCTTCGACCCGCCGGGCACCTACACGGTGCGGCTGGCGGTGACCAGCGACAAGGGCTGCCGCAGCGACACGGTGGGCGCCCAGGTGGTGATCAACCCCCTGCCGGTGCCGGGCTTCACGCTGCCGGCCGGCTGCCTGGAGGGCGGCGGGCTGGTGACCTTCACCAACACGAGCACCATGCCGGGCGGCACGGCGATGACTTATTCATGGACCTTCGGCGACGCGGCGCACCCGCCGAACACCAGTGTGCTCACGGACGGGCAGCACGACTACTCGCTGGCCGGCCCCGGCACCTATGCGGTGGGCCTGACGGCCACCAGCGCAGCGGGCTGTGCATCGGCGCCGCTGGTGCAGCAGTTCGTGGCGGCGGGCAGCCGCCCGGCGCCCGGCCTGGAGATACGCAAGGAGAACGGGCTCTGCGCCAACTCGAAGGTGGAGCTGAAGGACACCACCCGGGTGGGCATCGGCCGGCTCAAGCTGCTGGAGATCATCTGGGACCTGGCGGGCGCCCCCACGGTGGTGGAGACGGACAACGCCCCGCAGGACGGCAAGCCGGGCAGCAGCAAGGTGTACAGCCACCAGTACCCGGCCAGCGCAACAGCCAAACAGTATACGGTACGCATCATAGCCTACTCCGGGCAGGGCTGCTCGGCCACCCTGGAGCGTGACATCACGGTGAACGGGGCGCCCGACGTGGTGTTCCCCAACGGGCTGGCCGACATCTGCCTGGAGGCCACGCCCCGTGTGCTGGACCCCTCCACGGCGGCCACCGAGACCACCGGCCTGCCGGGCACCTACGCCTACAGCGGCCCGGGTGTGTGGAACGGCCCCGGCGGCACGGAATTCGACCCCTCTGCCAGCGGCGGTGCCAACACCGCCCCCGGCTACCTCATAAAGGTGGTGTACACCACCACGCCGGCCGGCTGCGCCGACTCGGCCACGGCCTACATACGGGTGCTGCCCACGCCGGTGGCCTCCTGGGAGACCAGCAGCCCGGTGTGCGAGACCAACAGGACCGTTTTCACCAGCACCAGCACCACGGGCTTCGGCAGCATCGCCGCCTGGTCCTGGGACTTCGGCGACGGCACCTTCCCGAACCCGCAGGTGGTGGCCAGCGGTGCGCCGCTGCCGCACGCCTTCCCGAAGGCGGGCCAGTACCCCGTGAGGCTGACGGTGACCACGGCGCAGGGCTGCACGGCCACCGCCACGCTGCCCGGCCTCACGGTGCATTACCTGCCGGTGGTGAAGATCGGCATACCGGGTGCGCTCTGCCTGCCGGACGCCACGGGGAGCTTCACCGACAAGAGCACGATAGGCGACCATACGGAAGCCCTGTTCAGATATTTATGGGAGTTCGGCGACGGCACCACCTCCGAGGTGAGGGACCCCAAGCACACTTACGGCGCCGGCGTGAAGACGCCGGTGAAAGTGCAGCTGGTGGTGACCAGCTCGGAGGGCTGCGTGGACTCGCTGCACCCGGCCGTTGAGCTGACCAATTTATACCCGCCGCCGGCGCCTGACTTCAGCGCCGACGCCTTCGAGCACTGCCTGGGGCAGCGGGTCTCGTTCACCGACCTGAGCGACGGGGTGACCAGCGGGATCACCAAATGGAGCTGGCTGTACGGCGACGGGCGGGGCGACACGGTGCGCAACCCCTCGTACACCTACGCCCGTGCCAACCTGTTCACGGTGCGGCTGAGCGTGGAGAACGGGCAGGGCTGCCGTGCCAGCGTGGAGAAGCAGGTGCGTGTGAGCGCCTACCCGAAGATCGAGCTGGCCGACGAGCTGTGGGTGCACCCCGGGGGCAGCCTGGTGCTGCAGCCGAAGGTGGGGGGCGTGGGCTCCTCGGGCATCGGCTACCAGTGGTCGCCGGCGCTGTACCTGAGCGACGCCACGGCCGGCCGTCCGGTGAGCCGCCCGCAGGAGGACATCCTGTACCACCTGGAGGTGACGGCGGGCCCCGGCTGCCGGGGCACGGACAGCGTGCGGGTGCGGCTGCTGCAGGACATCAAGCCGCCGAACGCCTTCAGCCCGAACGGCGACGGGGTCAATGACACCTGGGCGATCCCGAACCTGGAGAACTACGGGGGCTGCCTGGTGGAGGTGTTCGACCGCTACGGGCGCCTGGTGCACAAGCAGACGGGCTACAGCCGCCCCTGGGACGGCATGAGCGGCGGCAGGCAGCTGCCCACGGCGGTGTACTACTACATCATCCACCCCGAGAACGGCTACGACCCCGTGCAGGGCTCGGTGACGATCGTGCGGTAAGGGAAAGTGAATAGTGAGTAGTGAGTAGTGAGTGGTAGTCATTCAAGAGAAAAAAAGGAAGAGAGGGTTCAATACATCAGTCAAAAGGCCTGCAGTTGCAAGACTGCGGGCTTTTTTTGTGCCTTGTAGACCGCCATGGGGCAGATTGCGTTTTAAGCATTATTCAATTTTCAAACCAAGTGGGACAGGGCCTGAAAATGCCGTAGGCATGGGCGGTTTTATAGCCCGGGATTTCAATCTCGGGTTGTAACATGCATACAACACCTGAATGCCGTAGACATGAACGATTTTGCATTTTTGATAATATGAAAACAGAAGTTAAAACCCCTCTCCAAACGATTTTTCAACTTTCAATTACTTTTATCGAATGGCATAGAAAAAAAGAAAGCATACATATTATTGATAGCGACAACTATTTGAGGAGGCAACCGAAAACTAGTAATTTTTAATTCCGCAACCGATAGCAGGCTGGTCGTTCACGGTAAGGCGTGAGCATGGTTTATTTGCCTGATAGGTATACTAGTACCTCGGTTGCAGTAATCATATGCTTCACGCCCTTTCTTTTAAAACTATTCAAATGAATTTCGAAAATGTATTGAGGTTAAATCTGGCGAATTACCTCTCAGTGCAGAGTTGAAAAAAAATTTCATACAGCAAGGGTATAAAACATTAAATGATATATTAGAACTTCGGGCAGATGAGGCAATCATAGATTGTAACATGAAACAGGAACTCTGGATGGAATTTTGCCAATTTTTGATGGATAATAAGCCGGAACATTTTGGTAAGAAAAAATAAAACCAATGTGGCGACAGGCAATCCTGATGGAGCTTATTTTTAATGCATAAAGCTTATTTTCCCTGTGTTATTTTGAGCGCTAATTTATGGCTGCGAATTTCTCGATTATAAAACGATTTTTTTTTATAACATGAAACCCAATTCTTTCCCCAAAATAAAATCCATCCTCCAACTATACGAAATGTTGCCAGAAAATGAGCGATTGATAGTGGATGTATTACGCCAAATCATCAAAGAAAACTTGCCTGCCACAGCCAAAGAAAAAATATCATACAACGTTCCATTTTTTTATGGCAACCGGGGCGTTTGCATTGTGTGGCCGGCCACTGTTCCAAGAGGGGGTATAAAAATGGGTGTACTATTGGGTTTTTGGCATGGCAATAAATTAAAGGACAGCGATAATTACCTCACCCATGGCATCAATAAGCAGGTGTTTTACAAAATCTATCAACACGTTGAAGATATAGATGAACCGGCTATTGTAAAATTGTTGAAAGAAGCAGCGACCTTGGATGAGTTATATCGTTGAAACCCAAGTAATGAAGGAAAAAAAGGTAACGAAATTTTTTGAATAAACTTATGTTTGTTGTCATTCACTACTTACTACTCACTATTCACATTCCCTATGCCATCACCAGCTTCAGTTCCCTGGCTTTTTCAAGGGCAAATCGCAGTTGTTCTTCGGGGGTAAGGTTGGTATTATCAAGTACAATGGCATCATCGGCTTTTCGCAAGGGACTGATCTCCCGATTGCTGTCGATATAATCCCGCATTTCTAAATTGTTCTTCACTTCTTCAATGGTGATGTTGGGATTTTTTTCATACATTTCCTTAAAGCGTCTTTCCACCCTTACGGCATTATCTGCCTGCATAAAGATTTTCAATTCAGCATTAGGAAAAACGGTGGTGCCGATATCCCGTCCATCCATTACAATGCCTTTTTTCTTGCCCATTTTTTGCTGTTCAGCCACAGCATAAGTGCGCACCTGCTCAATAGTGGCAATTTCACTCACTTTTTCTGCCACCACCATTTCCCGCACCAGATATTCCACATTTTCATCATTCAGGTAAATCTCGCTTTGCTTGGTTTTTTCATTGTAGTGAAAATCGAGTTGTATATTTTTAAGGGCTTCATCTACTTGTTTCTTCTTCGTCCAGTCGATATGATTGCGCAAAAAATAGAGTGTGATGGCCCGATACATGGCCCCGCTGTCGATATATACATAATTCAACTTGCGTGCCAGTTGCTTGGCCATGGTGCTTTTGCCACAGCTAGAAAAGCCATCAATGGCAATTACTATCTTTTGCATAATGCAAAATTGCAGCCTAAGCGGGTGGTGGGCAAATTTTTTTGGCAACCGGTTGCCAAATTCAAATGTGCTAATTTGCTAATCTGCTAATTGGCTAATTAAAACTGCCAAATACAACCGCATTGTTTGCAAAATTGCAGATATGCAGAGATTATGCTCCTAAAACTGAAGTTGAATATAGGTATACCGTAAAAGTGAGTGACACAAGGATGCTGAATTCTGCTATCAGCTGGCTCACAATCTGTATTTGTATTGTGCATTTGGCTGTTCATTTGTATTGGGCTGTTTCATTAGCCAATTAGCAGATTAACAAATTACCAGGTTAGCACATTTAACTTCGGATGTTTCATTTTCACATTTTCACATTTTCACATTTTCGAATTTTCAAATTGCCTTTGGCTGTTTCATTAGTAAATTAGCACATTAGCAAATTGGCACATTTCCCGCTACTTCCACATAAACTCCAACGGCATATCCACTTTTATACCTAAACTGCGGCCCATGTCGAATACGCCAAGCCTACCGGTTAACAAATTGACGTCGGTATATTTCAATCGGCTTAAATGGTTTTGATAGGCCACATTGCCCAGATTGCTGCCCATCAGATGGATGCTTAACACGGTGTTTCCTTTTTTATTCACCATGTTGGTGCCAATGGCTGCATTTACCAGCCAGTAGCCCGGGGTGGCTGTTTCGGTATGGTAGCCAGTAAAAGGATGCTTTTGTTGAAAGGTATAATCACTTTCGATGCTGGCGTACACATTTCGAAACAACTTGCCTTTTGGCATCAAAGTGCCTTTTAATTCTGCAATGTATCGTGCGGCCGGTATGTTGGGTACATTTTTTACGCCATCCACCGGCTTTGAAAAACGGGCTTTTGTAAACGATACGGTGTTTTCGAAATGCAGCCAGTCCAATGGATGTGGGTGAATGTCCATATTGAATTCAAAGCCATATAAAGTGGCCCGTTGTTGGTTAAATGTAAAAACGGACAAGTCTTTTCCCGTTTCGGGGTTGATGATAATGGAATCAGTATTTTGTTGGTTTAAGAGCTTTCGATAATAAATGAAATGACTGATATTGTTGTAATAAATGCTGGCTCCCATAGATACATGCTCGGTGTTTATTTCAGCACCGGCATCCAATTGGATGCTGGTTTCCGATTTCAGGTTTTTGTTGCCAACTTCAAACCGGTTGGTGCCTTCATGCGCCCCGTTGCTCGACAATTCTGCCAGCGCCGGTGCCCGGAAGCCGCGGGCAATATTTATTTTCAGCACCGTGCTTTTACTGGCTTCGTAACTAATGCCGGCGCTGCCAGATACATTGGAAAATTTTTTGTTGAACGCCTCAAATTTCACATCGTTACCAAACATCATTTGTTTGCCATCCAGGTTTCTATGGTCGAAGCGTGCACCGCCACTCATGCTTATTTTGTTTTTATGATATTGGGCGAAAATAAAACCCCCGGCATCCCATAAGCTGTAGTTGGGAATAAGCGACTCGCCGGCCCTGTTTTTGTTGGTCTGTTTCATTCCCGATAACCCCATGCTTGTTTTCCAACTGCCTTTTTGTGACAGATGAAACCGGCTTTCCAGCACATTGGGATCCTAAGCTTAGAATTCCACGTGGACAAGTTGTCGCG
>JADMIO011721443.1_pt1 | contig 48787 bp, 66 predicted proteins | sample 8958161 | NCBI WGS metagenome assembly JADMIO01 (sample SAMN16585339, study PRJNA669376) | soil metagenome | isolation source: Crop rotation soil | place: USA: Cullars Rotation, Alabama | collected 2011
GACAACTTGTCCACGTGGAATTCTAAGCTTAGGATCCCAATGTGCTGGAAAGCCCACCACTCCTGCTTGAAAAAAAAAAAAAAAAAAAAAAAAAAAAAAACAAGAGCAGTGGACGGTATATACCAATGGCCCGCGCGAGCCGACTGGGCGTTCTGAGAACTTCTGAGGGGTTATGGGTAATGGTGCATATGATATATCCATGCCGCCGGGGATACACATACCTCATCCACTCGATAGGCATTTAATCCGCTGCCCGTTCACGCCATGAACACGAGGGCGCCGACTCGGGCTGCAGGCCGAGAACTTTTCTCGGCACCCGGTGGGGGCGGGGTAGGGCCCCCCTTGGCGGCACCCCCGATGGGCGTAACCCCCTGCGCAAATTTTGCGTCAGAAATTCAAAGGTATATCTCTAAGACTGGGAGGTGCCGTACCGGGGTTCCGTCGCTTGTGGGGCTTCCCTTCGGGAACCACAAGATGTATGATCGGGGCTGGAATTGGTGCTCTGCGGAAGATTTGGGTACGGTATGGCTCTAAACCTCATCACACTTACGAAGTCCGACGGGGCGAAAGTCGATGTCAACCCGGCTATGATCGAAACGGTCGAGACGGTGAAAGACGTTACTCGAGTCATGATGAACTCGGGGGCGGTCGTCGAGGTGCGCGATCCGCAAGCGAAGGTCCGCGACCGGGCCAACTTCCGCTCCCCTGATGGGTTTGGCTAATGGACCTCGATCTCGAACCAGTCCGCACAGTCGGGCGCGCCCCGAAGCCCTTAGAGGGAGAAATAGTCCGCCAGCTTAACTCGGCGGATTTGGCGCTTCTGGAGACCGAGCGGGGCGTGAAGGCGCCCTCGCTTAAGCGGTTAAGGGATTCTCATCATGCTATTGCTAAGTGCATATCGCAAGGCCTTCCCGGTGCCGAGATATCGGCTATCACTGGCTACTCGCAGTCACGCATTTCAATCCTCAAGGCCGATCCGGCCTTCCAAGAACTCGTTTCCTTTTACAAAGAGCAGGCCGAGACCGCCTACGCTGAGGTTATCTCCGACGCGGCCTCCAAGATTGCCGCGGTCAGGAACGACGTTCTGGACGAGCTATCCGACCGCCTTAATGACGAGCCAGACAAGATACCCACTGAAACGCTCCTCGATGCCCTGAAAGTCACCGCTGACCGTTCCGGGCATGGCCCGGCCTCCAAGTCTATGAATGTGCATATGCACCTTGACTTGGCCGATCGAATTGCGGCTGGTCGCCGGCGGGTGGCTCAGCTTGGCGCGCCCAATTCCTCCCCGGATAAAGCTGCGCCACCGGCGATCGAAGGCTCAGCGGTGCGCCTTCCCTCGCCGGGCAAGGAGGGCGAAGCCCAGTGACCGACATCGCAGTCGAACTCGGCTCCTTCGTCAACGACCCCCTCGGGTTCGCCATGTTCGCGTTCCCCTGGGGCGAGCCGGGCTCCGAACTCGAGGCCTTCACCGGACTTGAAGAGTGGCAACACAAGCTCCTGGAGTACATCCGTGACCGACTCGCCGAAGGGGCCGACCCCGCCACAGTCATCCGAGACGCCATCCAAACCGCAACCACCTCCGGGCACGGTGTCGGTAAATCCGCCGTGGTATCAATCATCATCCTCTGGGCTATCTCGACTTTCGAAGACACTCGCGGGGTTGTTACAGCAAATACGGAAACCCAGCTCAAAACAAAAACTTGGGCTGAGCTTGGCAAGTGGTATCGCCTTTTTATTGGTCGCGATCTTTTCAAGCTTACTGCTACTGCAATCTTCTCCGCCGACTCGGCGCACGAGCGCACCTGGCGAATCGACATGGTGCCATGGAGCGAGCGAAACACCGAAGCATTTGCGGGCCTTCACAATAAAGGGCGGCGTGTCCTGCTGATAATGGACGAGGCCTCAGCGATCCCGGATGTGATCTGGGAGACGGCGGAGGGCGCCCTGACCGACTCAGATACCCAAATCCTTTGGCTCGTCTTCGGGAACCCGACCCAGTCCACCGGCCGGTTCCGCGAGTGCTTCGGAAAGTTCTCGCACCGCTGGAAGACCTTTCAGGTTGACTCCCGAACCGTCTCGATCACGAACAAGGACCAATTCGAGAAGTGGATCAAAGACTATGGAGAGGATTCCGACTTCGTGCGTGTCCGTGTTCGCGGGGTATTCCCGCGAGTCGGCTCTATGCAATTCATCGGCGGAGACCTCATCGACGAGGCTACGCGGCGGGAAGTTTCTAACCATGTGCATGATCCACTTGTCATCGGGGTCGATGTGGCTCGTTTCGGTGACGACGAGTCCGTTATCTACATCCGAAAAGGTCGCGATGGCCGATCAATTGATCCAGTCCGCATCCGAGGTGTGCGAGGCGGCGCTGATACAATGACTGTAGCGGGCAAGGCCGCTGAACTCTATGCCCAATACAAGGCGGACGCTATATTTGTGGATGGTGGTGGGGTTGGTGGTGGCGTTGTTGATCGCCTACGCCAACTTCAAGTACCTGTTTGGGACATCCAATTCGGTTCCAAGTCGGATGCCAACCAGCTCGAATCTGACGGCATCCGCTACGCCAACAAGCGGGCGGAGATTTGGGGCGCCCTTAAGGAGTGGCTCAAGGGAGGTTGCATCCCCGATGATCGGCAACTGATCGAAGAGCTGAGCGGCCCACAGTACGGCTACAACGTACGGAACGAAATCCAACTCGAGTCGAAGGATGATATGAAGAAGCGGGGGCTTTCGAGCCCCGACGTGGCTGACGCGCTTGCGCTCACATTCGCTTATCCAGTGATCCCGCATTCGATGGCCGGGGGCCAGCACGACTCGGCGAAGCCGCCGACCGTCCCCGACTACGACCCCCTTTCAATCTTCGAGGCCGCCTGATGTTTGGTGCACCGAGAATGCAAGCGCCCCCGGCTCCCCCTCCGCCACCCACGCCCCCGTCCTATGGAAACTCCAGCGTCGGCAAGGCCGGATCGGTTTACCAGACCGCCCAACTCGGCGGGATCGGCTCGACGATCATGACCTCGTCGCAGGGCGACCTCACCCCCGCGAACACCGCGAAGAAAACCCTGCTCGGACAGTAAATGGCCCAAACCCTCCGTGCACAACTCGAAGGCCAGTTGACCGGGCTCCGCACGGACAGATACTCATGGTGGCTGCATTGGTCGGAACTCGCCCGCTTTCTACTCCCGCGCCGCTATCGGTGGCTTGTAACCCCGAATCAGATGAACCGCGGCTCGCCGATCAATTACTCGATTATCGACTCGACTGGAACAATCGCCGCCCGAGTCCTTGCTGCTGGTATGATGTCTGGTATGACGAGCCCGACCCGCCAGTGGTTCCAACTCCGAGTTGAGGGCTTCGCCCCCGAGGACGACAACCCAGTTAACACCTGGCTCGCCGAGGTCCGCACTCGGATGATGAAGGTTTTCGCGTCGTCGAACTTCTATTCCGCGATCGCAGTGAACTACCTCGACCTCGCCGTCTTCGGCACCGGCCCGATGCTGATCTACGAAGACTACGACAACGTGATCGACTGCGTGAACCCCTGCGCGGGCGAGTACTACCTCGGCCTCAACGACAAACTCGAGGCTTGTATATTCTACCGAGAGATCATTCAGACGGTCTATCAGATCGTGACGTGGTTCGGGGAAGAGAACTGCCCCTCGGATATCCTTTCGGCCTATCGGCAGGGCGGAGCCTCGCTCCAACTGGAGTACGCCGTGATCCATGCGGTCAGGCCGAACAAGGCGGGCTCCGAGGTCCCTTCTCACTTCGAATACGCCGAGTACTACTGGGTTCGCGGATCGAGCGAGGCTGCAGATGGCAAGCCATTCCTTCGGAAGAAAGGATATTACGAGTTTCCTGGCATTACCCCTCGATGGGATGTTACTGGTAACGATGCTTATGGTCGGTCCCCTGGCATGGATGCCTTGGGCGATATTAAGCAGCTCCAGCAGGAGCAAAAGCGAAAAGCCCAAGCAATCGACAAGCTCGCCAATCCCCCCATGCGGGCCGATGTGGAACTGAAGAATCAGCCCGCCTCAACGATCCCCGGAGGGATTACCTACATCACCAAGAAGGACGGCGTTGGCTTCGAGCCAGTCTATCAGAACTTCCGCCCGCCGATCCAAGAGCTGATGGAAGACATCAAGCAGGTCCAAGAGCGCATACAGCGTATCTTCTTCAACGATCTGTTCCTGATGTTCCAGCAGATGGAGGCGGAGCCCCGTTCGGCGACTGCCGTTGACGCGCGCCGGGAAGAGAAGATGGTTATGCTCGGGCCGATCCTGGAGCGATTCCAAGTCGAGGCCCTCGATCCGACCATCGATCGCACCTTCAAGATCATGAACCGCTACGGGCTGTTGCCCCCGCCACCGCCGGAAATCTCGGGGCGCGAAATCGAGGTCGAATACGTATCGATGCTCGCTGCGGCTCAAAAAGCGACTGAGACTCTTGGCATTGAGCGCCTCTTCGCCATTGTCGGAAACGAGGCCGCAATCCATCCTGATGCACTCGATGTCATTAACTGGGACTTTAATATCGAGCGTTATTCAGCCTTGCTCGGTAACGACCCCCGTGCAATAAACACCCCAGAAGTTATTGCGCAGCTTCGCGAGGCAAAACAGAAACAACAGCAGCTTGCTTATATGGCCGATGTGGGCCAGGGCGCTGCAAAAGCAGGAAAGACGCTATCTGAAACTGATGTAGGCGGGGGCCAGAACGCCCTCTCCGCAATGCTAGGAGCCGCACCATGACCGCACCGCAAGACCTTCGCCCCCTCGTCGCAATCTGCGTCCCCTGCGGGGACCGGGTTCATCAAGAGTTCATGCAATGCATCTGGGCCCTTGGCCGAGGCGCGCGCAACCATCGGCAGGGCCTCGCCTCTGCCCAATCCTCAATTATCGTGAATGGCCGGAACCAGTGTGTCGCCGCCGCCCAGGAAATGAAGGCCGACTACTTGTTCTTCGCCGACTCCGATATGACTTTCCCTTACAAGATCGTAGACGCCCTACTTGCCCACCAAAAAGACATCGTAGGCTGCACCTATGTGCGTAGGGGGCCTCCTTTCGACAATCTCGGCCACACGAAGCGCGAGGCGGATATGAAGAAGACCTCGGGCCTCGTCGAAATGTCGCATATGCCGACGGGGCTCCTGCTTATCAATATGAAGGTCTTCGAGAAGTTCAAGCGCCCCTACTTCCGTCTCGAGGCCAACGAAGAGTACGAGATCACCAACGGCGAAGACATGATCTTCTCCCGTATGGCGAACGAGCGCGGGTTCTCGATTTGGTGCGACCTCGATCTGTCGATGGAGTGCGCGCATCTTTACCAGTACGCGCTTCGTCCGAATGATCTCGCTGTCCGTGCGCAGGTCGAGCACTATAAGAAGGGCGGTGCGTTTGAAATGCCGAACTTGAAGAAGGCCGCCAATGGCTGAGCCCCGCCCCCTTCATATCTCGGCCTTCGACCAGCCGCCCGACTTCCGCAAGGACGATAAACCTGCGGTTGACGCGGGCGACGCCGCGACGCTCAAGGACCGGATCAAAGAGACGAAGTCTGCGGAGCAGGTTCGGAAAGAGACCGTTCGGAATATGATGCTCGTCGAGGACAATCGAAAATATTTCTTCGATCTGCTCGAGGCCTGCCACCTGTATTCGACCCCGTATTCGCCCCGCGACCCCTACGCAACGACCTTCGCCTGTGGCGAGCATAATATTGGGCTGAGGGTTCTTTCGGACCTCCAACTCGCCGCCCCCGATCTTTACCTTCAAATGCTTGAGGAGAATAAGAATGGCTGACGCAGCAACCGCGACGACTACCGATACCGCAGCAGCGACGACGACCGCTGATACGAAGACCGACGCCGGTGCAGCCGCCGCTGCCACCACGACTGAGGCAAAGCCGACTCTTATCGGGGCCGATGCAGCGAAGACCGAAGGCGATAAGAAAACCGAAGGTGATACGCTGATCGGTAAGACCGAGGACAAGAAAGAAGAAACAAAAACCGAAGACAAGAAAACCGAGGCCCCGGTCTTCCAGCTCGACAAATTGAAACTCCCCGAGGGCATGGACCCGAAGGACCCGATCCTCGCGAAGTTCGGCGAGACGATGCTCAACGACAAGATGAGCCCGCAGGAGCGGTCACAAGCCCTCCTCGACCTCCATTCCGATGTCATCAAGGCGGTTGGCGAAGCCAATACCAAGGCCTGGAATGACACGAAAGCCGAGTGGGAAGGCGAAATCAAAGCCGATAAAGAAATCGGCGGCGATAAGCTCCAACCCACTCTCCAGCAGATATCGAAGGCGCTTGATGCGACCATCGGCCCTGAGGCGGCCAAGGCGTTCAAGACCGGCTTCAATGTCACCGGCGCTGGTTCACACCCCGCGGTCGTCCGAGGCATGGCAAAGATCGCCGCGCTTCTGACAGAGGGGGGACACATCCCTGGGAGCCCCGGTAAAGGCAAGATGGACCTCGCGTCCACCTTCTTCCCGAACTCCCCTGACATGAAAGGCAACTGATAAATGGCCGTCCTAGGCACAGGTGCGCTGACTTACGCCGACTGGGCGAAGCGTATCGACGACAACGGCAAGATCGCGATGATTATCGAAATCTTGTCACAGACGAACGAGATCATGCTCGACATGCTCGTTCTCGAGGGCAACCTCACCACCGGGCACAAGACTACGGTTCGAACGGGCCTCCCCACGGCAACGTGGCGCCTGCTCAACTACGGCATCGTGCCCACCAAGTCAACGACCGCGCAGATCGTTGATACCGTTGGCAACCTCGAAGCCGAGTCACAACTCGACGTTGACGTTGCGAAGCTGAACAACGATGCGGCGGCATTCCGCCTGTCTGAGTCCCGCGCCTTCCTCGAAGGCATGAACCAGCAGATGGCCTCGACGCTCATCTACGGCAACACTTCGGTTAACCCGGAGCGCTTCACCGGCTTGGCCCCGCGCTACAATACCGTCTCGACCACGAGCGCGCAAAGCGCGTACAACGTGATCGATATGGGCGGGACCGGCTCCGATAACACCTCGATCTGGATCGTGACGTGGGGCGAGAATACCTCCCATGGCATCTTCCCGAAGGGTTCATCGGCGGGCCTCCAGCACACTGACATGGGCAAGCAGCGTGTCCAAGACACGTCGCAGACCTTCGCGACCGGCGCCTACTTCTGGGCATGGGTTGACCATTACAAGTGGGAACTCGGTCTGACCGTCCGCGATTGGCGCTACAACGTCCGCCTCGCGAATATCGACGTGAGCGATCTCAGCACTGCGAACGCAGCCAACATCATCAACGGCATCGTTCGCGGCCTGAACCGTCTCCCGACGACCTCGCCCGGCATCACCTCAACCCAGACCTCGGACTCGCCGACAATCGGCGGCTCGATGGGCCGGACGGTGATCTACTGCAACCGAACCGTGAAGACCTTCCTCGAACTGCAGGCAATGAACAAGACGAACGTCTTGCTCCAGCTGGTCCAGTGGAATGGTATGGCCATCACGACGGCTCGCGGCGTCCCGGTGCGAACCGTTGACGCTATCCTCAACACTGAAAGCCAGGTGGTGTAACAATGATTATCGATGGCCTCCTGCTATTCTCTTCTGCTCAGAACCTCACCACCGGCACGATCGCTTCGACGAACGTCATCGATCTGCTGAATGCGAGGGACATGGGTATCGGAGACGATCCGGCCCTCAAGCTGGCCTGCTTCGTGACGACCTCGTTCGCTTCAACGGACTCGGCTACACTCACGGTTCAGGTCCTCGGCTCAACCGACAACTCGACCTTCACCGTCTACGCACAGAGCCGTGCGTACTCGGCGGCGGACCTGGTTGCCGGTAACAAGCTCTTTCCGATCGATTGGCCTCACCGAGGTCCGGGCGACGCTTTGCCGCGTTACCTCGCGATCAACTACGTCATGGGTGCTCTGCACTTTACCCCTGGCGCCGTCACCTCGATGCTCGTCCTCGATCGTCAGGACGCGACCCAGTACCCGCCGGGTATTGGTATCACGAACTAAGGAGCGGAACACATGCGTATTCGCTCTCTCTTCCTCGGCGGGTTGGCCCTTGTGGCTAGCCTGTCGGCTGCGTTGGCGCAGGTCAACACCGTTCCTCAAGTCGGTGTTATCACCTCGTTCAACACGCAGAAGCAAACCTATTCGGCGGCGTCCTCGTTCTCCGCCGCCGCGAGTGCGACTGATATCGCGACCATCTGCGGTTCAGCGACGAAGACCATCAGGGTCCAGTCGATCACCGTAACTGGTCAGACGACCGGCTCCGCTGTCGTATCCATCGTGGATATCGTCAAGCGTTCGACTCGGAATACCGGCGGAACAGCGACTCAGCTGACCGCGGTGCCCCTCGACTCGAACAACGCAACAGCGACGGCCCTCGTCGATATCTATACCGGCAACCCTACAGTCGGAACCCTCGTTGGTACCACGTCAGTTCAGGCCCTTCTCTTCGGCCTGACCTCGACCGCGGTGTCAGTGGTCCCGGCTCTCTTCAACTACAACGCCCCGAACCTTCTCTCGCAGCCAATGGTCCTGCGTGGGGCGGCTCAGTGCGCCTCAGTCAGCCTCAACGGTGCGTCTGCAAACGTTACCGCGCAGGTGACTGTGAATTGGAGTGAAGAGTAAGTGATCCTTCCCGCCGTCAGACTACCTCAACTGCTGATGGCACTCGGCCTGATGGTGGTGTTCGTCCCGAACTTAACCGGGGCGGCCATCCCATCAGGCTGGCTTTTTCTTCTTGCGGTTCTACCGTGGTTCATCTGGCGAAGAGTTGAAATGGGCGTTCCGCATTGGGCCGGGCTTCTGTTTCTCGCCTACGCCGTGGCGTCCCTCTTTTGGAGTTCGAGTGCGTTCAATGGGGTATTCACTATCGCAACCTTCCTCGTTATCGGAATGGCCTTCCTTCTCGGCGAGCGCGCTGACCTTCGATCCGTCACTATTGGCCTCGGTCTTGGTTTCATACCGTCCCTTATCGTTGGTTTTCTCCAGTGGTCGAAGCATGATATCGGGAGCGATCCCATCATCGGCCTTTTTATCTCACAAAGCCTCTTCGGAGACATCGCCGCATTGATCCTTATCATGGCCGTAACTCAGCGCCTATGGTGGATCGTGCCGATCATGCTCCCCGCGATAGTAATGGCCGGAACAAAGTCCTCTTACCTCGCTTTGCTCGTCGCGTTTGTCGTGTGGACCTGGCAACACAACCGCCGCGAAGAGGCCGCACTCGCCATTGTCTCAGTCCTTTTCGTCTTCATCGTCTCTTACTTCTTCAACTACCGCGTAAGCGGAAGCCTCCAGCGGCTCGAGATATGGTCGGCGATAATCCCGCAACTGACCCTGCTCGGACACGGCGCGGGTTCGCTGGAGGAGTCTTTCTTTTCCACCGTCTTCGCCTCCGGCGAAAGGATCGCCAATGCTCACAACGACTTCCTCCAGCTCGCTTTCGAGTTCGGCGCGCCCGGTCTTGCGGTCGCCCTCGCCTTCACACCGCAACTTCGGTCTCCGACGTTCGCCGCCTTTGCAGTCCTCGCCTTCATTCAGTGGCCGCTCGAGTTCCCAATCATCGCCTTTATTGGGGCGGTTAGTGCGGGTGCTGCTTATCGTGAGCGGTGCGATCTTCGCCTTCTACGGCTTTCTGGCCGATCAGGCCTACATACAAGCGGGAGACAGTGTTATGCTTAAACAACGCGCCGCCTCACTGTTCCCCTTTAACCCAGAAATTCGGCGGGGCGCAGGGTTCGCAATCCCTGCTCACATCAAGAAGGAAACCCGATAATGCGCTTTCGACTAGACGCTCAACACTACGCCGACGACAAGCTCCTCGAAGCCGGGATGGAAGTTGGCGACGGCGAGAACTCTGTCAGCCCTTGGCGGTACGAACGGGACATCAAAGAGAAGGACATCAAGGCCGGTCAACTTCGCCCGCCGTCCTTGCAGATGACCCCGCTCGACGACGAGGCGAGAAAGGTCTATCGCGACACCTTCAACACCGATACCCCGGAGCGCGATCCGACGAAGCCGATCCCGTTGCAGGGCACCGGCTCAAAGGCGATGGTCCCGCCGAAGGTTGATCCGAAGACGGCGCCGAAACCGACTCCGCCCGATCTCGCGAAAACTGCCCAACATCAAACCCCTGCTAATTCCCCGCGCGGGACAGCGGGCTCTCAGGCTGTGAAGCCCCCGACTAACGAGGCCTTCAAGCACATAGAGCCGGAACCGAAGAAAGGCTAACTCCTATGCGTCGCATGTGGCTCGCCCTCGGGCTAATCCTTCTCCCCCTCGTTGCATTTGGTCAAGGGACTTCCCCGATTGTCCCGGCCACGCAGAAAAGCGCGGCGATTGCGATCTCGTCTGCGACCACGACTCGACTCGTGGCGTTGAACGGAACGCAGTCGATCTATGTAACGGCGGTGGATGTTGTCTCTGACGGAACGGGCCATATCCAGTTCATCGCTGGAACGGGCTCCACATGTGGCACAGGGACGGTCAACATCACTGGGAACTACTCCCTGACGGCTCAGGTGGGCTTCACGAAAGGCACCGGCGTTGGCGCTCTTTGGGTTGTCCCGCCGGGGCTGTCCCTTTGCGCCGTAACCGACGCAGCGGTTAATATGACCGGGAGTCTCGCCTATGCGCAGTTCTAGCTTCGCGGTCATCGTGATTCTCGCCGCCGCTTTTAGCTTCTCCGCGTTCGCCCAACTCAGCCAAACCGGGATGGGGAAGAAAGCTCATGCAGGTGGCGGAGGCGGTTGCAATGGCGCGATCGATCTCTCTGCGGGCTGTCCTCTCCCAATGCTAGGAGTGTTCTAAAATGAAACGGTTAATAGCAGCTTTATTCGCTCTCACAACTATCAGTGTTGGCATCGGCATGGGGGCCAACTATCAGGCCACCCAAGGTTCTGGAACTACGTTTGGTTCGCTCGTTGTCTCGGCGATTAATTACGCTCAGCAACTCGTTTGCGATCCGACAACGCCAGCGCAATGTATGGCGATTAATGCGAGTGGGCAGATCACAGAAGCGAATTCAGCTGCGCAACTCACCGCGCTTCAAAGTGCGCAGCCAGCAGGAACGAACAGAATTGGTTATACCTCTGATGATCCGTGTACCCAACTCACAAAGTCCGGCGCGCCTTTTAGCCTCACAGCCAGTGGTCAAGTTATCACTGGAACGTCATCGAAGAAGACCTATATCTGTTCCATTGATCTTATCTCTGCCACAGCACAAAACATCGCGCTTGTTGAGGGTACGGGCTCAACTTGTGCCACAAATATCTTCGGTCTCGCTGGTGGAACTACCGCAGCAACCGGATGGAATTTAGCCGCTAACGGCGGCCTCACTAAAGGCTCCGGGAACGGCACAGTTTACATTGGATCAGGTGATGCCAATGTACTCGCCGCTAATGTTTGTCTTCTGCTCAGTAGCACTGGCCAAACCTCAGGTCACATAACTTATGTGCAGGCGCCATGAAGAAACTACTATTCGCCTCTATTCTTGCGGCGTTATCATGTTGTGTGGCTTTTGCTCAGGTCCCAATTACCGGCGCGGGTAAAGGAACTCCACGGTCCTTTCAGGGCATTGGCGATGTTCAAAGTGGTGCTTATGCGTATTATAGCTGTGCCTTTGCATACAATGCAGCTTACGCAACAGCACTTGGAAAAGCCTGTCGTGTTGTAAAGGCGTCAGACGGCTCCGGTGGCTGTGATCTTTTGGTATCTGCCGATGGAATAGTACATTCACCATCCACTCAGTGCTCGACCGAGTGTTCGGTATCTTGCAAAGTCACAACTGCCTATGACCAAAGTGGGAATACGCGCGATGCTACACAGGGCACTCTCGCTTCTATGCCTGTGCTTTTGCAGTCTGCACTTAATTCATTGCCGGGGCTTACTTGCACAAACGCAGGCGCAAACCTCGTAACCGCCAATCAGACAGCTGCACAGCCTCTTAATGGCTCCGTTGTATTTGAAAGAACTGGCAACGTTACACTTTCTTCTGGCTGGATCGGAACATCCAGTGGCGTGGGAGCTATTATTCAATCGAGCAACTCTGCTAATTCGGCGCGGTTGAATTCCAACGGCTCAGTTGTTTCTGCGGCGGCATCCGACAGTGCATATCACGCATTGAATGGACTATTTAACGGGGCGTCGTCTGTAATAATGATTGATGGGTCGGAAACTTCTGGAACAGTTGGCGCGAATGGACTTAACACTTCGCCGATAAATCTATGTACGGCAGGCGGCGGTGGCAGTACTGGTATCCTCATGGAGGGAGCATTCTATCAGGGAAGCGCATTTAATACAACACAGCGAAATGCAATCAACATCAATCAACACAGCCGATACAATTTCTAAAGGCCTGACTCTATGAAACGCACTACAGCGCTGTATCTTGCTCTTTCGTTGTCTTTAACGATAGTAAGTGGAGTATTACCAGTAAATGCTGGAATGCATGGCTGTGGAAATCCATGTCATAGTCAGGTTAATCTTTCTCTTCTTCATGGAAACTACGACGGATTTTTCATTAACTGGATGAAGGCAGGACAGGTTTGGTCGAATGCTGATAACTCAGGAAATTTTGATCCTACCAACCTCGATAGTAATGGCTACCCGATCACCCTCAAGAATAATGGTCCATACACGACTATCGGGCACCCGACCGCTGCGCAGTTTGCATCCTTAAATCCATCGCGCGGAAATCACTTTGCGGTCATATGGACTGGCGCCGGGTCGGTACAGATTCGCACGGGACATTCGACTTCGTCTGGCAGCAGCTCGGTATCTCCGCAGGTCATTGCTCCAAGTGCCACACTGACCCAGATGGACGTGAACATTTCCGCTGTTCCTGTCTCTAATCTTGCGATTGTTTGGGTTGATAATTGTACAACACCGCCGCTGACGGGATGTGGCGATTACGACGATTACATCGCTGGCAAGATCGTCCGTCAGGCGTTCAAGGACACAATTCATCACGCCAAGATCGGCGCACTGCGCTTTTTGAACTATGAAGGCGACAGCACCGGAACGGGCGCTGATGCCATCAATGTCGTCAAATGGGGAGATCAGAAGCCCGCAGGATATGTTTACTACGAAGGCGTCGAAATGCGGGCGTCGGTGTTCGCCGGGACTACGACGCATAGTGGCACGAATTATTCGATAACCTGCCGCTCTGGCTCTGACTGTTTTGGTGTCGTCGCGCTCACTGACAAGATGCGCATACAGGTGTTGATTGATGCGACGGGAGGTTTCTCTGGCAATACACTGAATGTTAATGGTATCGGCGCTGTTCCTATTGCTCAGCTCAATGGCAATACAACGCTGGCTGACACTTTTCATGGCGGAGTTATTGGCGATCTCGTCTATGACTCGACGCTAAACCTATGGTTACTCTATGGTGCCAATGCCATTTCTTCTGGTCAAGGTAACGGTGGCATTAATAGTGGCGTCCCGCCGGAAGTCATAATTCAAGCCTGCCAGGAAATTCAGATTGACTGCTGGTACGTTGATGGAGTTCTGGACTCTGATCCTCGATCAAACTACATTCCTCAACTTCTAGCATACGCCAGTAGAAATTTAACTACTGCTCGTATTAAAATTGAAGGCCCTAACGAACAGTGGGGAGGGCAACAGAATGCGGTTCTGTCTCAAAGAAAAGGCGTTGCTTACTGGGGTCCGAACATTCCTCCAGGTACAGCGCAAGATCGTTGGATGGGAATGGCAATGTCCACGCTTGGACAGGCCGCCGCTGCCGTCTATGGGAAAAACAGTCCAAGGTATGAAATTATAGCTGGTTTCAATACAAATGGCGGGTTTGGTTCTGCTCAACGCGAAAGACTTAACTCTGCGACCTGGGTTGCGAGCGGTCCTGACAATCCTGGGTATATTCGCGATCCTGCTTATAATTGGGTCAACGCTATTGCGTTTGCAAATTACTGGAACAGCACAAACGCGTTTACCGGCATAGAAACGACCAACGCATTCAATTACTTCGGCAACGTCTCTTTGCAGGCTGGCCTGATTGCGGCATTCGAGGCGCAAGTCCCCGGCAATTTGCAAAGCGAGAATGTTAATTTTTCGATTAATGAAGTTGCTTATGCGGCAGGCTTCGCGGTCGTTCCGAAGGTGGTGCAGTACGAAGGCGGCTATAGCGACGATGTTATCCATAACTCAGCTTCAAACGCCAAGACACCGACCATCACAGGGGCGGTTAACAACGGTGACGGCACAACCACACTAACAATCGGAACTGACTCTGTTCGCGGTGGCCAATGGGATTTGATGGCCAATCAGCAGGTCACATTCGCCTCGGCTTCTGGCGGAACGTGGTCAACTATCGTTGGCAATACCTATACAGTTTCATCGGCCAACCAGGCCAGTCACACCGCAATCATTAATCTGGATAGTAGCGCTCTCGGTACCTTCACCACGGCAACGATAACAGTGACATTTAAAATGACGATCACGAATGTCACTAAGGCCAACCCTTGTGTCGTGACTGTCGCTTCTAATCTTGTCCCCGGCACAGCAACTGCTCCATACCAGTCCGGGCAAGGCTTCACAATGGGGATTAGTGGCATTGTTGGCATGACTCAACTCAATGGGTTTTTCCTGCCGACCCTCAGCGTAAGTGGTAATGACTTTACGATGGATTTCGACTGCAGCGGGTTCAGTGCCTACGTATCTGGTGGCACTATAACATTCAGTTCAGAAAGTGCCGCTAACGGTTGGCGTATATCCAAGAAATACGCAAACCTTGGCCCGCCGACAGCTAAGGCATTTGCCGCTATGGCAGATGCGGGTATGAGAAATCCCAGTATTTTTCAATTTGGTGCGAGTGGGCAGGTGTGGCCGGTATTTAATCCGAACTGGACCGCTGTACCGTCTCCTGAATGGAATGGCGTAGCGCAGTATAACGGTGGCACTTATCCATAATAGGATAGTATAATGGCAACGAGCGACATCGAAATCTGTAATCAGGCGCTTTCGCGGATCGGTACCCGCTCGACGATCGCATCGTTGACTGAGGCATCGAAAGAGGCGAAGCAATGTAATCTTGTCTACGCGCAGACGCGAGACGAGGTTCTTTCGATGGCGTTCTGGAACTTCGCGAAGAAGACAGCGACGCTATCGCTGTTGAAGAGCGCGCCGGGAACTCCGTCGAACCCCACCGGCGCGACTCAGTGGTCGAACGCCTATCCGGCCCCGCCATGGCTTTACGAGTACTCGTATCCTTCGGATTGCCTCCAGTTCCGCTCAATCTACCCGCAGATCGACACCGGGATCATCGGCACCCCGCTGACCTCGAACCTCGCCTCTTACTCGCCCTACGTCGCCGCGCCTTGGGCAGCAGTTCTCTTCGAGACCGCGACCGACACCGATACACAAGGCGCTCAGCAGAACGTGGTTCTTACAAACCAGTATCAGGCAATCGGCGCGTACACTATGCGAGTGACAAACCCGAACCTGTTCTCGAATAACTTTGTGCAGGCGCTGGTCTGTGCGGTGGCGGCGAAGATAGCGCAGCCGCTGACGGGCGACCGGGCGCTCAGGAATGAAATGTTCCAACTGGCTAATACGCAAATTGTTCAAGCCCGACAGAGCGACGGCAACGAGGGACTGACAATCATCGATTACCAGGCCTCATGGATCGCCGCCCGCGACTCGGTTAATCCTTGGAACGGCCCCGGCTACTTCATCGCACCTTTCGCGCCGCTTTATCCGGTGGGGATGTAATTGAGCAATAACTTCATCCAGCCATCCTTCGCTGCTGGCGAGCTTTCGCCTCAGCTCTATGCTCGTGTCGATCTCGGCAAGTACCATGTCGGCGCGGCGCTGATGGAGAACTTCGTCGTTGACTTCCGGGGCGGGGCGTTCAACCGGAACGGGACGGAGTTCGTCTGCCGCTGCCGAAGCGACGATCAAGACGTTGTGCTTGTCCCATTCCAGTTCTCGACGATCCAAACATATATGCTGGAGTTCGGCAATCAGTATATGCGAGTGGTTAAGGATGGGGCGCTTGTTCTTGAGGCCTCAACCCCGATTACCGGGATTTCGCAGGCCTCAGAAGGTCTTGTGACCGCAGCGAATACCTACATCAACGGCGATTGGGTCTTCCTCGACGGTATTAACGGGATGACCGAGCTGAATGAGGTCTTCGCGATAGTCGATAACGCGACGGTGACGGGTTTCAGTCTGCTCGATCTGGATGGCAATCCGATAGACACGACGAACTTTAACGCCTACACTTCTGGCGGAACGGCGGCGCGGGTTTTCACTCTTACCACACCATATGCGGCCTCAGACCTTCCTCTTTTGAAATTCACCCAGTCCGCTGATGTGATGACCCTCACGCATCCGAGCTACGCGCCCCGCGAACTGACGAGGACCGGGAATGCGGCCTGGACGCTGACGCAGATCACATTCTCGACTACCGCGACCGCGCCGACCGGGGTGACAGCAACGGCGTCGGCGGCGGGCGCAGCGGTGTTCTCGTATGTCGTGACGGCGGTGGGGGCCGATGGGCAGGAAAGCGTTGCTTCGGCGCGGGCCGATGTGTCCTCGGCGGTTAATATCGGCGTGACGGCGGGGCATATCGATATCGCATGGGCGGCGGTCGCCGGGGCGCAGTACTACAACGTTTACAAGGCGAGCTATCTCCCGACCGCCGGTACGATCCCGCAAGGGGTGAATTACGGATGGATCGGAGACTCGGTTGGCGTTGGCTTCATCGATAATAACATTGTGCCGGACTTCACCAAGACTCCGCCGCTGCATCAGAACCCCTTCGCGATCGGAGCGATTACCTCGGTTACGATTGTTAATCAGGGCGCGGGCTACGTTCAGAGCACAATCGGCTACACGATCAACACGACGACCGGCTCCGGTGCGATACTCGGCCTGTCAGTTTCCGGCGGCAAGCTCGTCGCGGTTACTGTTATCAACGGCGGGAGTGGCTACGCCGCGACGGACACGATCACGATAACTGGACAAGGGACCGGATCAGGAGCGGCGGCAACGGCTGCGGCAACGGCGGAAGATGGTGCCTCAGGACTTGGTGGATCGCTTGGCCCGGTTACAGTGTCGAACGGTGGAAGCGGATACGTTAATCCGTCTGCGACGGTCCCGGCCCCTGGCGGAATTACTCCAATCCAAGCAACGCTCTTTGCCCCGGTAGTCGTGAACGGAGTTATTACCGCGATCAACGTTAATAACCCCGGCCAAAGCTATCTCGGGGCACAGACTGTCACAATCACGGATTCCGCTCCAGCCGGTTCCGGTGCAACAGCAACCCTTAACGTGAATACCTCGACCGGACGCTATCCCGGCGCGGTCGGATACTTCCAGCAACGCCTCGGCTTTGGCGGATCGAATGACGGCCCCGAAACTATCTGGCTCTCGCAGCCCGGCGCCTTCCATAACTTCGACGTTTCAAACCCCGTCAAGGACGACGACGCGATTACCGCGACCCTCGCTTCCCGCCAAGTCAACAACATCAAGTACATGATCGGTATGCCTGGCGGCTTGATCGTTCTGACCTCCGGTGGCGCGTGGCAAGTATCTGGCGGGGCGGCAAATGCGGCGATTACTCCCTCGACTATTACAGCCACGCCTCAGGCGTATAACGGCTGCGCCGATGTCGAGCCTATCACGATCAACTACGATATTCTTTACGTCCAAGCTAAAGGCGCGGTTGTTCGTGATCTATCTTACAATTTTTATGTTAATATCTATACTGGTATTGATATTTCGCTTATGTCCAATCATCTTCTCCAGGGCTTTACGATTGTCCGATGGGCCTACGCGGAAGAGCCATTTAAGGTAGTCTGGGTGGTGCGGTCGGACGGGAAGCTGCTCTCGCTGACTTATCTGAAAGAGCAGGAAATCTACGGATGGGCACACCATCACACGCTCGGGCTGTTTAAGTCAGTTGGAACTATCGTCGAGGGCAACGAAAGCGCGACCTATCTCGTAGTGAAGAGGTTTGTTCAAGGGAAGTATGTGCAGTTTATCGAGCGGATGCATACGCGGGATGCGCCCTACGGAGTCGAAGACTCGTGGTTCCTCGACTGCGCGCTGATGAATGAGTTGACCTATCCGAATGCGACGGTGACGGCCTCGACGGATGAGCCGGGACCGGGGGTGATCTTTACAGCGGATACCGCCGCGACGTTCTCGCCGAGTGACGTTGGTAAGGTGCTGAGGATGGGCGGGGGCATCGCCACGATCACAGCCTATATTGACGGGATGAATCTTGAGGGCACGATCACTCGCGAAATTCAAGAGGTTCTTTACGGCGATCCATCGGTCTACACTGACCCGACAAACGCGGCGGATATTCCGCTACCACAGGGGCCAGGCGACTGGTCACTGACCGCGCCGATCACGACGGTAACAGGGCTCGACCACCTCGAAGGACAGATTGTCTCAGTCCTCGCTGATGGCTCGGTTATGCCTCAGCGGACGGTTGTGAACGGGTCGATCACGCTCGATCATTCAGCGACAAAGGTTGTTGTGGGGTTGCCCTACTCTTCGCGGTTGCAGACGCTGAACCTCGACACCGGCGAGCCGACGATCCAAGGGAAGCGCAAGCTTATCAGCGCCCTGACGGTGAGGGTCGCGGAGACTCGCGGACTCCAGATGGGACCGGCGTTTGACGATATGGCTGAGTATAAGATGCGCGACGATCAGCCAATGGGTCAGCCGATCCTGCCAGAAACTGGCGATCAGCGAATAATCATGGGGCCAGACTGGCAGGAAGAGGGCGTGATTTGCATCAGGCAGGACTACCCGCTGCCCGCGCAGGTACTCGGGATCATCCCCGAGATCACTATCGGAGACACGAAATCATGAGCGCGCCGGTGATCCTTGCTGCGATGCCGAGTGATGCGAAGATCATCGCGCGAAACCTGCGAAAGCAATCGGTGAAAGAGGTCGAAAGGGTCGGCGGCGCGAAGGTAGAACAGATCGAGGCCGCGATCAAGCGGGCGCAATATTCTTGGACTGGATGGGTTGACGGGGAAATCGCTTGTATTTGGGGGATTGAGACAGTGACGATAATGGCAGACGAGGCGACGCTCTGGATGATATCGACCCCGCTGGTCGAGAAACACGCCTTTACCTTCGTTCGAAAGTCGCAAATCTTCATTCGAGAGCTTATGAAACAACGGTTCAAACTGATTCATGGAATGGTTAGTGCGGACTTCGAGCGGTCGATCGCGTGGCTGAAGTGGCTTGGTTTCAAGATAAACGCCGCACAGAACGGAATGTGCTACTTCCATATGAATAGGGTGTAAGATGGCCTTTCTTCCAGCTGTTGCGATAGCGTCGAGTGTCATCGGGGCCGGTGTTAGCGCCGCCGGTGCGTACTCGACCGGGCAAGCGAACTCGGCTTCGGCGGGGTATCAGGCGCAAGTCGCGCGGAATAACGCGATTATTGCTGAGCAAAATGCGCAGTTTGAGCTGCAAAAGGGAAATGTTGAGACGGAGAACCAAAACTACAAGACGCGGGCGCTGGTCGGAACGCAGAAGGCGACACAGGCGGCGAACGGGCTCGATGTGAACTCCGGTTCGCCGCTCGATGTCAGGCGGTCAACGACGGAGCTTGGGCACCTCGATGCGCTTACGCTGCTGAATAATGCGGCGGCGAAGGCGGCAGGGTATCGTGCGGCGGGCGCGAATTATACTGCCGAGGCCGGACTCGATGAAATGAAGGCCTCTTCGGCCAAGAAAGCCGGTGCTTTCAGCGTAGCCTCAAGCCTTATCGGTGGCGTCTCGTCCGTTTCTGACAAGTGGCTTACCTATCAGCAGAAGGGGATTATATCCTAATGCCCCAAGTTCCTTATAGGCCATATGCTGAGGTCACTCCGCAAGGCGGAGATACGCCTTTTCAGTCGGCTGCTGGTGCGACGCCTGATGCTTTCGGTGCGCAAGTTGGGCAAGCGGAGCAGGGACTTGGCCAGCAAATCCAACACTTCGGCGACGTTATCTCGAAGCACGCTGTTACTTTCGCGGAGCGGGATAACCAAGCCGCTGCGACTGACCTTTACACGCAGGCCTCGATTGAGGTTGGGAACCTCGATGCGAAGTTTGGGTCGCTTGAGGGAAAGGCGCGGGCCGATGCGTTGCCAGAGTATCAGAAGGGTATCCTCGATATCCAAGAAAAGTATCGGAACTTGGCCGGGAACGTCGATGTTCAGCATCAATTCGATAATGACTTCAAGCGCCGGGCGGCGTACTCGATTGTTGACGAGTCAAAAAAGGCCGCAATCGCGTTCAAGCAATACACGAATAAGTCTCAGGCGGCCCGGATAACGCTCGCAGATCAAGACGCTGCGGCCTCGGCGCGGGACGATGGACGGTTTCAGTTGGCTCTCGGCGAAGTCAACGCCTCGGTTGATGCCCTCGGGCGCGAGAATAACTGGGGGCCGGACGAGAAAGAGGTCTTCCGACGGAAGCAGATCGATGGGCTTTACGAGACTCGATTTAAGGCGATGGCTATTACTGACCCATTTCGGGCGAAAGAACAGTACGAAAAAAGCAAAGATCAAATCTCTGGCCCCGCTCAGATCAAGATCGAGCAAGATATCAACAACGGGATCGTGAAAGCGGGGTCGCGGCTCGACGCGCAAGCGATCTGGAATAAGACCCCGCCGGTTATGGAGGCCGCGAAGAGGGCGATCTCGGGGATCGAAAGTGGCTCACCGGAAGGAAATTACACGACTGTCAGTGCTCCGTCGAAGGACGGCGATCAAGCCTATGGTCGGTATCAGGTCATGGGCAAGAATATCCCGGCCTGGACCGAGCAATACTATGGAAAGAAACTCACTCCGCAGGAGTTCTTGAAAAACCCTGAGGCGCAGGAGGCGGTTTTCGAGGGTGAGTTCGGAAGGCTGATGGACAAGTATGGTCCGAATGGTGCCGCGCGGGCCTGGTTCGCAGGCGAAGGCGGGATGAATAACCTCGGCGCGACCGATGTTTACGGACGGCTCACTGTTAAAGCCTACGGAGACACGTTCTCGAAGGCGTTTGGGAACCCGATAGCGGAGGCCGGGGCCGATCGACTTCAAGGGGCGCTGGCAGAGGCGAAGACCTACGCGGATAAGCGGTTCCCTGATGACCCTGGTTTCGCCGCCCTGTACGAGGACACCCTTACAACGAGGCTAAAAGCCCTTTACTCGACCGATCGGCAGGTCAGACAGGAGCAACGGCTCGGTCGACAGACCGCTGTTATGACGGAATTGATCCCGAAGCCCGATGGATCGCGGGTGACAGCCATTGAACAGCTCTCGCCGCAGGCGCAGCAGGCTTATTTCGATATGGAGCCGGATCAGAAACGGCGGGTTCTGCGACAGATCGACTCGAATGCGAAGGCGGATGTCCCGCTGACACCGGATCGGTTCAACAAGTTTCAAGAGATTATGGGACAGGCGATTACCGACCCCGATAAGTTCCTCGACGTGATCCCCGGCGAGCATGATCTACCTCGGACTTTGCAGGGGCAAATCTTCAACAAGCAACGGCAGATGCAAGGGAAGCTCGCGGACACATCGAAGATTAACTCGGCCTTACGGACAGTCGCGCCAATGCTGAACGACGCAGGGATTTATTCGTCCCGGACTGACACACAGAAGAATGCGAGCTATAACCAATTCGTCGGCGCCTTCGATGCGAAGCTGAAAGAGTATGAAGATCAACACAAGAAATTCCCGACTGAGGAAGAACAGCGGAAGATCGCGTCGGGGCTGTTGACAGAAACGACGAATAACTGGATCATGCCGAACAGTCGCGCCTTCGAGGTCCCGGCTGATTTCACGAAAGAATGGACTCCGAAGTTCAAAGAACGCTTCGGACGGAACCCGACCGCCGGTGAGTTATATCGGTTGTATCAGACGAGTCAGAAATAATGGCCGACGATCTTCTCGACGGATTTGAGCCTGATAACGCCGCCCCGATTGCGGTCGCGGGGGCCTCAGGCAACGCGGATAATGCAGGGAAGGCGCTAACGCTCTCGAAGAAATCCGGCGTCCCAGCGCAGGTGATCGATGCGGACCTTGAAGGCTTCGTTAATCAGTATAAATCGAAACAGGCTGGCGAAGCGGTCAAGGCCAATCCGCAGATCGCGGGATATATGCAGGGGCAGGCGCTTCACGCGAAGGTCTCGAATGATGATTACGATAATCTGAACGAGATCACAAAGGCGATCAATAGCTATAATCAGGCTGGCCTGCTGCAGAATATCCCGAAGGCGTTTGAGGCGCTGAAAAGCCCCGAGGGCCGGGATAAGATGCTGACGAACCTGAAGAGCTGGCCATCGGAGTTTGTGAAGGGGCTTATTCAACCGCTGTTGACTCCGGGTGAAATGGGGGCCGGGAAGGTTGATATTGAGTCTGGCGAAGGTATCGATCAGGCGATTAACCTCGCCGCGTTCATTGGTTTGGGCCGGTTAAGCAAGCTCCCAAAGACCGGCAAAACGTCTGGAATGGCTCCGCTCACACCGCGCGCCGAAGACGCTATCGCAGAAGGCAAAATCCCTCCAGCCGGTGTTGACCCCGCGATTGACGATCTTCATATAGAACAACAAAAAGTTGACGCTGCGAAAGTCGATCAACTGGTACAGGTGACAGATGCCTCGAGGACGAAAGAGAGAGCGCCACCCGCTCTTGCGGAGTTTGTGCGTCAACACGATACTGGCGATGTCGGTATTTCGGCCGAGGCCATTTCTAAGATATATGAAAGTGAGGGTAAGACACCGGCAGCGGGTGATGGTCTTTTTGGGTTTGTGCCTGATATTGGCGATCAGCTGGCTTCTGGGCTTGCAAGCGGGGTAGATGTGAAGGTGCCGCTCGCGGACTATGTGGCGAATGTGGACTCGGCGCTTCATGCGAAGGTGAAGGACTCGATTAGGTTTAGGGAAGAAGGGGTGACGAAAGAGGAAGCGACGACGCTTGGCGAAGTCGAAGAGCCGAAGCTGAAAGAGGGTGAAAAGATTGTCGGACAAGAGGGCGATCAATTTACGACCTCGGAGGGGCGGACTATCGACCGGGCCGAGGCTCTCAAGGTCGCGATGGCCTCCGGTCAGTTCGCCGAAGACCGCTCGCGATGGGCGATGATTAAGGCGGGTTACGACCCACAAATCCTCCACGATGATAACGTGAGTTACTCCGCCCGCGAGTACATGACGAAAGTTGCCGAGGCCGAAGACTCTCTCTACCTCGAGCCCCTCTTCAAATCCGGTAAGGACCTCAACATAACCGAGGGCGAGTTTAAGCGTTACTCGGACAAGATCGAACGGAGGCAAAATGAACTCCTCGACCGATCCATCGAGGCCGCAAGGCGTGAAGTGGCCAAGCGTCAAACTGCGGAATGGCGAAAAGCCGAGGCTGAGCTTACGAACCAGGTTTCTACTGATTATCGGTCTCGCCCTGATATCGTGGCTGATCGTTATCTTCGTAGTGGAGACCTTCCTACAGGTGAGCGGGTTGAGCCTTTAAAGCTGGATCGGGCGACGGTTGAGGAAATGCTTGGGAAAGAGCATTCGATCGCGGAGCTGACGCAAGAGAAGGGCGCGAATCCTGATGATATCGCGTCGGTGCTCGGCTTCGACTCGGGCGCGGAAATGGTGAAGGCGCTCGATGAATATAATAAGGGAAGGAAGGCGCAGGGCCTCGGCCCGAAGGCCTACTTCGATCAGGCAGTCGCGAAGGAAGTTGACTTGCAGATGCGGGAGAAGTTTGGGCTCCTCCCGGAGAACATCGCTGCGGAAGCTAGGGAAATCGCATTGGGGGAATACCATGCTGACATACTCGCGGATGAAGTCAAGATACTCGCCGGACAAGCCGGTGGCGAGCCTCCGCTCAGTCGAGCAGAAATGCGACAGTGGGTCGCCGACAACTTTAACGCGCAAAAACTATCCCAGGTCCGAGATTGGGAACCACTCCGAAGAGCTGTGGAAAAAGGAGGCCGCGACGCTGAAAAAGCCCTGCTCGGAGGAGATTTTGAAGGCGCGTTTAAGGCGAAGCAACGCCAACTTCTTGCATTCCTTGGAGCGAGAGAGGCAGATACGTTTAGAAGAGATCAGGCAAGAGCAGAGAAACTCATCGACCGGATCGGTGCCAGCGACGCCCCAAAGTCTCTCGATCCTGCCTTCGTCTATCAGACCCGAAGAATGCTCGGAAGACTCGGGATCGATGCTGGCCCCGTTGCCGGAGAGCTGAAAGAGTTTAATCAGTTCATCGCGGACACGGAGGGGCAGGCGGCGGTTGCGGACTTCCTCCTCGATCCGGACTGGAAAAAGACGATCAAGGATATGACTGTTGAGGAGTTCCGCGACCTCGGAAAGTCCCTTCAAAGCCTCGTGCATAACGCGCGGGAAGCGAAGAAGATGGACTCGGTCCGCGGCAAGGCCGATCTCGATAACGTGGTATTCGATATTAAAAAAGAACTCGATCGGTTTGATTTGATTGAGAAGCCGCTGAACCCGACGCCGATGGAGCGGCTGCGCTCGGTCGGACGTTACACTGTTGGGATGCATCTGCTCGTCGAGAGGGTTCTGGACTACACCGATAAATACAACCCGAACGGCCCACTGACGACGTACCTCGACCGGCCCCTGCGGGCGGCGTATAATAAGGAACTGACGTTGAGTGAAATGGTGACGAAGCATCTCGCGGGGCTCAAAGAGTTCGTGAACGAGTCGCTCGCGGATAAGATCGATAATAAGCTGATTCCGAACCCGCTGTCGAAGTCGGGCTATATGGATATGACGAGGGCGAACCTTCGGCAACTGATGTTGAACCTCGGCTCCCGATCGGGCGTGGAGAAGGTCACGAAGGGGTTTGGGATCGACGAAATGTCCCTGCGAAAGTTCGTCCACGACCATGCTTCGGAGGCCGATACGAAGTGGGTTCAGGGGATGTTTGATTTGTTCGCGAAGCTGAAGCCGGAAGCGGACGCGATGCAACTGCGAGATACCGGGGTGCCGGTGGACTCGGTGGAGTTGTCGGAACTCGGAACGAAGTATGGGAAGGTGAAAGGATACTTCCCGCTGATGTACGATCAGGCGCGGTCGAATATTCAAGGCGACATCCGCGCGCAAAACCCGACCTTCGACGAACACTACATCGCGGCCACCACTCCGCAGGGGTACACTCGACGGCGCACCGGCTATAGCGCCGCCATCGATCTTGAAGGTCTTTACACTGGTTCAAAAATCCAAGGGATGGTCCATGACATTGCCTTCCGAGAAGCAGTCCGAAACGCCTCTAAGCTCATCAACAACGCCGACTTCATGCTCGAAATGCGAAAGAAGTGGGGAACCGAAGTCGCCGACCTTCTCCCCGGATGGCTCAAGGACATCGCCAATGTCCACAACGTCGATGACAACTATGCAAGGGGACTTGTTCGAGGGCTGGCCTTCTTCCGACAAAATGTAGTGAGTTCGTTGATTGCGCTGAACCCCGGAACCTTTATCAAGCATGGCGTGACCGCCGCCTCGATGTCAGTGCAGCGAGTTGGGTCGAAGGAACTCGTCGGCGCGATCAAGGACATGGTTTCGGCGGGGAAGGAACTGGCTCAGCAGAACCCGAAGCTCGATCCGGAGTTTATCTCGGCCCTCAAGGACGTGACGGACAACACCGAGCGAGGGGAGAGCACTCGACAGTTCATCCTCGACTCTTCCCCGCTCATGCGAAACCGGCAGCGGACCTACGCCGACTCGATCAGCGGGGCCACCGAGTCCGCTATGCGTCCGAATAAGTTTATGGAGGTGCGAGACAAGGCTATGCGGTTTGGCCGGTTCCCGGTCGCGATGTCTGACGCGATCTCCGCCTTCCCAACTTGGCTTGCCGCTTATAAGAAGGAGTTTGCCCTGAATGGCGACCACGCCCAATCGGTCTTCGTTGCCGATAAAGAAGTCTCCCGCGCGCACGGTTCTTCCTTCATCGGAGATAAACCCGCTATCATGCGACAGAAGAACAATCTCGGTGGAGAGGCTCTCCGGTGGGCAACTCCGCTGTATAACTTCTGGAACCATATGGCTAATAACTACTTTCAGGCCGCCTGGGACATCGCATCTATGGCTCGCGGAAAACCGGAGCCGAATGCAACAGGACGTGACTTGGCTAATCGCGCCTTTTGGCTTTTTGTGATACCGCTCGCGGTGGAGGAACTGGCGTCACCAGCGCTCGACGAGCATAAGGAGTCGCTTGGGGTGCGGTCGCTCAAGGCCTTGGCCCGACATGTCGGTGGGTCGTTTGTCGGGCTGCGTGACGTGACCAACGCCATTGCGGGCGGCTACGAGCCATCGGTGGGGTTGATTGGGACGGTCGGTAAGTCCCTCGCTAACATTGGCCGGGATATCAACCGTATTGGCGCGGGTCGTACCGTGCGGAAAGATTGGATGACCGACCTCACAACGGGGGCCGGATTCGCTACGGGCATTGGCGGGCCGCAATATGGCAAGACGCTCGGCTTTATCACCGATTTGATAACCGGGAAAGAAACCCCAAAGACCTTCAATGAATATCGACAAGGGCTGCGCACCGGACACTCAAAGGCGAGGGCATTCTAAATGACCATTTCTACCACTTCCAACACTACGACGCAGCAGGGGAACGGTTCGAACACGAACTGGAATTATACGTTCCTGATCCCCTCGGCGGACGATCTTGTCGTGACGCTGACGACGATAGCTGATGGGACGACGGAAGTCCTCGATCCGTCGGTGTACTCGGTGACGGGGATCAACGATCCGAACGGCGGGACAGTCACTTACCCACTGATCGGTTCGCCCCTTTCAACCGCGTTCAATATCACGATCCAGCGTATCTTGCCGTTGACGCAGGAAGTCGATCTCGTCAATCAAAGCGCGTTCTACCCGGATGTGGTTGAGGGAGAGTTCGATTACCTGACGATGCTCGTGCAACAGATGCAGGAACAGATCGATCGCGCGCTCGCTTTCCCAGTCGGCGCCTCGACGGTTTCGATTACGACGCTGATGACGGATATCCTCAACGCAGCGGCGAACGCGACTGCAGCGGCGGCGAGTGCAGCAGCGGCGGCAGCATCAGCGGCCTCGATTGAGGCGCTACTCCCACTGGATACCGCGAACATTCATGACTCGGCGATAACGACAGCGAAGCTTGCGACGGCTGCGGTGACCTTGATTAAGATGGCCACTGAAGTAATGGGCCAAGTCACGATACTGAACGGGACTATTGTGGAGTCTCATGCAGCGAACGCGGTGACGTTCTCGATTAAGACCCTCGCGGGAAACGATCCCTCGGCGTCCGATCCGGTTAGGTTCTTGCTCAGAGACGTGACCGCAGGTAACGGTGATTACACTGTTATCGATAGAACGACAGCGATGTCGTTTACAATCTCGGCGGGCTCGACGATGGGGTTCTCGAGCGGTGTGGCCGGGCGTCTGTGGCTTATGGTTTTCAACGACAGCGGAACGCTTCGGCTCGCGGCAGTGAACTGTCTCGTCGGGACGAATATCTTCCCCTTGCAGGGCTTCGGGATTGCCTCAGCGACTGCGGAAGGTGGAGCGGGCGGGGCCGACACAGCGGGGGTTATCTACTGTGGTGCGGCGGTCACGTCGAAGGCTTATGGTGTTATTGGATACGCCTCCTACGAGACTGGCCTGGCCACCGCCGGTAACTGGGCCGCGTCGCCGACGAGAATGCAACTGTATGGGTTTGGGGTGCCGCTGCCGGGTTCTACTATTCAAACTCAAAGAACAGTGTCCAGTGCTGTAGCAACAGGAGCAACTATTCTTCCTACTGATGATACAATCCCTCAAATCACTGAGGGTAATGAATATATGACTCAGGCTATTACTCCAAGCAGCGCCGCGAATATATTAGAGGTAGAAGTCCAGTTGCATCTTGCAACGAACCAAGTAAACTTTAATATGACAGCAGCTTTGTTTAGAGATGCAACTGCCAATGCTCTTGCTGTCGGTAATCAATGGATTGGCGTCTCTGGCCAAATTGCACAAGTAAATGTTAAGTATACAGCTATTGCTGGTGATATAGCAGCCACAACATTTCGCGCTCGTGGTGGAGGTCCTTTTGCTAATACAACTACATTTAATGGTGCTGCTGCAGCGAGACTTTTTGGCGGCGTGATTAACTCTTATATCTCAGTAAAGGAGCTTATGGCATGAAATGGCCGAAGGATACTACCGCAGAGAAGAACGCGTTCTATGGGAACTTCCAGGCGAAGGGCTGGCAAGATACGAACCTGATCCATATCCATCCGCCTTTCATTATGCGTTACGAGAAGCAAATTCTCACGCATGGAATACTCGTTCATAAGAAGATCGCCGACGCGCTGATGACGGTCTTCAACGAGGTTCGCGCCGCCTGCAATAACGATCAAGTTCAGATCGATAAGACAGGTATCTCGGATTGGGGAGGATGCTTTAACATCCGGCGGATAGCTGGATCGAACAACTGGTCGAACCATTCGTGGGCTTGCGCGGTGGACCTGAGCCCTTCGACCAATGGCTTCAACATGCACACGACGCTCAACTCAGTCGTGATCGACGCCTTTAAGAGACAGGGCGCGCGATGGGGCGGCGACTATCATGGTCGCAAGGACCCCATGCATTTTGAATTTGTCTCTCCATAGGAAAGGAAGTAGCATGACTTGGGATCAAATAGCAGGACCATTGCGGGCGATCTTACCGGCGCTGATCGCGTTTGCGGTTGGTAAGGGGTGGCTGAATGCGGGGAGCGCCGACTGGATCGTTTCGTCGGTTCTCGCTATCGGCGCGGCTGTGTGGTCGATCTGGTCGAACCGGCCAGCGGCGATGGCAGCGAACGCACAGGCCACCGGCACGGTCAACGTGCAGACCACTCCGTCAACTCCCCCTGCCGTCGTCGCGGCTGTCTCGGCTGTGAAGGCCGCGCAGTAATGTTCACCTGGGCCGAAATCGTCCTGCTCGTTTTGCGTATCGCGCAGGGGCTGATGAACTATGTGAGTAGCTCTCAGCAGATCAAGGCCGGAACGGACGCGGAGATCGCTCGGACCTCCGCGGCCATTCTCATGAAGACGGCAAGCGCCAAGGCGGTGATGGAGGAAATGAATGCTCTGCGTGGGAGTGATCTTGACGTACTGCTTCGCGGCCTCGAGCCAGGGGCCGACGGACAGCTTCTGTCAGGTGTACCAAAAGATAATTCAGGAAAAGGGTGATGGGACAATCACGGCCTCGCTAGGTGCGAAGCGACGGCTTGCCGCGAACGAGATCACCTACCGATGCCAATGTGAACACTTGAAAAGTCCTCTTTGCAGGTGAGGGAAAAATGAAAGTTGACTGGGAGTGGAAGTTCGGTCCGGCCTCTGTTCTTACAGTACTCGGCGCGCTCGCACAAGCGGCGATCATGCTGTGGGTTATGTCGTCGAGTTATACTGGGATAACAAAGACGATCGAGGCCCAAGGGCAAAAGATCGAAGAGATTAAGACCGGCTCGGATAAACGGTTCGAGACTGTTCGTGACGCGATCAAGGAGCAACGGACGCTCGCGTCGACTCTCTCGAACGACATGACCGGGATTAAGAGCGTGATCTCGTTTATGAGCGTTCAGGTGAATAGGCTGGAGGATCGCCTGAACGGGAAGTAAGAAAGGAGGGAGTGATGAACAGAGGAATATTTGGTTATCACTACCACCGAGACAGGAACCCTTGGGATGGTGCCTCGCCAAGGGAGCTTGAACTGCGAGCAATGTACGAGGCGCTTCTAGAACAAGGAGAGAAGATAATGAGTGCTCTCGATAACCTCAATGCGTCGGAGACGAGACTCGAAACGATCGCGACCGCTATCCTTGCGGATATCCAGACCCTGAGTGACGAACTCGCGGCGGCGAACTCAGCCAATCAGGACCCGGCCATTCAAGCAGTTGCGGATAAGCTGAATGCGCTCGGGGATAAACTGTCAGCGGTTGTCCCGGCTGCGACTCCACCGGCGCCTCCGACGCCCTAGTGGATTTGCTTCGCCTCGGGAACGTACCCGAGAACGCCCCCGGTAAGGTCCTGCTTTAACATGCGGGACCTTACCATTATTTGGATGATGTTAGTGATCTGTTGGGACGGGACGCGGTTGGAGAGGAAGGAAACGATCCGATGCTCGCCGACGGGTTTTTTGTCCTTCGCGTAGGACTGGTAAACGAAGTACCAACAATCCTCCATCGCGCGAGCGTCGGCGCTGACGCCCATTGACTTGAAGATATCCGGCATCACGCCTTCGGCTTCGATTAGCCAATCCAGGGCAGTTTGAAAGTCCCCGACATCAATAGATAAACTACTGGAACGAGAGACAGAAGCAAGTACAGTAAGCTTAATAGCGTGAGCCAGCCGACGCGAATTGTAATGCGTAAGCTTCCCATGTTCAGGGACAGGAGGAAGACCCCGAACATTCCACTCGGATATGGCTTCCATCGCTTCTTTAGTCCAAGATATTTTGCCAAAGGTGCCCCCGATTAGTTTGAGGTCGTGGAGGATATCGATGTAAGCTTGCTCAAGATGATCGAAGTCGTCTTCATCAGAGAATATAGAAGTATGAACTGGTTCAGAGCTAAATACAAAAACAGTACGAGAAGTAAATCCTTGGTCCCAAGCTCCTTCTGGGAGGAAGCTATTAAGATATGAAGGAGTGGTGCCACCAAGGATAGAGAGCTGAGGATGATCGATTTTAATGTGATTAACTTTTCCGGTTCGGCGTCGTTCTTCATACAACTCTCCGTCGTAGAGCTTAGTCAGGGTGTTCATAAACGCGGGGTCGTAGGCGGGGAGAAAGACGCCCAACTCTGAGGCCACGATTTGCAAGGAGTTGAACTGAACAAAATTAGGCGTTGATTGAGGTCGGATGATTTTTCGTTGGGCGAGAGCCAGACTATCGATGATTGAAGCCGTAGTAACTGACGAAGGGGCAACGAACAGTTCTGGTACCTGACGGAGCAGCCTCTCGCTTTGGCTGAGGACTGCGGACTTCCCCACGCCTGGAGGGCCCACAAGAATAATATAAAGATTAGGAAAGAGGTCGCTGCCCTTCGTGCGGGCCCAAACCTTGCGCTCGAGAACAGCACCCAGAATACCGATGCCCGCCCATTTCCTGAATATCTCCGGCGACCCGAGGACATTGGTGTAGCTAAGCCAAGAGTCGAGCCAGTTGGGAAGTCTGCGGCTGCCGCTGGCGTTTCCGGCTGTCATTGCCCTTATACCCCCGTAGTCCGTCTGGATTATCTTTTGAGGCTTTCGCCCAATTCCAACCTGTCTGTGCTTCGGATGGGATAATGAGTGTGCGATTGTTGTTGAGGGGGATGGGGATTTTGATTGCTGAAAGGACGAGGGGGAGGATTTTGTCTTCGTCGGCTTCGGGGTACTGGATCAGGATCGCGTCGTGGATTTGGAGAAGGAGCTGGCAAATACCGAGGCGCCATACGTTGAGCATACCTCGGTTTAGGATATCCCCAACAGAGCCTTGAGGGTCATAAGCAATGGCTTCCCGTATAGTAGCATCGTCATTGCGTCTGCCAAAAAACCACCGGCGGCGACCACTAAGAGTAGAAAGATTACCAAACTGGTATAGAGTTGAAGCGACGTGGGCATGCCATCGCTGATGAGAGGGGAAGGCGGAGAAGTATTTGGACTGGAACTCGGCGATGAGCTTGGCGTCAAGCTTGGTGTGTTTGGCCATTGTATAGGGCTTGCCGTTATAGTTAGTTCCGTGGCCGAGGACTTTAGCCATATGCCGATAGGAGTGCTGACGGTAGAAAGGTTGCTCAGCCACTTCTCGATCTCGCTTGATATCACCGACCCATGATAAGCCGCTCCAGGCGAGCCGACAAACTGTTGTGTGAAGGTCTCCTGATTCACAGGCATCTAGATATCTCCCATCGTTAAAAAGGTTCCACTCAATCGCGCCGACCAGCCGTGATTCGGCCTGTTCTAGATCGATATAGGCGAACTTCATACCTGGGTCGGCAACGAATACTCGGCGCAGGCGCTCTTCAATATTCTGGAGATTTGTTCCAGTTCCGAAATCACTAAGAGAAGAACTGAAGCGGCCAGTTGTAGTGCCAGCGATATTGTATGAGGTTCGCATGCGACCGTCTGAGTCAATACCTGTTTTGAGCACTCCAATCTTTTTATTGAGGTCTCTAAGACCGAGAATATGTGATACAATGGGCTGGGCATAGAAGTATGCGTCGAGCTGCTCGAGGGCGTCTCGGTTGACGGTGGGCTCGTATTGTCCCTTTGAGTTTCTTTTCTTGATAGGAGGTAAGGCGAGTGTGCCATACAATAACTCTTTAAGTTGTTTGGGAGATCGCCAGTTAATATCGCGCCCAATTCCATCCCGCAATATACACAAGAGATTTTCTTCCATGTGTCTGACATCGGCGGACATCTCCTTTATCATTCGATCGCGTTCGGTCTGATCAACCAAGATGCCCCGGAGCTTCATTTCGAGGACCGGGGCCATTAAGGACTTTTCAAACTCGTATGTCGCGCGGGTTTGGTTATCGAGCTGAGGCTTGATGGCCTCGAGGACTTCGGCGGTGACGCAACAATCGAGGCCGTTGTAAATCCACAGCTTCTCCGTCTCCGACGCGGGCATTGTGAGGGGGCCGAGTTCGTGGGTCTTGATGGCCCTCACATGAGGCTCCCTTTATCGAAAAAGGCAGCAATGGTAGTACATATAAAGGCAAGAACAAGAACGGCCCCAATAATAGAAAGCACAAGTATAAAGACATCAAGTGTCTCTACTGAGAAAACCATTTGCCAGAACTCTATTGTATGCTTCATTCAATCACCTGCTCCTGTCGTGCCGATCTGATCCACCGCAATCGGATAGGTTTACCGAGCTTGGCGGCGCGAGCAATCCCGACCACCATGCCCGCAGTAACATCCATGTCCATATAAACGGCCACGTAGTCTGCAACCTCCAGCCACCCAATCGCAGCGTCAATTCCTTTTCGACGTTCATCTGGGATTGTGTCGTCCAGAAGGCCTTTTTGTGTATAAAGCAGGTGCGATGCGAATGGACTCTCACCGCGATTGATACAGTCTCGAACGCACTCGCGGGCGTACTTGACATTGGCAAAGCCTCCAGCGAAGGGGGACTCAACGATCACTCGCAAGGCCGACTCCGTAAGTTATGTTCTTTAGGACCTTGACCTCGAAGTTAAGGGCCGACCATATCTCGCCCTTCTCGTTTACGATAGTCCACTCGAGATCGCTATCAGGGCCGCGATCGGTCACGAATAGGACTCGGCCTTGGCCGCGCGGGGTGTTGAGCCAGAGGACGAAAGGAGGCCAAGAGATCATTCGTCCCTCTTAATTGTTGTCTTCCCTCGCGACCGCATCAGCTTCCACGAGGCCTCGTTCGTGTAAACCGAGCCAAGGAAGGCAAGGCCCTTTTCGCTTTCAGGCTGGAGGGCATGATGCAAGAGCATCGTATCGTCTTCCCAATTCGTCACAGCCAAACCGTAACTTCGCCATAGGAAGTGGACATCGTAGAGTCCGTTTTGGAATGTCTTTCTGCAAGGAAGAGTAAGTACTCGGCGAACAAAGTTCCATGCCGCTTTTTCTTGCTCAGGTGTTGGCCAAAAGCTTGCCAGCGGCTTACGGGGATCGACAAAAGGAATGACGAGGGCGGTCTCGGCGTCTGGCGCAAATCCAATACAGGTAATTTGATCGGACGCGGTTTCAATGTCAGCGGCGATGGCGGTGGCTGGAAGAAGGTATCGGTCATAGTACCACTCTAAGTCTTCGAGGGTGGGGTCAATGTAGACTGTTCGTTGGGGGCGGCGGATTTCGGGGAACTCGCTTTCGCGTTTGGCTTTAGCAAGATCGAGTACTGTGACTGCTCGAAGATCCCACTGTCTGAGAATAGCTGCAGGATGGTACGTTGGAAGAACCTTGAGCCCTCTGATTGCTGAGGACTCTGTGATTGTTCCTCTAATTTTCGAGATACCTGAGTTATGCAGTAGTGCCCACGCGGCAGTATTACCAAGGAGAATGGCGAGATTGGGTTTAAGATTTCGAAGCTCTTGCATGAGCCGATGAAGTTCAGGGAGATACTGTGCTTGAAGATACTTGCCTGCTTTAAGAGGAGGGAGGCCGCTGCCGACCTTCTCCTTTGTACAAAGGTTCTCAATATCGTTCGTGGGCTTCGGACGAAGGTTGAAGACATTAGTGAGGAAACAATTTGCGCGGTGAATACCTGCTTCATCTAACATCCTCGTTAGTTCGTACCCGGAAGGCCCGACGAAAGGGGCGCGCGCTCGTTCTTCGTGCTCACCCCAGGCTTCGCCGACGATTGCGATCTTGCAGGTCAAGCGTATTTACTCCCACGGCGTTTGCCAGACTTCGGGGGCCGGTGGTGATAATCCCAATGGCCCCGGTTTTCTCGGTTCTCAAGGTACTTGCACGAAGGGCAGTACATTCGCCTGATCCCCCCGGTTCGGAGATAAGTGAATGGCTTGGTGCATCGACGACAAAGGAGAGTAACTATTCCTTGCATACTTCGCTCGCGAGTTTGGCGTAACCGGCGATGTCGTCCCAGTGGTCTTTGAACTGAGCTTGCCCAGAAAGGATACGGGAGAGCTTAAGGGCGATCATTTCAAAAGCTTCGCGATGAACTGCACACATATCCTTGTATCCATTATCCTTCGCGATGCCCTTGATTCGCTGACTGATATCAGCATTTTGAATGAAGGAGCCGTGGGTCTTTTGGCGTTCTTCTAGGAGTGCGTCTCGCTTTGTCATGCTTCCTTCCTCATTCCACGCGCCCGCTTGAGCGCTAGGTTGGCTTGGTCGGCGAACTCTTTGTTAATCTCTAGGCCGGTAACCTGAGCGGCGGCAAGTCTCTCCGCAGCCCGCACCGAACTTCCAGAACCGCAGGTTGGATCGAGGAAGGAGGTACTCTCGTCAACAAACATCTCGAAAAAGTGTGCGAGCATGGGCTCAGGCTTAACGGACATATGAACGTCGCGAACTGAGGGCGAGGCGTAGGCGTTTGATTTGGCTCTGACGACCTTGCGGTCTCCTCGCGAGCCAAAGAGAGCTGTCTCGTAAATTCGTCTTGGACCGCGCTGCGGGTCTGGGAGGATACCGATGTTGTCCGACTTGAGCCAGACAAGAGGAAAAGGGTCAAGATTGAAATCGCTGTTGTCAGCAAAAAAATCCAAGGTAGGCTGATAAAAGTGCATGGAAAACCAAAACATGATATGGCAGGACTCCGAAGCAATACGGCTAAGATTGTCCAGAAGAGCCCGGCAAAGACGCCAGTAAGTATCTTCGGTGTCATCGTATCCTCCGTGGAGTGGGGCGGCGCCTTGATTGAACTTGTCCGCGCCGATGCCGTAGGGAAAGTCGCAATGAATGAAGTTGAACTTCGGGCCGGTGTAGGTCTTGGCCCACTCGGCGAAGTCGGTGTTCAAAATCGATGGCGGCGCTTCAACCCCTTTTTTGCGAGCTATGCTTTCAAACTCAGCAAGACCGGCCGCGTCGAGTCGAGCATTCTTTCTGTCGATAATGCCCACAGCTGTTGAAAATCGGGGCGCGGTTATAACCCGCTCGTTCCCTTTCTCTATCTCTTGTGCAACAGCGAGTCGTTTGCTTACTGCATTTCTTTCGACTCCTATTGCCTCGCCCGTTTTTTCAAGGGTCCATGTCGGGTCGTCAGATTTTCTGATGTCGTGGTATTCCTTTATCGCTCGGCACTCATCTTGCCATTCAAGATTTTTCCGTTTGATATTCTCTTCTAGCTCAAGTGCTTTTAAGATATGCTCATCAAGTTCGTCAGTATAATGACAATGAACGTGAGTCCAACCAAGACTAAGACAGGCCGCGAGTCTTCGCTCACCGGCAACGAGTGAATGATCGCGACGAACCACGATAGGATGAATAAGACCAAGACGCTGGATGCTATCAGCCAACTCATCGATGTCTGTGAGTTCACGACGCTGGCGCCCCTCTCGATCGACTGTTATAAGATCGATTTGAACTTTGTGAAAATCACCCGATGTCATTGAGGGCCTCATAAATTCCGAGTTCGTCGTTGAACTGTTTGGTGTGCTTGTTTGCCATATTCTCGGCCTGAGTTATCTCACGGAGATTTACTATCCGAAAATCGTGAGTATTGCCGTTAATATGATCGATGACTTTATCTTCGTCGGGCCACTTTCCATAATGGAGAGCCCACGCAAGCCGATGGAGCATATAAGTTTTGCCATCGAGCTTAACTGACGGATAATCGCTTTGCTGGAAAATTCCTAAGAGACGCTTGTCTCTCGCGCCAACCAGCTTGTACATCAAGCCGTGTTCAGGATCATACTCAAAGATCGCCCGAAGGTAGTCTATGGTATGTATCATATGCACATTCCCCCGAAAATACACATATACCGAAAACTAGTAAACCCCTCCAGCCGGAGTCGAAACGACTGGAGGGGCTAGGCGTTGGCAAGACCAAGATCACTCAGGGTCCACTCTCACCACACAGCACCGAGGGATGAGAGCTTGTTGCACCAACGTCTATACTTTTGCCGTGCCTTTCACTTCCTGAAAGACCTGCGTTCCGTCCTCGCTGGCGCGGTGGCCGAGGGTCACGATGACCTGCTTGCCCTGCGCCTCGGGGATCATTTCGCCGAGGGACTTTGTCCCCTCTTCGATCCCGAGATGCTCGAGGAACTGCTTGAGCCGCCAAACGGACTCTTCGGTGATGAAGAGGCGGTGGCGGATAGTCTTGTCCTGCAGCGAGGCACCGTTGAGCGACTGCTGGAGGGTGCCGGGATCGACATCGCCTTGCGCCTGCATCGGCTTCAATTTGAAGTTAATGCAGTCGGTTTGGTTCTTGCCGATTTTGCCAAACTCGCCGGGGCCGTCCACGAGGCACAGGTAGGTGCCGGGCGGAAGGGGCTCCGGCGGCTTCACGTCTGCCGCTGGTTTGTTCAAAACGTCTTGAAAGCTAGCCATGTTTTTCATCCTCAACTTCGGTTTCGGTTTCAGTTTCTTCGTCTTCGAATTGTTCTTCAATGTCATTCTTCACGATGACTCGTAGTTCCTCTTCGGTTCCCGGTTCGAGGTCGCTGGCGACGATATCGATTTGAGTTAGAACGTCGTCGTAGTCAGCGTCGTCGATACGGGACTTCAGGATAGTTACAGTTCGCACGTTTACCCCCGTAGTGTTTTGAAAAAGGTTGATAGACCTGTTTCGATTGGTGCATTTGCTGGCATTTGCGCCGGGGTTTTGAGATCGACGAGGGCAGTGGGGACGAACTTCATAGTCCGTTTCCCGGCCATCGTCTCGCAAAGGGCCATGTTCTCGAAGTAAGCAGGAATGGTAGGCCCTAACGCCTTTCCTACTGAGGCTGGATACCCTTTCATACTTCCGTCAGGGCGATCCTGCCAAGAGACGTGAGCGATCACGATTACGTTAGCGCCGAAAGAGGCGGAAGTAAGCATCGCGAGAGTTCCTTCAACCGCCTGTTGGGCGGAGTAAAACCACTGGCGCGGGTCCTTCGCGGAGGGGTTCATTCCTTTCGCCCAGTTGTACGCTGCGTCGCTAAGGAACGTAAGCGAGTCGATAATGAGGATGGTATCAGGTCCCCAGGCGGCGGGGACAGTTCCGTCACTCCACTTGTCGAGCAGCGCGAGCCCTTTGGTGAAGGCGGTGGGGAGTCCATCGGCGATGGGGCCTGCGGCGGAGCCTTTGAACTTGTCTCGGAGAGACTCGAACTCGACGTTGCGGAGATTGGCAGGGCTGTCACGCTTAACGATGATAGGAAGTATCCCTCCGGCGACCTTGTTATCAAAATCGAGTATCCGTAGCTTGTATCCGTCTTTGACGAGGGAAGCGCAAGCGCCCGTTTTACCTGTGCCGCTATCTCCGATAAGGAGCATCTTGATGAGGGGGGAGGCATTCGACTCTCCGAGGTTCATTGGTGCGGTTCCTGTTCGATTATAATTTTAACGCGGTCGCCCTGCTTGATCTTCGGCTGATCCTTGCCGACGTAGACAGTGGTGAAACCGAATTGGATATACCAGCCATCGGAATGGGTTTCGAAGATCGCGTTATCGCCGACCCCGCGAACGTGCTTCTTGAGCTTCCGCTCGAAGACTTCGGAGACGCGGGCGTTGAAAACGAAGCGTTCGGTCATCGGACCTCCTTTTTAAGAGAGTTTCTTATTTTCCAAATCGCTCCCGGAGATGTGTTATGTTTTTTAGCTATTTCTTTATCAGACATTCCAGCTAAAATATCAGATATTTTATCTTGTCTTGGAGAGTTTCCAATTCGCCCTATTTTTCTTCCTCTATCTTTGGCATCCTTCATATTATCTTTATATGTGCCAACGATTAAATGCTCTGGATTGATACAGCAACGATTATCGCATGTATGGCGAACGATAAGACCTTCGGGGATTGGTCCTTTAGCTTGAGTATATGCCCATCTATGGGCAGTCATATATACACCATGAAACCAGCCATGACCATAGCCTTTATTATTCTTAGCTCCTTGCCACGGGATACACTCAGTCATTTTTATCTCACAGCTAATGGGTTCCAAGGGTGGCGGATGAAGTCGGTCTCGAGGAACTTCGCCCGGACCTCCGGGCTCTTCGAGCAGACCTTTCGGAAGGCGCACCCGCCGTACTTATGGCAGGATTTATCGTTCATTGGCCAGTAGTTGTCGGTGGCGTATTGCTCGGCAAGCCGGAACCATTGTTTTGAGTCAGCCAACCATTCCTCAATCTGAGCATCAGTTCGGTAGGTAAAACCCCGACTGAAACGAGAAAAACCGACCGCGATCTGAACCGCATCAATGATAACGCCCTTGACAGGAGTTTGATAGATGACCTTTGCGGCGAGAGTATACAGTGACATCTGATTATCGGGGTCGTACTGATCAAAATAGTTCGATGTGATGGTTGAGGAAGAGGTTTTCCGGTCCATGACATAGGCGCCTCCGGAGAAATTGACGACGCGATCAAGGTGGCCGCAAAGGACATGATGCGTAGCGTAAGGATGGGCGTTAGCTAAACTATCTAGCTCCATCCTAAACGATAGTTCCACCGCCGGTTTCCCATTCGATAAGATGACCGTCTGCGCGGGGTCGTCCTTGAAGTGGTCGAGGTACCAAATCACCGAGCGAATCAGTGTCTCGCGGGTCTTGTTGGTGTTCTCGAAGGTGATCGGGGCGCCGTCTCGCCAAGTCATTTTCATGGCCTCGCCGACAACGAAGAGCATTGCATCGTCGTGGCTTTGACCCTCGGCGCGGGTCTTGTCGTACAGTTCGAGGGACGAATGATACCATTGACCGAAGGCCAAGTGGACGCTTTCGCCCTTGCTTCGCAAGCCGAGGATCATGGAGTATTGGTACTTGCGCGGGCATTCTTTGAGCCAGCCGAGGGACGTGGAGTCCCAAGCGAACTGGATATTGGTGCCTGGGAGGAAGGGGCTGTCACTCATTGAGGTCGAGCCAGATAGCGTATGAGTCGTCGATCATTTCGAGTATATCGCGGGCGGATTGCCGAATATCAGCGGAATGGATACTTCGTATGTAGAAGGTCAGTGCGTCTCGCAGAACGTCAATATCGGGCTTGCCGAGTTCATACGGGTTGTTAAGTGACGGTGCTGGCATGGCGGTGCTCCACGCGGGTTAAGAAAGGAGGTCGTCGAGGTCGAGCTTGGTCTCTTTTGGCCCGGCGGGGGCCTTCATCTTCTTCGTGGCCCCGGCGGTCTTATCGCCGAGGTTGAATTGGGATCGGCGCTCGCGATAGTAGGCGACGATCTCGCCGATGTCGGTTTTGGTGAGCTTGAGGGGGTCGCGGGAGAAGAGTTCAGCGATGTCGCTCATCAGTCGGGCTCCACTTCGAGAGGAAGTGCGCGATCGAGATGCTCGATTATTTCGGTGAGCACTTCTTTCATATTCGCCACACATTCATACAGATTATCTGTATCAATTCGATCAACTCTCCATTGAAGATGCTCGAGTGATTTTCTCATTCTAGCGGCTCCTCTAACGGTGCTGCCGTTACCGGCGTTGCGTTCTGTGCGGCCTGTGCTTCGGCCCGGCGGATATGCTCGCGGGCCAAGAGTCGGATTGCCTTCGACGCGCCGATGCGGGGGTGGAGGTCTTGCAACTTTCCGAAGTCCCCTTTGTAGAAGTTCACGACGCGCTTTTCTAATTCCTCAGTTTCTTTACGACGCACTTGAGCCGCCTTTCTTGACCAGCCATAGGTCTTTCGTCGGGTTTGTCGGCGAGGTCATAATCGAGATCGACTCCAAATCGGGATCGGCGGCTTCGCGCCGGAGAGTGTAAAGGCGTTGCTTGGCCTTCTCGGGATCATTGCACTCGATAATGATCCCGAGAGGGCTGCCGAGGGCCTCGTACCAGATAGATAGGTCGATTGCCCTCGGCACACCGGAGTCGCCTTACGCTGCAGCCGTCTGGGGCTGAGCCTTCGGCGGCGCGGCAGGAAGGTCCGCGATCAGATCGGACAGGTCTTCACCCGCCGCAGCCTGGGCCTCAGCAACACGCTGCTTCGCGGTTTCCATGATCGAGCCGTCGCGGGCGATGAGCTTGTGCGCGGCTTCGGTGATCGCCTTCGGATCGACCTCGGAGACCTTCTTCCCCTTCTTCTTGAGCGCCTGCCGGATGATGCCCTTGGCAATCGACATCGCCTCGGACATGACCGGATCGCGCGGGGCTCCGCCACCAGCGGCGCGGACACCGAACTCGTATTCAGCGGCGTATGCGTCGAGCTGCTGTTGGAGAATATCGAGGCCGACGTTGGCTTCAACGCCTTCCTTGACCTTCTTCGCGAAGTTGTTGCGGAGATTCTCGTGGTAGGTTTGGTTCAGCGCGGAGGCCTCGCCAGCGGTAAGCTCGTGGCCCTCGGCGTAACGGACGGGCACCTGAAAAGCGTGGCCCGAGATCGTAATCGTATCGGTATCAGACATTACAAACTCCTGTTTGGTTATCGGGCGCGGTTGTTGCCCGGTTGTATCGTACACAACGCCAACGCATTGTCAATGCTATTGTTGCGAGCTTGAGGAACTTTTTTCAGGTAACGGGGCATACGGTATTGCTCATGCATACGGTATATCACAATTCCTCCACTGTCGCTCGCCTTTCAATCTCCGGCAGTTTCTCAACAATGACGACTGCCGGATCGTCCCGGTCCCGCTTGAGTTGGAGCCGGTCGAATACCGAGGCCATGTGCATTTCATGTGCAGGCTCGGAATATATCACCGCGTTTCGTTTGCGGTCGAGGACGCGGAACTTGTTGCAGCGGTGGATGAAGTAGACCGCCTCGCGCTCGGACTCGTAGCGAAGGCGGAGGCCTCGCTCGGACTCGAGGGCGCGCTCGAGGATGTCGCGCTCGCGGGCGTAGGCGAGGATTGAATTAGAGCTACCCATCAAAGTCTTCCATATTGCAAAGGTAAAGGGACTCTTTCGCCCGCGTCTCGATAACGTAGCGGACGTTTAGTTCTTGCTCGCGGTCCTCCTCAGAGTCAGCGAAGGGGCTTGGTATACGCCAAGGGTCAAGATGATACACCGTTTCCCACTCAAGCCCTTTGGCCTTATGCCCAGACAATAATTGTATCGGGCCTGTACTTCGGAATAATCCCTCTGCGTACGCGGTAGCTGCGTTAAGAGTGTCTCCAAAATTCGCAAAGACGCGAAGGCACTCAGCTTTATCTTTAGTCGCCGCCTTGGATTTGGTCTTACGTAGCGCCTCCGCCTCCCAACTGTCGATTGCATCTAAAACCTCCGTTTGTGTCATCGACTCCGGCCCGAGCTTCTTCAGCGCCCGGACCAAGCCTGGGCCAAGATCACTACCAACCAACTGTACGCCCCGACCAGCCCTAAGCAGGCGCAAAGCGAGATAAAAGAGCGGAGCGTTATTGCGGCATATGACCGCCGCAGCGTCGGGGAGGTCGGCGGCGGACCACTTGTCGAGTTGAACAACTGAACCCTCCTTTGCCCACTCGGGCCATTGCATGTGAGGGGCGCGGAAACGGGCGCGCTCGATTATGGACTTTGGGCAGCGGAACGATATACTCAGTCCCATTTGAACCATGCTAAATCGTTCTTGCAGCCTGGACATACCACTGTGCACTGCGCCTCGGAAACCATAGATGGACTGATAGGGATCGCCAACTGCGATGAGCCTTTGGGTGACGAGCTTATCGAGCATGGCATGGTTAAGCGCAGATAAGTCTTGCGCTTCGTCAACCATGACGAGGGGAAAGCGAGGGAATGTGCCCCCAAACAGTGTGGGCATATATATTTGATCGTCGAAATCGATCTGGCCTTGATAAGCAAGCTTGATCGAGTCGGTGAGAACCTCGTCGACGAGGAAGGTCCAGTCGGTTTCTTCGTCCTCTTCGATCCAGCCCCCGTTCGAGCCGAGGCCTTCGAGGGTGTCAGTGAGGCGCTTGGCATTAGGAAACTTCCCTGTGGGAATATATCCTGAAAGCTTAGCTTTCCCAATGAGTCTAAGAATTGTTGAGAACGAGTCGTAGGCTTCGCGTCTTTGGGTGCGCGGGAGGGCATCGACCTTTCCTTTCAGGAGTTCGAAGGATTTCTTGGTGTTGAGCTTGAGCTTGCTCGTGCAGGTCTGTTGCCACACCCGATGACCTACGCTGTTAAGCGTCTGACATTTGACGTGGCCGGGGAGGCGCTTGGTCATTTCCTCAGCGATCCGTTTATTGAACGCGAGGGAAAGGATCGGCTGGACCGGGAGGGCCTTGCAAATCAGTTCGAGGGTAGTCGTCTTCGCGGCCCCTGCGAGGGCGTTGAGTAAGAGACTGTCTTTGGTCGAGACGGCGGCCTCGATGATAGCGAGTTGTTCTGCGGTGGGGGTCATTTTAATATGTTTTCCTTATACTACCTATTTGCGCGCAAGGCGTCGATTATCGCGATAGCTTCCTCGACCGCCTTAATTTCTGTATTCCAAACATTCATGTTGACGCCCTGTTCCTTAGCAGCCTTCATCTTCGCCAAGAGGGCGCGGAGGTCGAATGGCTCTGGAATGTTGATGTCCGGCATTGTCTAATGAAATATGGCGAACAGCCAGTTTTTGAACCGCTGTCACCGTGTTGGCTTAATGTAGAAGTCTCGATCCTCGATTTGCTCTTGCCGGAAGTTTCCTTCCTCATCCACCCATTGCCATAAGCGGATATAGCCTGACCCGGAAATGCCGAGTTCCTCGCAGCTAACTTCTTCTGACCGATAAGGCATTTTTGTTCCATACTTCCGAAATGTGCCGGACTCGCGCATTCCGAGTTCCCGGCTAGACGATGTGGCCGTCGCCACATGGATTATTCCCCGCCGCTCGGTCGCGGGGCCTTAGACATGCCGCGATCTTGTGGCGCTGGATACCTTCGACGGGTGTTCCCAATGCGATCATTTCTATTTTTCAACGCTATTCTAGCATCCACCGCGCGTTCATTCGCGGTCATGTGAGCCATCGTCTTTAGAAGTTCGTTATCGTCTGTCATATTCGACACGTTTATCTCCTATTGCATATTCTTAAGCGCGCCGTCGCCTGCCATACGAAACGCCGCCTCTTGATTAACCTTAAAGGCCTGAGCGAGCTTCTCCCACATCATCCGCTGGTCCGGTCGCCACTGGGCGAGGGCGAGGGCTGCGTCGGAGGCGTTGCCGAGGCTGTCGGTTAAGAGTTTGAAGCAGTCGTATTCGTTTGACAGGCGGGGCGACATTAGAACTCCTTAATAGGTTCGTGCTGAGAACGTGACGCTATTGCCGTTCGGGTCTACGAAAGTATCGCCCGCGACTCGGCGCTCGTAGGTGCCCTTCTCGTCGGTGACGAGAGCGCGGCCACTACCGATGACCTGAACGACGCGATAGACGTGGTGGGGCTTGACCCCGACCACACCGGCTCGGAGGGAAGTATGAGGAAAGGCTCGCCCCCATTCCCGCGCCTGCCACAGATTATGTCCGTGAAACATGCGAGGGAACCCGAAGTGGCGCGCTTGAGTTGAGCCGCAAGTGCATCGGTGGATGCCGTCGCAAGCTCCGTAGCTGTGGTGATGACGTGGCCGGGCTTCAGAAGTTGCGGTGAGAGCGATCAACGCGAGCGCTCCGATCGTAGTGCTTCTTAGCAGGGTCATTTTGCTCTCCGCTTTTGGTGAAGGTTCGAAGAAAGTTCAGGACGTTCGTCGTTCCTGCGATCAAGGTCCCGATTTTCCTCGGTGTTAGAGTGAAGGTTCGATAGTCTTCCTCTAGCACTTCGTATGTCGTCCAGCGGCGATTGCACGGACGGCAAATTCTGCGGCGGCGCACGGAGATATGCGACTTCGCGTTGCGGCGCGAGTCGGTGACGGAGGATCGGCCTCCGCAGGAAGGGCAAAGGGTGATGTTCCAAGTCACGCGGGAACGACGCCCACGAACTTAGATCGTAAAAGCTTTGAATAGGCTTTATCTCGAATAAACATCGTCACTCTTGCTATCCCCTTTGAGGTCTTTATCTCGAGTTCAATCCAGTCGGAGCCCGTTGCGAACTGACTTTCTTCACACTCAATTTTAACTTCTACCACATCGTGAAGGTCAATGTCGATGCTCATAGCCCAAGCTCCTCTAAATCAATCGCGGTTATGGGTTTCTCTCGGTTCTGTTTCCATTGAGCACTTATCTCGTCGCGGGCCTCGTAGATAAGAGCGGAAAGATCGCCGAGGGCGGTGTCGATAGCGAGGGTGTCCTCATGGAGGGGGATAAGACCGGCGGCGGTGCTTATCTGGGTAAGGAGTTTTTGGAGGTCGGTCATTGACTAGCCATGATCGTCGGACTCGACGATTTCCTCGCAGTAAAATTCTTCATCCTCATCGTCTGACCAGCATTGCGGACATTCGCACCCATCGCATCCGCATCCCGAAAAGCAATCGAGGGCGCAACAAATAAACCCACATGCGTTGCACATTATCGACCTCCTTGCCGCTCATCAGCCAACTGCATCCGACTCATCGAAAATCGGTTCAAGCTCGCCCCAATTCCAATGCTCCATGCTGGCGTAGCAGGCACATGCTTTCGCGCCGCACGTTCCGCATGTGAAAAAGTCCAAGCCAGCGCCTTCATCATCGACATAGAGAACGAGGCCAGATTGACCGCTTCGGCGCGTGAAGCCATCTTTGACCGTCAGCCAATCTCCTTTTTTTGTTCCGCGAAATTCATTCGGGATAGTCGGCATTTCAATCCTCCTGCCGTATTGCGGCGGTTAGTGGCTAGGCGGCGGTTTCGGACCTTCTCCGTAATCATCTCGTTCTTTCTCGCCATCAGGGAGACAGCCGACCGACACAAGGCGCTCATAGATTGCTTCAAGGGAGCTATAGCCGACCAACGTGCCGTGCAGCGCACAGGCAAGCGCCATTTCTCCCATGACGTGTTCTTTGTAAGATTTTTCTCTCAAGATCATTCTCCTTGCCGGATAGGGCGCATATCTAAATTCGTGCCGGTTTTTCGCCCGGCTGTTCTGGCATACGATCCAGAATCTTCCCGCTTGGAAAACGGGCCAACCTCAGAAGGGGGCGCATTACAGTCCAGAGTCGGCAAAGCTGTGCTTGCCGCAAAATATGCAGTACGGATTACCGCAAGAAGTAGGGGCCTCGGGGTGCCCGAATGAACGGTCCAGAGCCCGAGGGACCAAGCCAGTGAAGCAGGTCTTTGCTTGCGTCTGCATGGAACAGGGACTGCTACCCGTTTCCACACACCCTTTCTCTTTGTCCGTCACATTCCACCCCTATCCGCCGACAAGCCCCTGTAGGGGAGTCGGCTTGCTGTTCCACTCAACGCTGTTCATTTGGTCGAGCGCGGCTTCCGCCTTCGCGTCATACTGCGCGAGGTGGGTAAGCGCTTCGCGGGCGATCTTGACCTGCTTTTGAAGCGCAACGATCCGCTCTTTCTGCTTGTCGCTCACATACCTCTCCTTATCGCTTTTCCCGATAAATCTTCCAAGTCAGCCTAAAAACCTCAACGTAGTGCGTGAGGTTCTTCACTGACGTTTCTTCCGCGCCGGTTCCTTTATTCATTCTTGCTTCTCGGAAGGCGCGGAGCGCATGGGTTCCCTGCAGAACGATCTCGTCTGGGATGCCGAAGGCAATCCACTTCGCGAGCCAATTCTTGAACTTCGTTTCGCTCACCACCACACCAGTATGTTAAGGGCCGTGGCGATAGCCAGAGCTGAACAAACGAGGCAAACGGGCCAGCGTATCATAGGCCGAGTTCTTCAAGGAACTTCCCGGCCTCTTCCCGCTCTCGGCGTTGTGCCTCTTTCGACTGCGCTATCGCGCCGATGAGAACGTTATAGTTCGCGTCATTGACAAGCGATCGCTCGATCTGATACCGCGTCGGGCTCCCGGCTTCGCCGAGGGAGCGTTCGCCGAGGCGGCGCTGGCGGAGGGTGTTGAGGATCAATTCGAGGCCGCGCTCGGTAGCCGGGAATGGGACTGAGTGGCCGTGTTCGCCCTGCGCGAGGGGTGGAAAGGCGAGCCATAGGCTGTCGCCCGCGAGCCATATCGAGCAGGCGTAAGAGGGGATGGGGTAGTCGCTCATGGATTTGACTCTTTGTAATCGTCGAGCATTTCAAACCATAAATGAACACGCTCGTCGTTGTTTCCATGATCCTCCGAGGCACTAAAATCTTCATACATCGCCGCGACCGTATTATCGCTGTAGTTTTGGAGTTCTTTCTCCCATCGACGGCGAAGATTAGGAACGACGTATTTGATTGTGCTTTCGCGTCTTGTCATGGTTTCGACTCCGATTGACTCGTGTGTGTATCTGACGGATATGTCGTGTTAGCGCTTGATCGTCAGATGCTCGCCCGCGTCGAACGCAGCGGTGAGAGATTTCGGACTTTCACCGGGGACAACCTTTGCGATGCTGAAAATCGTATCGCCAAAGCTTTCATGCTCTTTAGCGAACGCTTGGGCCTCTTTCAGAGTCAGGAAGGTTTTTTCCCAAGCTGGCATCGTCTCGCCGTAAACAACTCGGTATGACATTCGAAACTCCCGATTGGTTGTTGTTAAGCTGTTTCTAACGTCCTTACTGATGCAGCGCCGAGGGACTATGGCGCAGGCGGCGCTGCATCTTTAAGGCGTCGTTAACGCCTCCGTTACATGCGATCACCCCTTTCGAGCGAGCCAATCAATGCCGCGATTATGGCACATTTCCGCCGCATTGTCAATACATTTATACAGTGTTGTGGATATATCCCACAACGAGGAAACGAGGCCGGGAACCGTATATGTCCCGGCCTCGCGTCGTTATTGAATTATCTTCTCCATGATAAGGTTCAGCGCGTCGTCACGTCGAGCAAACTCGCGATATTGCCCGCCCATTGATAAAACCCACATCGCGCCGTTAAACGCGAGCGTTGCGGGGTAATCGACGAATTGCCAGACGGATGGCGAGATAATACGGAACGCGAGGCCGTTTACGGTGCGGTGCATTGTTCGACTCCATAACCGGGCATGATCGCCCGTTATTGTCCCGGCCATTTGCGACCGGGACAATAACTGACGGTCAGATCAGGTCGCCAACGTCAACCGACGCGGCGCGAGCTTGTTCAACCGACGCCTTGGCGCGTTCGGTAATGGTCGCATCGCGTTCGAGCAATTTGACCGCCGCCTCGCGAATGGCCTTCGGGTCCACATCCGAAAGCTTCTTACCCTTTTTCCGCAATGCGGTCTTGATGATCGCCGACGCGAGTCGGATGGCCTCGGCCTTAACCGGATCGCCTTCGCGCGTTGACGCGACGCGAACCTCTCCGGCCATAAGGGCCGCGAGTTTCTTTTCGGCCATCGCCGTTGCGGCTTCGGTGAGATCGTCCGGGTTCGACTCGTGCGTGATTGACGCATGCGAGTCCATCAGGACATTCCGCAGGCCGATGTAGATGACGTGCTGCAGCGCGTTCGCAGGCATTGTGTCCACGTCCACGGGCAATGTGATGCCCTTTCCGATATTGACGTCCATTGTATCGACTCCTCTTTGTGGGCCATGTGGCCCGTCGTGCCGGGATTGACACGCAGAATGGGCTTAGCACAGCCCATTCGACTTGTCAAACCTTAAATGGTGCTATTAACCATTCCACCTCATAAGAAGCTTGTCCCAATACACATGGGCCGTATTTTTGTGCCATTGCACGAGATTGAAAAGGGCCAATGTACCGTTTACTTCCGTCTTTCATATAAACGATTAAAACCCACGCATTTTTCATTTTAGCCTCCGGGTCGGGATTGACACGCAGTTGGCGATCATACATATCGCCAACGACTTGTCAACGCCATTCGGAGGCCGCGCGAAATTTTTCCCAATCAAAATTCGTAAATCGCGCCCGTAGTCCTAAAACAAAACAATCGACAACGTGTTGATGTGCGCGGTGGCCTATTTCATCGCCGTCCATTGATTTGATAATGGCCGCGATTGTTTCGTAGTCTTTGCGTGTCATTGGTCCGACTCCATTGGTTGACCGATGCCGCCAACATGACTCGCCGCGCCGATATTGTCAAGCCTGCAGCGATCACGAATTGTTACAACGCAGTTAATGGGCAATATGATATGCATGATACCCACGCCGGAACGGCCCGCCGCGCCGATTTCCCCAACGATCTCAACGGCTTGCCCGTGTTCCCTCAGAAGGCCTCCGAAGGCCCAGTTGTCTGGAATGGCGAAATGTATATACCCACCACTCCTGCTTGAAAAAAAAAAAAAAAAAAAAAAAAAAAAAAAA
>JADMIO011081434.1_pt1 | contig 48781 bp, 40 predicted proteins | sample 8958161 | NCBI WGS metagenome assembly JADMIO01 (sample SAMN16585339, study PRJNA669376) | soil metagenome | isolation source: Crop rotation soil | place: USA: Cullars Rotation, Alabama | collected 2011
CCCAATGTGCTGGAAAGTGGCTTTCCGCAAGGAATACTCGGTCCAAAACTGATGCAACAAATGAAAGAACAAGCGGAAAGATTTGGTACCCGCATTGTTCATGAACTTGCAATAGAAGTCGAATTCAAAAAAAATCCAATTTTAGTTAAAACCCACGATCAAACATATGAAACATTAACCTTGATTATTTGTACCGGTGCTTCCCCCAAAAAGCTGAATGTACCAGGAGAACAAGAATCATGGGGTTATGGTGTATCTTCTTGCGCAACTTGCGATGGCGCATTTTTTAAGAATCAGGATCTGGTTGTAGTAGGTGGTGGTGATACTGCCATGGAAGAGGCGTTATTCCTGACTCGATACGCCAAAAAGGTTGACATTATTCACCGGCGAAATGAATTGCGTGCCAGCAAAATCATGCAAGAGCGCGCCATGAAAAATGAAAAGATCGACTTCATCTGGAATACCTTGGTGGAAGAAGTCATCTCCGATGAAAACAAAAATGTAACCGGCTTGCGATTGAAAAGTACTGAAGATGGCAAAGAATGGGTAAAACCGATCGGAGGATTATTTCTGGGAATCGGTCACGATCCAAATACTCAGCTCTTTAAAGGCAAGCTGGAATTAGATGAGAACGGGTACATAGTCACAGATCGCAAACAACGAACGAATGTGAAAGGTGTGTTTGCTGCGGGAGACTGTCAGGATCATGTCTTTCGTCAAGCCATCACTGCCGCTGGTACTGGCTGCGCTGCAGCAATCGAAGCTGAACGTTACATTTCTGAACTCGATTAAGAATCGAAGTGGGTATGAAGAAGAATTGTAAAGCGCCAAGAATATATTTTCGACTTTCGGACCTGAAAGTGGAATAAATCAGGAACGGATCGTTGCATCTCGCACGCCGGAACGTATTCCGCACTCTCCATGGACTCGCTACCCATATATTCCGGCTCTGGGCGGCTGGGGGATAAGCGTTCAAAGTTATTACCTGGATAACATTTCCTTTCGGAGAACGATTCCTGTATCAAAAGAACAAAAATCCTAATTGAGAATCACATCCCATCTTTCAGCAATCAAAGCTCCCAAATCGCGAGAAATGGGAAAACAAATGATGAGCCAGCCATTCGTCAAAAAAGCAGAGATGCCAGGGGCTCGCATCAGATTCGCACACTTAGAAAATCGGTTTGATACGAAATTGGAGATTCCTGATTTAGCACCATGCAAAGAGATTCGAGCAAAGAAACCGATCTCGAAACCAGCAAGATTTAGAGCAAAATTAGAGACGAAAACTCACTTCAGATTAAATGGGTTGTCGACAATAGATTCTCCTATAAATTCGAGAATCATACTTAACATCAAGACCTTAAGCACTAACTTTTTCTATACCTTGATCCACATTGGATACAGGCTGAATCAAGAATTAAACAAATATGTGGCAATAAATAGTTGTTGCTGAAAGGCTCATTTTTCATGAGTTTGTAAAGTAATTAAGCCTACTTAGTTCATTTCTCTTCGAATTCCTTCGTAATATCTAATCAAAGTCTGCAGTTTTTCGACTCTGTGCTTCCTTATTCTCATCAACGTAGTTTCGGATCGTTAATCGGCAAAGAGCAACAACGTCTTAATCATCATTTTTAGACGTCGTAAGCTATCCAACGTACTTAGTCAGAAGCTCAAGAAGCCTCCATAAACTGGATCTTCCTATTTGCCTCAACTGGCATTTCGTGTACAAAAAATCAATGACATCTTAAGATTCCATGCTGCACTTTCTAATTTTCTTTAGGTAATCTGGTTGCAAGTCAAACTGCACGATGAAAAGTAGCATGATTGACATTGATAAGTACCAAAGACGGATCTACGACGTTCAATAAGCCTTTCAGCTAAAATGAATTTTTAGTTATCAATCGTGAAATCCATGTTTATTTTGGATTGTTCTCAAGAGCCCTTGGGCATTCGGTGAATTTTCGGCAGACTCTGAGGTAATAAAATTACGATCTTAGAAGCTGGATTAATTCAGCAGTAATTGCTGCTGCATCACCAACAACTCCGAGGTCTGCGTGTTGGAAAACTTCAGCATTTGGATCTTGATTGATGGCAATAATCTTTCCCGCTTTTTGAATTCCAATTACATGATTTGCTCTTCCTGAAACTCCTAATCCAATGTAACAATCAGGCGCCACGAATTTTCCAGTTAATCCGATTTGGAATTGGCGCGGCATCCAACCGCCATCAACAACTCTGCGTGTTGCGCCGACCGCGCCGCGAAGTAACTCCGCCAATTGAAATGCAGCTGGAACCTGATCTTGTCCGAGGCCCATCCCAATTCCAACAATAACTGAAGCGGTATCCATTTTGGCTGCGTCACTTCCTGAATCTTTTGTGTGGCCTAAAACTTTGAAGCGACGCTTTACTTGATTTGGAATCGTCCATTCAGTTACTGGAATTTGATCGCCAGTTCGTGGCCGATATGAAGGCAAAGCGCCAGGTCGAATTGTGACTAACTTTGGTTCTGTTTTTGTGATGATTGGAGCAACAATGTTTCCACCATAGGCCGGTTTAAGTTGCTCAAAACGTCCATCACGATCCCACCTCAAACCGATGCAATCACCGGTTAGTCCCAAATTTAAGCGCGCAGCGATTCTAGCTGCAATTGCCCGGCCATACGGGGTTGAAGGCATTAAGAATGCAAACGGATTCAGATTCTGAATACGATCGCATAACAAACCGACAATATCATCAGGATGCGGAGCAGTATCGGTTACATGATAAATTCGATCCGCACCGTAAGCACCAAGTAAAACCACATCCTGAGTTCGAACTGGATCGCCGATCATAATCGCGTAGACTTTGCCGCCTTTGTAAGCAAGCTGTGCTGCGGTGCCGATCATTTCCAAAGAAACCGACCGGATCCGTTCTTCAAATTGCTCTACCAAGCACCAGAATTGCTGTTGACCCCGCGCAATATAGGAAGGAATCATTTCACTATCTTTGCGTGTAGAACTCTGCCGGATTAAATCCAAAATTTTTCGTGCTGCTTCCTTTGGATCTGAACCGTCAATGATTTTTTTCTCACGATCAATTTTTTCTTCACAAATTTCAGCAACCCAGGTTGGTGAACCTTCAAGCCCGACTTCATTTTCCGGAATTCCTAATGTCTCCAAATCCCATGTTTCAATTTTTTCGAACGATGCAGTGGCTGGATCAAAACCTTTCACTTTAATCGGTTTGATTAATCGTTCTGCTGCTGAAATTACAGATGGAAAAGGAAGTTCAAGTTCCATCATTCCATCATCCGTTTCGCAAATGGCAACTAAACTCTGATCGCGGTATTCCAATTTAGTCACTGCAGCTGCACATGGGATCTGCAGAATTTCAGCTAATGATGGAGGAACCTGTCCAGTTTCAGAATCAGTGCTATATTGTCCCGCAAAAATTAAGTCGAAACCAATTTTGCGGGCAGCTGCTGCTAAAACTTTTGATGTCACTAAAGTATCGCTTCCTGCTAATCTGCGATCTTGTATGTGAATTGCACGATCAACTCCCATCACCAGCGCTTCTGCCAGAGCTTCGCGCGCTTGAGGCGGACCCATCGTTGCAACAATCACCTCACCGCCTGAAGTTTCTCGCTGCCGGATCGCTTCGCTTATGGCGCGACGATCATATGGATTGATGATGTTTTTTAATCCTTCGCGAATCAAGGTTTTGTTTTCAGAAAAATGTAATTCACCAACATCTGGAACTTGTTTAATAAAGACCAGAATTCGCAATGGCTGCATTTATGATTCCTTTTTTACCCGTTGCCAAATCGAATCGAGTTCAGCAGCGCTGAGTTCTTTTACTTCCTTATTTTGTTCCCGGGCATGATCTTCTAAACGATCGAAACGATTTCGGAACTTGCGATTCGCTGCACGCAAAGCATCTTCAGGATTGATTTGATTCTTTCTTGCTACGTTTACCAAAGTGAATAACAAGTCGCCGAATTCCTCTTCCTTCGATTCTTGTGTTTGAGCCTCACCAAATTCTTTCAGCTCTTCTTCAAATTTTTTCCACACATCTTTTTCGGTTTCCCAATCAAATCCATTCCGTGCAACTTTGGTTGAAATCAAAAACGACTGAAGCAGAGCAGGAAGATCGATTGGCACTCCTTCCAGTAGCTTTCGCTTCTGACCTGTTCGCGCATTTAGTTCGCTAATCTTCATGGATTCCCAGCTGGCAAGTGCTTTTTCAGGCGTATCGGCTTGAACATCTCCAAACACATGTGGATGACGACCGATCATTTTGTTTAATACATGATCGAGAACTTCGTTTAACGTGAATTTGTTTTGCTCTTGCATCATCTGCGAAAGAAATACAACTTCAAATAGCAAATCTCCAAGCTCTTCACGCATGGAGTGATCATCTTCAAGATCTATGGCTTGAAGCAGCTCATAACATTCTTCAAGTAAGTATTGCTTCAGATCTTTCAAAGTTTGAGATCGATCCCAGGAACAACCTTTTTCGGATCGAAGCGTGTACATCACATCAACAAGCTTTGCAAAACGGTTTCCGATTTCTTCACGATGCGGATTCTTTATAATTTTTTCATCAGTCATAAAATTCACCACAAGAGTCTAACATAAGCGTTAGTCCCTTTTGTGACTCGAAATTCTCTTTTGGGGCACAGAATTTACTAAATCAGTATTCATTTCTTTTCCACTCAATATCAGTGTGATACGGTTATTTCGGTCGCGGGGGTAATCATGAGTCTGACAAAATCGTTTTTGATATTCGTTTGCTCACTGTTAATCATTCAAACTACATCGGCACAAGATTCCGACAAGTTAGAAAATCTTCAAGTATTTCCGAAAGATATTACTAAAAAGGAACTTGTGACTATTATGAAAACGTTCACATCTGGCTTAGGTAAAAGATGTGATTTTTGTCATGTTGGAAAAGGTACTGATGAAGTGCCATTTATTTTCTCGTCCGATGCAAAACCTGAAAAAAAGACGGCTCGAGCGATGATCTTAATGACAAGAGCGATCAATGATCAATATCTCAAAAATATGCCGGCGGGCGATGAACCTCGAATAACCGTAACTTGCGCCACGTGTCATCATGGTCAACCCCGGCCGGAAGCAATTGAAGATATTCTCCGGGCAGAACTGAATTCAAAAGGGATCGAATCCGCGATTCAAAAGTATCGTGATCTAAGAACGAAATTCTATGGTGGTTCCTCCTTTGATTTCACCGATAGGCCTTTAAATCGAGTTGCGGACGACCTCATGGAAAAAAATAAGTTACCTGAATCCCTTGCTTTGCTGAAGTTGAATGAGGAATTTCATCAGCAAACTGCGTGGTCAGAGTTATTGTTGGGCGCTGCATATGCAAAGAGTGGAATGAAAGAAGAGGCTTTGCAGCATTATCGTAAGTCGTCCCAACTTGATCCGGAAGACGTTTTCGCGAAAAAGAAAATTGAGGAACTGACTACCAGCGACAAGCCTCACTAAATCAATTGATCTGAATAAAATTAAAACTGCCTGTTGTTGATTTGACCGTGTAACCGATTGATCCTACCGGTACGGCTCCCACAGGTTTATAAGAGATTAGCTCAACGCCATCAATTTTGAGTTTGACATTTGAACCATCGTAAGAAAGCTCAACATTGTAATCAACGTTTGCATCGATCGTAGAAACAGCTTTCGCTTTTCCAACCACAACTCCGCCGGTGCGTTGTTTTAACAGCCAGCGATCGTTGCTTTCCTTCATAATGAGTTCGAACATGTTTTTCTTATCGACGTACCAGGCGTACATTGAAATTTTGTTGAACGAGCCACCGGCAGTACGCATCGTAGTTTCAATTGTACAAACCGAACAGCCTGGAAATGCAGGTTGAGCAATGGCTATTGCTTTTTTTCCGGTTGGATTTCCTTGTAATGTTCCACCTGATTCAATCCAGTTTGGTTTAAGGTACGTCCAATTGCCTGCAAGTATTCCATCTTCAAAATCATCACAGAACGTGCAGGCGCTACCATTCATTACGGTCAATACAGCAATGCCTCTGCTTACACAACTCATCCAAAGTTCGTAGCCACCAGGAATAATGCGGACTTCAATGTCTTCGATTTGTGCGTGAGGTAAACCACCCCATTGCGGCTCGCCATTTGGCGGAGCCGGAAAATTTCCAACTTCAGTCCCGTCATACCAGAGCAATCCACGTTCGTCATATGGATATAAAATGTCATCGTATTGCATCCATACTCTTCCATCGGGTGTAACGGCAAATGGAGTCACAGTGCGACCAGGAAAAGGCCAACCCAATGCCGATCGGAAAATTTCATAGTTGCCGGTATTAGAGTCGATGTGGATCAATGCGCCGGCCTGGCCATCTGAACCATCATAAAGTGCAGTAGCGCCCACCCAGGCGGTACCATTCGCATCAGGGGCAAGACCAAGAAATACATCTGTGTTTTCAGTAAGACCTGGAAAGTCATGGATGTAACGGATGAAATTGTTGGTGCCGTCAGTACGCCGAAATTCACTACCCATTGACGCCCAGATGTTACCCGCATTGCTGGGATCTGCGCGAAGGGATATCGCAGTACCTTCGGCTACACCCGGTGCAACAGTTGTCCAACCGGAGCCATCATAATAACTGAGAGCCTGTTCACCCAGTGCCCATAAACGACTGGTAGAATCTTCGCACATCCGTTTTGTGCCACCAGATTGAAGCAAGGTATCGAATCCAGAACCATTCCACTCATGAATGCCGTAGAGCCAGCTTGGCGAAACTGCCACGAATGTATTAGATGGACGGTATGCTAAAGCATCGCAGTAGTCATTCGGAAATGGCCAATCGTAACCAAGCCCGTAAGTTAGTTGATTCCATCCGGTCCACCGAACTCCATCGAAACGCACCATACCCCCAACTCCAGGAGCGGCATTCGCGCCGGTGTATACATAACCATTCACTGGATCGATGGTTAGATCGCGGTTGGATGAATCAAAGTTGCCGGTGTTTGTAATACGGTAACGCTGCCATGTGCCGGAACTCACATCGCGTTTCGCAGCACCACCTACGCCGCTGGCCCAAACATTCCCCAGTCCATCAATATCAACAGCATATGTGAATGAACCTGCGCGCCATACGCCCAGACTTGACCATGCAGATCCATTAAATTGCCAAACTTCACCATTGCCATCAACTAACAATGCATGAGCGTTTCCGTATGCTTTAAAAGCCCAAATGTCGAAAGTTACTCCGTTGTACGGCTCAGTAGGAGTAACCCAATTCCCATTAATGTCCCGATAATCCAAACTGTCATAGTCGCCAGGGGTTGTACTCCGCAATGCCCAAAAATTTCCATTATCATCAACACAATCTTTGCCGGGCATACCGACAACTTCATTTGGCGCCCCACTCGGAGTAAGGATCGTCCACAGTTGCGTATCGCTGTCAAACATGAATGTGTAATCTTGAAATGGAGGTCTGGTTGAAGACCAAACCAGGTAGCCATTTCCCGGTTTCGGTTGCACAGATAGGAAAACATTTCCTGTATCCCACTGAGTCCAGGTATCAGTCGCCGGGTTGTATCGCACAGCCCCATTGTTTGCGAACCATATAGTTCCATCTGGTGCAATATCCTCATCCCAGACCCTGTCATCAGCAAGCTTTGAATTTCCAGGACCGAAACGGATTAGGGAGTCAGGACCAACTGCTGGATCGAAACGCAGAACACCACGCCATGTTCCCATCCACAACTTGCCTGTTGTGTCTTTTACTATGTCTCTAATGCGGGTAATCCCGGTTTGATTTGGATGACCAATAATGGGGTAATCAACGTTTGAGTAATTAATCCAACGATTTTCTGATTGAATAAACTTTGAGAAGCCGCCTTCTTCAAAAATTGGATCATATCCACCGATGTACGGATCATTGTCAGAATCAATCCAAATAGCTTCATTGTAATCGCCCTGAATCCCGGTATTCCCCGGACGATAATATCGCCAGGAATAGGTTGCCGTGTCAGCCCAGGTGAAATTTACGATAAGAATAAATCCCAGTAAATTTAGATATCTGATAAACCTACGCATTCTGACTCCTGTTACTTTAGAGCGGCTTTCGGTACTAATTAATACGTCGATTGATAGGCAAGACCTATACCAAAACTTTTTGCCAGAGAAGAGAGCGGAATATTATTTTGAGCGTTCTGACAATTCGTCACTTTTGAACAAAATGTCAGACTTTATTCAATGCGCTTCAACAGGATCAGAGTTACATCATCGAATTGATTTTCATCACCGCGATGCACGGTTAGATTTTTAACAAGCTCATCGCGGATTTGTGAAACCGATTCATTGTGGTTTTGTTTTAAGACTTGCACGATCCGATCTATTCCATATTCCTCGCCTTCCGAATCTACAAGTTCCGATACACCATCAGTATAAAGAATCATCAAATCATCAGGCTCTAAGGAATATCGACCTTGTTTATAAGGAACGTCATCAAAAAACCCCATGACCATTCCTCCGGTTTCAAGGCGATCGATCTTTCCATTCTTTTTAACGATCAGTGGATAACAATGCCCTGCATTCACGTAAACCAGCTCATGCGTTTGATGATTCAGAATGCCGTAAAAAAAAGTGACGTATTTGTTAGACTTCCCATGACTGCGAACTAACAATTTATTGATGCGCTGAATTGTCAACACCGGATCGCTGATTTGCATTGAAGCAAGCGCCCGCAGCGAAGCTTGCAATGAAGCCATGATCATCGCGGCAGGAGTGCTTTTGCCGGAGACATCACCGATCGCAATAGCAAGTTCAGTATCTGATACTGGAATGAAATCAAAATAATCTCCACCAACTTGATACGCTGGCTGAAAAGCGGTAGCGATGCCGTAAGTTGGAATATTAGGAATTGACTGCGGCAGCAAACTAAATTGAATTTCACGCGCAATCGAAAGTTCCTTTTCCATACGCTGTTTTTCAATCATTTGCTGTTGCATCCGCGCATTCTCATCAGAGACAAGAGAGAGGCTGCTTAGTGTGGCGATGAAGTCATAGTCTTCCTGGATGTAACCTTTGCGAGTTCTTCGATCACCCAGAAAGATCCAGCCGCGAACTTCATCGTTCATGATCATCGGGAAAATTAGGTGCGCTTTATGTGCAGTCATGAATTCATGCAATGCTCCGGATGAAAGTTCGGAAATTAAGAGTGGAGTTTTATGCGGAAAATTTTTGTTCAGACTTTTCGATCTGATCTTTTCCAGGTCTTCTTCGGCGAAACGGAATCCGCGGCAAAATTGCAGAACTAAACCATTATCTGATCTGGTCAATACCGCACAACGCGACAATAATAGTTGGCCAGTTAACGAATTACCTAGCATGCGAAAAATGGTTTGTGAATCCCAAACTGCGTTGAAGTCTTTGCTGAGTTCAAACAACGTATTGAGCTGATAAACCCGCAGAATTAATTGCCGGTTCAAAGATTCAAGCATTTTGTGAATTTCTGCATTCTTCACCGAGTTGGTGCACATCTGAACAAGAGAGGCCACCATTTGTACTTCATGATTTGATTCCCGCTTATTACCACTCTTTCCACCCAGACCAATCAGTCCGAGCAATTTATCATCTTGATGCAGCGGCACGATGATTTGAACTCCCAAAACCTCGAAAAGTTCTTTGAGCTCCATTGCCGAAGAACTATCAGCTTGATAAGCATCGCGAAATGGCGGATGTAAATCGCAAGGAAATTTTAAAGTTGTAGGATTGCTGCGAAATCCTTTCCAGGCGACAAGCTCTAACCCTTCTTTCGTGCACAATAAGAAAACTGAACGCCGCGCGGCAGTATATCCCATCAATGTAAGCAACAAAAGATTTGCGGTTTCTTGCAAACTACCGGATCGATTCAAGCTGGAAGAAAAATCGAACAACAGCATGAGATCGGAAAGACGTTGTTCGATTTCGCGGTCTGTTAACTGTTTTGCTTTAAATGATTCGATTATGTTGCGGTAATCAAGCGACGACCCTGCTTGCATAATTTCTCTTCGTCTTTGCGGTAAAATTTACTTGCGCCTGGCTTTGGCGGGTTGTTCAGGAAGGTATTTAATCATGCAACATTCATTCATCGGCGGATTAAATTTGTATGACACTTCATCCATACACCGTTTCATGATTAAAATGCCCAGCCCTCCCTTTTTCTTTTGGAGATGAAAATCGGACAATCCTTCTGCGTTAGTAAGCTTGTTAGGATCCACCTGATCGCCATTATGGAGAATACGCACCGTAAATTTCTTCCGTTCCAATTCGTAAATCACTTGCATCTTATGTGATTCTTCACCGTGATACGCATGTTCCATTACATTGGTTAAAGCTTCTTCCACTGCCAATGCAGTCTTCTGCGAATCATCCCTATCAAAACCCATTGATTCTGCAAGCGTACAGGTCAACACGCGCATTGCATGAAGATGCCTTGTACTACTTGGAATCGTTACCTCAACCCTCTCGTTGTTGTTCATGTCAGACATTTTCGATCATGCAGTCTCAGAAAAACTGCGAATTGCCTTCTCTTCATTTTCAAATATTGAATACAATTCTGTGAATCCAAGAACTTCAAAAATACTTTTAACAGTATTATTCATTGCACATAGCCGGATATCTCCGCTACTCTCGCGGACGGTATCAATAAATCCCATGATCACACCCAGTCCTGCGCTGGCAATGTAGTCAAGCCGCTGACAATTGATGACAATCAATATGCGATTTTCATCCACCAATTTTTGCAAAACATCTTCAAAATGTTTGGCGGTATGCGCGTTTAAGTAGCCGACAGGTTCCACAATCGAAACCGTATCGTTGGATCGAACACTAATGTTTAGATCTGGCATATTCGCGCCCCTTGTGATCAGTCTAGGACTACAATTATAGCAGTCATGGCTAAATCTAAGTTTTTGTTGCAATTGCGCCAACTCACGATATAATCCAAAGTAGGGGTCACGGATGTCATTGTGCTATAAGTGTCATCGCGAAATCGCTTCTAACGTTTCCTTCCACCGTCATGACCTTTGCCCTTATTGTTCCTCCGCACTTCATTGTTGTCAGAACTGTCTATATTATGACGAGTTTTCCCCTAACAAATGTTCCGAAACCGCCGCAGATTGGGTGCCGGATAAGGAAAAAGCGAACTTTTGCGGGTTTTTTATGTACCGGCAACCGCATCTTCTGAAAAAAGACATGGAAACCGATAAGGCGCGTGCTTATTGGGATTCTTTGTGGAAGAAAGCGCAGTAACCTAACTGCTATGACCCTGAGTTTTTCTTGACCCTGAACGGGTAAGCAGAAACGTTTTCGAACTTCGCACCAGATCGGCCTTGAAGCAGCAGCACATAATCGCGTTGCTCAAGACGCCCCGCAGGTAGGTCGAATTTTACAGTTTTGCCGGAAGTGGTCATTATCGGTTTTAACAATCCCAGATTCCAGAGTTCTTCGCCATCAGCGGTTTGTAGAGACACACGATATCCCGGGAACGGATCGCGATCTAATTTTAATTCAAACCGAACAAAGTTTAATCCTTTGTCCAATGGAATTGTTTGCATTCCGGAGGAACCGCGCGCAATACCTGGCAGCATTAGTACTGCCAGAAATGTGGGCTGCGGTTTGGCACTGTGAATCGGTTCGGGAGGTTGAATATCTTCACCCATCCGTGCGGAATCCAATTCTTTTGTGAGTCGCTCAATTTTTGCGGAAGATTGTTTCTGCAGCTCATCTGATTTTTTTTGAATTTGTTGAATCTTTTCTTGGGCTGATCGATTTTCAGAACGCAAATGAAGTAATTCCCACATCATCCATGCACCGGCGATCGCAAAAATTGCCAGCACAGCAGCTAAAACCTGAACTGCATTCCACCTGGATACACCAAATGAAGCTGCCGGTTTTGGCAGTTCCGACGCTTTTACGCGCAGTGCTTCTGCAAATTGAATGCGGGCTTTTCCTTCCGGCATTGACAAATATAATTGCTCAACTTTTTTCTTTTGATCGCTGTCCAATTCTCCAGCAACATACGAATCGATCAATTCCGCTTCTACACGGCGCAATTCATCAAACGAATCTTCATTCGTGAAGTATCGTTGTTCAAGCTCTTCAGCTTGATCTTCGGGCAGCTCTCGTAACAGATATTTGATCAGCTCTGAGCTGCTATATTCCTCGGGCATCTAATTCTCCTTATTATTATGCGTGGGTTTTCCCGAAATCCATTTCACCCGACCTTGTTTATCGACGCAATTTCGTACACAAGTTTCCAAACGTTCGCGAATGCGAAATACTCGAATTCTTAGGGCATTCATTGGAATTCCAAGATGATCGGCGAGTTGTCTTCGATTCTGAATTTTTGCACCTCGCTCTTGTTGATAATAACCAAGAATCAATTCGCGACTTTCCGCAGGAAGTGATTCCAGGCAATGATCCAGACATTTTGTCAGACGTTCCCCTTCATCTTCAGTTGCAATTTGTTCCGCGTCGTTCCCATGTTGATCGGCTACAGTACTTAAATCTAATGGATCATGTGATGCGCGTTCTCTTTGTAATTTTTCCCAGGATTCTCGTAACACAAAACGCGCAACACCATAAACATAGCCTGGAATATCGTAAATGATTTCGCCTTGAATGATTTTCCTGGAAACACGATCCAAAGTTTCATCTGCCAGTAAATCAGGATGAACTGAACCGCGCCATTCAAAGAATCGCAAAAGCTTTAATCGTAAATTTTCATATTTTTCTCCGGCGCGATCTCGATCCATATCGAGCGAATTTAAAAACCGCTCAAATGCTTCCGGAGTTAATCCTGCTTTTTTCTGACTTGTTGTCATGAAAAAATTCTCTTACATGGATTCTAAATATAAACGCGCGGCATTAATGTCAGCAAGAATCTGATTTCGAAGAGCATCGATTCCAGCAAATTGCTTTTCTTCGCGGATTCGATGAAAAAATTGAAGCTCCATTTCTTTTCCGTACAACTCTCCCGAAAATCCGATCAGGTGAGCTTCCACAGTCAGATTTTTACCACCAACAGTTGGACGATATCCTACATTTACAGCTGACGGAAATGAATGGTTTTCAAAGATTGCTCTACAGGCGTAGACTCCGCGCGCAGGAAGTAATTCATTTTTCACCTGGAGATTTGCAGTTGGAATTCCGATTTTGCCGCCTAATTGTTCACCCTTGACTATTGATCCTCGCAAAGCAAAAGGATGTCCCAAATGAATTAGAGCTTTTTCGATCTGGCCATCCTGAATCTCTCCACGAATTAATGTTGATGAAATTCGTGAACCGCCATCTTGAATCGCATCCATGCATTCCACATTAAATCCATATTGCGTTCCCATTTGCTTTAACAAATTAATATTGCCTTGTTTTTTGTAGCCGAATGCGAAATTTCCACTAACTACGAAAGTATGAACGCGAAGCAGATCGATTAAATATTCTTTCACGAAATCCTGCGGAGATTTGCGGGCAAAGTCCAAATCAAATACTACAACTATAGTACTATCGATTCCCAATAGTTCGAAGGCTTCAAGACGTTGTTCCAGGGTTTGAATCAATGGCGGTGCAGTCTCCGGAGAGAGGACCTTTTTTGGCACTGGATCGAAGGTCATAACAACGTTGGGTAAATTCAGATTTCGCGAATCTTCGACCAGTTTTGTCAAAATAGATTGATGACCGCGATGAACTCCATCAAAGTTTCCGAGCGTAGCAACGGTATGCGTTTTGGGGTCAATCTTCCATGTAGAAACGCCGCGATAAACTTTCATGGTTCGCTCAACTCCAAACTCAATCCGTCATGCGATAGAAAAACATTTCGTGGCAGTTCCGATCCAGTCCGTTGGTGATCAAAATCGTGGCTGATGTGTGTGAAATATGCGGCGTCAGGACTCACTCTTTCCACGATTCGCAGCGCTTTATCAACATTTAAATGTGTCGGATGAGGAGCGTACCTCAGAACTCCCAGGATTAGAATCGAAGTTCCCAAAAGCATTTCATAAGTGGAATCAGGAATTTCACTTAAATCAGTCAGATAACTCATGCCGCCTATGCGATAACCATTCACCGCTAGTCTTCCGTGTAAAACAGGAAGCGATTGAATCGGTATGCCTTCAAATTCAAATGACCCTTGTATCGGGCGCGGCTCGATCCGGGGAATTGAACCACCTGGTTGTGGTTCCGAAAAAACATACTTAAACACATCACAAACGCCATCCAGAGTTTCTTTGGTTCCATAACATGGGATGTGTTGGTGTTGGAAATATGAAAACGGACGAAGATCATCCAGACCTAAAATATGATCGGCATGTGAATGCGTATACAAAACTGCATCGACTCGTTTCAAATTTTCGCGAATTGCTTGCGCCCGAAAATCGGTTGCAGTATCAATCAGAATATTTCGCCCGCGTGATTGAACTAACAGGGATGCCCTGGTGCGTTTATTGTGCGGATCCTCCGATAGACAGACTCCGCATTCGCAGCCAACAGTTGGAACACCCATAGATGTCCCGCTTCCCATAAATGTGATTTTCATGTTTTCTAACTGCGGACAGACAGGCCCGCGATCTAGTCATTAATTCGATTCGTTGGATTTCACTTCCATTGCCGATGCAAAAATGCGGCTTACCTGAAGTGACGGATCTACTTTCCCATCTTCGGTTTGAGCAGCCAAAACGTATCCGGCTTCGCTGGCTTGATACAGAAACGGGCGACGAGATGCATCCACCAGATCATCCTTTGAAATGTAGTTGTTTCGGACCAGTTCGTCCAATCGGTCAGGTAATCTTTTGTTGGTGTGATAAAAAAATGTTAATGCATTGTCCAAAACATTCATCCGATTCTGACTTAAAGCTTTTTTAATATGGCTTTCATTTTCGCCCCTGAAAAATTTCGCACCAGGAAGTTGCAGCGGATCGTGATAACTGAAAAACAGAACTCCCAGAACCGCCAGAATCAGGACTGGATATAAAAATGCAACGTTAAATGTTTTTTCCGGTTCCTCGCGCATGAAAGACAAAGTCGGTTCTTTTATCGGGATAAATGTTTCACCTTGAGGAATCGGTTCAATCAACTTTCGTTCTAATAGTTCATAGAGCGCTTTACAGGTGTGAAACTCACCAAGCTTACTGCTTTCTATGATGTCGTTCACACTACTTTTACCATCAAGAAACTGGAAGACTTCGGCTTCTTCGCGGCTCAATCGGATTTTGTCATTTCCATTGGATCCATCAGGTGAAGAATCCTGAATCTTATCGAAGATCGTGTCCAATTCAGTTTCACCGGTGAGTTCACCGAGATCCAAATCAGACAGCTCCACGGTAGGACGGAATCCCATACTAAAATTCGTGATCCGTTTTTCGATGATCGGCCATTCATCAAGCATTTGAATTCCTTCCATCAAAATACTTTCAGTACTCATTGGCGGAATGCTGTCATCGGAGTTCGGATCTACGTGTGCTTTTTGATCGAAGTAATATTCGCCATTGTGCCATCGAAACAACCGGAAAACCATTTGGACGATTTGAATTTGAAGCGCTTCTTTTAACTGCTCGCGCGAAAGATAATTCTGATCTAGCAGAATAAAGCCAATTTTTTGCAAAGTTTTTTGTTGAATGTTAAGAGCTTCTTTAAGCTGGTCGGATGTGATCAGGCCGGTCTTTACCAGAACTTTGCCCAGGCGATCTTCCAATTTTTTTGGACTTGAATCCGCACCAATGACCTGTCCACCGTAAAACTTCACGATAATGGTCTCATCGGACCTACGGAGAGTTAAGACGCCCGTTTTTCTTTGAATCCCGATCAGTTGGAAGATATCGGCGAGACTAAAATCTTCCAGAGTCCCTTCTAACGCCATCGCCGCTATTATACCAACAAAGCTGGAAGGATAGAGGATTGAGGGTAGAGAATGATTATTCTGCGCTGATTCGACGGAATTGCCGCAACAGACTCAAGATGAACAACACAGCCATCACAAAAACACAAATTACAATGACCGGCCAAGCATTTTCTGTAGATTCATATGTTGAAAGAGGTGCAAATCTAAGAGAAAAAATTGCGATCGTCAGGCAAAGGAACCATACAAACATCGTGATAATTCCTCTTACCACGTGTTGATCATATACATCGGAACTACCTGGCACTAGAATTCCGCCGAGAAGCCGAAGCAGTTTTTGCTTTTTCGAATATTTTTCTATTTGCACCATTTTGGTACGACGCGAACCTGGGGAAACTCCATCCTTTTTTACAAAAATATGAAGACACTGAATGCAGAATCCATAACTCCGATCAATAGTTTGGCACTTGCGGCAAAATGCTTGACCGCATTGAACACAACGATGAGCGTGCAAACCATTACGAATTGTCACACAAAGAAAAACTGCCAATATCAAAAGTGCGCCGGATAGAATCGTAAATGGAGACATAAAAAATTGTCTGGGATCACCAACTTTTGTTTCAATTTTCTTTCGAATGAAATCGGCCGAAGGAACAACATCAAGCAGTGGTTGAGATGGACCGGGCTCTCCATCTGCAAAAAAAGCTGGATCAACAGCTTTGGCTTCATCAATCAACTCTTGCGCTTGAGCAAAATTAAATTTCGCACGAAGCATCGTTGATAAATTGTATTTGTATACTGCATTCCGCGGACTCATTTGTACCGCTTTTTGAGTCAAACGAACTGCGTATTCAGTTTCATCTTGTCGGAAGCAGATGACTGCTAAGTTATTCGGAGCTCTTGCATCATCCGGAGCATCTAATATCATCCGCTGAAGGATCGCTGCCGCATCCTCAAACATCTCATTGTTTTTGTACAAATATGCAAGCATGATCCGGGCATCGCGATCAGCAGGATGATCGGCAACATATCTCTCAAAATCCAAAACTACTTTAGGATTCGGTCCACCACTGATTGCATTGATATACGAAGCAAGGATTGGATCGGATGCCGCATCCGCGTATTTGGCGATGCTTCTATATAACGGAAATGCCACAACAAAAATCACCAGAAAAAAGATTGCAAATACTCTTTCTTTTGTGCGGCCATAAGGAGCAAAAATGGCAAGCCAAAACGGGACAAGCCATAAAGGTCCCAAAAACAAGAGCACCGGCAACGTCAATAAAACCCAAACCATGAAGTGAGCTGCAAGCGGCGGAATTTTAGGTCCAAGTTTTTCTTCAGCATCGTGTCGCAACAGGCGGTTGTACTTTAAAAATAAAATCAATGCGAAAATTGCAGCACATGCCATGAAAGCAATTAATCCGATCAAAACCAATTTGGAGTAAAAATAAATTTTCCCGCGGAAGGAAGTACGTGGCGCCGTAAAGCCTTGAACTACAGACATGACGCCGAATCTGTATTTGGCTAAACCTTGAGCAAAATAAACTCTAGCTTGTCCGTAATAAGCATCAGCAAACGATGGATCCAATGCAGAGCCGGCAGTGTAATAGCTGAGTGCTTCAGCAAGACGCTTCCTATCCATTTTCCGATTGCCTTCCTGAACAGCAGCTTCAGCAAATTCAGGTAATCCTGGAATTGCATTCCGATTCTTGAGCTGAATCAGTTGGGCAAGAGATTGATTTGCAGATTCACCATCACCTCTTTCCAATGCGTTTTGAAAATTGGTCCAGGTGTCATAAAAAATACTAAATCCAATACGAACGGGTTCCGGCTTTTCTTCATCCGGCAAATAAATGTCAGCTTGCCCTTCAGTTTGTGGATTGGAATTTTCGTCCGATAAAATCAGGATGTCGTTTTGTGCAAGTAATGCGGCAGGAATGATTAACCCTAAAAATAGGATTATTGCAACAAGAGTTTTCGGTACTCTTTCGGGGAAAAAAATCTGGAAGTGCCAGCTGCTCATTTTATGAGATTGGCCTTCTTCATATATCGCATGCGAAGATCATACAATGCGCTTTCCAGATATTGTTCCTCCTCTTTTGTTAAATTTCCCCTGGTCTTTTGCTGCATCACTTCAAGTATATCGATCATCTGACGAGCACCCTCTAGATTTTCACTCTCTTTTCCATCGGGATCTTTTACATCACCGAGATACATTAATGCAGTGTGAACATATGTAAACAGAATTGCTACGAAATCCAAAGTTGGTGGCGGCGCTGAAGCTCGCTTTGGTTCATCAGCCCCGGGTGATTCCTGTGGTTGTGGTTCTTCCTGTGCTTCTTCGTGAGCGATAGGATTTCCTTCTTGATCGAAGTATCGGCGATCTTCGACGCGAATCTCTTCGTTTTTTTTCTCAGCCATAACGTTGATTTAGAAGAAATTGTATCATAACGCCCCGGCTAGGTTTTACCCTTTCTCCCCTGCTAAAAGGAAAGCGGCGTTTATCCTATTTTCAGTAAAACGAGGGTGACGTCATCTTGTGGAAGTTTTTTATTGAGGAAAAACTCCAGGTCGCGGAAGATGGCATCTTTGATTTCGCCTGTGGAATGATCTTTGTTTTGGAGAATGATTTGAGAAAGGCGGTCTAGGCCGTAAAGTTGATTTGATTCATTCATCGCTTCGGTCAGACCATCGGTGTAAAAAACCAGGATGTCACCTGAATCCAGATTCCGTTGAACTGCTTCCAGCGTTCTTTCGAAAATACCGTTCCGTGACACACCAAGCCCGATCCCGCGTGATTGAACAATCTCGGCCAACCCTGTTTTGGAGTGATAATGAATGATTGGATTGTGACCGGCTCGACACATCGTCATAACCTTCATTGGTTCGTTGATCATTGCATAGGTCATCGTTACAAAATTCCGTGAATCGAGTGTTGGTGAAAGAACACGATTGGCTTCTACCATTACTTCTTTTGGGTCAATAGTTCTTTGGCTCGTAGAAAGCATTACCCCTTTTAACTCCGCCATGTATAATGCCGCACTCGGTCCTTTTCCTGAAACATCTGCAATGATGATTCCCAACTCCTGTTCATTTTTGCGGATGATATCGTAGTAATCACCACACATTTCTTCTGCTGGTAAATTCATGGTAGCTATATCGATCCCTCCGAAAGAGGTGATTTCCTTCGGCAGAAGTTTTTCTTGCATGTGCCGCGCAATCAATAGCGCTTCAGAAAGACGTTCTTTTTCCGCACGTTCTACCAATAAGTCTTTAATGCTATCCGTCATGCTGTTAAATTGAGTCGCTAATTCGCCCAATTGGTCCTTTGCATGAATTTTTATTTTGTAATTCAGATCACCTCTTTTAATCCGCTCGGTTCCTTCAAATAAATTGTGAATCGATGCGGTAATCGATTTAGCCAGCAAAAATCCTGAAACAAATGAAATCAATTCGATGATCAGAAAACAAATCCCGATCCCCAGCATCATTACGTAAACAAATTTCTGAAGTGTGGTACTGCGTGAAAAGATGTGATCGTAAATTTTGGAAACATTCGTATTCAATGCGAATGCTCCCATTCCCATGTCGTTATCAGTAATTTCCCCCGATTTAGCTTCTTTGATTCCTTTGTGAATTTTTTGCCGAAGCTCTCCTCTGAGAGCTTGTTTTTTCTTTTCTTCATCGCCATCGATATTTATGCGGCCTGCAAGTGTAATTTTTTCGCCGTTCTGCCAGCTTTGCTGATCCGGTAAACTTATCCACGCAACCGGGACATCCCACCATGCTGGCCAGATCGGATCCTTGCGGGTTTTTTCTACGGTTTCCTCAAACTCATCTTTCATCCCTTTATTGCCGGAATAATAAGTGATGTTTGCACCGATTTTTTTTCCAATTTGATCCAGCACCACTCTTGTCACTGGAACTTGAATCAACAACGAAATTTTCTCTTCAGGTTTGTGATGAACAGACACCAGCCATAAATGCGACTCCCCTAAAACCAAGCCTGAAAATTCATGTTGCTTGACCCAATCAGGAAGTACGACATCTTCATCACCTTGTATTACTTCAGAACCTTCCGGTGTGTAAAAAATTAAACGCGCATAATGGAGCCATTGCTGGTCGGTTTGGGATAAATCTTGAAACCATGTCCTATGAACGTCATCTCTTGGTAATACTCGCGCAAGATGCAGTAGCTTCTGCCCTTCCATTTTTGTTTGCAGCAAGTAAGAATCCAACGAGGAGTTGAACATTTCCGATGTGGCCTGTCCCATGAAAATCCAGAAAGCTAAAACGAATATGAAGGCGAGCAAACAAATTGGAATAAAGCCGATGAAAATGTAGGAAAGAATTAGTTTCCTTCGTATCCGCCAGAGCAACTTGCGCATCACCTTTTTCATTAAAACGGCGAAATAGTAAGTCGTTAAGATGAAGGCGCCCCAGAACGCAAACGAACGAAGGTGATCGAAACCCAGAACGAGCGAAACGAACCATGCCAACAAGAATCCGATGTAGACCTTGCCCATTACGCTGAGTCCACGTTTTTCGGACTCCATAACCGGCGGAATTATCGGTTGAGTTATAGGTTCTTTAGACATTTTTCTCGCAAACCAAAACTAGTAGCCTTTTATTATGCATGAACTGGATGCTATTTCAGAACGCAGCACAACATCATAAGATACGCTTTTGAGAGAAAACTGTTTCCAGGAAACTTATACGGCCATCAGTCCTATAAACTTTTTCGTGATTTCCGGGACTTCTGTGCTTCCCTGACTCATCTTTGACTTTTGGGTACCTGTGGGCTATCATTCCATGTTTTTACAGCATTATTACTGAATCACGGAGTCCCCTATGAAAAAAATTCTAGCTTGCGCGGTTATTATCTGCTTCACTCTGGTAGCGTGCAAGAAATCAGAAGAAAAGAAGTCAGAAACCCCAACCGCTCAGCCTGGTCAAAAACAGGGTGAATTTAAGCCACAGGGTCAAAAGAAGAAGCAACAACGCGAAGCATCTTCTTTAAAGATTTTTAACGAACAGACCCTTGTTTCCGAAGTTCCTCAAGCACAATATGGAACGATCGCCACATCGAAAGTAAAAATCGGAAATAAACAAGTACAAGCAGTTCTGCTTAAAGATCTTCTTACGAAATACAACATCAAAGGAAAAAATGTTGTTTTGGCCGGACAAACTGTAAAAACACCTTTGACATGGGAACAGGCAACCGGTAACGATGTTTATGTTTATGTAACACCGAAAAAATTCATGAAGGTTTATACAACTTCCAAGAATTTAAATAGCGCAAAATTCCCAAAACGGCTTGAGAAGATCACCGTTACTGAGTCTGCGGCCACAAAACCAACAACCTAATTACCTTTACATAGTTGGTACGGCCCGAGTTGCCGCTGTTTTATTTGCTTTTTCACCACAGAGTCACGGAGTCCACGGAGTGATCAAGAAATGGTTAATAATATCTCCGTGATCTCCGTGGCTCCGTGGTGAAAGTAGATGAGAATTCTAGTAGCTACCTCCGATGTGCCTTTCGTTGAAGGAGGGCACCGGGTAATCGCATCCGCTTTAATTCAAGCTCTACATGCTGCTGGTCATGATGCAGAACTGCTAACTACGCCAACCAATCGCTTCGGACGTCAATTCGCTGCATATACTGCCACCCGTTTTACCGATGTTGAATTAACAGGTGCTGGCGAACGCATCGATCGCTTAATTTCATTGCGCTTCCCTTCCTATGCATTAAAGCATCCGGATCATGTTTGCTGGTTGAATCATCGCATGCGTGAATATTATGACCTTTGGGAAAGCTGGAGCGGAAACTTGAGCTGGAAAGGGAAAATTAAGGAAAAAATTCGGCGATCATTGATTCACAAAGCGGATCATCACTATTTAACGAAGAATCTACGAAAACTTTTTGCGCAATCAAAACACATTCAGCAAGGTTTACTTCACTGGGGAAATATTCCAAGTGAAGTTCTTTATCCGCCGCCTCCACTACGCAACTATGAAGTCGCACTCTACGGTGATTTCATTCTGTCTCCTTCACGATTGACACCATTAAAACGTGTGCCGCTTTTGATTGAAGCCATGTCACGAACCAAAGCAGGACGCGCCATCATTTTAGGGGATGGTCCGGATTACGAACGGTTGAAATCTATGATCAAACAGCATTCATTAACAGAGCGTGTTGAACTTCTAGGTCATGTTACTGAAGAAGAGATGTTAATCCTGTATTCCAGATGTCGCGCAGTTTTTTACGCACCATATCAAGAAGATTACGGACTGGTTACTGTTGAAAGTTTTCAATGTAAAAAACCGGTAATCACTGCAACAGATAGCGGGGGTCCTGTTGAATTAGTACAAAATCAAAATTCTGGCTTTGTTTGCGAACCAGAACCTCAATCCGTTACTGCGGCGATTGAAAAATTATTCGATGACGCCAGTCTTGCCGAAAAAATGGGAATTGCTGGCTTCCAATCGATCAAAGATATTACCTGGCCGAAGACAATCGAAAAGTTGCTGTCATAACTTCGGCATCTTATGCAATCCAAACTTATAGTTCTGCACATTAATACGGAACATGGTTTTCGCGGCGGCGAAATTCAAACACTTCATTTAATAAAAGGGCTGAACGGCCGCGGATACAAAAACATTTTTGTCGTACAAAAAAATTCACCTTTAGTGAAGCAAGCAAAACAAGCTTCAATCACTCCAATCGAAATTAATATGCGCGGTGAATGGGATTTAATGGCGGCGTATCAATTGCGCAAACTACTAAGGCAGCATCCCCCTAATATCATTCACGCACATACCGCCCACGCAACAAGCCTGGCATTACTGGCGCGCACAGGGATGAATATTGCAACAGTTTTCACACGCAGAGTTACTCTGCCAATTCCGCGTAATCCGTTTGCACGGAAGAAATATGAATCTGTAGATGGAATTATTGCAGTCTCGCAAGCAGTGAAGACACAGCTAATTGAAAACAAAGTTCAGCCAGAAAAAATTTGCATTGCAGAAAGCGGCACCGATTTTTCACGTCTTGACGGCGCTCCCTCCAAAAATGTTGCTCGGAAATATTTGCAAATCCCTGATGATTCATTTGTGATCGGAAATGTTTCGTACTTTGATAGCAACAAGGGCCAATATCAATTGATTCAGGCTTTCACCCAATTTGCTGCAGCGCATCCTGAGAAACAAAGTTACTTGTTGCTTGTTGGTGATGGTCCTGAATTAGAACGCTGCCGTGTTCTGGCGAAACGATCTCTTTTGGGAGATCGAGTTATTTTTGCAGGGATGCGTCTGGATGTTAAGAATCTTTATGCGGCAATGGATGTTTTCTTTTTGTCTTCAATTCGCGGAGAAGGATGGTCCGGAGTTTTAAGGGAAGCGATGATAATGAGTCTGCCCTGTATTGCCGTCGAACAAGACGCAACGCGCGATCAATTGCAAAATGGGAATTGCGGTTTGCTGGTTTCAAGTCGAATTCTGGATTGGGTTCAAGCAATTGAACATCTTTACCAGGATTCAGAATCACAAATCAAAATTGGAGAACAAGCAAATGCTGCTGCCAGGCAATTTTCAATCGAGTCGATGGTTGAAAAAACGGAAGCTTGTTATTACAAAGTTTTGGAACGTATCAATTCACGTTCAAATTGATTGTAGCTTGTGAAGGTTGGAGAGAACGCGTTCCTCCAAAGAAAGCAAACAATTGATACAAACCTATTTCTGTGGGCTGAATTGAAAATTGAAATCTTCCGTCCCGGTCCGATGATGTTGCAATTAACGTTTGTTGCAATGGAGCATTCATAAATATTCGATCCCTTCGTATTTCCCCCGGCTTATTCCAACTTACGAAAAAATATGCGCTATTTCTGGCTTCAGTAAAAATCCGAGCATCAAAATTAACGATGTAATCGCGTCCGGCTTTGACTCTGATCGGTGACGAAGTAATTTGTGTGGATTGGCTTGCATTGGCATCAACTTCAATACTTTTTTCGGAACCGTTTGTAACAGCGCGAACCGGTGTCGATGAAACAACCAGCCAACCACCAGTACCATTGTTGAATTCGCCATCATTTACTTTATTGTCATTCGATCCTGCTTCAAATAATTGCGCTCTCTGAACCTGAAAATGAGCCGCACCTTTTATGGGATTCGGCAATTCACGATTTACACGAATTCCAACAAACGCCAGGATTGCGCCGGAGGGTGCTGTAATTTGTTTGTGAAAACTTTGAGGCGATCCTGGTGGTGGAATGTATTGCAATTCAATTCCACCAGTTTGGAATCCCGATCCTGCGGTAATTCTCCCGTTCAACCGAACTTCGGAATCGCGCGCAGCAGATGCAGGTGCGGACAACGTTATTGTTGTTTGACGTCCTTCACCGATGCGGACTAAGTATTGTCGTGCTGGTAAATACCATTCGAAATTCGTGGCAGAACAATTCTGGCCTCCGCCCCGAAAGTTATAACCCCAATTTTCCGAAGTTGGATTTTCTGTGGTCGGACCAAACAGAAAGAAACGTTCCCAACCATATGCAGCTTTGATCATCCTGAACAATTCCAAAACATTTTGACCGCCAGGATACCAGTTCTGATTCAACTGCCACACAAATGTACGGCCGGTTCGCGAATAATCTTTGACTGTTGGTTTCAGATCGATGAGTTGTTCCAACATTTCTTGTGATGTTGGATGTCCACATCCTCCTTCATCAACCGGATTTCTGTATTTTGAAAGCACACTTACACCAGTCATATCCGCTTTAAATAACGGATATGCTCCGCAGTTAGGAGATTGCCCGCGTGCAAGATCGATCATCCATGTATGCCAGTTGTCATTCACAAAAAATTCAAATGATGGGTAGCGCTTTTTTATTGAAACTGATAAATCCCGCAATTCGGAAACAACCGTACACAATGGCCGTCCTTTGTTCTTTGTCTGATAAGAAATGTATTCATCTACAATTGCGCGCCGAAAACCAAGTGGAATCGCACAATCAATAGTACGTCTCATGTCATCTGTAGTGATGAACGGCGTGAATACAAACGCCAGCTTGAATCCTTTTCTTTTTGCAGTATCCAGCCAATTTTTAGTAATCGCATTACATCCTTCTGCACCAATCGGTAAAACGGCCCAACCCATCGGTGGAGCAGAATCTCTAAAAATTGCATCCCATTGCTGACCGTCCCAAGCTACTGATGGCGGCCTGTACACAATTCCTAACTCCGAATTCATGGAAAGATATGCTGCAGATCGATGCGGTTCGTAAGCAGGTAGGAATGCTGCCAGAAGTAAAATTAAAACTGCAATTCCAGCTTTAGACACGTTAGTAAGTATACTACAAATCTAGTACTACGTCCTTAAAGGGCTGCTGCTGCAAGTGGGGGCTGAGCTTCTTTATTCGGAAGTGGTTCCCAATCATCGTGTGGCTTTCTATTCAAGATGATGTAACGGAAAAACAGCTCACCATAACTATACGCTTTCATCCCGCGTCTTGCGTAAAATGGCTGCAAGAGCTTATGAATTCGCGCCAGATTGTAAAAAGGCACACCGGGGAAGTAATGATGTTCAAGATGGAAGTTTGAATATAAGAATGCAATATTCCAAAACCAGGAGCTCTTTACCAGCGTACTCCATTGTGCGGGATCTTCCGGACGAATGTTGTAATGCTGACCAAGCCTGTTCAAAGAAAATGCGATTGGGAATACTACAAAAATTGGGACGACGTAAACTCGAAGCAGTACGCCTGCACCGCCCAGAAAATAACAAAGCGCCATTAAGCTGAATTGAAAAAGAATCGTGAACATCCGTTCTTTCTTAATTCGCTGCTGAAGTTCCGGCGGATATGAAGATGCTTCGATTCCTGCTGCACGGAAATAAATAAAGAAGAGTGCTGGTGTGTAATAAAGAAGTTTAACCCAGCGTTTATTTATCTTGGGTGAAAGATGATGGCGTTTCGGGTCTTCGGTTGGGGATCCGAGTCCGGCATGATGATCAAGATGCCATTTGGTAAACTGTGTCGCTGAAATTCCGCTTGGAAATGCGTACATCAACCCGAGAATTCGATTCAACAACCTGCTTTTTCTACTTGGGACAAAAACGGCATTGTGAACCACTTCGTGAAGTAAAACTGTAAAGTTGAAGATCGTGAATCCGAGAACAAATGAAATAGGAATCCAGATCACCGGATTTTTAATTATGACCAGGGCGAAGATCGAGCTAGCGAGGAGAAAAAACTGCCATCCGACAATAAGAAAGTGCTTCCAGACTTCAATTTTATGAAGCTTTCGGATTTCAGCTTTGTCGAGCTCGGTGGCTAGCTCGTGTTTTACATGTTGGGCTGCTTGAGAATAGTACGCCATAGCCGGACAACTATTATAAATTCTTCAGCCCCTAAAGTCCAAGGATAAGTCTTTTTCACCACGAGGACACACGGGCACAAAGACTCACAAATTTTATTTTTTTTCGTGAAACTTCGTGTCGTTGTGCCCTGGTGGTGAAATCAGCTACGGTGTGGTATTTACTCTCAATAAAACTAATCCCGAAGATTCATTCGGGCCAGGCGGCGAACTTAATTGCATACCTTCGATATATATCACCGCATATTTTTGGGCTGCTTCGGGCAGCGAAATCACCACCGGGGGTCTTGTTCCATCAAATCCGGACTGAATCTGAATGGCCGATCCAGTCGAAACACCTGATGCATTTGAAATTTGCAGGAATAATCTTCCAGTTAATGTGATGGAATCATCCAATGCTACCGTTGCAATTTCAGAACCACCTTGGGATGAAATTGCAGAGTCCGGAAATTCCAGGGGGATCGTTCGCGCAGGATCATTCATAAAAAATGTTACCGTTCCGGTTGGAACACCCGCTGCATCGATCTTCCTGGTTTTTAACCCATCACCTTCCACAAATTGTGCGGATAATTGATTGGATTGTGTAAGCATGAAATCAACATGGGGTGCGGCACCGGAAGACAATCCATCCTTTAACTTCGTCAAAGTGATTTGAGGTATCGACAAAGTTGGATCTGCTTTCCCAACAAAATACTGAAAGAAAAATCCAGGCTGAGATGAAATGGTATATCCACCGATCAGAAGTTTCTTGCTGGAAGCGTGAATTGAGATATCAGTTACGTACGGGCCTAAAATCTGATCACCATTTCGTTGAAATGGGATCAACCTGGTTGCTGCTTTGCGAATGCTGAGATTGGAATTTAGAACAGCACCATAGACACCTTCTTCAGCAGAAAAAGCATTACCAACTCTGTAATGCCACCACAGGATCACATAGCCCTTTGTTGCCGCATCATAAATTACGCCTTGAGCATAATTTGAAAAATTCTTTTGAACGTCAGTTGGCATCGAAACACGAACGGTAGGACCAACTCGATCACCGTTTGCACCTAATGTTTGTGCCAGTAGTTCGAACCGACCGTTGGGAGATGTTTCATTGGAGTAAACCAGCAAAAACTGATCGGTATCAGGATTGTAGACTGCTTCCGGAAGGTATGTATTTGGACCAGACACAATTGGAAATGCCGTTCCAGCAGGGGTGCCATTGCGCGACAACAACATTCCCCAAATGGAGTGACCCTCATGAGTTCCTGGATGCTGTTCCCAGGTCACCAGCGTATTCGTTGTTCTTGTGTTGAGAGCAGCATGAAGATTCGCGGTAAAAAGTCCGGCTTGCCGCGGAACGAGAACTGTGCGCTCCACTGAAATTGCAAATGTTAATGTTGGAAGAAGAAGGAGAATCAAAAGAATTTTGTATCGCATCATTTTAATGTGAACAATCTTACCAAAATATTACCCTGATTCGGAAATTGATTTTCCACACTTGCTGCAAAATGCTGCGGATGATGAGATTACAGCTCCGCAGTCACGGCATTGCAATTGATTTCGCTCAGACCGTTTGCGGTTTGCGAAAAACATGAGAGCGATCGCTGCAAATACCGCAGATGAAAGCAGGACGATCACTGAAGTGTTCCAATATTCTGAACGCGCGCTGAACGTTCGCGGAGTTCCATATTCAGTTAAGGTCAGAACCCACACGGCCTGGTTATCGGTAATTTCATCGGCATTCGATTCAACTATTTTTCCTGGCATCAAAACCAGCCACCGCAATTTTACCGGAATCAAATTTCCGGCTTGTTCTGCAAACGGACCTTGCCGATTTGTTACAGTATCCGCCCACGTTTCAGTGTAAGTGCAGGTTTTCTGAAGCCATCCTTTTGTTTCAAATCGAACCTGACGTCCATTGTCCTGCAATTCCTGAACTTTTTTAAATGGCAGTTTCACTCCTAGTAAATATTCACCTTTTCGGTATTCATCCCAAATTCGTACTCCGTTTTTTAAGAGCGGATAAGAGTCGACGAACTTTTTTACTTGCGTTGCTAATAATGCGCTGGATGTAAATCGCCAAACTTGAACACCGGAGCCATCAGCTTGGAATTCGGTCCGCACTTCTAAATCGACACAACCGGCTGTTAATAACAACAGCAACGGAATTATTTTGCGCAGCATGATTTGGATTTTATCAAGTTATTAAAGCTTTAAACGATTCGGGAATCCAAGAAAGAAACAACTGAGGCTTATTGGTGCGCGGATGAATGAACCCAAGAATGTGTGAATGTAAAAACAATCGGTTGCCTTTCATCTTTCCATAAATCGGATCACCAACCACAGGCGTACCAAGATGCATCATATGAATCCTGACCTGATGAGTACGTCCGGTGTGAAGCGAACAGTAAACTAACGCGCGCGAAGATGAGGCTCGCATCACTTCATAATACGTTTTCGATAACTTACCGCGATCAGTAACTCCGCGCTTTCCGCTAAATTTTCGTCCTAACATAGTTTCTAATGTTCCTTTCGCCGGCGAAGGGATGCCTTGGGTTACAGCAATGTATCCACGAATGATGGAATGCTCATTGAATTGATCGGTTAGCGATTTTCGCGCGAGTGTAGTTTTTGCAAAGATCATCAATCCGGAAGTATCCCGATCTAAACGATGCAGCAAATACAAATTTCGGTTCTGAATATTTTTCGACTTCCAATAGCGGCGAATTAATTGGATGGCACTATCATCGCGATTATCGGGAAGGGGGTAACTGAGTAGTCCTTCGCTTTTTTCAATCAGCAAAACATCGGAGTCTTCATATATAACCAGCGCACGTTCATGAAGCTTTTGCCGCAAGGTCATGACTCCGGTACACCGAAAATCAAGGTCACCAGATAACAACCGCTTTCACACAATTTTCCCCGAATGCGCTTGAATCCGATTCCAACCATCTGACTTTTTCCACGAAGATTTTCGTGAACTTCATCCGGAATTTTTGCGATCTCATTTGTTGTGAATACATCGACGCGGACAGATCCGCCCAGTTGATGCGCAAGCTGTCCCATTAATAATGGCGGAGTCAGAGAATTTAATTTTTCCTGAACCTCTACATGCGATTGTGCAACATCACACATACTTTGCGATAGACTCAGCGGAAGAAGTCCTTGTCCGTTGCGATATGCATTCAAAGAATCGAGTAGCTCACTTCTTGCACGCCGCAAATTGACCTCCGGAATTCCGCGAATGAAAAGTTCAGTGACATATAAATATTGATGCAAATGAATGATTGCTACCGCAGAATTCGTCATTTCGGGATCAAGAATATTCTCACGATGATAAAAAGATTCCATTAAAGATGTGTGTGCTGAAATCACATTTAGATCGCGTGCAATATTTTCCGCAGTTTTGGATGCATATACTCCACCTGCTTTGATCCGATCAACAGGCTGAGTTTTATCAGAACCGGTATGTGAAACCTCACCCGTCGAAGCCATATCTTCGCTGTGGAGGCGAGCTACTTTGTAGAGATTATCATCCCAGGTTAATGAAGGTAATTTCTCGCGGGTTCTTTCGGAATTTATATAACCGAATAATTCTTTCTCTTCTGCAGTCTGAGCATAAGCTGAAATCGTATTCAAAAGAAGCAGAAGTATGAGCGTGAATTTCAATCTGAAATCTGAAACTGGAAATTTGAAATCAATTTATTAGTCTTCAATTACTTCAACGTCTTGTGGTGGGGTATTTTCGTCAACATTTTCGATGACTTCTTCAAACTTAACGCCTTTTCGGTTTTTTGCGTCATCCGCTCGATCCATGGCTTTATCATGTTGTTCCTGGAATTCAGAAATTCTTTCCGGATCCTGATTGCCTAAACCGATTTGTCCAAAAATTCCTTCAATCCGTTTGTTGCCTTCATCCCAATCTTTCGGCATACGCACCTCCATTTGTTTGATCGGCAATTCCGGATTTTCCTGCGGGTGACAAACCACGAATCAAATACATGATACATCCGATACAACTTGAAATCGCCATAATCAAAAACCAGATGAACGAAAATAGTAAAGCATATTCACGTTCAATTCCGATCCGGCCTAATAAATATAGATACACACCATCACGAACTCCAATTCCGCTGAAACTTGGTGCAAGGCTGGCCAAACTCGCCAGTGTTTCGGTGATGAAATGATATGCGGCACGAATATTTAACGAAAGTGCGTGAGCAATACAAATGTGAATTAGAACTAAGATGCAATGAAAGATTACAGAATAAATTAATGCAATAAAACCTACGCGCGGTTTTTGCCATAAAACAATTAAGTCATCGTAAATTAAACTTCGAAGGCGTGCGCGTGTACCTCTTAGCAGTAATGGTAAAAGCCACAGGCCCAGAAAAATTACTACGCTTGACAGCGGAAATCCAAAACGTAACCAGTAAGGAAGCGGATCACCAACTGGGGAAAGCATAACTACTGAAGCGAGAATCATCATTGCAAGGACACCAGTGCCGCGCTCAACAATGACTGACAGAAAAGCGACACGCTTGCTTGTATTACCTGGGCTTAAATACAATCCTCGCGTTATGTCACCCCCGATACTAGTAGGCAAAAACATATTGAAAAACATGCCAATGAAATAAAGCCGGATCATCGGTTTTAAATCTTTTTGAATTCCCAACGCATTGGCCAGATACCGCCATTTCACAGCGCAAATTACCTGACCGAGCGGATACATCACCAATCCGATAATCAGGTAAATAATCCGGGTATGTCGCAGCGCATGAATCACCCGAGTTAGATCGATTTGCCACACAAAGTAGATAATCAACCCCGCACTAATCAATAGTTTCAGAATGAAAATTAAAAGCCGGGAACTGCCGAAAATCGATGGAAATTTCATATTATGAATCCGTCTTTATTATACGTTCTTCCCCTTATCACAGTAGAGCCCATTCGACGACAATTTGTTTTAAACTTAAGATTAAATGCATCAATAATTTACAGCAACGATAAGAGTCGTCGTAATTCAGTAAATCTAATTTTTTCATTGACAAAACTTGTAGTGTGCTGTACACTGAAAGTCCTTTAAACAATTACCTTCACCGCAACCTTTCTATTGTGGAGTGTCTCAAATGAATTGGAATCACAGTCAGTGTGAAGTACTAACTGAATTTATAAAAGATCAAGCTAGAAGTTTTGAGTATGCATTCTTTACGAAAAGGATCAAGCGAAATCAAATAATTTATTTGATGGGCGATCCGGCTAGCGAGATTTTTTTAATTCAGAAAGGCCGGGTTCGAGTTTCTGTGATCAGTCTGGATGGCAAAGAAAAGACAGTTGAGATGATGCGGCAGGGCGGCTTTTTTGGTGAACTGTGCCTTTGTCCGGACGGAAAACGCACGGATCAGGCTGTAGCATTTGAAGAATCGATCGTAGCTTCGATTAAAGCACGGATGTTCTTTGAATTGCTGAACAGCAAACCGGAGATTGTCGGTTGTTTTTTGAGCTTTTTCTGCAAAAGAATTTCCGATGCGCGAGAACAAATTGATGAACTTGCATCTAATCACGAGACAATGCGTTTTGCCAGATTATTATTAAAACTTGGGAAAAAGAATGGCGATAAGAACGGCAAAACCCATTTGAATTTGTCCCAGGAAGAATTGGCTCGCATGTTGTCTACGGATAGACCTTCGGTCAGCGCTTTGCTCGGTCGTTTCAAGCGTGAAGGACTCATCGATTACAAACGTCAGCAAATTACAATCGATGAATCCAAGTTGCTGCAATTTCTATTGCAGTAAACTTCCTCATCTTGTCCCTCTGAAAATATTTAAGTGGCGCGGGCATAATGCCCGCGCTCTCTAAAATATTGACCCCTGAGAGTTTAAACAACTATAATTACGTCGGTTATGAGAAGGAAAGTTTTTAGTGTTTTCATTCTAATAGCACTTACAAGCGGTCTTGTTTATGCTGCTGATCCTATCCATTCCGACGCGGCGTTTGATAATGTAATTGTCAAAGCAAATGGAATGTATCTCGATGCTCATTTTGATGAAGGCATTGAGTTAATCAAAACATTAGAAGCTTCTCACCCCAAAAGTCCGGCCGTTTCTTACTTTCTTGCCAATGGTTATTGGTGGAAGATTTTTCGCACTTACGTTTATGATAAGGAAGCGGAATCAACTCCATATGATGACGATTTTGAAAAGCAAATTGACGAAACAGTTTCCCGCTGCGAAGCTTTGCTAAAAAGAAATCCCGATGATGTTATCGGTCTTTTTTATTTAGGCAACGCGCATAGTTTAAAATCACGGGTTAAAGGATTACGCGGAAGTTATTTTTCGGCAGGGCGCGACGCCGCAAAAGGTAAAAAATATCTGGAACAACTTCTGGATATCGAACCGTCTCAATACGATGCTTATTACAACATCGGTATGTATAACTACCTTGCTGGAGCACTGCCGGGCTATGCGAAGGTATTAAAAACGTTTTTATTTTTACCCGGCGGTGACAAAGAGAAAGGTCTTTCACTTTTAAAAATTGCGGGACAGAAATCAATTTACTTTAAAGATGAAGCGCAATTAATCCTGGCACGATTTTATGGTGATCATGAAGATCTACCGAATGATGCATTGCGCATTGTTCAATCTTTCCGTAGCAGATTTCCCGAAAATGCATGGTTTCATTATTGGGAAGGAACACTCTTATCAGATGAGATGAATGATTACGATCGCGCAGAAAAAGTTTATGATGAAATTTTGGAAAAATGTAAGCAAAATGCGCGAACTTATAATAAGGAAGTGGAGAATCAAACCATTTTGAAAATGGCGCGGGTTTATAGCCGCCGCTTTGATCCAGAACGTGCTATCGCCGATGTGCGTGCCTTAATTGCCACAAAACCGAAAGATCCATCGTGGATCCTTGCTCGCTCTTACCTGGAGTTAGGGAATTTGTATGACTTGATTGGAATGCGCAAAGAAGCAATCGTGTCGTACAAGCAGGTACTTTCGCTAAAAAACTATCGAAATTTTCATGAAGATGCGCAAAAACGGTTAGATGACAAGTATAATCAGAAGAATGCAGATATTTATCGCGCTAATCTTGAGGGGCGGCGCTTTGCAAGACAAGGGATGTATGAAAATGCAGAAGCATCGTTACAAAAAGTTTTGAAGCAATATCCAGACAATGAGCAAACTAAATTTGCTCTTGCTGAACTTTATTACTTGAAGGGCTCATACCTGGAAGCATCTCAATTGCTCAATGGGATTGTGACTCAAAAACCAAAAGAACCGAAATGGCTTCTTCCAGGTGTATATGTAAAATTGGGGTTGATCTACGAAGCACGAAAACAGAGAGACGCCGCGCGTCAATCCTACGAAAAGGCCCTCACCATAGAATTCATCGCTTCGGATGATCGTAATTTAGCCAAACGAGCACTGAAGCAGATTGCCATGAATAAAGCCAGTTAGCATGGAACTGCCCAACAGAGGGTCTCTATCAGAAGTTAGTTTCATTGAAGTTTTAAAAGATCTATCTGCGTCAACTCTTACCGGAATGGTCCGCCTTGAAACCGGACCAGTAATTAAAGTTGTTTATTTGCAAAACGGCACAATCGCTTTTGCATCTTCAAACGAAAAAACAGATCGTCTCACCGAAGTATTGAAGCGTGCTGGCAAACTAACACCGGAACAGATTGAACATGCCCAAGCGCGGATTAAGCCCAATGTCTCACTGGGCAAAACACTTGTAGAACTTGGTTACATCAGCCCAAAGGATTTACTTTGGGGCGCACGTATGCAAGTGGAAGGAATTCTGTACCAATTATTATTTTGGGATAAAGGATCGTATCAAGTTTTAGAAGGACCCCTGCCAAAGGAAATTGTCAGTCTGGGACTTACTGTCCCGCAAATTATTTACAACGGCATTTTGCAAACTCGCGATAGAGATTGGATCTTGCAGCACATTGGATCGCCTGAAGCAATTTATTCAAAAGTTCCTGACTTTGAACAAAAGTATGCTGAATATCATTTAGGCGCAGAACAGATTGCTTCTTATATCGATGGGAGTCGTTCACTGGAAGAGATCGCACAAGCCGTCGGCATCGACACTTTTGAAGTTTGTAAAACAGTCGCCGCATTACAAGTTTTAGAACTTGCGCGTCCGCAACCGTTTAAGCCAACCCAGATGCCGCTCGCAGTTTCAGAAACGGAAGAGCCGCAGCCTGTTGTTGTCGAACCATCAGAATCAAAAGAAGATGTTTCACTTGGCGAAGTAATGCAAATTCCGACTGTTGAGGAATTGAGTGGGCAGGCAGAAGAAGAGCCTTACGTTGAGCAAACATATTCTGAGCAAACGTATTCTGAGCCACCGCAAGAGCAGAGCAATTTAGATGCAATTATTTCTAATGCGCAAGGAGAAGTTCCTGAAGAATCACCGTTCCGGCAGGTAGATGAATCAACATCGACTGAAGAAACTTATGATGAAGAGTTTGAAGAATTAGTTGAGGAACCAAGAGGTTGGAATAAAGGGATCATCATAGTTGCATTGCTAGGAATTCTTTCTGCGGCAAGTTCGTTCTACTACGTTAGCAAATCAGCAAATTCTCCAAAAGGATCGACAACAACTGCAATTCCGAAAGTACCGGTTACGAAAAAAGCTCCAAGGGCAGCTGTCGCAATCACCACTAACAATAATCCGCCGAAGCCGACCGAAACAAATTCTGGAACAAAGACGCCGACACCCGCTCAACCAAATTCCACCGCACAGAACCCAACACCGGAACCGGTTAAACCTCCAGCTCAAAGTCCGATCGATTTAGCGTTGAATGGTAAAGTTTCTGAAGCAGCCGGAATGTGGAAACGGGAATTAGGCAAAAGTCGCAATCGTCTTACGATCCAACTGGAAATTGCATGCCAGGATTCTACCGTTTTAGAGGCACTGAACTTGTTCAGCAAAAGCGATCCATTGTATGTTGTCCCTTTAAGTTTCCGCGGCCAGGCTTGTTATCGCGTGTTGTATGGAATATACGATAACGACGCTCAAGCCCAATCGAAATTATCCGGAATGCCATCCGAATTCACACAGCAACCTTCCCCGCCTAAGGTGATTCCAATTTCCAAAGCTCTGCAATGATTTGCCGCTGGCTTGCAATCTTTGCTCTGATTTTTTTCTCTACGAGTGTTTTTTGCGATGTAATCTATCTTAAAAACGGCAGGCAGATTGAATGTGAATCTGCGTGGGAAGATGGAAAAGAAGTTCGTTATAAAACCGGATCTGGTGTGGTTGGTATTCCCCGCGCAATGGTAGCGAAAATTGAAAAATCCAGTCCAAAGCCATTGTCCCCACAAACCACGCAATCAAAGTCGGCCCAGCCATCAAATCAATCTACGGTAGATTCGCTTGATGATGCAGCCAAGAAAGTTCTGGCGCGATCATTCACGGACCTTGGAAAGAATCAAATTGAAAAAAAGGACTTCGTCAGTGCCATTGAAAATTTCAAAAAAGCATATGCCATGGTTAAAGATCGTGAAACTACGTTCAACCTGGCAATGGCTTATTTTCAGCTCAAAGATGATTGGAATGCAGAGTTACTTTTTAATGAAGTATTAAAACTTGATCCGAAAAATACAACCGCGTTAAATATGCTTGGCGAAATAGCATGGCGAAAAGAAAAATTAGATGAAGCCTTTGACTTCTGGCAGAAGTCCGTACAGATCAAGAAAGATCCGGTGTTAAGTGCAAAACTGGAGCGCCTTAAGCGAGAACGAAAAGCATCCAGTAGCTATGACAACTCGGAAAGTTTGCATTTCATCATGCGATACGATGGGGGGAAAGCAGATCCATATTTAGTCGATCAAATTTCTGATTTCCTGGAAGAGACTTATCAAAAACTAAGCTTACAATTTGAGGCTTTCCCAACGACTTCGTTTGTTATCGTTCTTTATCCGCAGGAAAAATTTCAAGCAATTACCGATGCGCCAGCATGGTCAGGCGGAATTAATGATGGAAAAATTAAGCTTCCGGTAAAAGGCATAAAGTCACTTACTGATGATATGAAGGACGTGCTGATTCATGAATTGACCCATTCTTTTGTGAATTTTAAGAGCAGCGGAAATTGTCCTGTCTGGCTGCAAGAAGGGTTAGCTCAGTATATGGAAGGCAAACTGGCAAGTGATGAAGCGAATCATCTTTTGAGTGCGCTAGCTTCATCCGGGCAACTTCCAAGAATCGAACAATTAAATGGAAGTTTTATGGGAGCATCAACCGATGTTGCTCAAGTTTTGTATGTGCAATCTCTTGCTTTCACATCATTTCTGCTTCAACGTCAGCCGTTTTATCACGTAAATGGTTTGCTAGAGGAGTTAGGAAAAGGAACGGAACTTGATGATGCATTTCTAGCAGCTTATCTTCAGCCGCTCAGCAGACTGGAATCAGAGTGGCGCCAAAGTCTTGGGGGCAATTGAGTTTTCGCGTCACGCATCTCGCCTTAAAGCTACTTCTTCTGCTTAAAGATCCCGCCAAGCATACCGCTTTTTTTGGGCTGTGAACCTTCCGGTTCAGGTGCTCCATCAATGGCGGCTAATTCTCGCTTTGCAATTTCATTTTTCGGATCCATTTGCAAACACGATGCGAAATGCTTACGAGCTCTCAATTTTAATCCGGCATTTTTAAACAAAAAGCCCATGTACAAATGATTTTCCGGATTCTTAGGATCCAATTCAGTGGCTTTATTAAAACTTTCCTCCGCTTCTTTTCGCCATTGCGGATTTCGTGAAAGCGATACCCCGAGCTGTTGCCAGTACTTTGCAACTTCAGGCGCGATTTGTGTAGCTGCCTTGAGGTATTGAACCGCTTCATAATTATTGCCTTTGTCGTAAGCTGCCTGTGCTTTCTTGGAATGTTCTTCGGCAGCCTTCAACTGAGCATCGCGTCCTAATGGTCCGGCAGATTTGCTTTCGGAACTTAGTGGACCCACTGAAATTGCCCGTAGATCGCTTGATGACGAATCATAATCCGATCTTTTTTTCGCATTCTTTAAAGTTTCGTAGGCACCATTGATGGTTGCAAAAATCACATCCACTTTTTCTTTCAAAATGTTGTCTTCCATTCCATAAAAACGATCAGGATGAAATTTTCGCGCCAGTCCGTAATACGCTGTCTTGATGTCAGCAAGATCTGCTCTGGGCGTGACTCCTAAAACAGTGTAGTAATCCTGGCGATTTAAACCGTAATAGGCCTGTTCAATAAGTTGTTTTAATTCAGAAAGGCTTTCACCGCGGGCAGATTTTTGGTCAACTTGAGCTCTCGCTTTAGGCTTTTCTTTTGCAGCTTCGGCTTTCGGTGTTTCAGCAGCCGGAGTATCTCTAACTACTGCTTCTGTTTTCGCTGTTTCAATTTTTGGCGCTTCAACTTTTGGAACTAGTTGATCAAGAACCTGTGAATCTACAAGACCAAACGCCCATAAAGTTAACAATGCTCTTCTCGTTGACTGCTCATCTCCGGGAACCATCGATAAAATCTGAGCCAGAGTATGCGGTTGCTCAAGACGCGATAACAAATATCCTTCAACAGCGGAAATGCGTACTCGATTTGTACGATTCATAAAATCAGTTGAACGCTTAAAAGGAATTTGGGGATGAGGCAAAAGTTCATCCAGTGAAATGCTTTGAGCAAATGGCGCTCCATATTCATAAAAGAGCTGTGTAAAATTTACGAGAGCTGGAGAATCATTAAAATTTTCCAGCTTCAATCTACAGCTATTAATTTCAATTTTAAAAAACTGAACTAATAGTTGCCGCACTTCATCAATGAAATTTTTTAATTGTGTTTCATCGGATGTAATCGGGCGCAGCGCTTCAATTTTTGAATTCATCTCTGTTGCTGCTTGAAATTTCGTAAATGCTTCGCTCATTCCCATTTTGTTCAGGAATGATCCGGGAAACAGGCTGGTAGTTTCGATAAATTGAATCTGGTGACCTTTACAAAATAGCTGTAATTGGTCGTGTTTGGAAATGATGGTGAGACGAGCACCAACTGGAACCGTATTTAACAGTCGTAATGCAATAAGAAACTGCGATCCAGCTTTCATAGTTAAGAATGCAGGAAAGTGCCGTGTTTACACAGCACCTTCCATCAAGCCCAGCCAGGGTCGGATTATAAGCCGAATTCTGTCCCCACCTGACGGCGGATGATGATCATTCATCTGGGAAATCCGTCGCCGGATTCCTCGGTGCGATCTACCCGGCAGCCCATTCGCTCGCGCGAATCAAACGGGCAATTTGAAGGCCACCTTATTTGATCTTGCTCCGTGTGGGGTTTGCCCTGCCTTCAATGTCACCATTGAAGCGGTGCGCTCTTACCGCACCTTTTCACCCTTATCCACCCTGTGGCGGACGGTATATTTTCTGTGGCACTTTCCCTGGGATTACTCCCGGTTCTCGTTAAGAACCACACTGCCCTGCGGAGTTCGGACTTTCCTCTCCCAGAATTAATCCTGAGAGCGATCATCCCTCCAGCCCCGGCCTAGTCCTTTATCCTACCACTGTAGGCAAGAATCCTCAATAAATATAATGACTTAGCCCCAACATCGCAAAAAATTGAAGATGGAAAATGAAGGATTGAACGTGGTTAAACGATTCCTTCTTTCTTGATCTCGATCTTATATTGTTCGAGTTTTTTGTAGAGATTGCTTCGAGGAGTTTTGATCTTCTTGGCAGTTTTAGCAATATTCCAATTGTTTTGTTTCAGCTTCTGCATCAAAAACAATTTTTCGGCAGTTTCTTTAAAATCTTTCAGCGTCTCTAATTGTGCCAAAGAAACATCCAGATCTTTGGTTTCAGTTTTAATTTCTCCGGCGGCAGTTGGTAGAAATTCAGAAAGATCATTTAAGGTGATGACGTTTGAAGCGCTCATCAACATCAAGCGATCTACGACATTTCGAAGCTCGCGAATATTTCCTTTCCAGCGAAAATCTTTCAAACGTTCGATAACTTCCGGAGAAAATGTTTTTGGAGGCACATTATTTTCGCGCGAATAAAGTTCAGCAAAATGTTTAACCAAAAGCGGAATATCTTCCTTACGTTCGCGAAGTGGCGGCACATAAATCGGGACGACATTTAAGCGGAAAAATAAATCCGCCCGAAATCGGCCGTTTTCAATTTCTTCTTCCAAATTCTTATTCGTTGCCGCAATCACCCTCACATTCACAACAATGTGTTTTGATGATCCAACTTTTTCCAACTCACCTTGCTCCAATACTCGCAGCACTTTAGCCTGGGTACGATGGCTCATATCTCCGATTTCATCCAGGAATATAGTGCCACCATCAGCAGCTTCAAACTTTCCGGTTTTGCGTTCAGTAGCGCCGGTAAATGAACCTTTTTCATGCCCAAACAATTCGCTTTCAATCAGCTCTTCCGGGATTGCAGCACAATTCACTTTTATAAAAGGTTTGTCCGCACGCTGGCTATTTTTGTAGATCGCTCTTGCAATCAATTCTTTTCCTGTGCCGCTTTCACCGCGAATCAAAACTGTTGAATTTGCCGGTGCAGCCTTGGCGATTGCTTCGCGAAGTTTTTTCATGGCATCGCTTTCACCAATCATTTGATATTTTTCTTCGACTTGCAGTTTTAAGTCACGATACTCTTCACTCAACTTTTTCTTTTCAACTGCATTACGAAGCACAACCAGAAGCTTGTCCCGCTCTAATGGTTTTTCTAGAAAATCGAAAGCTCCACGTTTAATGAAATCAACTGCAGTGGTGACAGAAGCATGACCTGAAATCATGATGACCGGTGTGAGCATTCCCTTCTTTTTTAAAATGTCGAAGACTTCATTGCCATCCATGTTCGGCATTTTGATATCAAGGAAAATGACGTCCGGATGTTCTTCTTCGATTACTTGCAATCCTTGTTGTCCGGTCAATGCACTGCTGTAGCGATAGCCTTCGTATTCAAGCACCATCTTCAGCGCTTCTTGAATATCTTGTTCGTCATCAATGACAAGGACTTTTGGTTTTGCCATGACGTCAATATAGTCAGGATATGGGAGGATAGTCAACGGACCAGTAAGAGAGATTTACGAATAACGAATCTCGATTTACGAATTACGAGGATTTCAGGGGATTGTTAGGGTGATGAATTGGTAGGTTTCATCGTGGTAAACATACAGGAGAAAAACCTGACCAGACTTAGCATTCTTTAATTCTTTTTCGAATTCTGAGGCGCTGCCAACCGGTTTTTTATTCACTTCAATAATCACATCGCCGCGATCTAATCCCGATTCATCCGCACTTAATCCCTGTCGTATATGCAGCACAACCACACCTGTTATGGAATCAGGAATATCAAATTCCTCGCGATGATGACTGTTAATATCAGCAACGCGTAAACCAGTTTTATCAGGAGTGGTTTTTGGTTCAATGAGATCTGCTGTGGATCGCTCGCTGCGTTCTGAAACCTGTGCATTCAATTCTAAAACTTTATTCTCACGCATCACTTTTAATTTTACGGACTCTCCTGGCGGTGTATCAGCGATAATACGCCGGAATTGATCTTCAGATTCCACCTTATTTCCATTCAATTCCAGAATGATGTCATAACGTTTTAGTCCGGCATCATCAGCAGGAGTTCCCTTCTGTACCGATGAAATGATCACACCTTCGGAAGATGGCAAATCAAGCGATGATTTCAAATCAGGAGTTATTTGTTGCGGCACAAGTCCTAAAAATCCGCGTGAAACTTTGCCCCTATCTTTCAGCTGCGGCAAAATTTCCTTCGCCATATTGATGGGAATCGCAAAACCAATTCCTGTACCCTGTGAACTGATTAATGTGTTGATTCCGATTACTTCACCTTTAATATTCAACAGCGGTCCGCCTGAATTTCCAAAATTGATTGCAGCATCGGTTTGAATGAAGCTATCAAAAATATTCGTACCAAGATTTCGATTTAGCGCACTGATAACACCAACGGTTACGGTATGGTCATAAACGAATGGATTACCGATTGCCATCACCCATTGTCCTGGCCTTAACTGGTTTGAATCACCTAATGGAGCTGCCGGAAGCGGTTTTTCAGATTCAACTTTGATCAAAGCAAGATCCGTTTCGCGATCTTGTCCGATCATTTTTGCCACGAATTTTCGATTATCTGAAAGCTTTACTTCAATCTTACTGGCCGATTCAATTACATGATTGCTTGTCAAAATAAAACCGGAAGTATCGATGATCACTCCGGAACCAAACCCAAATTGGTTATCATCATCGTCATCGTGAAGAGTTTCCTGAAAATTTTCGACTTCATGCATCTCGGTGCAGGTAATATTTACAACCGAAGGATTTAACTTTTCAGCAATCTCGGCAAAAGCATCAGAGAATTCCAGGAGTTCTCTATGAACCGGCGGCGGTGTAATTTGAGATGGCGGTTCGGATGCAGTGGAAAAAGATCCTCCGATGAAAATGCCGAGCAGAAATGCGAGTAATGAAAACAGGCCGGCAGCCAGATAAATGCTTTGTTGTTTAAGAGACATAACTAATTAAAACGATAGTAACACCCGTGAGGTTTCTCGGCAAACTTTTCTGCCTTAAGACGTATATAATCTGACATGGTGCATAGACAGATAGCCTTACTGTTGCTTGCGATATCGCTCATTTTGGGTTGTACCAAAAAGGATTACAAAAGCGGTGAAGCAGTTTATGAAGGCGAATGCGCCAAATGCCACAAGTTAAACGGGAGTGGAGGCACAAAGGGACCTGATTTGACAAATATCTTCGAAAAACACGACGAACAATATATTCGTGATTACACGCAAGATCCAAGATCAATTAAAGCTGATAGTGTCATGCCTCCGGCCAAAATCGACGACAAACAATTCGAAATGCTGATGGATTATCTAAGGAAAAGCGCGAGAAAACATGCATCGCTAGATCCAAATCATAGCGATCAACGTTAATTTAAACGATGGGGTATTTGTCGAAAATTCGTTTCCTCCTGCTGATTGCAGTTCTGCTCGCAGTGTCTTCATCTTTGCAGGCACAAGTCCGCGTGGAGAAATCGATAGTAGGACTCGATGGTTTCATTCGCGGAGATCGCTGGGTTCCAATCGTTTTGCAAATCGCGAATTATGGACCAGCATTTCAAGGCACAGTCCAAATTTCAAGGGGTGAAACGTTGTTTCAAAAAACGCTGGAGCTTGCACCGGGAGCTTCACGCAAAGTTGAAATGATTGTATTTATTCCCAATTACTCTGAAAACTTGAAGTATGAAATCCTGGATTCACACAAAGAAGTAATTAGATCCGGACCACTCACTTCACAGTTTTTGAATTACCAGGACAATTTCATCCTTGTTGTTTCCGATAACGATTTCAATCACCAATTCCTGAGCGGCATCCAAAACCCATGGGGCGGCAAAACATTTGTCGGTTATTTACGTTCACCCGATCTTTACTCGAACTACATTGCATACTCAACGGCTGATGCGATCGCAATCGGTTCGATTTCCACTCCGCAACTTGACCTGGATTTATGGAAGGCGCTTTTGTTGTATGGCGCTGCAGGTGGAACTCTTGTTGGCTCCCCATTTACGGATTTTTCAGCTTTGCAAGATTCAACATTACAACGTTTTCTTCCTACTATCGCGCCGGAACTTAGCGAAACCACGCGCGGTGAATTCCTTGCAAGCAGATGGAGTGCTCGAAGTGCTGATCCATTTCCACAATTTGAGATTCCCGCGCAAAAAATTGCCGCACATGGATCGGACCTGGTCCTTGCAGAAATTTCACCAGGCAACCCTCTGATAACATCCTCACCTTTTTATAAAGGCAATATCATCTATTTTGGATTTGATTATTCGCGCATTCCTGAATCCATACGTTCTGGTGGAAACGCTGGCTCTGTGTTTGCAAATTACTGGAATGAAATAATTTTCCCTGGCGTTCCCGGCGTTCCACAATTTGGCTTACCTTATAGATCGCGGCTAGAAGACAATCCGCGGGTGCAAAAAGATCTATATGACATTCCTGGATTGAAACTGCCGGATATGAAATGGTTTGCACTTTTCTTTTTTGCATACTTACTGATCATTGGCCCGATTCAATATTTCGCTTTAAATGTTTTAAAAAAGAATGCCATGCTGTGGATCACATTTCCGCTCATCATATTTATTTTCACGGCCGCGGCAATCGGCTACAGTAACTATCTTCATTCGAGCAAAGGAAAGATTACTCAAATTGCAGTTATCGAATCATTCCCTGAGCTGCGAAGTCAAACTACGTATCAGATTTATGGATCTGCATTTTCAGAGTCAGGCGATTTTGATTTTCAAGCGGTTCCGGAAAATAGTTATCTAACCAAAGCAGTTCGGCAAACGAACACATATCAATTTGAACCTTTCACGCTGATAGAAGATCTTCCACATACTCTTACTGGCGAATCGATGAAGACATGGACTTTCCGGACATTCGATGCCATTAGTTCACAACCTGAATCAACCGGCGTTCAAGTGAATGCACAAATTGATGGTACGAAGTTATATGGATCGATACGAAATAATGGCGGTTATGTTTTAAGAGAATGCTTTTTCTTATATGACCGATTAAATTCGGCCAAACTACAAGTCATTGAACCTGGCGAAACGCGCAAATTCGTAATCGAATTAAATAATCGATCAACAATGCCAATGGCTGAACCTCATTTGCGTGCGCTTCTTGATTTGAGCCGGCCTTCTCATACACGGCCGCATTTTTTTTTAGGACAGGTCCAGGATGAAAATGGCGAAATTAAAATCAATGGCAAAAGCAAAAAGACGAATTGTACGCGTTACGTTACGGTTTACGTTCCCGTTGCTGAAAAAGGACCAGCAAATACCTGGAGTCTACCATTTAATCCAGGTATGACCATCAGGTAAATATGATTGAACTTCAAAATGTAACTAAAAGTTATGGACCGCTGATAGCAGTTGATTCCATCAACTTGAATATTCCAAAAGGTGAAATTTTTGGATTCATCGGTCCTAATGGTGCAGGTAAAACTACTACCATCAAAATGCTTGCTACACTTCTGGTTCCAAGCAGTGGAAGCATTCTGGTTGGTGGAATCAATCCCGAAGAAGAACCACGCGAAGTTCGAAAGCTGATTGGTTATATGCCCGATTTTTTTGGCGTTTATCCTGATCTCGCAGTATGGGAATATCTGGATTTTTTTGGTGCTGCTTATCACATTCCTGAATCTCGCAGATCATCAATGATTAATGATGTGCTTGAGTTAACGGATCTTACAGGAAAAAAATTCGATCTGGTTGAAACGCTTTCGCGCGGCATGAAACAGCGGCTGTGTCTAGCCAAGACGTTACTACATGATCCTGCGATCTTGTTGTTGGATGAACCTGCGTCCGGGTTGGACCCGCGCGCACGAATTGAAATCCGCGAAATTATTAAAGAACTGCGGAAAATGAATAAGACTGTGCTGATTTCATCGCACATTCTTCCGGAGCTTTCTGATTTTTGCACTTCAATCGGCATCATTGAAAAAGGCAAATTGATTGCTGCCGGTTCATTGACTGAAATCGAAAAGCGGTTGAGTGGATCCCGCATTTACCGTTTAACGGCGATTGAGCCATTGGAAATAATTCAAGCTTTTCTGAAAGAAGAAGGAGTAGAGTCAGGAGTTGATGGTGGCGGATATCTGGAATTTGCTTCGAATGCAGGCATAGAAGATGTCGCACAACTTCTCACAAAATTGGTTTCGAAAAATTTTAGAATTACTTCGTTTTATCCAGTTGCAGCAAATCTGGAAGACTTGTTTATGAAAATTACGAAGGGAGAAGTTTCGTGAAAGTATTTTCAGCATTCGCAAATCCATTGCTGATAAAGCAGCTGCGTGAAGAAATGCGATCACGAAAAATATTCTTCATCGTACCGGTATACATTGCATTGCTTTCAATTGTTCCGCTCATCGCTGTTTCCTCTAACAGTGGGCCATCGTTTAATCCAATGTCCCTTGCGGCAAATTCAAAAATAACCATGTATTCATTTGTAATTGCGATCAGTATTTTGCTGGGGCTGGTCTCAATTGTGTTTGGCGCATCCAGTTTCACTACAGAACGCGAAAAGGCAACTTATGAACTTTTGGAATTAACGCCTTTGTCTTACGTTGAGCTAGTTCTTGGAAAATTTTTCCACGGGTTCGTTTTAATTCTCTTAATTTTGCTGGCCTCACTTCCAGTTTTATCAACATTATTTTTCATGGGTGGTCTTGCTTACAGCGATCTTTTCTTGAGTCTTTTTTACTTAATCGTATTTTTCGCAGTGATTCTCCTTGCCACAATTTGCATCTCAATCGTTTCATCACGAACAATTCTTAGCATCATTCTGTCGCTGGCACTTGGTTTCGTGATCGCTCTGGCAATTGGAATCATGACAACAAGCGTAATCCGAGAACCTCGGTGGCTGGGATTTGCTGTATTCTCACCCTGGTTAGTAACATGGCAGCAAATATTTTCGCCAACACCGCTGAAGCTGCTGACAGCGACTGTTCCAATTTGGCCTCTTTATCTTGCGATTTATTTACTGATCGGAATCTTGTTTGTTTGCTGGGGCCGGAATGCACTGGATAGCAGAAAGCTTGAACGAAATCCCTGGGTGCGCATTATCGCGTTACTCTTAATCAATGGATATTTGCTTATTGGCGTCTTGTGTCAACGATCATTTGGGCCCATCACCAAGAGTTCAATTCAAGATTTATACGACCTGATATTGATGGTTCTTCTTTTTACATTGCCTTGTTTTGTTATGGGAACTATGACTGATAAGGATCGAAGCCGCTTCTTTAAAAAACCGCTCATTGAATCTTTGAACTTCAAACAACTATTCCAAAATAATCCATCCACCGGAATTCTATTTTTAATTCTTTTAGTTCTCACCGCCAGTTTAACCATAACGTTCGCTTCAGGATTGCGTCTAAAAATTGTTACCGAATATGCATTTACACCATTCGTATGGATCGTTCCATGGTTTTTTATTTTTATAGCTATGCGACTTTTCGGATTTAATGCGCGTGGTCTATTTATCGCTTACATCCTGGGAACAATCTTGTATACGATTATTGCCGCCTTTGATAAAATCCCGGCCGGTTCATTTTCAGAATTTTTCGTTGGACGTATGCGGATCGTTTATCCATTCGCGTTGAGTTTGATATTTTTCCTGATTGCGCGGATCCGCTCAGGTAGAAAAGCTGCGGTGCCGGCATGACCGATAAAGTACGATCCCAAAAGTTAGACAAACTTTTAAGCTCAATCCGGAAATTACGCATGCTACGCCTCGCTTTGCAAATGTTGTTACTGGTTATCAGCGCGTTCCTGATCTTTGAGCTGAATCGTAAAGTTGCTGAAAAATATCTTTTCTATCACCCTGTTTTTATTTTTGTTTTGATTGGCGGCCTGATTCTTCTTGTTTTAGTTTTATCGTTGCGATTATTTTTGCGAGATGATGAACACACACTTGCGAGCGAGCTTGATCAGGACTACAAATTCAAGGATCGGCTGAACACCTACCTGGAATTGCGCGATGGAACCCATCCATTCCTTCCGGCTTTAATTCAAGAATCAGAAGCACACATACCGCATGTGAATTTCATCCGAAGTGCGCGACTACAACAAGGCTCTATTGCTCCTTTGTTATTCAGTGTTATCGCCGCAATTGCGCTAGCAACATTTCCGTACTGGCCGATTTCGGCGACAACAGCAGCAAGAGCAGAACAACATCGCCAGATTAAACAATCTTCGCAAAAATTCGCAAAGGAGCTGCAAAAAATTCAGAATTCTTCCAGCACTGCACCTGAAATTAAAAAACTTACCCAGGATTTTTTGAAGGCTGCAGAACGGATGAACAAGCCCGACGTTGATCCGGCCAAAGCACTTCAAAAAATGAATGAGATGAATCAACAGCTGAAACATTTGAATCAGCAACTGGATCAACAAGACAAAAAATCTTTTGCTGAAAATCTGAAAGCAATGCAAGACCTGAATGCAAAGAATGAAAATGGCAAAAATCAGGATCAACAATTGGAGAAGGACGCAGTGGGATTAAAAGAAGCGTTAGAAAAAGAAGGATTGCAAGGGGGAAAAGAACTTCAGCAGAAAATGGAGAAGGGTGAGTTGTCGCGGCAAGATCTGGAAAAAATGAAAAAAGCCTTGCAGCAATATCAAGACAACAAAAACTCACGCGACCAAAAGATGGCTGAACTTCAGGAATCAATTGATAATGCCCAAAAAGGAATGACCGGCGCCCGGCATAAAGTGATTTATAACAGCCAGGTAAAAGATCGAGATATTGATAAATCAAAAGGGGGTGTCGATGACGGCCCGGGAACTACCAATAAAGATATGGGGCCTCAACACTTTGATACCAAAAAACAAGCTCGAAGCGAATATACAGAAGACCGCACCAAAACGAAGTACGAACAAATTTATTCTGGTCAACGTGAAAACGTCGCAAAGGATCCAATGTTTCTTGGCAGCAAATGGGATGCGGAAAAATCCCGCTACGTGCGCGTTCGAACATTCGGCGAATCGAATGAACCGCAAATTATAGGTGGTGATGCCAGCACTACGCAGCAAAGTGATGCTGAGTCGATTGTTGGCAAAGAAAAAATTCCGGCATCTTATCGCGATATAATTCTGCGATATTTTGAAAGCATTGAAAAATAATGGAACAAAAAGCTGAACAATTCAGGGCAACATATAATTCGATTTTGTCAGAAATTCAAAAACGGATTGTCGGACAGAAAGAAGTCGTTGAATCCGTCGTTGATGCATTGTTCTTAGGCGGCCATGTTTTATTGGAAGGTGTTCCGGGACTTGGAAAAACTTTATTAGTTCGAACTTTAGCGGAAGCTCTGGAACTTCAATTCTCGCGAATTCAATTCACCCCAGATCTGATGCCATCAGATATTCTTGGCACAAACATTATTGTGGAAAGTGCTCCCGGTCAAAAAATATTCCAATTTCAAAAAGGTCCTATATTTACGCACATCTTACTGGCGGATGAAATCAATCGAGCAACGCCAAAAACACAATCGGCATTATTGGAAGCGATGCAAGAACGCAGTGTAACGGTTGCAGGAACTAAGAATGAACTTGATGAACCTTTTTATGTTTTAGCAACCCAGAATCCAATTGAAATGGAAGGCACATATCCGCTACCGGAAGCACAACTCGACCGTTTCTTGTATAAAGTCCTGGTTAAATTTCCAGAAAAAAATGACTTATTAGCGATCTTAAACAAAACGACTGTAGATGAAAATTTGCAAATTAAACCGGCCGCAAATCGGGAACGCATCCGGGAATTTACACACTTAATTTTGCAGGTCCCAGCAGCAGAAACAGTAATTACTTTTGCCGCGCAGTTAGTGTTACGCACTCATCCTGATCACGCAGATGCGCCGTCATCAATTAAACAATATGTTCGGTTCGGATCAAGCCCGCGAGGCGCGCAAGCATTAATTTTATCGGCGAAAATTCAGGCGTTAAAGCAAGGAAGGTTTAATGCTTCAACTGAAGATGTCATTGCGGCAGCACTTCCCTC